>Ga0247770_1001925_pt1 | contig 13792 bp, 13 predicted proteins | sample UWRJL136409B6_FD_179943 | JGI IMG/M metagenome (GOLD analysis project Ga0247770, IMG submission 179943) | Plant litter microbial communities from Arlington Agricultural Research Station in Wisconsin, United States - UWRJ-L136-409B-6 | ecosystem: Environmental > Terrestrial > Plant litter >... | reverse complement strand
CTCGGACTACCCATGTTTCTCGGACTACCCATGTTTCTCGACTACCCATGCTCCCATGGGAGCATGGGTAGTCGAGAAACATGGGTAGTCCGAGAAACATGGGTAGTCCGAGAAACATGGGTAGTCCGAGAAACATGGGTAGTCCGAGAAACATGGGTAGTCCGAGAAACATGGGTATATAATCATGGGTAGTCAAACATGGGTAGTCACGGCATAAGTTAATCTAATGTCTGGTTTGAGTCCCATTCATTTATTAAATGTATAACCAGATACCTATATTAGTGTAAGTATGGGGCTAACTACACAATCCCGATAGTTATACAGATGATTAGGCGTGAGTTTGACCCTTAAAGTAGACACGACCAGTAACGCGGATTCTAGGTGGGGTAGGTGGTTCAGGGGTGATTGGACGTTCTCACAAATTTCTCCCCACAGACGCGAACCTGAGAGGGGCTGTGGGGGTTCTACGCGGTAGCGCGGTCATCGGTGTCGCTTAGTGGGTGGGGTGGGGGTCGCGTGACCGGGTTGGCGACTGTGGGGGAATAATACCCCTAAGTATCCCCCACAGCTCATCCGTAGATTTGAAAGTCTTACACAGCAAGACTTTCAGCGATTGACTCAGCTCAAAAATGCCATCGGGTCAGTCACTTTTTCAAAAAAAAGTATTTAGCCCGATGGTAGAGAAAAATCAGACCCCGCATTCTATCGTAGCGGACTCAACCCCAAAATTTGTATTACAGTATACCAAAAATGGAATTGTTAAGCAAACCTTAAGTAAATCTAAATATGTTGACACAGTGTTGTCACATTGTTTATACTGTAAGAGTAGAAAGATAAATACAGGAGACGACAGACATGGCTTTTTCATACGACTTTCAACCCGCTGTTAATAAAGAAGGTAAATCACTAGGAACTTTCATTGATTTTGAGGTTAAAGAGGGTGAGTCCCCCGCTACTGACCGAAAAACTAATCAACCAGTTTTAGATGAACAAGGTCAACAAGTTATGCGTCCTTGGTCTTTCGTTCATTTATTGTTTGAAGTTAGAGGTCGGGTTTCAGGTCAGAACAAGGTGGTTAAGTTGACCACTAATGGACGTTTTGGCACTGGTGGAGACTTGGAAGAAGCTTTAAAGTGTATGGGTTGGGTTAATGAACAAGTCAAAGTCACTGTGGATGATGATGGTTTAGAAATTGAATCAGCAGGCGATAGTACCACTGATGAAGACGGTTTAGAGGTCATTCAAGAAGATTTGACCAAGTTAACTAGATTGAGTTTTGAGAAGTTTGTTGATGAAAGTAAAGGTAAAAAGTTTTGGATGAATATCACACGAGATACCAAAGGTTTTTACAGAATAGACCCTAAATCGCTTACACCCAAAGGATAAAATGCCATGAGTAGACAACTTGAGGTCATTATGGCGGTACGTGGGTTGAGAGAGGGTGTAGGGCTTAAGCGCAAAGGACTTGTGACGACTTACCTTAGACCAGAAGTTAAGGAAGCATTCATTAAACTTTGTAAGCAAGAAAGAGTCACTATGTCGAGTTATTTAGAGAAATTGGTGTTTAACGCTGTGGTTGAAAACAACCTTTTAGACCCAAGTACACTAGATGACCAACCAACAACAGAAAGTTAGTTATATGGCGGGTAACACCGCCTATTTCACAGGAGAAATTCATGGTTACTAAGTCAAAAGCAACGAAAACACCAAAAGAATCAATAGGCAAGCGGGCTGCTAAGTTGGCTCAGGATGCTGCCTTAACACTCAATAAGGGAGCGGATACTATCTCTCAGGTGAGGTCTAATGTAGGCGCGGTAGCTGCTGGGGTTAGCTCAGTGGCGGGTGCAATTACTACGGGCAAAGCACAGGCACGGGGTGCGGTGGTGGATGTCCAGCAAGCAAGCGCGATCGACTACAGGGCTAAGCAACACCGGACTGAGATTAAGAAGGAAACAGACCCTTACAGCACCGTGAGAGTGCCTGAGATTGATTTTGGTGGGATTGTACCTACAGACCTTTTAAAGCCGTCTATCAGCGTCACAGCGACCCCAGAGGAGCTATCTGAAGGGCTAGAGAAGTACGCAGCAGGGACACGCGCTCAACGGTTATATCAGGCGGGTTATAAGTTCATTGAAGAGTGCGGTAAGACTAAGCAAGCGTACCACAAGGCACAGGGAGCGGTCATTAAGGGTGCTACTGAGGGTGTGAAGGTACAGCAAGAGATAGTAAGGTTTGACCGTCAAAACATCGAGTTAGAGATTGATAAGGTCAAGCTTGAACAGTCCGGGGAGAAACTAAACCAGGAAAACACTCGATTGTTGGGATTTGAGAAGGAAACCACCCAACTAAGCAGAAAGATTGAAGCTATGGAATCTAAACGGGATGCTGAAATCACGCTTTTAGAGTCCCAAACACAGGAGATACGTCAAAAGTATCTGATAGAGAGTGTGTCGGCTTAACAGAGACAAGAAAAGACCCTTAGAACAATCTAGGGGTCTGCGATTAATAAACTAACTCCATTTATACCCATGTCGAGCCAAAAAGTACAGAGACTAGGTTTCAAGTACAAGGTAATTACCATTGCCCTTGCAGTGGGGTCTATCTTGGTTTTACTTGTACCTATCAAGAATTTTAAGCCCTTACAGTCCGCAGCTAAGTATCTTCTGGGTGCGTCGGTTATCAGTTTTGTTACGACCAGGAGCGCACTGAGAGACGCTCTGGATGAGATTGAGAGTACAGAGTCCGCCCACAGAGATGTCGTTCAAGGTTTTGAGAAGGAAATATCAATCCTTAAGGATGATAAGGGACTTTTATCAGTCCAGATTGACGACCTGATGACCCAGATTGATGAGCTAAAGTTGGACGCTAAAGAGCAGTTAGACGAGCTTAAGACGTGCCAGCAAGCGCTTAAGAACACCCTTACATTCAACAGAGAGACAGCACAAAGACTGGTAGAGGAATGTTACCAGGTCGGGATGAGAAAGACAGTCTGTCACGTAGAAAGTCTCTACAGAAACTATACAGAATGTGGGGCTGACCTTGCCAAAATTAAGCAGGAAATAGAGGTTAAGAAAGAGCGTTTTTCTAATCTCATAGACCAATACAACACCATCGAAAGCTTTGATGATTTACTGGATGTTGGTCTTGATTTACAAGAGAAAATTTTGACCCAAACAATCGAGCTTAGGTGCAAGGCTCAAAGTATAGTTATCTCTTACCTCTTGACCCTGGTAGAAGATGCCATTCCGTACAGCAGTTTTGAGGACTATATCGAGAGTGTCAAGTTGTTGGCATCTGATAGGATTACCGAGGCTGAAGACCTCCGTCAGAGTGACTTAAGAGGGATTGCTGATGATTTTACAACGGTCATCGAAAATCATAAGAATAGGTACGCTAACGACATAGGGGAAGCTATTTTAACAGCTCGTCAAGCGGTCGAGCAGTTGGAGCTATCCCGATATGAGTTGGAGGAAGCTTTATCACGGCTGAGTGAGGCACAGAAGCCCTTACAGTTCAATGGTGGGTCATCGGTAGCCAATGTAGGTAATTCAATCAGTACGTACTATTACAACCGCTACGGATTCTATCTGGATGCACTGCACTGGGAGGATACAGAGTTAGGCTTCAAAGTAGTCTATTCAATCCGACGCAATCCTGGTTTACCTGAGAATGAACTGACCGCTGACAACTCTATGGAGCAAGTGACAGCACACACCAATGCACTGCACGGGACAGAGCCAAAGTGGGAGTTTAACAGACAATTCAGTCAGCTAAGTCTCATAGTTCAACTGAGGCGACCCACTAAGGTCAAAGTGGATGAGTTACCGCGTGGTGTGCGTAAAGCGTCCGAGTTTTTGAAAATTGTTAAAAATTGGCGTAGGGTGCGGATAACTGGTGGTTCGGAGTCGGGCAAGTCACCCACAGCGGAAAACGTTATATGTGCCATCTTGCAACAGACACCAGGGGACTGTGATTTCTACGACCCCATGCACGACTCGGTAAAGAATCACCGCAGCATCCCATCGGTAGGCACGTCTCACCCTGACTCAGTGCAGGGGCTTAAGGACTATCAGCGTAAAATGCAGGACGCACCCACTGACCGTCTCTACTTAGCTTGGTTTGATGAGATTGACACCACCCTAGACCAGAACAGCAAATCAGCTAGCGACCTTAAGGCAGTGCTTAAACAGTCGAGCCACAAAAATAGTGGTTTGGTCATTACGGGACAGAACGCCAACGTGAGAAACCTCAAAGGAGGGTTTGACCGGAGCGACATGAATAACTTTGTTTGCCTGCACATTGGCGACAACTACCGGGATGCTATTGCTAACAGTCATTTAAGCGAGCATGAACGCTCAACCCTAATGAAGACAGGGGATGCGATGACCGAGTATTGCGCCCTTAAGAATGAAGAGAGCGGGTTTGACCACACAGACCCCAGTGCTTATCGGTTCGCCCTGGTCTTAGAGCCAAACAAGAAGGGATATTTCATGATTCTGCCTGAGTTCGGGGAGTACGTCTGGCAACCGACCGAGCCGACCGAGGCGATCGACACAGAACCCACCAAGTCAGTGACTAACCCCAACTGTCCTACTTGCGGTTCCGATTCTAGAAAGAATGGACTCCTCAAAACTGTGACACCACCACAGCAACGCTACAAGTGCAAAAGTACAGAGTGCGGGCGTGAGTTCGTCTAGTGTATACATCGGGGTTTTAATCTTACTACAAGAAATCTTTTGCTTTCTATTAGCTAAAAACCCTACAAACCGCTTTAAATCTAGTCCGGTACACACTCCGGTCAGCCGGAACCCTACCGGAACTCATCAATAAAGACCCTGTAAACTTAAGGGGTTACAAACTCCGGTTATAGCCGACAAGCCACATAGGACAGAGTGCCGGAGTTGCCGGAATTCCTAACACCTACTTTACCCACCGCGCTACAAATTGAAGTCAAAAGATAGCGTCAAAAACTCTCAAAGTCCAATCTTCTCAAACCCTAGTAATTCACTGAGTGTATACACTATGAACGCTGCAACCCTCGAAAATACCACCGTTAACCCTAAAAAGCCTAGAACGGTTACAGTGCCAGAACTCATCCTTGATGGGGGTAGCAGTCGCACTAAATACTATCTCGAAAAAGAAACCGGAAGCTATCAGTCTGTATGCCGTCAATTCTCCAAAAATACAGAACTACCGACTGGGTACTTGGGTGTTTTCAAGATAGCTGATAACGGCTATGCGGTGGGAGAATCGGCACTATCGCTATCAGGAGGAACCTTTGAGGAGGGGTTCGCAAATGATAACAAGATTAAGCTTTTGCACATTTGGATAGTTGGCGCTTTATGTACGCATTCCAGCTTTTTGTTCAAGCGGATTAAGAAATCAAAAGACATTCCGGTCATAAAGATTGACCTCAAAATAGCTTTGTTGTCTCTATCAAGTCATAGGAAAAAGGAGATAGAGAAGGCATTGAGTAATCTCAAGTTTGAGTTTGATGAACGCCACTTCGAGGTCAATGTGGTCAGCTACAACCTTTATCCAGAGGGGTATGGCGCTGCCTGTGCTGCTAAGAAACATATTAAGGAGCAAGGTACAAAAGACCTCCGGTTTCACGTTCTAGACCTAGGCGGTGGGACTCTCACTCACACACCCTATTCCAATCAGAATGGCGTCCCTAGGGCATCCAATCAAAACAGCGTTAGTGGTGCGGGTGTTGTCTCCATCACTGAGTTTTTCGCCAAAGAAGCCAGCAAGGGCGATACAGGTGGGAACATCTACCACTTCAGCAGGCTTAAGGATGCACTGGAGTCTAGCTCGGTCAATGACTCAGGAGAATACAGCGCTGAGATTGTTCTGGGTGACTCTACCCGTGACCTAGGCGATCGACTCAAGAGCGGACTGGAAGCTTGGAGCCGTGAAATCATCGGGGTTCGTGAACTGTTGAGGGACTTAAAGCAGATTTTACGCAAGGGAGAGCGCGTCTATCTGACTGGGGGCGGGTTCCGTATCGCAACGATTAAAGAGTTCATCATCACCTACCTAAGCAGCGACTTGGTGGTAACGCTGGACAATCCAGACACCATCAATATCACAGGGCTTGACTGACTAAAGCCACCCCGGTCTAGCAGGCAGTTCGTCATCCCAGAGAGCATCGCACCGTTAATCTCGGAGCTAGCGAGTCAGCAGGGGCTAACCGACTGGGAGATGGTAGGGACGCTGTTAGAGGACGGTTTAGAGCGGTACTCAGGCGCTCTGACTGTGAGGGGCGGACTTGAGTAAACCAGTGGGGCGCATCTAAGGCATGGACGGAAGTCAGAGAGCAATATCGCCTCTTGACCGAACGATGACCCATACTTCTCAATTATTGACCCTTGATTGTCACATCAGGGGTTTTTCATGGGTATACCCATGTTTTGTAAAGTTTTAATAAAGTTGCCACTAAATTTGATAAATATGGGTATAGTATATTAAGAGCAACAAATTGGAGATGACCCAAATGCCTAAAGATAACCGCTACGGATTAAACGACGGAACTACATTTATCCTTGACTGTGATAAAGAAGTAGACGCTACAGCAGCACGTAAAGACAAATTGAGCTTTCTGTTGACCGTTAACATCGAGGCTATGGCACGGGATAAGCGGTGGAATGTAGATGCTGTGAGAGCGTTAGCCACTTGTTTAGTACCTACGACTAAGGACGGGGTAAGACTTGGTAAAGCTCAATTAATTGATAATCTTAGAGCTATGCAAGAGGCTGAGAGAGCTGTTCGCAAGTCTGAGTATGATGCTATGTTTGAGCGTCACTCTAACCCTACTAATTTTCAGAAGGATGTGGAAGTATTTGCTAGTATGCTTTCTGACCCGGCTATTGAAGTAGAAAACATTGCTAACATAATATTGGCAAGTCTTAAAACTAGATTCAAGACTGACACTTCTCTGGTTAAAACTGGAGTAGTGGAGTTTAAGAGACTAGCCAAACTTCATGATGGGGTTTGTCGCATTGATAAAGAGCGAGTGGAAATTGCCTTAGCTAAAATTTCAGAGCTAGTTAGACCTATCAACAAAGAAATCAAAAGAAGAGACATTCAGAGTATTGCAGAACGGGCTGAGAACTGTAGAAAAATTAGACCCTCTGTGATGTATGACCACGCCATCAAGACTTTATCAAATCCAGAAGGTCACACTTGGAAAGAAGTATCTATAGCAATGGCTTATGCTACCGGACGCCGTTGCTCTGAAATTCACGGTACTAAAACATGGTTTAAAGTTACTGGTGAGTATTCGGTTGAGTTCTTTGGTCAGCTAAAAACCCGAGGTCGTGGTGAAGTCTGTGCTTATGAAATCCCTACTACCATCCCTGCTGAATTAGTGGTAAAAGGATGGGAGTTCTTACAGACTACAGACAAAATCTATGATGACCCGCGCATAGTCAATTCACGGCTGACCAAACCACTGAATGATGACCTACCCCAGCATCTTAAGAACCTGATGAGTGATGCGGGGGCTAAAACTTACAAAGACCTACGGTGCTTCTATGCACAGGTGATGATGAAAGCTAAACCCAAAACCATGATGGAGGATAAGTACATTTCTAAAGTAATGGGTCACAGCGACTGGGATTTAAACACTAGCAACACATACCGAGCTTTCTACACTGATGAAACCTTTAACCCAGATACTCACGAACCTATCGAACGCGACCCTGAACTGAATCCACAAGAAGAGAATTAAAATTGAATCCTAGACCTCTAACATCGTGTTTGAGGTCTTTATTATGTTTAAGAGGTTTTGACTCGCTGATGACGCTCTCAGACATCTCTAAAGGTTTGATTGTCGATTCAGACTCAGACTGGGTAAAATAGAAAAGCCACCCATGTACCAGCCTGGGTGGTTCTCTCTACAACACGAGTCATAGATGGTATATACCTCTATCTGTTAGGTCTTCTTTGATAAGGTACGAAAGTGTTAGTTTCTCCTGCTGGTGGGGAGGGTTCTGTTTTAACCGGGGCTTCTGCACTACGTTGGTTCAAAAATACAAGGTGTATTGTGAGAACCGCCATAACTACATATCTCTCCCAGTCCCTCCTTTGTCTCATGGGACTCCTACAAATTTAATGGTCAATTACGATACCCAATTGACACCAGTCTCAGTGGTATGTTACAATTTATACAGATTAATATTTGTTGGTTTATACGTACCCACGGAACCCCTGACAAGAGTAGAGGGGTTTTATTGTGACTGGGAATTTTCTTGTCGCTACCCTATTGCGGAAAAACTAGAAATCTGTTTTATTCTCTAACTTTATCTGAAAAGTAGTTGCATAAATCAATAATTAATATTAGAATAGAGAAAACAGTTGCTAATCCTTTGTTAGCACATATTGGAAAAACACGAGGCAAAAATTAATGAATCAAAATAAACTGCTGACAGCTAGAAAGCCTCAACCAGGCAACTTCTGTCAACATACTGGTTACTATGTAATGGTTTACTCCTATTACCCAGGCGCTCCCCGTATCTTAGATAAACATAAGAGTTGGTGCGTAAAAGGGCATAAGCTCCCTCCGTATAGAAAATTTGTGGTATTACCAAATAAACAAATAGTTCTAACATCTAAACTAAAATGTAAGGGATACGTGCTACTATATAAAACTAAACTGTTACATTAATACCAAGTTCCCTGAAATCTAAGGGAACTCTACCATTAAGACCCCTCACATAGCTGCTGGGGTCTTTCTACGTTTGGACGCTCTAGGCGTATGCAGCAGTATTCATAGTGAACTCACGCTGCAATCCTTCTAACCAACTACCTAACAGGCGTCCGTGGTATGTTGGGTGCGCGGTTCCTGCGTAAATTACCCTGTCAATTAACATATTTACTATGTGAATTTTTCGATTCAATATCGCCAACACACACTCAAAACACAACTCAGTGGGTGGTAGCGGTGACTGACCCAGTAACTTTAGTTGACCTACATATTTAGCCCGTAACTCTTCAATCGTTAGCGTCTCCTTATCTAACTTCAACTGTTCATACAAATCAATCAGTTTAGGCTTAAGGCACAATTCTTCAACTGGTTGCTTTGGCTCTATCAAATCTGCAATCGTAATCATAATCTATCCTGTTTGCTACACCTAAATATACCCAATCGGGTATACATATTAAATGATGGAGGAATAAAGACAATGACTAAAGAAATATGGAAACCGATACGGGGCTATGACCCAAAGTACACTATATCTAACTATGGAAGGATTAAGAGTGATAATGAGCTATTAAAGAATCAAATGCCGGGTAATGGTAGAATGTCTATAAGGATATTAGAAGCTCATTCTAGACACTATAAAACCGTATATATTCACAGGTTGGTAGCCGAGACTTTCATTCCAAACCCACTATTTAAACGCTGTGTTACGCATATTGACTACAACCGAGAAAACAATCACTCCGATAATCTTAAATGGTGTACTCGGAGTGAAACTTGCTACCGTGCAAAATTAGCTGGTAGATTTAACATCAACAGTAATAATAAAACCAGTGATAGGAAAATTGAGAGTATTAAACAGTTGCGTAAGGAAGGACTCACATATCCTCAGATAAGTAAGATTGTAAAAGTGTGTACAAATACTGTGGCTAAATATGCCCGAACTTAAAACGGGTATATATAGTCAAGAGACGAAAACCTTAGCCCACTGATATATAGGCGGTGGGTTTTTCCTTAAGGCTCTTACAGTCCTATACAATCCGGTAGAGGTTTGGAACCCTCACGCCAACAAAAAGACCCCTATCGCTTCTGTGGGGGTCTTTTTGTGTGTTTATACGTTTAGAACTACATAGCCGCTTAAACAACCTCTGGGGTGCCACTAACGATACGGTCGATCGCGTGGTCTAACCTGGTTGCTAAGTCAGACTTTTCTATGGTGGGTGTCCCTGTCATCCTGATAAGTCTTGCTGTCTCGAAAGCGGTCTTTAAATCACCCCTTCTGGCACAATCTAACGCTTCTAAAATAGCGTTGGCATAGGTAAAGTGTCCAACATAACCTGCCATATCATTAATCCCAGTTGAAACAGTAGCCATAAACGTCTCTCTTTACTCACTTTTAAGTCTTTCCTATTATAACACCGTCACTTTTGTTATACCATCTAAAATCAAATTTAAGACCCCTAACATCACTGCCGGGGTCTTTGTTCATTTGAGCTTGTCACCATGCCTTAAATCGTGTCTAAGACCCCTCTGAGCCAACACGCTCTCACTTCGGGGTCGCCCCATTGTGATTTATGAGCCGCTGCTTTCTTAAATGCCTTCTCAGATGCCTCCTGGTCGCCTGTGACCCGGTAATAAATAGCATCCATAGCTGAATCAGTGATAGTGGTGGGACAAGTAGGTATCATCCGCCTATCCACCATGTCTTGATAGATTTCACCTGGTAGCATCACTTCACGGGCTGCGGTCATGTACTCTGCAATACTGGTTTTAAGCATCATTTTAATGGTCAATTCTTAAATGTTTTACGATTGTAGTATAAACCGTGCTACAATAATAGATGAATATGGTGTATATCGGAGTCAGTGTCTGAGATGTCTAGTATATCTCGGACTTTTTTCTATAAAAAACCCCTCAAACAGTCAGAGGGGTAATTCTAGTAAGCAACTTTACAGGGATTATTTCTGATACAAATCAAACATCAAATCAACCCCTCCATCCTTCTTAGCTTCCTGATAGGCGTCGTTAACTTCCTTGTATTCAGCTAAGTCCTTAAAACGTCTTGCTAATGGAGTATGACTATGAAAAGTCTTAACCGATGACACAATATCACCCGGTGTTAAGTCGGTTTTTCCCTTGTGGGACTTTTCCCAGTCACTCAGCGATAAAATCTCTACATCATCCAACTGCAAACGTACTGGCTCACAATTCTCTACAGCGTCAAAAATGATGTCTGCTATCGGGTTAATCATGCGTTTAACCTTCCAATATTCCCGACCTGTATCAGGGTCTATCTTCTTAATATCCTCTCTAACCTTGGGCAAACCACGATAGGCAGTGTAGGTTTCTCCTAAGTCTTCACCAGCGATGACTTGAGAGAATCGGTAGTTAACCTTAGAGTTAGGTGTCCAACCTAGTACCACACGCTTAGCTGAGAAGGAAAACTGGTCTTGGTGTAACAAATCAATACCAGGAAATTGCTGTTGTAAGTGTTTCCATGACGCTTGGTTAACCTCTTTCATCAGAGGTGAGTCTTTCTTGGGGTCAGTATCAAACTCTTCTGCTGTAACCTCACGTCCCAGTAAAGGGACTATCTCTGCAAATCTGTTACCTGATGGTGTGCTGTAATCGTGGCTGTGTAAACCCTCCAGTAAGTTTAGCGATCGCCTTTTGAGTTTAATAACCTTGTTGAGGTCAAATGACCCGCCATCGGTAATACTCTGGAAAGTGTGCAGACCCTTAGCCATCAACCATGCCAACGCTCTTGCCCTTGCTGTAATGTTGCTACCCACTACTATATTGGCTACACACATACCAAGGATTGAGAATGCCTCAGAAGCTATGACCCCATATATAGTGTTGATAACAAGTTTGGTAAAGGTCTGTTTATCATCCAGTCCTGCTGCCTGTTGTTGACTTCGGATGGTCAGCAACTTACTAACAAGACCTTTAAGCGGTACTGCTACCCAGTGATGTGACCCCTTTACTATGACTCCATCCTTAGTACCAGTAGCGATACCCTCTAACATCTCTGGTGTGACCTCTGACCGTTCGTTTTTCTTAAGGTATACGGCTGCTGACTCTACCACAGCATTTTTTCGCAACCAAGCTTTTTCCTGTGGGCTAGCTGCACTCATTAGAATCTGGTATAAATCATGGTTCATTGAAGCTTGTAAGACGCTGTTGGTAAACATAGCCATTGAAGCGTCGTAAACTCTTTTTCCGTCTTCACACAATAACCCATCTCTATCACCAACCCACCCCCAGTCCCAACTTGTGAAAGCTTCTGGAACTTTGGATAGTAGCGCGTCGCATTTGAAAGGTGCATCAGTCCAACTAATACGACACGTCCAAGCACCCGGCTCTGACTTCTTAATGACTTTCTCAAACTCCTCCAAGCTCATAGCTGTGTCAAAAACAGTCGGAATACCCACATAATATTTTTGGTTGCACAGTCCATTACCGTAACAACCAGAAATATCAATGTCTACCAAAACACCTTGATAAACACCCTTAACCTTGCGATTTTTAAAAATTGAGTGTGGTACTGGTTGAAAATTCCTCATGTCCCGTTCAGCTACAGCACGACCACCATCATTAATACCCAACCAAACGAGTGATTTCTTCCTAAGCATCTTACTAAGAGCGGTTATAGCTTCACTTCCACTGTTGCGGTTGATTGTGTAGAACTGCTCAGAGGTCACTCCTAACTGCTGACAAAGGAAGGTTTCTAAAAAATCCGCTACAGCGCACCCGGTGGTATAACGTACCTTCTCTGAGTGTGGAAGTCCACAAGCCTCACGTAGCTCTTGCATATTCTGATGAGTCAAAAAAGCTAACTTTACTAGCTCATTATCACCTTTAGAATAAGTGGTGGTATCAAGATGTCGGTCAATGTACTGTTGAATCATGTCTGCTTTTTCTTGAGAGGAAAATATTTCTTTAGTTTCACCCATGTCCCGTCCCACATTTTTTGAAAACACTGGAAGAGACACAGCGCCTTGCATAGCTGAAATGTCCTTAATGAGTAAACTAAGACCCATCCACCTCAACCGACCACTCTTAGGGTCAGGTACTTTAACGCAAAGATAGCGCTTATTAGACCTGATTTGCAGGGGTTTCTCACTGTAGTATCGTCGGATGCGCTTGAGGTGATTTAAGACACTCTCCACATAATCAGCTTTAACCGCAAACTGAAACTCTAAGTCCTTACAAGCCCAGTAAAAGAAGTCTGTAAGTGTCTTGGTATTGTTGGGTTTCTCATCTCTCCATTCCCACTCCCAACCCTTAGCGTCAATATATGCAAAAGGGGCTTTAAAGGTGGGGTCTTTGCGCTGTTCAGGAGTCAATGGGGCTTCAGGATGGAGGTAAAGGTGAACCTTATCATCAACCTGCATCGTGACCAAAAGTGGCTCTGTAGACTTATCTAAGACGGGGCGATACTCTGAGTCAGTATCATAGGCTTCACCGCGTATCCCCATTGCCTTAGCCATCTCAGCTTGGGTTAATGGGTATTCATCTTTAGAACTGAAAAAATTGGAGTCTGTGCTATCATCAAGGGAGACAGCAGAGTGAATGTCGTTATTCATTTTGCAAACGTGAAATAAGTTAGAGACTAAAGACCTCCGGTGTTACCAGCACTGGGGGTCTACTTTTGTTTAGGCACAATCCGACATTAAGGATTGATAAGTAGCTTTAATCATCCGCCTAATGGCTTCTGATTCGCTAATTTTTAATGATTTGGACAACTTGCTCAACATTGCTTTTTCATCCGGTGAGATGCGAAGTTGCTTGACCGATTTTTTCTTCGGCGCTTGTGTTGAGTTATTTTTAATTTCTTCGATGGGGCAATTCATAGCGTCTCCTTTCATTACTTTTTGTACCTACAACTATTATACCCACTAGAAAATTCTTCGGTCAGAGAAGAGAAGTCACAATCATCAAAGTGGGGGGGGTCAAATCCGGTTTCGTTTTTTCCCGTTGAGTCCGCTACGATAGAATGCGGGGTCTGATTTTTCTCTACCATCGGGCTAAATACTTTTTTTTGAAAAAGTGACTGACCCGATGGCATTTTTGAGCTGAGTCAAT
>Ga0247770_1001924_pt1 | contig 13797 bp, 20 predicted proteins | sample UWRJL136409B6_FD_179943 | JGI IMG/M metagenome (GOLD analysis project Ga0247770, IMG submission 179943) | Plant litter microbial communities from Arlington Agricultural Research Station in Wisconsin, United States - UWRJ-L136-409B-6 | ecosystem: Environmental > Terrestrial > Plant litter >... | reverse complement strand
GTGCGTTCGGTGACGGTGTGTCAGTCGGGTCGGGTGGGCGGTGATGGTGAAGTTTGGGGCCAGGCGGTTGTAGAGAGGGAAGTTGAAGTTCCAGGTTGTGAGGCAATGTGCCTGTTTTGGCGTTAGGCAGGGACAGGAACGGGTGAACCCTGATGGTGAGAGTGGGGGTTGGGGTGGGCCGCTTGGCGAAAGGCTTGCACGGGGGCGGGTGGGGCATGAGTGGGGGTGGGTTGGGGTTGTGTCACGGGTTGTTCCGGGGGTTTTGACCGCAAATGTTTTTGTGGGCGGAACTTGAGCTGCTGGAGGGAGGGTTCCGCGTCCTAGGAACCTGTGATTCCTGGTCATTGTAGCTATGGAATGGGAGACCGGAATGCGTGGAGGCTTCCTGGGCGGCCATGTCTGTTGATGGACCGAGGGCTCGGGCGCTGTCCCACGGGTTGCAGCCCAGCAGAGAATTGGTGAAGCCGTGGTAGGAGGGAGGGCCGTTGGTCTTCTCTCCGCTGTGCCATATTTTTTTCGGGATTGCATCCTTGGCAGCGAAGCACACGACAGCTGCTTTGATGGGGATGTACGCACATCTCGGAAGTTGGCAGTTTATCATGTCTCACGGCAAACAATGCCGACCAGGTTTCATCCGCTCTATTGTCACACAAATTTCGAATAATCTTAGCAAGCGATTTGCAAACAGATGAACCACCACTCGGCGTTCGCTCGAACAAGCCCCCCGCAACGCTCCTAGATTGCGCCTTCCCCAATCCATTCCCTCCACGGGCCAACTCTCTCAACTCAACGCTTCCACACAAAACTACACGAGGACACGATGCTTTTCTCAATGGCCACCCTCGTCAATGTGCTCTGCGCCGTTCTTGCGGTCTGCGGCGCTTTTGTCGACTTTGTCCCGGAGGAAGGAAATTGCTGCGACTCTGACTGCGAGTCCTGCATCGACCTGAACTGCAGCGGCGACCTCTGCTCCTCCCTCACTGCGGTATGTTTCTCCAAGTTTCTCCTCTTCGAGCCGTCGAACAGTTTCGCTGATACTAGAATGAGATTCTAGGACTACGACACCTGCTGCAAGATCGCGCACAACGACTACACCGGGGTGTACACCAACGAGCATGGTGGCGGGGTCACAATGCTGGAGCGGCCCTTCAGCGATATCGAGACTATCACGAAAGGGGCTGTCCCTGATCTTCCCAATCCTAATTCCGCGATGAGCTTCTGCTGCGAGGCGGGCTGTGTGGAGTGCGTCTGCTTTGTTTGCAACGAGAAAGCCCAGATTTGCTTCGGCACTATCCCGGTAAGCCGAGACCCAGTCATGCAGTGGTATCATGTGTGTTCTTGTGAGATGAAACTGACTCTGGCTTGTGAATTCAGTGGAGCTCCTGCTGCGCTTTGGAGATACGCGGAAATACAGGAGGGTACGTGAACGCCAAGGGCGAGGAGGTTACGTTCAGTGGGTCGTCGTCTTAGTCACTTCGACTTCGAGGGCACATTTGTCGCACATGGGTTGAGCATCTCATTTCAGATTCTGGGAATCTCCTCGAGTACACTGTAAATCCCAGTGGTAGTTACTTCGATTCTCTCGTCGATTTAATTCTTTGGTACTGGCGTTCCGCATCACTGCCATTGGCGGACGGGGAGAGATTCGTGACTTGCAAAATTAAGCGCCGTGATTTGGTCGGCGGCCTCACTGCTGCCTGAGGGGCTCCTTCTTTGCCTGTCCCCTGTTTTCCATCACTGTCGGGGAGCAAGGACATGGTTGCCATCCCGGCTTGCCAATGCCGCGATGGATCCCTCAGCGCTTTATTGATTGCGACCAGCATCATCACCTTCGTCGATTTCGGAGCGAAGCTTGTCTCGCAGTACTCAGACATCAAAAATTCTCAAGATGGTCGCCATACCGCTCTGTCCGCCCTGGAAACTGAATTGGGGGAGCTCTCAGCAAATGCAACCCACGCGAGAGACAAAGTCGCGGCTCTCCAAGCGCGGTACCCTCATCAGTCCGGCTCTCTCGGTAGACTTTCGGCCGAATGCGCACTCGCCGAGAAGCAGCTCCGGGGTGTTGTTGGCGCGGTGACGGCCAAACCCGGGCACGGACTTCGCGTATGGCGCGCCAACGCCTCGGCTTCACTCCACAGCGTGCTGAAGCGCGGCGACATAGAGGACTTGCAATCCCGGCTGAAGATGATTCGCGAGCAAACGATGATGTGTGTCATCATGTGTATCTTGTAAGCCAATCCCCTGATTTTGAGAGAGGCGAAATGGCCACTGGACTATGAGCCTCGATCGCCGTAGCAGATCGGACTGCTGGCACCAACCCTACTCACATTGAAGCTCCGTTAGAGAACGACATAGAAATCTGCCATAGGATTCTTGAGGACATCGGATTCGAAGACATGGGGGCTCAGCAAAACCAAATCGAAGAACCTCCCTGAAACATTTCAGTGGCTTCTCGATGATCAAGACCGCGATACAGAGAACCTGGACCCTTCAGATGCGCCGTAGTAGACATCGTTGACAGGATTCAAGGAATGGCTTGAAGCGCAGACCAGTGAGACTCCGTTCTGGATCACAGGCAACCCAGCCTCCGGGAAGAGCACCCTGATGAAATTCATCTGCACGAACTCTCAGGTTCAGACCCACCTTCGCGCTTGGTCCGACGAGCTGAGATTGCTCACGTGCAGCGTCTACTTTTGGAACCCGGGTGTATCAAGCCAAAAGAGCCAGATCGGTCTTCTTCGTACAATTCTTCACCAGCTCCTTTCACAGCGACCGGATCTTTGCCCATTGTTGCTCCCAAGCGTTACACCTATATCAAGCTCGCTGGATTACATTCGGTCAACCCTGAATCATGGTCTTTGGGAGAGCTACGAGACACCATTGACCTGTTCATCTCTCATATCAAGGCCACGGACCGCCTCGTCATTTTTATCGATGGTCTCGACGAATACGAAGGCGATCTTGAAAATCTCATCGCTTGGCTCAAGCAGCTCCATCATGGCCATAATGTCAAGCTTTGCGTCTCAAGCCGCCCGTGGAACGTCTTTAGGGATGCCTTTCACACTTACCCATCACTGAGCATGGAGCTATTCACAAGACCCGACATCAAGACATACGTCTGCACATGCATGGGAAACAGCCTTGCATTTCAGGAGCTTCGAATCCTTGATGCTGCCAGCGTTGAGAAGCTGCAGTCGCAGATTATCAAAAAGGCAGATGGTGTTTTCCTCTGGGTGGTTTTGGTTGTTGCCAAGGTCATTAATACCGCTCGAGATAACAACGACCTTCACGAAATTTGGAAGGTCTTCGAATCCTTGCCACCAGGACTGGAGGAGCTCTACAGTTCGATGCGTAGGCGTCTCGACCCAACTCACCGTGAGGTAGCATCGAGGATGTACCAGCTACTATTCAGATGGAACGAAAAGATTGGCCGCCCACTCGATGTGGTAGGGTTCTGGGTGGCGATCAACTGTCACAACCCGACGGAACTGCAGCCAATCCCGACTGTCAGCGGTCATGCGGGCGCCGCAATACATGTTCCCGCTTTGGAAAGACGTATGGCCGGGGCTACTGGCGGGATTGTGCAACTCATCCACGGCCATGGTAAAATAGAAGTTTGACTCGCTTCTTGACCCCCAACCATCCCAGTCTGTAGGCGTTGGTTTTCTCCATCGAACAGTATTCGACTAGCTTCAAGGCATTAAAGCCACGATTGTTGACGACGGCCCGGAAGGTTACCATACGGGATTGGTGCTTGTGTGTGTTCTTGTTTCTAGAGTGAACATGAAGAACAGGCTATCGGAATTAGACATTTTTAGACGCCATATTGCCGAAGCTTTCGTTATTGGACGCTCCTGCGACGACTCACCAGATACCAGGGCTCAACTCCTCCAGATAGTTGACCAACTCGAGCCTGGTGATGGCAGGAAGTACGGAAAGTCATATCTTTCGGTTGACGAAGTGGCTACTCTTTCTCCTCATCTGGACTCCACAATTCGCTCATACCTCGCCGTTTGCTATCTTTGCTAGCCATACTTGCGAGTGTGGCTGGAAAGTGATCAACATACCACGGGCTTAGAGTTGCCTCCCTCTTTGTCTATGGTGCCTTTCTCCTTCTGGAAGAAAGCCCATCAAAGGCTGTTCCGCTTAACACTAAAAAACATTACATGTGAGACCCACTACTCTAAATCCAACATATCCGGACGTCTAAGCTTGAGACTTGAGGTCTTGAAAGTCCTTGTGGAAGCTGAGTTTGCACCTCGTCGGGTCTTAAAGTCATACTTGAATGAGGCTGCAGATCGTGGCACAGGCAGCAATCTCCCACACGTGTTTTGGGAGGCTGTTCATCGAATTATCCAAGGGAAGGAAGTCGTCAGACTTTGGGAGGAGGATTGCATACTAAGCGCCCCATATCCTGCATGTACTGGGGACAGTATTGGGCGGTTATGGCGGTTTTTCCGGGAACGGCACGGGCTACGACTAGACTAGGGGTTCTAGATATCGTTCATTCAAGGTGACGCATGATATCTAGTTATGTATGAATGTACAATTAAGACTCCGGCTAAAAGACACGCCTCCCTCAGCCAGTGCAGAAGATGCCTTCTTCAGTTTACTGTCAAAGCAGCCCGGGAATGCTCTTTGTTTGCATTAGCTATCTCTTATACTTAAAAGAGCTTTCTGGGGATCTCTAACAGACAACCTTAATGAATTCAAGGCCTTTCACAATCCAGTCGAAACCTTTGATGCAACGAGTTAGGCCATGATGTCCCAACACCCAACTATGAGATAATCTCCACAATGCGTTTTCGCACTGAGGAAAGGAGAGGAAACATTTCTTTTGGCTATTAGTAGAGCCTCGGAAAGTAGGTACGTTTGTGGCACCAGCCCTCTCCCGAATCCAGTCGCTGCTTTAGGAGGAGTGTCCAGCATGTCTGCCCCTGTTCAGCGCCGGGTGTGTGGCTATCATGAAGTTCCAGAGGCACAACGGTGATCGTGTCTAGTGGTGCTGGGCCGTGGTCGGTCGACATAGGCTACAGGTGGGAGCTCGCTAACGCTAAACTTCCTAAAGCTATGCGGCTCTGCTCGGGGACCCCTTGGGCGGAAATCACCGGCGTTGGTAAACTCGTTGGTCCAATGGACTCAGGCATGTAAATGCAAGGCAAAAGTGAGGCAAATAGCTCGAGTGTTTATAGCCTGTCAAACCCAAGCGCCAATACGGTCCTGGCGAATCCGAGTAGCGCATTTGAGGGAGCGGTATGGGCGTGGTGATTTGGACTTGAGATAAGCACCTACTAGTTGTCAGCACAATGGCCCCTGTTCCAGTCGCCAGAATTTTTAGGCCCCACACCCTAGGTATTACTGGGCGACGTCATGTTCAAAGTTCAGAGGGGGTGTGGTGGCACCACATGAAGGCAGGCCAATAATATCTGGCGGCGCATTCGAAGGGCATTGTGGTTTCGAGGCGGCTTGTTATGACTGAGAAACATTGGTGCGCCTATCTCGGTATTTGTGAAAAGTTGGGGCGGGGTTTCAACTGCTGTGTATTGGTTGCGGCGTTGTGGAGGGAGTTTGACAGGGACTTGCAATACGACATTTGTGGGTTCTTTTGCTTTCCTGGATTCGTTATCACTCACGCAAGTGAATGCCAAGGTAGACGATGCCGATATCTCGAGGCACAATCATACGACCAAGACTGGTTGACTAGTATAGTTATAAAGGATTAATGTAAAAGCTTGCACTAATTGCCCTCTCACACCCCCAATGTTCGTCCTCCTTACTGCTTACTAATCGCTGAGGCTCACACCAAACCCCTTTCCCCTTCGCCTATACTGCCACTCTCTTGAGCACCATACATGATGTCTACAGCTTTAGTGCTGTACACCGGCGGTGTTCGACCGAAAAGTCCATCCCACGCTTCGCTGTTGAATTTCGGAGCGCTGCTGTCACGCCCTCACAGCCCAGAGGTTGGGCCCGCACTCAAGGTTTCGCTGGCATGCGAAGGTAAACGATGCACAACACCTGATGCAGATGAAATCTCATACTGCTGTGGGTGTGAGCGATCCTTTTGCAGCTCGTGCTGGAGCGCCCAGGAGGATCATAGGGCCGGACGCTCCCGACGAAGAGGCAAACATTTGCACGAAAAGAACAACCCTGCGATCTCTGAGAAGGTTCTGAACATATTGTATCCGACGGAAGACCAGGCGGAGATGGAAACACTGTATCACCATGAAGAAGGCACAGCTTGGTTTGGTACGTGTGCGCCTGGGACATATTGGTTCCCCCGACTTTTGCTTATACTACTGAGCTTCGCGTGAAGTTGGCTGACTATTTTTTCATACATTAGGTGTGGATAAGCCGTCGGATGAGAATCCAATGTTGCAGGACTATGGCTGCTTCATGGACTTGATGAACCGCACCAACCCAGCCCACACGCTGAATGAAACCGAAAAGTCTGGCAATCTTGGGAACGCCCAACCTCCTCGGGACGACAGAACACCCAGTCTTGTTTCATTCATCGGAGATACGGGCGCAGGCAAGAGCACCATTGTCAAGCTTCTCATCGACCTGTCTACCGGACAGGGGGCCAGGCATCCGACACCAGTCATTGGCCCCGATGCCAGTTTGGCGCCCACTCCGACAACTGGAGATATTCATCTATATCTTGATCCCAAAACGTCTCGTTCGTCCGGGCCGACCCTCTATGCAGACTCCGAGGGTTTAACGGGCGGCCATCGTGAGCCCCGGGAGGAGGCTTTCCGCAGTCGGCGGTGGCGCCGGCTCACACGCGGCGCCGATAGTGAGATTTCCAGCAAGGCAGCGCAAGCGATTCTCCAGCAGACGCTTTCGTGGGCTGCCGACGATGAGTCTAAAAGAGGACGGCAGTTCTTGGTCACCAATCTGTACCCAAGACTTCTTTACGCTTTCTCGGATGTCATTGTCTTTGTTCTTCGCAACCAACAGTGGGTGATGGCGAGTCGCATCTCCAGAGACTGGATTGCTGATTATTCCTTGCTTCAGGTCCGTGGAGAGCGTATTTGATGGTCTGATCACCTGGGCATCTCAGGCAATTGAAAGCTCCTCAAACCAGGCTCTCTTGCCTCATGCAGTACTCATTCTCAACGCCTCCAAGCAGAGTGACAGCGCTGGATACTGGGATGTTACGGCAAGCACTCAAAGCATTCTCGACAGCCTCGCCAGCACCATCCACCGTAACCCTCGTTTCAAACGATGGGTGAAGTTTTGGTTGATGAAGGATAAGATGGTTGATACACTTGAAGAGCTCGTGCTCTGCTACTACAGCTCTATCCAAGTAAGCCAGATTCCCAACACGTCCAGCCTGGCTTTTTTCTCAGATATCGCTAAAACATGAAGTAGATTGTTCGAATGCCTGATGACGAGCGCCCTCAGCTTATGGCTGAGCAGATCGACAGACTGCATAATGCAATCACGACGGCGTGCATTGCAGCCCGCTGCACCCGACAAAGCCTCAACATGCTTCTTGACGTCGACGACATGCAGCAATATCTGGTTGAGGCATTCAAGCACTACTCAACGTCACTCACCTCAGCATTCAACTTTGCCCAGGCTTCCTACCGTACTACCACAATTCCACCGACATTTGCAGGCAACATCACAAAGCTCGCCTTGAACGTCATGGAGCTCTGGCCAACCGCGTCCGACACCTCAGAGGGGTTAGATATCGACTCGCTCTTCCGCGAAATCAGCTACGTGACCGCGTCCGCGATCATGCTCGACTCCGTCCGTCGCCACGCCAAGGGTCTAGCCGAGGACATATTCCCCCATTATGTCGGTCAGCTCCGGGAGGCGTGCACCCTCCTCTATAACGACCACTGGCCATGTGAGTTTTCCACACCGAATGGGACTCGATGTGTCAATCTCGTCAACCGTCACAGCGCCAAGGGCCATCAGGCACCAAACGGGTCCGTCATTGGAATCGGTGAGCATGAGTGTCTGACCCCGCTGAAGAAGCTCGTGGACGATTTCACACGCACGGTCTACTTCTGCTTATCTGATCTCCTCTCCAATCTCGACAAGATCCATCCGCGGGGGGACGGCCTCTCGCGCACGGAAGCCGCTGCAGGAGTTCATCGCAATATGGTCCTGTCTAGCTTCGTTAGCCATATCGCCATCAAGTCCGGCAAGTCAAATCAGGAAGCATCCCATACCCTCCTACACAGCCACACGGCGTGCTTTTGTTGTCTGTTTGAACAGGCTGAAAATTGTCTTCCCTGTGGGCACGTTGTATGCACATCGTGTATCCGCATCTACGGGAAGGGGCCAGACAATAATGTTGGCATCATGGGCTGCCCGTTCGAGAGATCTGATAACCGGTGGAACGGATCTCATTTTATCCGCCTACAGCCTCGGACAGCCGGTGTCCGTGTCATGAGTCTGGATGGGTGAGTGATACGCCACCTGCCACTTAGGTGCTTGTTTACTGACCTTCTTCACCTCGACAGAGGCGGAATTCGTGGTATTGTTGAGCTTGAGGCATTGCGACGGATAGAGCAGGGACTTGGGGGAAATCTGAGGATCCAGTCATTCTTTGATCTTATTGTTGGCACAAGGTAAGAGCACCCTTCATCCAGTCAATATGTCATTGTGCAGTCGTCACGTAGATCTAGGACAGAACTTTCCACACCTCATATCAGTGAAAATACTGACTCAATCGTCTTCAGCACGGGTGGCTTAGTAGCTCTTGGACTTGGAGAGATGGGTTGGTCTGTGGACGAGTCCATCCACAAGTTTACGGACCTCTGTGGCAAAGCATTCAAAGAACGAACTCTCAGCAATGTCCCGTTGATCGGGTGGCTGGTTAACCATGACCACCATTCCAAATACCAGACGACTGACCTCCAGCACGCTCTCGTTTCCTCCTTTACCAGGGAACGCTACCTCTTTGGGGGAATTTCTCGAGAACCGCGAAAACCTGAAGACATCCCCCATGTCAAGGTTGCTGTCACGGCAGCTTCGATTCAGAGGGGGAAAGCTCTGGTCTTGGCGAACTACAACCGTAGCGAAGGTGATCCGCAGAGAAGTATGAAGACACAAACCCCATTTCCCCCCTCGCTTTTCCAAAAGGCTCTATCTGCCCTACGAAAGGAAGCCTTCATCTGCTTGAAAAGTCGAATGTGAGATGGGAGCTGATCAGAGGCACTGTTCCCTCCTTTGTAGGCAGCTACATTTTCAACCGACCTGAGAAAATGTCAGAAGAACTCAAGATATGGGAAGCGTGAGTGAACCTTACCAGCATGTAACGGGTGTGGGCTATGAACTACCTGTCTAGTCACCGACATATGACAACCGGTGCTGACTCAATTTGTCACAGAGCGCGTGCTACATCAGCAGCACCCGAATATTTCAAGTCCTTCCATCACGAGGCATCCCAATGGACCTATGTCGACGGCGCCGTCTATCACAATAACCCCGTTGTAATCGCCGACTCCGAGCGACAGCTGCTGTGGCCCAATGTTCGCCATCCCGACTTCATTCTCTCCATCGGCACTGGCATACCGCAAAATAAGCCTCCAGCTCTGTCCAAGGAGAAGCGTCCCACATTTAGGGGAGCTATTGCCTTCTTCAAGAGCATGATAAACATCGTGAATGCTACCGTGGACGCGGTTTTGGATTGTGAAAAGAAATGGACCGAGTACGCTGGCAATGTTACATCGGGAATGGGCGCCCAAACAGCTAGCCAGAAGTTGTTCCGGCTGAATCCTCCCCTCCCGGTTGTTCCGAAGCTGGACGACAAGCACAAAGTCACCGAAGTGCAAGAAGATGCTCGAATAGTCCTAGCTACAGATCCCCAGATTGATCGACTTTGCCGTCGACTCATTGCGTCCTCGTTTTATTTCAAACCAGATGACTCAAGCAGAAAGGTGGTGAACAGTGTGTCATGGGTTCAAGGTGAGCCAGCCTCATTCTGATGACTTAAAAGAAAAAATACTAACCCCAAGTTTCTAGGCCGAATTCTCTGCCGCCTACCTCATCAATCAAGTGAGTTGAAGGAACTGGGCAAACATCTCAAGCAACGCCAAAGCGACGAAGGCCTGCTATCCTTCCAGATATGGAGTGACCACGGGAGCCAAAGGCGACCTCCGAAAGTAATCCTCTGGCCCAGAGACCTGATTGACAACATGGCTCAAAAGGGGGAATTCAGGTTTCCCTGGAATGATCTGAAGTTCTCCGTGCAAGGCGACAGCACACAGATCAATCTCACCATGCAGTTTGGTCAAAAGGACAACTGCTCCATCAGCGGCTTTCCTAGGTCGTTTGCCTCCCTCAGCCAAAGCAGCCACGCCACCACCACAGCGGTCTCAGCACCCTCACGCTCTCTGACGTTTGAGTCGCAAAACTCGACCTCGCAAGTCTCGTCGGAAGTAACGGAGCCCGCTGACGAGGAACGCTGGGAGCCGCCCAGGAGAGGCGACTGGTCCAACCTGCCAGAGCTCACAGCCTATTTATTATCGGGTTTACGCTCCGGTCCCTTGAAAATGGGGCAAGATTCGGCTCTCGAGAGCCGCCCCAGGAGGTCGTCAACGCCTAAACCGAGGTATCCCGCGTCGTGGAAGCCGCCGCTGGTGCAGCCATCCTTCCAGGCGCTGTTCCGACCGGTTCGCACGCTGTTCAGTCAAGATCGGAATCAGCCTGGGCAGCTTGTTCCAGGGGATGTGGAGAGGCTTACTGCAGAGCGCATGTACTATGCTGTTGATGAGGAGGCGTTTTGGACTTACCATAGCTGGACGAGGCATTTGCTGGCACAGTCGAATGTTGTGTCGGGGCTTTCTGCTTTGGAGGAATAAGGGAGGTGGGTGTCCGGGTTATTCAATGGCGTGGATCATGTCGGGCGTAGGACGGTTGGCGGACTGCCATTTCCATCCTCGCGGATCCTCCTTGCTGGGTTCGCTGACTTTGGGTTCTGTGCACGTGTCAAGTAAGGTAAGCTGGCGAGAATTGAAGTCGGAGCCCGTGATTTATTGGTGGCAGAACCGTGGTCATGTGATGTAATGCTGGTGGGATTGGATTGGAGGTCGCAGCGGTGCAGACCGTGGCTGCCTAAACCTTGTCGGCCTGTTCGAGGATAAGAAAATGCGTTTTGGGTGCTGTAAAACTTCCACCACTGTCCTCTTGCTTCCAATTCCATTGACGACTCATCTCGTCCGAAAACCCGGAACTTCAAGGTCTTTCGCCATGGGCATACCACAGCAGCCGCCCAGGTCCTCGAGGGACTCGATGGACTCGGACTCAAATTCCGATATCGGTCATGATGCGCTGATCACCCGCGACGTGCCCGTTTTGAGCGGATGTCCTCTTGAACTTGAGGGGGTGCTGGTTCTCGTCCCCAGCTGCCGTGGAAGGATTGCTGGCCTCACCCTCGACCCCGATGTTCGCCTCTGCGCCGCTTGTACTGACCTGGTCGAAACTACTGCTGGTATCAACTCCGACAGCGAGGACTCTCATGGGAGTTCTGAATGCGACACCAAGCACGAAGACTGCGACATGAAACACCATGACGGCTGTGTGGAGACCCTGGAACGAGAAGCCTCTTCCTGCCGGCTTTGCGCAATTTTCGCCTCTCATTTGCGGCCGCGGCTTAAACTTGAAAGCGGGGAGGATTCACAGGTGTATTCTGTGACGGTCACTGGGCAGAATTACCGGATCTATGACATCCACACTGCTGGTTCCGGGCGTCAAAAGTTCCCTATACTGCGGTTTAGACTGCTCGAATCGTTCATGGCATATCGGCGTCTTCCGTGGCCACCGAATTTCGAGGCAAGCGGCCACATTTGGCAGAGGGGCGCCCGGTTGCCTCACAGCTAGATTGTTTTCGTCCCAGAAGAATATCCTTTACCCTTGGAGGCTACCCAGCTTGCGAGGGGCTGGCTTAAGGGGTGTCTGGAAAGTCATCCGCTGTGCTCAGCGGCCCGAGCGAAGCCCCGGCGGCTCCCGAAACGGGTCCTTGACCTTGGCGAGAGTACAACCTTTGTAAGTTTTATGACCGCTCTGCGGAAGGCCGATCACTGACTAATGTGTTTATAGTATGGTTTCACTCTATGAAGCAAGAAGTGAAGAGGTGGGCGAGTACGCGACGCTAAGCTACTGCTGGGGTTTGTTGAGTGTTCCGCTGAAGACTACAATGGCCAACATCCGGGACCACTACGACGGTATTCCGATCGACTAATTCCCCGCCACACTGAGGGATGCAATCATTGTGGTACGCAGTCTGGGAATTCGTTATCTGTGGATTGACGCTCTTTGCATCGTACAGGACGGGGATGATGGCAGAGACTGGGCGGAACAAGCGGCCGACATGGCAAAGATATACCAAGGCGGTTTACTCAACATTTCGGCTGTTGATGGAAACAGCTGCGGATCAGGGCTGACACCAAAACCTTTCCAGGGCGCCGGAATGCGAATTGGCAGAGCGGACTACGTAGAGCGACCAGTGCGACGTGGCACAATGAACTCCGCGACTGGAGCTGAACTGGTCTTTCTTGGTCACCCCCCTTCAGCGTTTTCTGGCCTCGATTCAGATAAACGAAAGTTGTCGACGCGAGGATGGGCATTCCAGGAACAGCTAGTATCGCCAGCCACCATTCATTACACAAACTGGGGTATGGTGTGGGAGTGTTGCTCGGACATCAAGTCGGAGAGAACTTAGTCACATGATCCCATGAGAGGTATGGAACTATCACTTTCCGGTGTGCCATTACCCTTGCCAGGGTGGCGCGCCAAAATCAAAAGAGACTTTGGTACGACACAGCACGGAGTTAGCTTGCTGGGGAAAGGCAGGGTCCAGCGGGATTGATCGACTCGCTCAAGTTTTGGTACTCTGCAGTGGAAAGTTACTCGACAAGGCCTTGACTTTCGAGGAAGACCGCTTGCCTGCACTCGCGGGTATCGCCGCACGAATCGCGCAGGCGCTGGGTCCCACCTACGTTGCTGGATTGTGGAAGGAGGATATAACCTACGGACTGTGCTGGGAAGCCCTAAAGCCCTCGGAGAGAAGGGAGAGAAGACGCGGCGGCGGAAGCCCTTCGTGGAGCTGGATCTCATCTGGGGGGGTTCAGGGGCCTCAAGAACTGATCGACAGGCGTGGAATCGACCGACTTGAGGTGTGCGGAATCAACGTAGAGGAAGAACACCCCGGAAGCTTTCGGAGAATTCTGAACGGTGGTCGGTTGGAAATTAAAGGAGAAATATGGAAAGCCGACATCAGATCCGAGAAGTCGGGTCTGTCCGACAGCCAAACGGCCTATGTGCATCCTGGACCTGGCTTTTTTCATTCCGCCGACGAGTGCGACAAACTGGACTTTCGATCCGATTCTTATCCTAACGCATACCAGTATCAAGGACAAGAGGTCGAATGCTGGTTACTGCTTGTCAGACAAGGGCGGAGCCGCAAGAACTTCGAGATTGATGACGTGGTTCTCTCCTTTCTTGTCTTGGAGAGGGCTGAGGGGGTGGATTCCGTTTGTGGCGAGGCATGCAAACGTATTGGTATTGCCGAGCACACGATTCAGGGGGACTGGAGGGATATTGGACTGATGGTTCCTGGGCAACAGCCTATTGTTTTACCCTAAAGTTGCCCTCAGCAATTTCCATGTTTGTGCGTGGCCCTGAGCCGCTCCTGAGCTGGGGTGAGCCTACCTGTCGAACTGCAGCGGCAGTTCTTGGCGCTCAGGCGCGCAGGCGCCTTACCGCTCCAGGCTTGGCTGGAGCGCAGGGGCCTTGGATCATGTGCTCTCCCCACACACAGGGAGCTTCCATTTGTAT
>Ga0247770_1001922_pt1 | contig 13832 bp, 5 predicted proteins | sample UWRJL136409B6_FD_179943 | JGI IMG/M metagenome (GOLD analysis project Ga0247770, IMG submission 179943) | Plant litter microbial communities from Arlington Agricultural Research Station in Wisconsin, United States - UWRJ-L136-409B-6 | ecosystem: Environmental > Terrestrial > Plant litter >... | reverse complement strand
GCCCTACTGTGTTTTCGGAGGTGTGGGTCCAGGTAACGCCTACTGCCACCGGGGGAGGAAATACACCAACTCCGGGAGTGCAGAATCCCACCCCAGCGCCTGGTGGTGGGAGCGTCGAGGTGGTTGTGAGTGGGGCGGTCACCGTTGTTGGTGGGATTATAACTGTGGTCGGCGAGACGGTGACTGTTGTCGATGGGAAGAGCACCACGCTTAGGGGGAGAACATCCGTTGTGGGCGGGACTACGAGCACGGTTGGAGGGACTACCATCACGCTTGCTGCGCCGGCCGGCGGTGGTGGTGGCTTGTCAGGGGCGACGTTAACAGTGCAGGGAGGCCCCGGCGGCTCCGGTGGACCGTCCATCGCTGTGATTATCTATATGTGCGGGCGGCTGTTGGCGGAGTGGTGTGTTTGGCAGCTGTGGTCTGCATCGTATGGTTTTTCCTGCTCCCCGATGCGAGGAGGAGAAGACGGTTGGAAGCGGAAAAGATGGGGGGAAGGGTCGCCACTATGGCGGATTCTGAGAGCAAAGCCCACCTTAGCAGCCGCGTAAGGGGTCACCCTAGCTCAGGGACGAATCAGGGGAAGCTCAAGACAAATCAGCCACAGCTCACCCCAGCTCAGGATTACGAACGAAAAAGGAAATTTTGAGAGCCGAGATCCGTCTCAGACAACCAGGCTGTTGCACACGGGTGTTCCGGAGTCAAATTCGCTTTGAGCCTGTGTGTCGGCTGGCCCTGGTGCTCTCCGCATGCTTCAGGGGACAGCCGTCACAATAGGCCAATCCCTCCAAAGCTTCAAACTTTCCACAATCGTCACATTTGCCCTGTGCTTTCCGCCTATCCCGCATTCTTCGGTCATTAAGCCTTTTCTCCCCTTCAAACGGCTGTCAGGGGGGTGCAGATGTGAATACAGACGAGGGGCACGTTGAGACGATTGGACATGCAAGGATCTGGAGTACAGTGAACTGACAACGACGCAGGTGCGTGAGTGGGAGTCGGGTCCCGAGCGAATTTAACCTTTTGAAGATTATATTCGTTGTGACGTCGGGAAGACGTCTCGCCCTCGCCAATGGTTGTGGTATCGACAAGTGTGTCGGCCACGGACACGCTGAGAAGAAAACATATCTTGCTGCAGGGAGGGGTCGATAGTAGTGGGAAATCCCGGGATAATTTCCCTGTTTGTGTTGTTCTACCCTGCTCTATAAAATAAAAAAAGGTGCTGGCCAGCGAAAAGAAAGAGTTACACACCATAATCCCCAATGTCTCTCTTCTATACCAATCTAGCGGCAGAAGTTGTTGGGGTTCTCAGCCGGGATGTTCTGGCAGTGGCCATTGCCGGGAGAGCAGAAGGTGTTCCAGATGATGGTACCGCCGCTGCTGCAGCGGTAGATAGAGTTGAAGACGAAGTTGTCATCGGTGCTCTGCGCAGCCGCCTGGAGCGTCTCACGAGTGTAGCCTGGTTGGTTCGGAAATTGTATCAGCACATATCAGTAGAGAGAGTAGGAACTCAAGGCTAGTGTATACCATAGGTGCCCGAGTTCAGGAGCCAACCGCACAGAAGACGACCGCTGGGGCAGTTGGTTTGCTGGGCAGCAGCGCCGGTGGCGGCCACAGCGACGATCAAGATGTTGGCAAGGCTGACCATTTTGAAGGATGGATGAGTTGCGTAAGAAGCTGGTTTGTTGGGTTTTTTTGTAGGTATGGTTATCTGAGCTGGATAATGATGTTATGTTTAGACTTCGAGGTAGCCTTGAGCCAGGCTTTATACTCGAAATCTCCTCGTCGTTGGACCGTTACGTTATCCCCTTGTTCTGTGCTTCCCTTGAAAATCAGCCTCCGTTCCCTTCATGGTCTGATTATCATCCCCACCCCCTTTCTCCTCCTTCACGGCGTCAGGCATCAGCGGTCCATTCCATCTCGCACACAACAACTCATATAACTGCCGATCGCAACCTAGAAGGGAAGGGGCAAAGCCCCAACGTCCCTTGTTCTGTTGGTATTTTCTCAATCTATGACAACATGAAATTGCTTTTTTACCAACTCTGAGTCGCAGCGCCCAATGATGCAAACCGATTACGGGCCGATGGAAATGTGGTCGGGAATAAACTGGGCTCGGATTCGGACACCTGAGAGTTCGGATGACTCGGATGCTATGCCAAAGAAAGAATCGCATCAACGACAACAATTTAAAAACTCAGCTCCCAGTTCATGCTGTTCGAAAGAAAAATAGGACTGTCGATCTTGGTGGCGGAAATTTAAGCGAAAGTCTGATGCGGCAATAACAGAGTGTACTTAAAATCTAGAGGTTAGAGTTCCAAAACAGAGGGGTCAATTTGCTACTCCAGGAACTTCGCGGCCTTCCCAAAGGTGACGATCTTGAGCTTGTTCTCTTGGGTCCATCCACCGTGAGACTCTTCACAGCACTTCGCCATCTTCTGAAAACCCCCATCTTAAGCTTCCAAGGTGATAAATACCCACAAGTCTCAACATGGACCGCGCCAAAACCGAGATCAGAAATTCACCCCCTCTGAGCCTTCCCTGCAGGCTCACTAGGTCTGAACAGCTTATAAATGATATCTGTTCTCATCGTGTACTTGATTCCAGCGAAAACCTCATCTCCCGAGTGATATAGGCCCTTGTGTTGAAAGATTAGGACGCGGCCAGTCTTTGGATTGACGTTGACCTTGAGGCCATGATCGTCCGGTGAGAGGAACGAAGTAGCACCTCCGACAAGCTCGGGCGCAGGCTGAGCGTCACCGGCCTCGGCAACCGAGTCGTTAAGATACAGATGGATGGTGTAGTGCGTCCGGTAGACATCGCCTTTATCTGAGTACGAATACGGCCCATCGTAGTGGGCTGCAATCATCAGTATCAACCACCACACTGAATAACAAAATAAAAGACGTGACTCACGTCGGAAAAACTGGCCACCCTCATACTTCAGAAAGCGCATCCGCTGGTTGACGCAGCTAAAGTGCCACTTCTTATCAACTTGCGGCCCACGCCTCGACGATGCAGATGGGCTCCATGGCTCAACCACCTCAGCCAGCTCCTCCGCAATGCCCTCAGCGCGCACACATCGCGCCCACAGGCGGTTGGCAACCGTCTGGTTGTCCCACACGATGCGATCGCTGTTGCGGTACTCCTTGCGCAGGATCTCATAACCCGCACCAAAGTTGACTAGCGCAGGTCGCCAGGTGCGCGTGCCCGAGGCGCCGCGATCGGCAACGCTGTCCTCGGCGAGCTGCAGCAGGGTGTCGCATTCCGATGGACTAAGGACGTTGTCGAGCACCACAGCGTAGGAGCCATCATATTCGGGGAGTGGAGTCGAACGCCAATTGACCTTTTGGGCCGTGATGGGCTTCGCGTCAAGGGGGTCGATGACAAGGAAAGAATCTGGGATGGGGATGGTCAGAGACTGGTATATGACCTTTACCGGTTTGCTCCGCGTTGCTTCGTTGGATGACATTGTGATGGGTTGTTGTTGTGGCGGATGATACAGATGATGCCGAGAATAGGTTGGTGACGTGTTTGTGGTTGTACAATGCGGGGTGGACTGAAATCTTACCGTGCCTGATAGAACTGTCTTGTGGTCACCACACATACCGGGCGCTGGTGCCTACGGCACCGCCTTAAATTGTGGAAACTGCCAGCACAGCAACCGATAGCCCTAACCCTGGATACGGTTTTGGCCAGTGGTTGCAGGATCCTGCTCACAAAAAAAGTATAAACTATTCCCAGCTCTATCTCAGAATGAGAAAACAAGACAAATCCTCTGAACACTGTATCAAATCCCCCTTGCTACGGGAGGCGCTCCCGATGAAAGTGCCCAACATGCCTAGAAGTAGGCCTGGGAGAGGCAAAAAAGCCCGCTAATTTGCCGGGTTTTGCGATTACGTCGAAAACTCACCCCACGTTCTCCGTCGGCCGGTGGCTCTAAAGGTCGCAGTAACTGAGCCTGAGTCACGAGACGAGCAAAACAACATTTGCTCCATTTGCTGGCATGCTCCATATTTTGATAACATGCTCCACTTTCTTGAAATAATTATTCTGCCACAAGGTTCCTTCTAGTCATCAATAACAGCGTTTACCCCACCTTTGTAAGATAGCTTCATACAATAACCTCATATAATCGCTTCATATGATAACTTTTGACGGTAGCTTTGCACGACCGCGCTGATTCAACAAAGCTGACAACCCAGCTAAGTTGCGGACAAGCTCATGTCTGCAAGCGTACTCTAATGCGCTAACATTCTATCATACGTGTAACGCCCAGTGCCGTGGGCAGCATGTGTGGATGATGGTGTGGATGATGATGCGAGGTCGGTGGCGAATCTAGGCTCTCCCAGCTGAACTTACTGCGCGTTAGTTCAGCTCCCTTGACATGGTTGAGCTTGCACAAGTGTAGGCCTGTATGTAACTGTAACGTAAGGTGCGTTGGGTTGACGAGGATAGGGAGTTGCACTGCTAGATAGTGGAGCGTAGTGTTGGGGGTTGGGTGAATGATCAGTTGAAGCCTGCCTACCTCTCTGGCTTTGCCAGAGAGTCCTTCCTATATACTGCTCGTCGCATTCAGCTTGCGCTTCGCGCAGCTGAATCACGACTCGGAGGAGCTGAACTGGAGAGCTGAACTGCTGTTAAGGGCGGCAGGACTAGAAGGGTAAGCTCCTCCAGCTTTAAGCGGCAGCCTACTAGTAACTAGATAAAGTTACGGGAGAACAGTAGTAGACTATAGCACTAAGTCGGATCAATTCGCTATATTTTATTAGATTTATCTTTGTTAGATTAGTAAAGGCATCTAATAGAGGGGCACCCCCCAATTCTTAAAGGGGCACCCACGCACTAGCCCTTTTAATAGGGGGGCACCCCCCTACAAATTACGTAGCTTCTACCATTACTGCAATAGTGTGAGATCTTTTTTTGCAGTAACTCACACCAATTATTGATACCAAACTGTAATTCAAATGACTCTCAGCATTACCGCAAAACCGTGAGGCCCAAAATCTATTCTAGTATTACTATTACAACCCTGGCCAGACTCTGCGTTTTTCCACTACATTGCGCACTTCACTGCGCACCACTACCTACACTGCACCTATTACTTTCTCCATGGCTTTGACCGTGCGGCCGCTCCTAGTCTTCTTCGCAGGCCTTGCAGGGACCAAATTCAATTCTCCCACCTGTTCGTTGGTGGGGACGCCCGTTGCAGCCCGCTTCCTTGACTGAGTACTAACTGGCTCCTTAGCTATAAGCAAAGAAGGCCGTGGGCGTGTGTAGCTGCGTAAGGCTGTTCTGCGCGGCTGAGGCTCCGGCTCTAGCTCAGGCTCCGGCTCCGGCTCTGACTCAAGGCCCACCTCAATCTCAGGCTCTGCCATAGACTTGGGGGTTGGAGTACGGCGACAGCGGGCTGTACGGCGACGCCGGGGCTCCCTCTCGGGGCTAGGGGAGGCCTTAATCTCCCACGCTGACAATCAACAACGTACAGAGGGTTGTAGACGTAGTGCGTTGCCTTATAGAGGCCTGGGGAAGGTCTTTTTCGGTCGCTGTTTACGTGTAGTCTTAGGAGTAGCCCTTTGTAAGGCCTAAGTGCCCTGTGTTATACCCTGTGCTGTGCCCTACGTACCCTATGTGGTGGTCTGTATACCTGTAAACTTAGGGGGTATTATAACTTGATTATTACAAGGCCTTCCTCACTACTTTTTAGCCACTTTAGGATTACGAATCTGAAGGTAGGGGTCCTCCTTATCCTGAGACTGTTAGAAATGCTAGTAATCTGGATTATAATTACTTATAAGGCGTGGTGTTAGATGTTATCGAGGCAGAACGGTCTAAAGGCGTATCCGCTTCTTATGCTGAATGGTGGTGAAAATGCTGTAACGACACGGAACACCATACTATAAGGATATAAAGCATTCCCCCTTATAGCGATTTAGGGGCTTAGCTAGCCTACTCCTAATAGGAAATGCTGCCTTTATATACCAATACTTATAGTTAATCAACTCTAGGGCTTTGTGAGATACCCTTATTAGTAAGGAACTAAGATAATCGCACCTAATGTAGTCTAAGCAAGTTTTAACACCCTTATCAGCTTACTTATCCTTCCACTTCTTTATCTAACGAAGCGCTAAAGCTTTAATAGCCTTAATAAGCTGGAAAGTAAACGTGCGGCTGTTAATAAGATAGTGTGACGACCCTGCAAGCTGTCACCTAAACTAGTACGGCCTGACAAATTCCCCGCAGACTGAGCAGTGCAGAAGGACAGTACATATAGTTTTACGCACTGGGCCAGGGGTGCAAAGACCTGAAGCCCCTACGACTAATTAGAAAGTGCTCTGTTTGCTCTGTCGCTAAGCTAAGGAGCAGACAGAGCAAGGTACGGAAGTACCTCTTAGTTAGCTAGTATAGATAGACATTATCGTGACCACGATAGCCGTAAGGGACTCTTAGTTCCTCACGCTAATATTCAATTATTCATTTATATGCTACTGTTCAGACTCGCTTCTATGCATTATAGTCATAACGACTTACAGTGACATTAAACCCCCCGTCTAAAAGTGCTAGCTTAATAAGCCGTCTTTAGAACGCCCCTTAACTGTTAATGTCCTGTTATACGTTCTATCTTAACCTACACTAGTCTTTTTAAAGTTTATATTAGGTGTAAGTTATAATACGATATTAACGTCCTAATTCTAAACGCTATTTACTAAACTCTTAGACACCTTTTTCTCCCCCTTATTATAACAGTATTACCTCCTTCTTATAACCCGTTAACTAGAGATAATAATCTCTCTAATAACATTCTAATACCTAATGTCGCTCTTATTAAATAGGAAGTGGAAACCAGAGATAAAGATAAACTCTCCTGTATACAGCTTATTAAAGCCTTTCGGACTTATAAAGTGTTTATAGTTATAACGATTAAGAACGTGTTAACTACTTAGTAAACAATTAAAAACCTTAAGATAAGCTAGTTACTTTAGTTTATTAGTAAAAGTACCAACTTATTTACTTAGCTTACTTATTTATATAAAGCGTAACTTTTAGCTTTAAGGAATTATTACAGTAAATTAGAAGGTCCTTTATACTGTAAATTAGCTAGAGGGCGATCTTAACCTTTAGTTTTCAGTAATTATTGAGAGGATTACTTGAACTTGGTCTTTTTAGAACGAAGGACTATCATTACTAGAGTATTTAACGAATATAAGGGATAGGTCAACTTCGAGACCAAAATCACTAAGATGTACGGAATTTAGGATAAGCAGAAACAGGCCGAAGACCGCCTAGAAAAGCTAGTATAGCTGTCTTTAATAACTACGTACTTATCTACCTTTAATTGTAACCAGCATTAAGTTAATTAAGATAAGTCGGCTTTAAAGTTTCGCTTCTATAAAAGCTTAAAGGATAACGTAAAGGATAAGCTTTATAAGAAAGACCAGTACACGTTCGACTTTAACTAGTACATTATTAAAACTATTATTATTAATAATCGGCTATTTAAACATAAGTTAGAAAAGAAGGGCTAGTATTAATAAGGTGCTCCCTTTATAATTAACGGGAAAAATATACTGAAGCTGTTCTGCGTTAACTACTAACATTAGAGCACTGCGTACAGCATTTACCCTAATCTAATAAATATTAATATAGTAAATTACTAAAATCAGCTTAACTGTAATAAACTATAATAGTAACAGTAATAGAAGCCGCCTAAGGATATATCTTAAGTTCAGTACTTTAACTGCGATAAGAAAAGCTACATAACGTAACAGTGCCTTTCCCCGAAGCAAGTCGGTTAGAAGCTAATCCCAGACGGAGGGAAACAGGTTATGTTTAACTTTAAAGACGTCTACGTTAAGATAATAAGTAAGGAAGAAAACTGTATTTAAATAGATAAGTATAATTTAGGAAATAAAGAAAAGGAAGAAGAGGAGGAACTTTAAGACATAATGTACCCAGTCCTTAAAAGAATTCTAGAGTTAGCTACGGAAGTGCAGGTCGCTATAAACCGACTTTAGGAAGAAACATTTTAAGTAGCTGTTACAAGCCTTAAAAACCTTACACTGTAAGCCTAAGAATTAAGGAAATCCAGAAAAAACCCTAACTTAAACCTTACTAAGATGGTAAAGGGAATCGAGGAATTAACTCTTTAAGCTACCTAAGTGGTAAAGTAAGTATTAGAAAACGAAAGGAAGCAGGCTAAGAGGATTAAGCTAGAAAAATGAAAATTCTTTTCCTTTATACCCCTTAAGACCCTTAAACGTTTTAAAAATACTAAATAGATCAGTACCCTTACCTCCTTAAAGGAAGGACAGCTTAGATAGCTACCTTACATTAAAGTTAATATGCTTAGGACTGGCACTTTAATAATCCTCTGGGAAGATAAGAAACAGGCACATTAACGAAGGCTTAAGGACTTAAAGAACAGATATTAAGAACTGATAGATAAAGTGGAGGACTTATAAGTTAAAAGCCTTACTGTAGAAAATAAAGATAAAGTAGTTAAGATCAGCTTATAGCTTTATAATAAGGTCTGCTTTACTAATTAGCTTAAGTACCGACTTGTTAAAGAAGGTCACGTTGTGGAAGAACAGGTTAGGATGCTGTTACCTAAGTTTTAAAAAGAAGTTAAAGAGAAACAGCGTATACGGAAGCAGACAGTTAAAGAAACGGAACAAAGCACCCTCCACCCTATTCCATACTCTCTAACCTTAGCACTTACAATTTACATTAATTACCTTAATCACAAGGACCTACTGTAAATTAACTGTGTAAACGATAACTGCACTCTTAACTAGTGTTATAAACTTAAGGCCCTTTACAACCATTTCCCCAGTGCTAGGAACCAAGATTACGTTATTATTAGAGTAGAAGTAAGGTTTACTTACTATTAAGTTTCCTATACCTTAATAAGAGGATTTAATAATAGTAATATATGAAAAACTACTATAGTTAACTAAGCCTCCACTATCTGCTAGTAATGAGGCTTACTTAATAGTTACTTAGTTATAACATACTCTATCCACCTTAAGGGAAAAGTTAAAGTATAGTAAAAATAAGTAAACTACAGATAAATCTAAGAATAAGAGGACATTACTAAGATTTAGTCCCGTAAAGCGTATAACTAGCTTATTAAAGACTTATAGAATATCGTCCTATTTGAAGTCAATTAGACTTTAAAAAGCAAAAACCTAAGAAAGATTAACTGTTAAGTTTATTAAAGTTACTTATTTTTCCAGAAAGAATTAAGAAAAGACTATTAGCCTTTTAAAAGGGCTGTAAACTAATAGTTCACTAATTAGTAAAAACCCTAAGATAAAGGAGAGGCATTTAAAGGTTAAGCTAAATAAGACCTTAAGGACAGATAATTACCATAACTTAAAGGTAAAAGAAGCATAAGTATTATTTTCTTAATATTAACTTAATAGACGGAAAAGAGAAGTTATTTAGGGTAAGAGCAGTAATTAATAACAGAAGTGCTTCTAACCTAATACACCCTATGCAAATTAACTGAAAGAAACTCCTTAACGAAAAGTATAAGAAGGTTATTCCCATTTAAAATGGAGAAGAAAACCTATACCAATATCACAACAGTAAAGTTACGTATTACTTATTTCTTTTAACTAAAGTAGATAAGGATAAATAATAAATGGATTTTAACGTTACACTCATAGCTAAGTATAACATAATTCTGAGTCTGCCTTAGCTGGAAAAGTATAACTCTGTAATTAACTAAAGGAGTAACTATCTTACCTTTAGCAAGTCCCCTAACTGTAATTATTATTTAGATAAGACTTGAAAAGCACTAAACTACTTTAAAGATGTACGAAATACTTAAAAACGTATTAAACCTTTAGAATTAAACATGGTTTAAGTTAAGTTTATTAAGACAGTTAAAGGGCTACAGAGCTTGCCATATTACTTAAATAACGATTTAAAAGGTAAAAAGAAGTAAGAAGCTAATTTATAAATAAACGGAGAAGTTTACTTATTTAAAGTACCTGTAGAGTATAAGAAATTTACCCTATTTTAAAAAAAGATATTGTAATTACTAGACTATAGATTATAAAACTATAAAATTAAGCTAAAGCTAAAAGTAAAGCTCTGTAACTTCCAGCTTTATTACTTAAACCCCCAGCAGGCTGAAACCTTAAGGAAATACGTTAATAAAAACCTAAAGAACAGATTTATCGTAAAATCCCAGTCCCTAGCAGGATACCTAATACTGTTCGTCTTAAGAAAGGGAGATAGTAAATTTTACATAGTTATTAACTACTAAACGTTAAATAAGGATACAATTAAGAATCGTTACCTATTACTACTTATTACAGAGATGTAAGAACGGATTGCTAAAGTAAATTAGTGCTCTAACCTTGATTTCCCTATAAGATTTAACCAAATTAGAGTAAAGGAAAAGGATAAGCATAAAACGGCCTTCCAGACTTGTAATAAGCATTACTAATACTGTGTTATGCTTATAAGATTAATAAATGCCCTTGTAACTTTTTAAAGTCTTATTAATAGTATTCTCCACCCCTTCTTTAATAAGTTTATCTTTATATATCTAAATAACGTTCTAATCTATTCTGAAACTTTAAAAGAACACTAAAAAGATATATGATAGGTTTTAATAGCTCTTAAAAAAGTAAAGCTAACAGGAAACCTAGAAAAGAGCTATTTCCACATTTAAAAGTGAAACTACATAATGTTTAAAATAATCCTTAGAAAGCTTGAAATGTAACTGGAGAAAATAGCAGTAATTAAGGATTAACTTATTTTAAAGAGGTAAAAAGAGTTATAAGCCTTTATCGGCTTCGTAAAGTTTTATAAGTGTTTTATTAAATATTTTGTGAAGGTTGTAAGATTACTTTATAAACTTACAGGGAAAGGAAAGCCGTTTAAGTAAACTAATAAATAGTAAAAGGCGTTTAAAGACCTTAAGTACGCCTTTATTACAGTATTAGTCTTAACCCTCCCTGATTTCTTAAACCTATTCTAAGTTGAGACAGACTCTTTGGAATTTGTAATTAGAGGAGAACTTAGTTAAATTTAAAACGATATGAAACGTTATTTAATTACTTTTTTATTAAAAGGGATCTATAACCTAACTTTACAATACCTAATCTATAATAAGAAGCTAATAGTGATTATTTAATGCTTTACCGAATAAGTATTGTACTTAAGCAGCATAGAGGAATTAGTTTAAGTCTTTTCAGATTATAATAACTTCCAGTACTTCTTAATAAAATAATTTAGCTCTCGATAAGTATAATAAACAGAATTAATAACCCTATTCCACTTTTAAATCTACTACGTTAAAGGAAAGGATAACAGGTAAGCAGATACTTTTAGCTAAAGATAAGATTATAAGGATACTAACCTAGTCTTAATCCCCATTACTATATTTAATAAAGTTAATAACAGTACGTTAAAACACACACCTTAAGTATTAGATAACTAAATGCTAAAACAAATTATTAATATTTATATAAACTTATAAACAGAGTATAAAATCTATTAATAATAACAAAACTTTTAGGTAAAAAGATTAATAAAAGGTACTTATAAGTATAAGTGCTCCTTAGGAGACTTCTCTGGGCACTTATAAAAATGCAGTAAGGAATGTTATATATATGTAAATTATAATAAAACCAGTTATTAATAAAAACCACTATTAAAAGGCGTAAATAGCGGGTCTAAACTAAAACTAAGGCTTTAATATTAAGAGAAACTGTACATTCATGATTCGGATAAACAAAAGGAGTACGTTTAATAAGTTTATAAGTCTTAACTTAGAAAACATATAAGTAAAGCTAAGATACTTACTTAAGCCTAATATGTGTACGTATTCCCTAAAATAAAGAAATTAGTTAAAAAAGTAGTTAATAACTGTAATATTTACTATTAAAAGCAAAACTAACATGATAAGCCTTATAAGTTTCTTAAACTACTTCCTATACTACAGGTATTATAAAGCTTAATCTCGCTTAACTTTATTATTAGGATACCTAAGTTTAAAGACCTTATTATAAAAGTTAACTATAACTAAGTCTTAATAATAATTAATAGATTAACGAAATAAGCTTACTTTTTACTAACCTTAAAGGATATAATAGTACAGTAACTTACTTACGTTTTTAAGAAAAAGGTGGTCTTATAACACCTTTAGTTAAATAATATCGTTACAGATTGAGATAAACTAATTATATTAAAGTTTTAATAAAGGTTAATGTAAAGAATAGGTGTAAAGAGTAAGCTTTTAACAGCTTTTTACTTATAGACAGATAACTAAATAGAATAAGTTAATTAAATAGTTATAACGTATCTTTAAGCTTACGTTTACTTTAAATAAGATAATTAACTTAAGTTATTACTAATAACATAGATAACTTATAATATAACATTAATTAAGTTAACAGGTATATCACTATTCTTTATATATTACAGAAAGGAGCTTAAACTCTATTAAGGCCTGTTAACTGGCACTCTTTAAACTGCAGTCCGTACAGATTAAATATAAGAATTATATAACTACCTGTAAGCTGAACTTAAATTTACATATAAATAAATAAAGAAGTTTACTAATAAACATTAAACTAAGTAACTAACATTTAAAAAAGGACTTTATTATAACAGTAAATAAGTTAAAAGACTAACTTTTCAAAAGGGGGATTAGGTCTACCTTTTTTCACAAAACCTACATTTGAAACAACCTAATAAGAAGCTCGACTTTAAAAGGTATAAACTGTTCTAGATTAAGAAGAAAGTCGCTACCTTTAATTACAAACTTAACTTACCTACTAGTATAAAGGTGTAGATTAAGGTTTTTCACATCTCACTTTTAAAATCTGCCTTAAAAGAAGTTCCTTTAAAAAAGAAGATTCAGATTAACGCTAATAAAGATAAGTATAACGTTAAGAAAGTTATAGATTCATAAAAGGAGAAAAACACGTTTAAATATCTCGTTAAGTAACTAAATTACAGCCTTAAAAGTAACTTATAAAAGCCTATTAAAAACCTCAAGTACCTAAACTGAATTACAGAGTTTTACTAAAAGAATTTAAACTAACTAAAACTAATAATAAGAACTAGAAATAAGATAAGATCTAATATTTAAACTGTTATATTAAAAAGCAAGACTATTATAAGACTTAAAGCTTAAGAAATAGCAGGAAACTCCTCAATAAGTACAGAAAGACATTTATTAAAACCTTAGGTTAAGGTTATAAGGACCTTAAACCTAATAAGGAGGCTAAGCCTTTAAAGCTAGTAAACTCTATATAAATCACATACGTAACAGTACGGAGAACTAAAAAGTTACAGATTAGTAACTTATAAGATAACTTACCCCCTGTAACTAGAAGACTTACGTTTCGCTACAGGTTTAGAGAAGAAGTCAGAGGGTAAAAAGCAAATCAGTATACCTTAAGGTCTCTTAAACCAGTTAAATAATAGTGTGTGGCAGAAAAGCGTATTTATAAAAACAAGCGCTATTAAGAAAGAAGTTAATATAAAAAGAAAAAGTAAAAAAGAGTTACTAAAGGCTTAAAACTAAACCAATCGGAGTAGTTAGGCTAGTTCTAAACTTATAGCGGAAGACTCTTATAAGAGATAAACCTATAACCTTTTATAAAGATACATCTTGGTATAACGTACCCTAATATGTTATACTGAGAAGCGAAACATAAACGCGTTACTACTACATTAAAAAGCCATTTCGTTTATTAAAAGAAAAAGTCACGAACTAGGTTAAGAGGTTATTACTAGCTAAGGCAATCCTTCAGAGAAATAACTGGCAGGTGTTCTGGCTAGGAACACCACCCCACACCCCACCCACC
>Ga0247770_1001920_pt1 | contig 13860 bp, 10 predicted proteins | sample UWRJL136409B6_FD_179943 | JGI IMG/M metagenome (GOLD analysis project Ga0247770, IMG submission 179943) | Plant litter microbial communities from Arlington Agricultural Research Station in Wisconsin, United States - UWRJ-L136-409B-6 | ecosystem: Environmental > Terrestrial > Plant litter >... | reverse complement strand
ATAAAAACATTGAGGGGATCCCCTCCCCCCCCCCCCCTAGGATACCCATATATTTTCACTATTTGAGTCACATTCTTACGGAGTGCCGGCTGTAGGCCTCAATTATTAGTTGCGTATGTTTAAGGCATGGTCCATGTCGAACCGCTGGCGGAACCTGCCAAACATTGTGGGTAGCGGCACTATCGTACGCCAATGATACCTTGACACATCTGCTGGCAAGAGGATGATTGGTAGATCAAGTCTGCGCGTTTATGTGAGACCTGCATGAGGCCTACTATTGTCTGCTGCGGCAAGCAGAGCTTGCGCTCAAATTCCCTGACTTTCCTCGGGACTCCATTGACTCCATATAAAAGTGTTGCATAGGCCATCGAGATCATGGTCAATTGAATAAAGGTTGCTCGTGACGGGATCTCAAAACAAGGCATAATACACAATCAAATCAGCGTGATCCCTTCTACCCTCAGTTGGCTGCCAACAAACACCTCGCCGTCCATCAACCCATGCACATATGCCTCACCAATGAGTGTGTACCTTGCCCCCTCGGCCTTGCGCAAAACATGGGGAACCTTGCTCCCCAGAAACACTACAAGTACGTCTCCTTCCCGCGTATCTGCGGGCACAAGCCCCATGTACTTGCCTTCTCTCGTCACGGCGAACTGTCTCTGCCCTGAGGTCCCGCCAAGGAGTAGCCCGATGCGTTTGGCCATAACGTCGTTCGTGGCTTGGTTTCGCTCGGCAGCTTGACGAAGGAGATTTACCTGTGCGTGGGATAGACTGGCATTCTGGCCGCCCCCGGAAGGGTTGGGAAGTAAGAGGAGGAATGCAATCAGCAATACGATACGTTTTACAGGTGTTTCCATCTCGCCTTGCGGGTCATACTGCGATGACCTTATCAACAGCTCTTCGACGGCCTTGCCGAACTGTGGATTTGCGTCGAGAGGCTTGGGGTTGCTCTCTGGGGTTGAGGCGACGGATAGCAGATGGTTTCGAACTTCGGTCCGCGCCGAGTACGGGAGGTTGGTCAAGGCCGCCAACTCCTCAAAGATTGCGCCAGGCCCACCGGCAAGAAGGGAGGGGGTAAGAAAGTTGGCAATGTTGATGCCGCCGAGATCTTCGACGGGAAGGAGTTTTTCGATGGTTTGGACAAGCGTTTCTGTGCCTCCTGTTGCCGCCTGTGGGTTGAAGGCGGCCGATGAAAACGCCGACTGCAGCTCCTCAGGCAGCAGTGCGTCCTGTGGTCGTCCGCGCTTCATAGCCTCGCCGTACCGCTCCATGTCGGTCATATACGCCTGCAAGTAACCACCGTACTCACTCCCAGCCGGATACGAGTCGAGTGACCTGTTGCAGATGTAGGTTCTCCAAAAGGCTTCCAATCGGGGCTGTCCGGTTGGTTGATAGACTGGCGCGCTATGGGCTTCGCAAAGAGCCCTCGCCTCGCGGTACCGGGCTGTATGGTGAAGCACGAGCTCGAGTCCCGACTTTTCCTCTTCGGACCCACTTTCTCCTAGGCCTGTCCACCTGCTCGCCGCGTCCAGAAGGGGGAGGCTGGTCATGACAGCCACCGAATCCACAAGGATGCCAGCAATGATTACCTCGTTGCTGTTTGGGCCGGGGCGAACGAGCGGGGCCACCACGCCGACGCTTCCGGCCTGGTACGGAGCATGCGAGTGGAGGAGAACAGACCGGTTGACGAGCCGCGAGATTCTCCGAAAGTCCGGAACCCAGCTTGGCCAGTCATGTACCTCTGATCGGGCGTGGCTCAGCCCGCCAATGGAGAGCATCAGCAGCGAGTTTTGGACTGGCGGGTGCATCAAGGCGTACTGGGTGGCCTCCCGGAACACGTGCAGGGCCTCTTTGCTGTAATCTGGCACCAAGGCCCTCTCCGAGTAGGCCGTCGAGATGCCCTGAAAGGCAAACACGTAGTCCCTGTCGTCGGTTGCCTGTGAGGCCCCAAAGTTTGCGAGAATGCAGGGAAGTGTCCACAACTCGCCCTGGCGATACTCTTCCCGCAGCTTTTCAATCTGGCCAATCTGGCGGATTCGGGCAAACGGCGGCGTCGCCATGCCCTCGGACTGGTCCAACTTTTGCAGCAGGCCGTTGGGACTTTCCGAGTGGAGGGACATGATGGTTGGTGCAAAGAGGTTCCAGTCGAACCATCTTCCGCCATAGAGAATATCCACCTGGCGCGAGACGACAATCTCCTGAACAATCCAGACACGGGACCAGTATTCGTTCTCGAGCATGCTTCCGATTGCCGTCCACTTGGGGTTCTTGTCGTTGATCCTTTTCAACCCAAACGCTGCGACGCTAGAGTCCCCCCCGGGCATCCAGACTATGTTCCCAAAAAAGGCCCACGTCAGCCACGCGTCAAGGGCATTTGCACTTAAGTGAACAATGGTGCGAGCCGCTCGGTCATAGATGTCCCTCATCATGCTAACTTGGTGGGTCCTGTCGTTATCGCTGCTCTGGTCGACGCAGATGGCATCGATCCAGAGTCTCCGCGCCCGCCAGATCGAAGCGCGTCGATGCAGAATGTCATGCGCGCTCTTTGAAATTGCCAGTGCGCGCCCATCGATAATGACTTGGTGCAGCCCGCCGACGGCACCCCATCGATACGAAATGGCTTCGAACGGGGGTGCAGCGTCAAGATCGTAATGCACGAGCGAGCATCGGAGCCGAAGAGGCAGGAATCGCGCGGGCCAGGGGGAGATCTCGAGGAGCCGTATCTGCTTCCGATCAGATGGGATAGGCGTGTATGAATAGCGGGGGTGCGTTGCAGATGTGAGGATGGCCGACTTGCTCCACATGGGCCAATACTGACTCGCGAGCCAGAGGACCAGGGGCCTCCAGTCGGGCCAGAAATATCCCGCCAAGCCAACCAGCATCCAGGAGAGCTTGCCGCGTCCGCGATTGCGCCAGATCCGCTGTGAGGCCCAAAAGACGGATATTGTCCAGGCGCACCTCAGGAGAAGCAACGCGGCCAGGAAGATGTTGTGCCGGGTTGGGAGAAGCACTGAGCTGAGAGCGATCGGAACAAGATATGCCACCGTCGCCGGGACTTGAGTTACGAAGATTTCGCTCCATTCGCCGGCAGCCCGGAAGATCGGGCCGTCTCGGACGAGCTCGGCCCAAAGCGCAACGAGCCCGGGCTTGACATAGCTCTGCTGAGATGCGTAGACGCTGTGGCTTGCGAGGAAGGAGACGGAATACGCAGCGGGCGAGAGTCGGATGAGATATGAGTTGATAAGGTAGAGTAGAACAGACAAGAAGCAAACACGGATGGCCGATGTTTTGAAGGCCAGCCGCGGCGATGCTTTGGGCCGAGACATGTCAGGAGCAATTGATGTTGAGTGAAGCTGAGGCTGAGCCGTGCCGGGTTGCGCGAAGTTGAAGCCGTAAGAGAGCGTTACATCGGGGGCACAGACCAGATCTATTCTTGGAAAAACATAATGTATTTTAGGAGTGCGGCACACGTTTGAATGCGACGCGATACCACCCTGCACGACGCGTTATACCAGTCAACTTACGAAAACTCAGGTATTTAGAGGAAAGTACAACTGTTCAGTACATAACCAAGCTTAGTGTACACTAGATTTGCTAGTCTTAGGGAGTTATATCTAAGTCTGCTATAAGATATACAATGGATGAAAAATATGCTGAACCATGATGTGATCTGATAGTTTAAAAGGACTGGCTTGCTGTGAACTAGGAGGTCAAAAGACACATCCGAGCGGAGAAGCAGCCTTAGTACACACGTGGAAAAACAAAGCCAAGTAAGAAGGATGCCTTATGTTCTGACTGGCCCCTGTGTCTTCATCTCACCAGGTGCTTTAGGAGCACGGTGTTGAACATGATGCAAGCCAGTAGTCAGGTCGCTTGGTAGAGTGCAGTTGCAGTTATCTAGCCAATACAGTCGATTGCTAGGTTGAAGAAGAAAGGAAGGAATTCTAGCCCTTTGGGATGCGACTAGCACCCTACCTCCCAATCAGGCCTAGTGCCTTTTTTCTACCTGATCTGTGCGTTGCGATGGCCGCAACCCCACAATGCTGGCCCCCTCAAGGTCCGTGCCTCGTAACTCCAGTGTCCCGCATCAGTCCGCCTCATCAAGGTCTCTTCGATTGGACACAACTTGGGACGGAAACCTTACCGACCTTAAAGTCAGGAGAAGATTCTCCGGCTCCACGGATATTCATTCCACTGCCGTTTCACTTGGTGCAAGGTTTCTCTGGTGGCGACCTGGAAGTGAGACATGCGTCTACAGGAGCCAATCTTGAGCGGCACTGGAACAGGCCGACCCTTCTAGACCTTCTAAACCAGAATGGCAGGCAAAACACCCCAATGAGCGTCTGTCGGGCATACAGCATGGGAAAAGTCCAGATGCGAAAGTCCATTTTATCACAGTTGAGAAGTTTATGCGTTAGTGCTGATTGGGCGGTTGAGGATCGAAATGTCTTGACAGCAGCTGAGTGCATGAGGTGGCTGAGAGCTAGATTCGACAATAGGACCTAAGTACTTATGCTTTATAGATGAACATTTAAGACGGACTGAAGGACTCCATGGATTCTTTGAGAGTCCCTCGTCTCTTCCTTCCGCATCAACTTGTCCGCAGCCTACCTACCCACCACGGTCAGCCATCCCCTTTCGCCGCATATCACCATGTTTGAGACCTTGGAACCCTGCGCCATCGCTGGCAACGAGGACATGTATGGTCTCGGTGTCCGCCTTGGCTTCTATCTCCAATGGATGGCCTCGATTCTTGCCAACGCCCTCATGGTCCGAGATGAGCTTCAGTCCCTTCGCTTTGCCACCTATGTTCAGGATAAGATGGCCGCCGGAATTTGTTATGCCATGTCATCTGGATCCAAAGGAAAAAATACCAAGACTCTACCACCTCCTAGTCGGCCGCCTCATCATTGGAGTGACTCCCTTCCACCAACCGCCCGCCCCCCATGGGAAGCCCGTCCGGGTTACGCAGCTCTGGTTCGGCGCAGCCATGACGGCCACAGAGGAACGCTCAATCCAGGTGTAGGAGGAGCTGCAGGGCCAGCGGACATTGAGCGAGGGGAGCAGGGGGTCTGTTTGTCTAGGACCCGGCCGACATCTGCTGGTTCTATGTCAGGGTCATCATCGTCTTCAGATTCTGATGACTCCTCTGTAGCCGAAGCGCCTAAGGGGCTATGGGAACGGGTCATCAGTGTGATGGCGAGGACAGTTGGGACTTGATCCCAGCACATGCGCAAAGCGTGAGGAGCACACCTTGGCGAACGAACACAGGGTTACACATAGAAAACGAAAATGTTGTCAAAACCTATGCGCGATGAGAGTGAAGAGCCAGATGGCGTCCAAATTGCATGATGGAGACTTCCCCCTTCCCCCCAATATGCAACAGATCGCTGCTACGACTCTTGTTGTGCTGCCTCGAGCTGCCATGCGAGAAGATCCCCACCAGAAGACCCTCGAGCAGCTGAAGACGGCTGTCATAACCGACCTGCCGCACGAGGAAAACCTGACGGAGGAAGGCAACGTGGAATGTGGCTACAAACTCCGCGAGACGCAAAAGGGGACAGCCTTGCGGTTTGCCCCCATGCACTTGACACTTTTGAGGAGGCGCGATACGGATATTCCTATACGATGGCATTCTTTTGTGCAGGGAGCTTTTGATATAAGGCCGGGAGCTCTCTTCACGTTGTGGTAACCGGCGCTTTTGTCACACCTGCGCTGCAGCTTGGTCTCGACAACTCTGGAGATCGAACCCAGGTCTTTCGTCAAACGCTTTTGAAAACAACGCTGAATACGCTCAACGAACGCTTGCCACTTCGCTGCTCGCCCAATATTGGGCTGTTGAAAATGTGTTTATGTAGAGGGTCTCACCCGGGGCGCAATCCCGTCATCTCCACCACTTCACCACCTTCCACACCCTCGACCCACAACCCGTAACTACTACGGCCCGGAACAATTGCACCTTCCCCTTTTCCGATTCTGCCTTCTCCCCGTCCCAGTCTGACCTTTGTCCCGGGCCCCAAAGCCGCCGCCACCTCATCATCGCTCCACCACTCCACCCCATCCCTTCGTAAATACTGCCCTATATTGCCACCAGCAACTAAAGCAGCAGCCATTCCAATCGACTGACAACTCCCCCGCCTGAGGACCTCTCCCTCCTGCCCCCCGGACCCAATCCATCCCGCCATAACCCCCAAAAGCACCACCGCAATCATACCTTGCAGTGCCCTGGCAGACGGCACATCAACGATCACCACGCACCCTTCACCTCCACTTCTGTCTCGTTCACCAATGACGGTAGCCGAGTATCTCGGTACTCCATCATTGCTTCCATTCTCTCGATCGGGATTCCCATCACGAAGCAAACCAAGAGTCGCATTCGTCTCCCCCACCGGCACCGTCCTGGCATTCGCGAGTACTTGGGCGAGAATGACACCATGTTGCGCCCGTATCGCGTCTGCTACCCTTCCCATTGCGTCTGGTGACGAATCTCCGAAATCCGTGATGGAAACTGCCTGAGGCGATGTGACAAGCAGAGAGAAAAACGGGTCTAGCAGATAGGACGGGTTGGTTGGCACCGTCGCGAGGAACATGTAGAGTCCGGACTGTGAATTGGTGTAAAACGGCGACGACCTGTTTGTATTCCCCATGGTTCCAATCGTGGAAGGCCGTGACTTGTCGTGCACACTCGGGGGTCTAGAGGTGTCAATGTCGAGATTGGGGTTGCGGAAGGTGACGTTCACTGGAACAGTGGCGAACGTCACGTTGCATCCCATTGCTGCGATGTGGGTGACGCTGCCGCTGGACTTTGAGCGGGAGAGCGTCCCCCATGTATATAGGAGGTCGCTGCAGCCCTGGGCCGGACTACTGGTGTCGGTGCCGTCTCCGAGAGCGAAGTGAGTTGTGTTGGGGTAGGTTGAGAGGAAGTTGTTGTACCGGTACTTTTCCGAGTCATCAAGTTGGCATTCTTCGCCTAAGATGGAGATTCCGAGGGGATCAACATGGGTGTTATAGCTGGTGGAATAATTAAGGGTGAGGTTGGTCGTGATCTTAGAGGCTTCATACATTCGACAGTCCATCTCAGCTCGGACGGCGGGGACTATGGCGGTAATGGATAGACTTGACTGGTTGAAGTCGGAAATGGGGGCAGATTCGTCAGATAGGAGAAACTGAGGAAACGCGAGATTTCCGTAGGTGAAACGGGGATATGAGTAGTTGGCTCCCAATATAAGTGACGAGATCAATCCTGACTTGTCTTGGAAGCCAATGCCCGCGTCTACTGCGAATGAAGTATTGGCTCGAAGCTGGATGGAGGTTGAAAGCGGCCGGGGGAGTGTTTTGAACAGGGACCCAGCGATCGTGGTGAACAAGGAGGCCACCAAAAACGCCATTGTCATGGCGAACGCCTGAAGCTTCACCCACTTGAGCTCCCGGAACAGAACGCGGAAAATGCTAGCATCGATGAAATCGAGCCCAACAAACTCGTCGCTGGAGACACCCCGCGATAGCGAGCTGTAAGGGAGGCAGAGCCTGGTAGTGAAATCCATCGTGGAAACAACCACTGACAGGAGGCCAAAAACGACGGAGGGCACAATCGTCCAGGTGTACCGCACGTAGCTGTCAACGTCGTCTTTCCATAGCCCGTCTTCACTGTCCGACTTGCGCAACAGCAACTCAAGTACTGCGAATAACGCTGCTAGGAATAGACAAATACCACCACGGACAAGGGGATCAAGGACAGTAAGCCTCCGGGCCTTTAAGTTGGAGCGTGCCAAAACTGTTGCCCCTTTTTGAGGGTTTCCATTCGATGCAGCCGGATTTCCACGAATCCAAAATTCAGCAGATCCTGGTGGGCCTCTGTTGAGAAGTGACTGGAAGATTTCGGTATCCGTGAAATGATGTTGGAGGTTCTTCTCATCAACCGCCCGACCACCTCGTAGGCGGTCCAAAATACCAGGGCTGTGCTGCAACAAGGCCGTGATGCCCGCCAACGTTGACGGGTTCCGAGGAAGAATGCCACCTGAAGGTACTAGAAAAGCTGCAATGGCAGCCATGACAGCACATACGCCGGAAATACTGGCCATGGCATGTGCAATCTCCGCGCGGACCACGAGTCGATCACCGCTGGTGTAGGCCACACCTTCAATTGGAGTTGACGCTGGGAAAAGCAGCGACTGCTTCGCCACCACGGCCGCAACCTCCCGAAAGTGCCCCGAGGCGACCTTCTGGAGATTCTCCGGGACCAGGAGCGATGAGACCTGCGTGACACCTGGGATCGTTTGGCTAAAAAGCGCGTCGGACATGGGTGCGTCTACATCCACCGGCACACCCGAGATGTTCATACTGAGGCCCTCGTATCGGGTTCTCTGGATATTCTCAATGTCGTTTGCATAAGATTTGAGATGGGCGTCGAAGAGCTTCCAGGGGCTGACGGACGGAAGTGTCCTGTTCTGGGCTCCCGGGGAGCGGGTGACGCTCAGAGTGTGAGTGCCGTTGTGGACAACGTCTACCTTGGTGATGCTGTACGCGGGCACGCAGAGAAGCGGTGCCGACTGTGTGACTGTGCCGAAAATTGGATGTCTGACCACATTTCCTGTGTAGTCTGTGGTATTCTGCGTGTAGTCGATCTCGTATGTGACATTCGCAAATAAAACAAAGATTCGTCTCCCGCTGTCCCCCGTTGTTCCATCGCACTGCGCGGGCATGAACCTGGCAAATGGGAGGACAGATGTTTTGTTAGAGTTGCCACCAGAATAGAATGGGGAACTGCCGGGTAGGTTCTCAATGTTGCAGCCCGGAGATGAGATGGTGATGTTCATCTGGCGTCGGAAATGGATGTGTTCTTCGGCTTGAATACCAACCACAGTGGCAAATACGGTCTGGCAGTCGAGCCAGCTTGTGAATCCGTCCACCGTGGTTTGCACTCGAGTGTTGGCCGGGAGGTTGGAGCGAACGGACTGGAACGCATAATCCTTGGAAAGCCCACCAGGATAGCTTAGATTCTGCCGGAGGACCCCTTCTGTGATGTAGTATGCGATGTCACTCGGGACTGAAAGGCGAGAGGTATCGTCCGCGAACTGGTCGATGGTGACCATTGGGTGAACAGTTCGGTAAGCATCGATCCAGGACGACGCGAGAAGCCCAGTTGACAGGAGGATGAGGATCTTCATCATGATCGATGTGCTGACTGCCAAGGCCACCACAAAGTCTCGATTTCGCAGAGATCGAAAAAGCGCAGTAGGCTGTAAGCAGGTGATATAGTCGAGCTTCAGCGTCTGACCCGCGTTTGGGGCGTCTGAAGGTTGCGATAGCCTAACCCATGGTGCTGCAAGCTTGCTTTGATACTCGACGCGCCCCCAAAGCGCGGCAACAACGGTGAGGATCGCTGTCGGTCCGTATTTCCACAGGTACTGCTGCCTCGCATCTGCTGTACCTAGGCCGTTGTTTGCCACCGAAACGCGTAGCAAGACTTCTGGCGCTGCGATGACTGCGGCAAAGATGCAACCGAAAATGATCAGGACGACGAGGCGAAGATACGTCGGGCGCCATGGGAGTAAAGAGGTTTCGCGCCCAACAGTTCCGCCCAATTGTATGCGGTGATTGGTGTTGTGTGTGGCTGGACCGTCAGCATCGCCGTGAAGTTGCTCCGTTGACTCGGCGTACGACACTGGCGACGAGGCCCAGGTTGGTTCTGCTGGGGCCGACATGACCGCGAATCCAGCCGCCATGGGCTGCATCGACGAGGGGAAAGAACCCGAGCGATCGTGGTGCTGGGTGCGCGACTTAAAGCATGCGGCTCAGAGCCTCGCGAGCCTGAGCGGAATGCCAATGGCGGCATACCAGGAATGGAATGGCAAATTTCCTTTCTTGTCAATATTTGGGCCCCTAGTGCAGCCACTCGGCGGCTTCCTCTCAGCCGCAACCACCCTGAAGGCAATCATGAACGGCGGCCAACCGACCCAGGGGAATGCATTTATTGGCGGATCGACGCAGTGGGGATGGATGCGAGCTGGTGTCGTAGCGGGAGGGGACGATAACACAAAGAGGGGGTCGATAAAGCGGTTGCGCAGAACCTCTGCCAACATCGAAACCGCTGTTGTCAGGGCGGGGCTGATGAAATTTTTGTGGTGGGTGCGCAAAGTTCCTTCCTCCGTGTACCATCTTGCAGCCGCTTTGCTTCTGCCCGCCCATCGCGCAGCCATTTTTCTCAATTAGAACAGAAGACTGGCAAATCACTATCACTCAGTTCTTTGTCGCCGAATCCTCGACGGGAGTTCTTCAAGGCCTTCCGGGGACCCTTCGCCCCCAAGCCAATTCTCCGACAACACGGGAAACTGGAAGAATGCGCCAAAACAGCTACCCCCTTGACAATATCGATATTTGGGACACGAGAACCATCTTCCACTTGTTTGTCTCAAGAATTTGGAGGTTGATATTCTCCGGACTTGGCGATCCGTTCCAGCCTCACGACTCGCCAGGCACCATATAGATCCGGGAGGGACGGGGGTAAATGCTCCACACCACCGGCTACAGGCGATAAACAACCAATAAAATTAACTGTCTCTGCCTGCCTAGGCAGACTAGATTCCCGCCCAGAGTACTTTAACGAAACCCCCCCTAGATCTAACGACAGATCCGCCACCAACTCGACCGAAGACCTTCCCACAACCTCACAATCAACCATGTCCTCCGTCATCTTCGTCTTCCCCGTTACAACGGAGCTTCGAACAAAAGCAGCATATAAATGGCTTAAAGAGGTCGCGGAGTTCCTTTCTTCACACGACTCCACGTCAGATTACCGACCGGTTCGCATCCTTCTCAGCAAGACCGATGAGCTCAAACACGATCCATACGACCCCCTCAAAGTTGAAGCATACCGGAGGCGTCAACCCCAGTACAAGGCGGATTTCATCGAGCAGTTGATGGAACTCGGCAAGTTTTGTGAGGGCTTCAAGGTTTTATCTCGCCGGAGATGCCAGGACATGACTCTTGTTGTCGCTGAGTCTCTGGAAGAAGTCGTCCAGCTGTACTCGAATCACGCACAGATGTCAGCGGATCGAAAGGCTTTATGTGATTATGAGAACTCTACAGGTGTCCGGCGCGCCATTTGGCATCCAGACCATTTTGAGGTTGTCAATGATATGGTTAAGGAGGAGGAAATATGGGATGTTGTGTCTCTGCGGGTGTGGCTGAACAAGCTGTGGCCGAAGTGCATTCTCCAGAAGATTGCTCGTGCCGGGTGGGAAGGAAAGATCCTCGAGTGATGGACACGTAAGTACATATCTACCTAGATATCTAGTTATTATTTCTAGCCCCTTAAAGTCATCATTTGGGACTCTCGTTTTAGAAAACCAGGGGTTTCTTTTACACTGAGGAATCTCATATGTTGCCGAGATCGGACAGCAATACACACCAAGCCTGGTGGCAGCAGAGGAAAACTATTTTGGACACCCAGATCATCCTTAAATGTGCCCGGTGACGGCCCTTGCCGATAACTTGCGATTGGCCAAATCCTGCCAAGAACACCGTGATTCTTATTGGTTCGACTTAGATTGCCCTTGAACCCCCATGATTGACTCTTGAAACCCCTTTCAAAACTTTTGAACCCTCCTTCGCCCCACTAAGACTCAAAACTTTTCAACCTCCTTGCTCAGCCACGGTTTGGCCGAATAAATCTTTTGAACATTTTAGACCCGTTCAAAACTGTAGCCTTCACACCGTCCACGTCGCCGTTGTCAAAGCTTTTAGCCCGGGCGAAGCAACGGACGCGATGTAGGTGAAGATAGACCGATATAAACTGGAAAAACTGAAAACCAGATGCCCTGCCCTCTTTGCTTGTGTTCCACGACCACAGGATCTTGTCGATTTTGACTTGAATGAAGATCCAACGCCTCCATACTCTACGCGTGCTCTCGCCCCCTTTTACCTTTCCCTGACCCCCCACCCCCGGCCCGGGGTGGCACAACGAACGAATCACAGCTGATAATGGCGCCCCCACAACCACCACCACCACAACCTGACGATGACCACCACACCGCGGCCTTCACCCAAGACACCATCTTCGGCGTCTTCTGCGTCATCCTCGCTTGCGATACTTTAGTCGTCGCAGCTGTGCAAGTCTTTCAGCTACGCATGCATGGCCGATACGTCGCCAGGGCGGCAGACCCACTTCAAGATAATCATCAAAGTCCGATGCAGGTCCAGCTCCAGCGGTTGCCACCTCTTTGGCCTGTGTCTCCGTTCCATCTAGCTGCTGACAAGGCGGTTGAACTCAGGAACACACCGGGCCGAGTTTAGTACTATCATCACTAGAAAGCTCTTCTGGCTGCAGCCACATCACCATTGACGAGTCGAAAGCATCGAGGATTGACTTAGGTATTGATGTCGATGGGGAGTAGAGTGATAGAATCGAAGTTGGGCTTTGTGGAATGCGCTTGGAATGAAAAGGTCTTGGGAAGGTTTGCTTGCATTCTTTTTTCTATGCGATGGTGTAATAGAAGAGAGCGTGGAGAAGAAACGCATATGCTACCGGAAGATACTTCATGTTCTCGGCGACTCCAGACAAATGCTTCTTGAATCCCATTGCCTCCCTTCGACGGCCGCCAATGACCTGAGATGGAGCCCGCATGGATAGAGCTAGCCGGAACTCACGGCGTGGCAAGAAGAAGTAAGTGACGCTGTGCCGTAGTAGCGGCTCGCAACAAGTCACGTCTATAAAACTTTCCACATCTTGCCGACCCGTATTTAACTTGCTGGCGGCTGGAGCTGTTAAAATCGGGAGGGTTGAAGAAACCGCAATCCCGAGATCGCGTGTTGATGTTTCACCATGACCTCCCGTGGGCTTGTTTATACTCAGGATTCTTTCGTGCGGTGATCAGGAGCGAGGACTTCATAGCCACGAAAGGATGCTGTCAATGACCGCTGCAGCTGCGCTGGGCGCAGACGCATGGGCGTAGAACCGATGGTCGGGAGCCGGCCATTCGACAAGGCAATTTGCATAGCCCTATCTGGCCGCTCTTCCACCAGCGTAGGGAACCACCTAGTAATAAGGGGCTTCATGGTAATAAAGCAGGCGACGCTAACCGCGGCGTTGGTCTCGACGCAGGACCAGAAGGCGATACTGACGTTATCGAAGGTGTAATCCGGTGTGTCGGCCGTGATTTTGAGCAAGTACAGGCAGACCAGAGAGACGAGGCAAACACTAAACCAAGACATCAGCAAACACACCATAATTTTAAGGCATGGAATAGGGATAAGGTTAATAGGTGAAACCCACAAGAAGCCGAAAGCGAAAAGGATAAAAAGCAGGATCTTTTGCCTCTTCGGGAATTGAACGCTAAAGATAATGGGCATCGGTAAGAGGTACGTCAGGAAGTCGGTGATGACATGCATGTACGTGGTGAACCACCAAACCGCTTTGGCATGGCAGTAGGACCGCTTCTGGAGTTCAAAGTCCCAGAAGGCCTGCAGAGGTATACACGCAGTGGCGACGGCGGCGATGATGATTGTTTTGTAGATCATAACAAAGACGAGGATCCCTTTGGTGGAGCGGCGGATCCAGGGATAAGTCCAGATGCGGATGTACAGAAGCAGGATGGAGACCTGAGAGCACCAAAGGCTAAGTTGATAGAAAAGAATCGTCCACCAGCCAGTCTGGCAGGCGTTAGCCGCAGGAAATGAGTAGGAAGTGGGGGTGTTCTAGGTATACTGCTTACCTTGGTCATGCGTGTGAAGTTTTGCGGTGGGATCAACCACATGTGAGAACCGTGGCCAAGAGCGGCTTCTACAATCACGAGACGGCAGCAGTCAGCGAGACGACGAAGACGGACGTTACTACAGCGAAGTGTTTTGAAAAAGAAA
>Ga0247770_1001919_pt1 | contig 13862 bp, 5 predicted proteins | sample UWRJL136409B6_FD_179943 | JGI IMG/M metagenome (GOLD analysis project Ga0247770, IMG submission 179943) | Plant litter microbial communities from Arlington Agricultural Research Station in Wisconsin, United States - UWRJ-L136-409B-6 | ecosystem: Environmental > Terrestrial > Plant litter >... | reverse complement strand
TTATCAACAGTGGGGCCTTGGAAAACCCCTGAAATTGCAATTTCCACCCTCCTTAGCTACTTCAGACCCCTGTCTATCGATTTCAGGCGTTACGGCGTTACCTGCGCTGCTTGAGGGTATCTACAAGCCGGTTGAGGCTTCCATCGCTACGTATTTACTCTACCTCCGCCACAGCCTCGGCCTCACTTCGACCCCTGGATATACGTGAAGAGATAGCATCCCAGATTACCTTACAGCGGCAAAACTGTACCCTAATAGTGCTTCTAGGGCGCTAACAGCTTCCCTATTAGGCCTTAAGCTTCTATATTACAGGCTGGCCTCTAAAGCCTTCTTTCCACTTACATTAGACGTCCTTAACCGTAAATACCTTCCTTAAGCTAGAAATTACAGGCGGTGCCGTAAAGTTACTCGTTACGGCCAGCTCTGGTAAAGGCGCTAATGTAGGTGTAGGTGTAAGTGTAGGTGTAGGTGTAAGCACCCCTAACACTAAGTTAGGGTTAGCTTTTAAATAGTTAGTATTAGTAATTGTAATAAGGATCTTATTAGAGAGTAAGGCTTTTAAAAGCTTATTTTCTTAATTAGCTAACTGGCTAATAATCTGTTAGCTATTATGTAAAATAGTAAAGTAAATGCTCTTTATAAAGCTATATAGCTTTAATAAGGCACGTTATAATAAAAGGTTTAGTAACTTTATTATATTAATAGTATTAGCTTATACTGTATATGTAAAAACCTCCCACTTATTACTGTGAAAAGGGGTGTAAGAGAAAAAGGGTAGTAATGGAAATTATGGTTATAAAACGGTTAAGTCTTATAAAAGAATAATATAAAGGCGCCTTATAAACTTAAAGAAGCTATTACTAGTAAGGTTGTTATTATTAAGGCCACCTTACACCTATTAGTAACACTACACGTACACTTTAAAGTAAAGCTTTTACTCTTTAATCTAAAGTTAAAATTAGTTTTATAAAACAGCTAAAGGCTCCTATACTGTATATATTAGGAAGTAATTGCTTAATAATCCAGAAAAGCTAGTAATAATACGTATAAATTAACGTGGTAAATAAGTAAAGTACACTTAATAAAGAACGCTTTAATTTTAACAGTTAACTTATAAGATTTATATAAACGAAATGCTATAAGTTTCCGTATCTTAAGCTTTAGCTTACTGTAGTAAATAGGTCTTCTTTACTGTAAAGAGGCTAACAGTACCGAAAACACACTAAGTCTCTTATAATTATATGCTATAAGAGAGCTCTTCTTCGCGATTTTTACTAATAAGGACCTTAATTTGATACTAATCCTAGCGGTGGTAAAAAGAAGGTAGCGGCTTACTTGTAATATACTATTACCAGAAGAATAACTATATTAAAGCACCTTGTATATAAAGAAAGGGGTTTTTATAACGTAAAGACTTTATAAACTCCTTTTTCACTATCTTATTTATCTTACTATCTTATAAAAGTGATATAAGGCAGCTATATAGTGTAAGGCCTTTAGTAGAAAGGTAATTAAGTAAAAAGAGGTTAGTAAGCTTTATCTTTTAGTGGTTCTCTCTACACAGGAGGTAATAATGGCTAAAAAGAAGATCTAGGCACGTTTAGAAGTTCTATAATATATTAACTGCTCTGTAGAGTAAGTACTCTTAAATTGCAAGCTATTTAGCGGTAAAATACTTAACCTAGATACCTTTAACATTATAATCCTTAAAGCTAATATAGTTAAACTAGTTTCTTTAACAGTTACATTATTTTAGAAAACTACGTATAGTAGCGCTGCGTGGGTTATCTGTATTCTTACCGTTATAAGCCATTTACACGCGCTAAAGCTTAATTACAGTAACGATATATATATTTACTGTACCCTTTATGTAAAGGTCACCTTCCTCTTTATTACTAATAACTGTTACCACTACCACTATTATAATTAGTAGTAGTATATAGCTTTTACAGTTATCAGCAAGGATTTAAGCCGCCTTAGTAATTAATATTACTAACGTTACAGTAAGAGCTTCAGCCTTATAAAGAGTAGCTTACTTATCAGCCTAAAATAGTAGCTTTATATAGTTATAGCTACAGCGCTTTTTAAGCACCTTAACGTGCCGTAAGAGGATATCTTCCTTTAGCTAAGCAGTTAGTTTATCCAGCATAATAAGCTCGCTGTCTGGTTAGGTAAAGAGGGTTTTATCTAGCCCTACGCGCGGCTTATAGCATTACGCCCTCCACTTACGTTACTTTAAAGTATAACTCCTTATCGTATTTACCAGCTGCTTATCCTTCTTCACTTACAGGCCAGCTCTCTGCACCTCCTAAGCACGGCCCTTAATGGCTACGTATAAGCCGTTAGCTATAGTGGTGATAGTGGTAATAATGGTGGGTAGTAGGTAGTAAGTAGAGGTGGTGATAGTGGTGCCAGCGGCCCTAGCGTATACGGCGTGTTGTGTTATAAAGGGGGTAGGGGGTTTGCGTTTGAAATATAGGGGTTAGAAGTGGTTGGAAATTAAAGGCTTCTAATAAGTGGAAAATTTCTTTATTGGTAATAGCTTATCCACACGCGCGTAGCCGATTACTACGATTACTAGGAGAGGGTTATTAGTAGTGGTGGTTGCCGGAAGCGGCCTAGCGCGTTATACCGAAATTACACTCCCCCTTAATAAGATAGACTTATCGTAGGCCCATTTTGCTAAGGTAATCTACGTAATCGGCTGTAAACTAGGATATTACTAATAATAAGCGGATTTATTAACAGTGGGGCCTTAGAAAACCCCTGAAATTGTAATTTCTACCCTCTTTAGCTACTTTAGACTCCTGTTTATTAATTTCAGGTATTACAACGTTACTTATGCTGCTTAAGAGTATTTATAAGCCGGTTAAGGCTTCTATTATTACGTATTTACTTTACTTCTATTACAGCCTTAACTTTACTTTAACCCTTAAATATACGTAAAGAGATAACATCCCAGATTACCTTACAGCGGTAAAACTATACCCTAATAGTGTTTTTAAAGCGCTAACAGCTTCCCTATTAGGCCTTAAGCTTCTATATTACAGGCTAACCTCTAAAACCTTCTTTCTACTTATATTAGATGTCCTTAACTGTAAATACCTTCCTTAGGTTAGAAATTACAGGTGGTACTGTAAGGTTACTTATTACAGCCAGCTTTAATAAAGGCGTTAATATAGGCGTAGGTGTAAGTGTAGGTGTAAGTGTAAGCACTTTTAACATTAGGTTAAGGTTAGCTTTTAAATAGCTAATATTAGTAATTGTAATAAGGATCTTACTAGAGAGTAAGGTTTCTAAAAGCTTATTTTCTTAATTAGCTAACTAGCTAACGATCTGTTAGCTACTATATAGAATAGTAAAGTAAGTGCTTTTTATAAGGTTATACAGCTTTAATAAGGCACGTTATAATAAAAGGTTTAGTAACTTTACTGTATTAATAGTACTGGCCTATACTGTATACGTAAAAGCCTCCTACTTATTATTGTGAAAAGGGGCGTAAGAGAAAAAGGGCAGTAATGGAAATTATAATTATAAAACGGCTAAATCTTATAAAAGAATAATATGGAAGTACCTTATAAGCTTAAGGAAGCTATTACTAATAAGGTTATTATTATTAAGGCTACCTTATACCTATTAATAACACTACACGTATACCTTAAAGCAGAGCTCTTACTTTTTAATTTAAAGTTAAAATTAATTTTATAAAATAACTAGAGGCTTTTATACTGTATATACTAGGAAGTAATCACCTAATAATCTAGAAAAGCTAATAATAATACGTATAAATTAATGTAGTAAATGGGTAAAGTACACTTAATAAAGAACGTTTTAATTTTAATAGTTAACTTATAAGATTTATATAAGCGAAATGCTATAAGTCTCTATATCTTAAGCTTTAGCTTACCGTGGTAAATGGGTCTTCTTTACTGTAAAGAGGCTAATAACGTTAAAAACACGCTAGGTCTCTTATAATTATATGTTATAAGAGAGCTTTTCTTCACGATTTTTACTAATAAGGACCTTAATTTAATACTAATCTTAACAGTAGCGAAAAGAAGGTAGCGGCTTACTTATAATATATTATTACTAGAAGAATAACTGTATTAAAGTACCTTATGTATAAAGAAAGGGGTTTTTATAACGTAAAGACTTTATAAACTCCTTTTTCGTTATTTTATTTATCTTACTATCTTATAAAAGTAATATAAGGCAGTTATATAATGTAAAGCTTTTAATAAAAAGGTAATTAAGTAAAAAGAGGTTGGTAAGCTTTATCTTTTAGCGGTTCTCTTTATATAGGAGGTAATAATAGCTAAAAAGAAGATTTAAGCACATTTAGAAGTTTTACGGTATATTAGCTGCTCTGTAAAGTAAGTGCTTTTAAATTATAAGCTACTTAACAGTAGAATACTTAACTTAGATACCTTTAACACTATAATCCTTAAAGTTAATATAGTTAAACTGGTTTCTTTAACAGCTATATTATTCCAGAAAGCTACGTACGGTAACGCTACGTAGGTTATCTGTATTCCTACCACTATAAGCTACTTACACGTGCTAAAGCTTAATTATAATAATAATATATACATTTACCATACCCTTTATGTAAAGGTTACCTTCTTTTCCATCACTAATAACTTGTAACGACCCTGCAGGCCGTCACTTGGGCCGGGGCGGCCTGACGAATCCCCCGTAGAAGGAACAGTGTGGAAAGACGGTGCACACTGTCCAGGCGTACTGGGCCAGGGGTGTAAAGACCCAAAACCCCTATAACTAATAAGGTGCTGCTTATAGTATACTGAGTGCTTGTATCGCAAGTAGAAGAAACCTTATAAGTAGAACGCTTACGTGGTGTAGAGTGCTCGTGTAACGAGCACTTGTAACATTATAAGTAAGGTACGAAGTACCTCCCAGCTAGTTAGTATAAATAGTTATGGTTATACTTATAACCACTGTGAGGGACTCTAGTTCCTTACGTTAGTATTTAATTATTTATTTATATCCTACTATTTAGACCCACCTTTATGTATTATAAAGATAATAACCTATAATAACATTAAACCCCCCTGTCTAGGAGTGTTAGCTTAATAAGCCGTCTTTAAAACGCCCCTTACCTATTAACGTCCTGCTATACGTTCTGTCTTAACCTGTACCAGTCCTTTTAAGGCCTGTATTAGGTGTAGGTTATAATACGATATTAACGTTTTAATTTTAAATGCTGTTTATTAAATTCCCAGACACTACCTTTCTCCCATTAACATGTTAACCTTTAGAAAAGGAAAGGAGATTAAGGAAGTGTAAGCTTAACCTTAACTCCCTATTATTAATAAGTTAACTACACACCTTAAAGACTTAAACCTTAATTAGTAAGGATTAGTTAAAAAGCTTAATAAGGCCTTCCCTAAAGATATTAAAAGTTATATTAGTCTTATTAAAAAACTCTAGGCCTAACTTAACGTTATTAAGCTGGAGAATAACGACCTTAGGGGCTTATAAAAGAAGTGGGTGAAGCTTCCTCCACCTTTACAGTTTAAGGGAGACTCTATATAGTTAAAGTCCTAAATAGCCCAGCTCTAGAGTTATGTCACCTATTATAATAAGTAGTTTTTTAAAGAAGAAGGAAAGGTTAGGTTTACTAAAGCCTTACTAAACAGAGTAACTACTTACTAATATAAACCCTATATAAAGATAATTAATGACCTTTTTATAAATAAAGTGTGTAAAGAGGCCCTTAAGACTTAGGCTCTTTTTAACGACTTTAACGTTTTTATTAATTAACTCTAGACTGAGTTTAGAGAACTAGACACCCCTAAGTGGGCTAAATAGCAGTTTATAACCCTAAGGCAGACGTCTTCAGTCCTTAATTTCTCCACACGCTTTAAATTAAAAGTAGTAAAAACCAAGCTTAGTTAAAAGGCCCTGGTAATGCTGTTCTAGAGTGGTTTAAAGGAACATGTTACTAGAGACCTTTACTAAGAAGACTAACCAGACCACCTGTAAGAATTAGTCAAGATGGCCATTAAGGCTAATAACCAGTATTATAATCACCATTATTAAAAGAACTTTTAGAAAGAACGGACCCCTTACTAGTTAAGTAAGCCTAAAAAGGGAAACTAATTAACTGTAACAGGTTATTACCCCAGACTAATAGATATTAGTATAGTGAACTGTTAAAACTAACCTAACTGTAATAAGCCTTAATGGTAGTAGCAGTAAAGGCAGCCTAAGGACCTATCTTAAGTCTAGTGCTTTAACTGCGATAAAAAAGGATATATAACACGGTAATGCCTGTCGTTAAAGTAAGTAGGTTAAAAACCCGTCTTAAAAGGAGGAAAGTACGTTAGGTTTAATTTAGGGGATGTTTATGTTAGGATGGTAGGTAATAAAGAAGATTACACTTAAATGGATAAGTGTAACTTGGAAGATGAGGATAAAGAAGAAGAAGAACCTTAGGACGTAGTGTACCCAGTCCTTAAGGGTGTCTTAAAAGAGTTAGCTATAGAGGTGTAGGTTATTACAGACTGACTTTAAGGTGGAAACTTAAAACTATTAAAGGTGTAAGTTATAAAAGACTAATTTTAGGAAGAAATGTTCTAGTTAGCTGTGGTAGGCTTTAAAAACCTTACCCTGTAAGCTTAGGAATTAAGGAAGTTTAAGAAGGACCCTAACTTAAACCTTATTAGGATAGTAAAGGGAGTTAAAAAACTAGCCCTTTAGGCCACTTAAGTGGTGAAGTAAACTTTAAAAGGTAAAAGAGAATAAACTGAGAAAATTAAACTGGAGAAGTGGAAGTTCTTTTTAATAATGCCTTTTAAAACTCTTAAACACTTTAAGTATATTAAGTAGATTAACACCCTTACCTCCTTGGAAGAAGGATAGTTTAAATAGCTGCCTTACATTAAGGCTAGTGTGCCTTAAACCAGTACCTTAAAGGTCCCCTAAGAAGGTATAAAGTAAGTATACCAGTGGAGAGTTTAAGAGCTAAAGGAAAGATATTAAGAGTTAATAAATAAAGTAAAGGACTTATAAGTTAAAAGCCTTACTGTAACGTCTAAGGATAAAGTGGTGGAAATTAAGTTAAAACTTTATAATAAAGTTCGCTTTACTAATTAACTTAAGTATTAACTTATTAAAGAAGGCCATTTCGTGGAAGAATAAGCTGGGTTATTATTACCTAAGTTTTAAGAAAAGGTTTAAGAGAAATAACGTATATAAAGGTAAGTAGAAGAAGAAAAAGAATAAGGCATTATATCCCCTATTCTGTATTCCATAACTATAGTACCAGCAGTTAACGTCGGCCACCCCAGTTATAAGGATATACTGTAGATTAACTGTATATATAATAACTACACTTTTAACTGACATTATAAACTTAAGGCCTTTTATAACCATTTCCTTAACATATAAAGACGGGATTACGCTGTAATAAGGGTGGAGCTGGAACTAACCTATTATTAAGTTTCCTACTCTTTAATAAGGGAGTTTAGTAATAAACGGAAGGTTACTGTAGTTAACTAGGCTCCCACCACGTGCTGGTAAGGAGGAGTACTTAATAACTGCCCTGTTATAACGTGCTTGTTACACCTTAATGGAAAAGCTAAAAAGTGGTAAAAGTGGGAAGATTACTAATAAATCTAAGAGTAAAAAGACATTACTGCGATCTAAGCCTGTAAAGTATACTATTAACTTATTAAAGATTTTCGGAATATCGTACCGTTTAAAGTTAATTAGACATTAAGGTGTAAGAACTTAAAAAAGGTTAATTACCAGGTTTATTAAAGTTACTAGTTTTTCTAAAGGGAGTTAGGAAAAGGTTACAGGCCCTTTAAAAGGGCCGGAAACCAGTAGTTTACTAATTAGTAAAAACCCTGAGACAAAGAAGAGGTATTTAAAGGTTAGGCTAAATAAGACCTTAAGGACAGATAGTTATTATAACTTAGATATTAAAGGAGTATAAATATTATTCTGTTAATATTAATATAACAGACGGAAGAGGGAGGCTATTTAGGGTAAGAGTAGTAATTAATAGCGGGAGTGCTTCTAACTTAATACACCCCTTATTAGTTAACTGAAGGAAACTCCTTAACTAAAAGTATAAAGAAGCTATTCCCATTTAGAATAGAGAAGGAAGCCTATATTAATATAATAATAGTAAAGTTACTTATTACTCGCCACTCCTAATTAAAGTAGATAGGGACGAATAATAAGTAGATTTTAACATTACACTAATTACAGGTTACGATATAATCCTAAGCCTACCCTAGCTGGAAAAGTATAACTCTGTAATTAACTAAAGGAGTGGCTACCTTACCTTTAATAAGTCCCCCAGCTGTAATTACTGTTTAGAGAAGGTTAAGAAGGTACTAAACTGTTTTAAAGATACGCAAAGCATTTAAAAACACGTTAAACCCTTAAAACTAAATACAGTTTAGGTTCGGTTTATTAAGACGGTTAAAGGACTAAAAGGTTTACCACACTGCTTAAATAACGATTTAAAAGGTGGAAAGAAGTTAAAAGCTAATTTACAGATAAGTAAAAAAGTTAACTTATTTAAAGTACCTGTAGAATATAAGAAGTTTACCCTATTTTAAAAAAAGATACTGTAATTACCAGATTATAAACTGTAGGATTATGAAATTAAGCTGAAGCCGGGAGTGAAGCTTTACAGCTTCCAGCCTTACTACCTAAACCCTTAACAGGCTAAGGCCTTAAGGGAGTACGTTAATAAGAACTTAAAGAATGGGTTTATTATAGAGTCTTAATCTCTAACAGGGTATCTAATGCTGTTCGTCTTAAGAAAGGGAGACAGTAAACTACGTATAGTTATTAATTATTAAATGTTAAATAAGGATATAATTAAGAATTATTACCTATTACCACTTATTACGGAAATGTAAGAACAGATTACCAGAGTAAATTAGTTCTCCAGCCTCGATTTCCCTATGGGGTTTAACTATATTAGAGTGAAGGAAAAGGATAAGTATAAAACAGCTTTTCAGACTTATAACAGGTATTACCAGTACTGTGTTATGCTAATAGGATTAATAAACGCCCCCACGACTTTCTAAGGCCTTATTAACAGTATTCTCCACCCCTTCCTTAATAAGTTTGTCTTTATATATTTAAATGACGTTTTAATTTATTCTGAAACTTTAAAAGAACATTAAAAACATATATAATAGGTTTTAACAGCTTTTAAAAAGGTAAAGCTGATAGTAAACCTAAAGAAAAGCTATTTCCACGTTTAAGAACTGAATTATTTAAGGTTTAAAATAACCCTTAAAAGACTTAAAATGTAACTAGAGAAGATAAAGGCAGTTAGGGACTGGCTTATTTTAAAGAATTAAAAGGAGTTATAAGCCTTTATTAGCTTTATAAACTTTTATCACTGTTTTATTAAGTACTTTATAAAGATCGTAAAACCATTTTATAAACTTACAGGTGAGGGAAAGCCGTTTAAGTAGACTAATAGACAGTAAAAGGCGTTTAAAGACCTTAAACACACCTTTATTACAGTGCTAGTCCTGGCCCTCCCTGATTTCTTAAAGCCTTTTTAAATTAAAACGGACTCCTTAGAATTTATAATTAGTAAAGAACTTAGCTAAATCTAGGATAATGGGAAACGTTACCTAATTACCTTCCTATTAAAAGGAATTTATAGCCCAGCTTTATAATATCTAATTTATAATAAGGAACTAATAGCGATTATTTAATGCTTTATAAAGTGGGCACTGTATTTAAATAGCATAAAAGAACCAGTCTAGGTCTTTTTAGACCATAATAACCTCCAGTACTTCCTAATAAAGGAACTTAACCCACAGTAAGCATAATAGGCAGAGCTGATAGCCCTGTTCCACTTCCAGATCCACTATGTTAAAGGAAAAGATAATAAGTAAGCTAATACCTTTAGTTAAAGATAGGATTATAAGGATGCTAATCCAGTCCTAGTCCCTGTTACTATATTTAACGAAGCTAAGAACGGCATATTAGAATATACACTGTAAGTGTTAAATAATTAAATATTAGAATAAACTATTAACGTTTATATAAACTTATAAATAGAGTATAATATCTATTAGTAATAATAGGACTTTTAAGTAAGAAAGTTAACGGAAGGAACCTGTAAGTATAAGTGCCCTTTAGGAGACTTCTTAGGATATATGTAAAACTGTAATAAGGAGTACTTGAAACATTTAAATTATAATAAAACTAGTTATTAGCTGGAACAGTTATTAGAAGGTGTAGATGGCGTGCTTGAATTAGGAGTAAGGCTTTAGTATTAAGAGAAACTGTATATTTATAACCTGGTTAAGAAAAAGAAGTATATCTAGCAGGTCTATAAGTCTTAACTTAAAGGACATATAGGCTAAGTTAAGACTTTAGCACAGGCCTAGTAAGCGTATGCCTTCCTAGGAATGAAAAAGCTAGTTAAGGAAGTGGTTAATAACTGTAATATCTGCCACAGGAAGTAAAATAGACGTTATAAGCTTTACAGACTTCTTAAACCACTCCCTATACCACAGGCACCATGGAACTTAATCTCACTCGACTTTATCACTAGGGTTTTAGAGTTTAAGGACCCTACTACAAGGGTTACTTATAACCAGATCTTTATAATAGTTAACAGATTAATAAAATGGGTTTACTTCTTACTAACCTTAAAGGATATAATAACGGAGTAACTCGCTTATATCTTTAAAAAAGAGGTAATTTCATAACACCTTTAGCTAAATAACATCGTTACGGATTAAGATAAGCTAATTATGTTAAAGTTTTAGTAAAGGCTAATATAAAGAATAAGTGTGAAAAGTAAGCTTTTAACAGCTTTCTACCTGTAAACAGATAGCTAAATAGAGTAAGTTAACTAGATATTTATAACGTATCTTTAAACTTACGTTAACTTTAAATAAGATAATTAGTTTAAACTGTTATTAACAGTATAGATAACTTATAATATAACATTAATTAAGTTAATAAGTGTGTCACCATTCTTCACTAATTACAGTAAGGAGCCTAAGCTCTGTCAAGGCCCACCTACCGGCACCCTTTAAGCCACAGTCCACACAAACTGGATGTAAAAACTGTATAACTACTTATAAGCCAAACTTAAGTTCACACACAAACAAATAAAGAAGTTTACTAACAAACACTAAATTAAGTAACCAGTGTTTAAAAAAGGACTTTATTATAATAGCGAATAAGTTAAGGGACTGACTTTTTAAGAGGGGGACCACGTTTACCTTTTTTTATAAAACCTATATTTAAAACGACCTAATAAGAAGCTTGACTTTAAAAGGTATAAACCGTTTTAAATTAAGAAAAAGGTCGCCACCTTTAATTACAAATTAAACTTACCTATTAGTATAAAGGTGTGGATTAAGGTTTTTCACATCTTACTTTTAAAACCTGCCCTAAAGGGAGTTCCTTTAAAAAAAAAGATTAAAGTTAACGCTAATAAGGATAAGTACGACATTAAGGAAGTTATAGATTTATAAAAGGGAAAAAACACGTTTAAGTATCTTATTAAGTGGTTAGATTATAACCTTAAGAGTAACTTATAAGAGCCAGTTAAAAATCTTAAATACCTAGACCTGATTACAGAGTTCTACCGAAAGAATTTAAACCGATTAAAATTAATAATAAGAACTAGAAATAAGATAAGATCTGATATTTAAACTACTATATTAAAGAGTAAGACCACTATAGGATTTAAAGCCTAAGAAGTGGTAGGAAACTCTTTAATAAGTACGGAAGGACATTTGTCAGAACTTTAACCAGGGTTATAAGGACCTTAGACCTAATAAGGAGGTAGGACCTCTAGAGCTCCTAATAAGCCTTATATAAAAATAAGTGCTGTTAAAGAAAAAGGTTAGTAAAAAGAAAAAAAAAAAATAAAAACTTATACTTATAGGCCCCTGGTAAAGGAAGTCATAAACCCAGTTACAAAGCGACCGCTTGCTATAGAGACCCCGCTAGAAAGTTCCCCCAGTTAAAAAACTCCACGTCTTTAAAAGGAGCGTCTAACCTAACCTCCTTACTCTTTTAAAACTTTAATAACTCCACTTTATAACTAAACGCTTTCACAGCCTAATCCTTAAGGCAAGACCGCTGTTTATAAAGGCACACTAGGTGTGTTAACACCTTTTAAAGCTTAATAATGGCCTTATAAAGCTGTTAAGTAGTGGACTTAACTTGTAAGTTAAGGTTCTGCTTTTTAATAAGAAGAGCCTTTAACTTTACTTTATTAATATTAAAAGCGTTATATTAGGAAGGCTAGTGCCTTTTTAAACAGTGGTTATAACTGTCAGACTGGTTTAAAACCTAATAAACGAGCAGAGGGTTAGTAAATTTGTAAAAAGAATAAAGGGACATTTCACTATTAAACGTGTGTGTATAAGCTGTAAGGTTTAGACGGCAGTTAATACTCTTACCCTGTTCCCATTTTAAGACCTAAAAACTGGATACTTATTATATAGTGAAATGGTAAAAGGAGAAGCTTACCTTTTAGGTTTTTTATAGGAAAAGAACGTTAAAGAGGGGGAATTATATGACGACCCTATAAGCTGTTACTTAGGCCGGGGCAGCCTGACGAATCCCCTGTAAAAGGAATAATGTGGAAAGATAGTATATACCGTCTAGGTGCACTAGGCTAGGGGTGTAAAGACCTGAAGCCCCTGTGACTAATAAGGTGCTGCTTACAGTATGCTAAGTACTTATATTATGAGTAGAAGAAACCTTATAAGTAGAACGCTTACGTGGTGTAGAGTGCTCGCGTAATAAGCACTTACGACATTATAAGTAAGGTATAAAGTACCTCCTAACTAATTAGTATAAATAGCCATAGTTATGCCTATAACCACTGTAAGGGACTCTGGTTCCTCACGCTAGTATTTAATTATTCATTTATATCCTACTGTTCAGACCCACCTCTATGCATTATAGAGATAACGACCTACAGTGACATTGAACCCCCCTGTCTAGGAGTGCTAGCTCAACAAGCCGTCTTCGGAACGCCCCCTACCTGTTGGCGTCCTGCCATACGTTCTGTCTTAACCCGCGCCAGTCCTCTCGAGGCCTGTGTCGGGTGCAGGTCGTAATATAACTGTTACCGCTACTATTATTATAATTAGTAGCAGTATATAGCTCTCACAGTTATCAGTAAGGATTTAAGCTACTTTAGTAACTGGTATTACTAACATTACAGCGAGAGCTTTAACCTTATAAAGAGTAGCCTACTTATTAGCCTAAAGTGGTAGCTCTATACAGTTATAGCCATAACGCTTTTTAGGCACCTTAACGCGCTGTAAGAGGATATCTTCCTTTAGCTAAGCAGCTAGTTTATCTGGTATAACAAGCTCGCTGTCTGGTCAGGTAAAGAGGGTTCCATCCAGCCTTACGCGCAGCTTATGGCACTACGCCCTCCATTTACGCTGCTTCGAAGCATAACTCCTTGTCGTATTTGCCGGCTGCTTGTCCTTCTTTGCTTACAGGCCGGCTCTCCGCACCTCCTAAGCACGGCCCTCAGCGGCTGCGTATAAGCCGTCGGCCATGGTGGTGATGGTGGTGATGGTGGTGGGTGGTAGGTGGTAAGTGGAGGTGGTGATGGTGGTGCCAGCGGCCCTAGCGCATACGGCGCGTTGCGTTATAGAGGGGGTAGGGGGTTCGCGTTCGAAATACAGGGGTTGGAAGTGGTTGGAAATCAGGGGCTTCTGATAAGTGGAAAATTTCTTTATCGGCGATAGCTTATCCACGCGCGCGCAGCCGATTACTGCGATTACTAGGAGAGGGTTATTGGTGGTGGTGGTTGCCGGAAGCGGCCTAGCGCGTTACACCGAAATTGCGCTCCCCCTCGATAAGAT
>Ga0247770_1001918_pt1 | contig 13863 bp, 18 predicted proteins | sample UWRJL136409B6_FD_179943 | JGI IMG/M metagenome (GOLD analysis project Ga0247770, IMG submission 179943) | Plant litter microbial communities from Arlington Agricultural Research Station in Wisconsin, United States - UWRJ-L136-409B-6 | ecosystem: Environmental > Terrestrial > Plant litter >... | reverse complement strand
TAGGCTACTACTGTGGCCCAGTATTTTGCGAGGGGGAGGGTGAGAGATTTGGGTACACTTTGGGGTTTGGGGTTGGTTGGGGAAGGGGAGGGGGAGATGGGCAGGATGATTCGTCGAGAGGAGGAGATATCCATCGCGAGATCGGTACGAGTGTAGCTGAAGCGGGTCTGGCGGCATTCGAACATGGCTTGGTCGAAGGTGAAGTGGATTGTCCGCGGGGCGAGGGTGCGTTCCTGGACGACCCAGCCGCGGGTGTTGAGAGGGGCGTCTTCGACGCGGTTGTTCCAGAAGTTGTGCTCGACGAGCTGGAAGTCGTGGAAGGGGACGTCCCAGTCGGCAGTGGTGGGGAAGCGGACGGAGATTGGCTGGCTTTGATTGTTGCCGGGGGTCAAAGGGGAGAGTCCGCCGTTGGAGTCGATGTTGTGGCTTGCGGCGAGACTGCAGTGGGCGTTGCCGTATACGGATGCCATGGCGCGGGCTTCGGAGGCCCAGTCTTCGGCGGAGTCTTGGATGATGCAAAGGGCGTCGATCCAGAGGTAGCGGACTCCCATGGCTCGGGTGGTTTCAACCGCATTAACAAGGGTACGCGCGAGAGTGGCAAGGTGTATTCCGTTCCGAAACCGCGCGATGTTGCCCTTTAGTAGCGTGACGGGCTGGGAAGTACCCCATCGATAGCTTAGGACGTTGTAAGGCCCATGCATGGTGGCCGTTGCTGTCTCGACGAGCTGGACCTGCGGATTCCCGACATCGTTGACCTGGAGTAAGCGGGTAGGATACCGAAACTGGCCTGCTGTCGGGATGGTGCAGATCGTGTGAGATGAGACGCATTCCTTCACCCACGTCCCGATATGATCGAGTTCAGTGAGGTTGGTTGGGGCCAAAACTGTTCCTGTGGACGGATGCCAGTTAATGTCAAGTTGTGCCTCATTTGCGGAAGTGAAGGACAAACATCCCGACTGTTGAGAGGGACATACCTGCATGATCGGGGAGGAGATTGACCAAATACAATGAGCGAGCTCCGGGCCCTTTGCCGACATAGAAGTGAAGCCATATTTTGGGCAGGAGCTTTGGTGTACGTGACGGGTCACCGCAGCTGTAGTCGATCCGGTATGTCGTGTATTCGTCAGGGTTAGTCTGAGGGGGCGGGTTTGCTTCCCCGGGGACGCAAATTGGGAGGACTGTGACGCAAATCGGGCACTGGGCGGCAATCGCATCACACAAACTCTGGTACGATGTGTGGTGGACGCCAGAAGCGAAGTAATCGTGGCGTTGGTGACGAGGCATGCTCGTGTCGCGAATCTTCTGGTGCTCGGGGTCCTCGAATATAAAGCGGCAGTTTGAACAGAGTCGGGGATCCATGGCGGGCTGTTAATACTTGTAAATGGGGGTCTGATGTGCCCTTGCTTTCGCGGCAGTGACATCGACTGTTCTGTGTGTTGAGCCTGCTTGAGGCGGGGAAATTGGCCGCAGCGTGCAATGCCAAGACTTGCCTGGAGGCTCCAGCCCCACTTTTACTTTCAATGTCCCCGCCCTCAATCTTCAAGGCCAGGCGTGGGACAGCACGGGAGTTCCAAGTCCCCAATCAGCGTGGACCAGAGGACCCGAGGGTTGATAAAGGCCCTGCTGGGGAGCCTGTTAAGAGACCTTGTTGGGGAGCCTGTAGTTGTTTACAACTTAGACCTGGGTATCAGTTAATCCGAGCTCGTGGTGTCCCATCAGTTAGAATGTTTCTACGGACGTACCACCACCAGTCAAGCAACGCCACACCTCCCAGCGACCCACGCCAAGCCCAAAACAGTGAGACATGGGGGCGGATTCGTGCCACTCAAGGAAAGCGCGATGGCTGGGTGGCGTCCAGTCGCACACATTCGGCAGCAGCATTTCCGAGTAGGGAATCCCCGTCAGATGATGTGTTCGTGCAGGAAGAAACGAAAACCCCCTCTTCCTCTTGCGACGCCAAATTTGCAGTCTGAGAGTGCGGGCTCCGTCGACTTTTATCTGCAAAGTGAACGGCAGCGCCAGCACACGATCGGCAATTGCGACGCGGGACATGGCGGTGACAGCGACCTGCCGGAGCGGGACCCTCCTTCCATTGACGCGCACGCCCGCGCTGACGACGGTGTGGACCCCGCCCTCGTTTTGCTCGACGCGCTTCCACGCCGGTGCGGGCGCTGCTCCACCGTACGTATATGGCTGGCAGGACGAAGTCGACCCACAGTGGTACTCGTGCGTGCCGCCTGAGTGGGATTCTACCGCCTGCCAGAGCTTGACGTTCAGTCCGGCGCTGCAATGTCCGCACGGGTGGACGATTGATGCGTCCAAGACGGTCCTGGGCGGGGATCGCTCGTCGGTGACCTTTGGGACTTGCTGCATGAGGTGAGACACGCCTCCAGTCTCCAGCAAATAAGTTAACCCTTCTGACCCTCGATGCAGTGGCTTCACAGCAGCGCTCTACTGGGACGGCGAGAAATGCTTCGCGCCCGTCGTCGACTTCCCGCTCGTTGTCCTCGCCACCACGAGCACAGGGTACATTGCCCCGCTTGCAACCTCGGTCTCGACAGCCACGCTCGAAAAGGGAACGGTTGACCACCGCGGTATCGTCATCGGGTGGCAGTCTTCCGATCTGCCTACGCCGAGTTCTCCCCCGACTGTGACGAGCTCGAATACGGCCGCAGTAACCCCATCTGCCGCTACTGTCAACGATACAGACACAAAGAGCCTGTCCTCGGGTGCGATTGCGGGGATTGCCATTGGAGCAGCCGCGGCTGTCGCGCTGATCATCGCGGGCATGTTTATACTGTGGCGGAGGAGGAAGACATCCGAAGTCCGCCCAGGCGAGCTAGGCACTGCGAGTGCCGACCTGAGGCCAGTCAGCGAGTTGCCATCTCCACCGGTTGCGTATGGCGAGATAAAACCAGTGTACCAGCCGGCCGGGACTTATGAGCTAGGTGGTGCAGGCCCTGGGCCCGACCCTGTGTATGAGATGCCGGGGCGATGATGCAACAGGCAGAGAAGCTGGGGCTCGACATATTCCTTCGTGTCATTCGGGCAGGTGTACACGCGTCTGGGCTTCCGGATGAAGCGGGGTACGTTCAGAACGATTCGCAATATGGTGGACCCGGTTTGCGTCTCGATCATTTCCTTGTCTACGAGCAGCCGAGGGTGGCTGTTGGGAAGGCAGTGCGGCCGTCCGAGCCTCAAGAAGTGGTCGATTCCATCGCCAACGACAGTCAAGGGGGTATTCAGTGGTGCTATGTACACTACCGCAAAAGACAACGTATCCGTCCTTCACAAAACTCCAGCAAACAGTTTAACACACAAAACAGCTGCCAAGGCCGCAATACTTCCCAGCACAACCATCTGCAACCCTTCCCACATGCTGGACTTGACTGCCGCCCAGGCCCCCACCTGATTCCCAATAGATCTAGAATTCCGGTTTAGGAGGTAGTGTTTCCCAAAGCCAAACACAAATAACGCAACCACACAGACCGCGAAACTCCACCCCAGCCCGGTATTGACATCCGCAACAAAGAAATAAGGAAATAAAGGAAGAACACCGCCGACCAAGTAACCCACCGACACAGCCAAGCCCTCGAAGACTGGAGAACTCCTGCGTTGCTCCGAATCGTTATCTCCGTGCCCGAGCATCTCAGAGATAGCAACTGCACTATACCCGCCCACCCTAACGTGCGCAAGCACCTCCCCTTCCAACCCAGCACTCAACCTCAGCGGCGCAAGATACCCTCTCAACACATCCATCTCTCCATCCTCACCCCCCAATCCCAAGTCCAAGTCCAACTCCTTCTCCACATCCCTCCCACTCCCACTCAACAACCCCCCCCTCGAATCCTCTCCTTCACCCTCCTCACTCTCCCCATAAGACTGCAACACAGAAGAATCTTCCCTCCTCTCCGTCCTAGCAGCCAAATACCCACCAATCCCCATACTGATACTCCCCGCACATATCTCCGCCATCCCAGCGTAGATGACTGTCTTGGTCTGTCCGAGCGAGGAAAGGCCCGCCGTGAGAGCGAATGGGACAGTCAGGCCGTCGGCGAAGCCGAGGGTGAAATTTGAGGAGAAGGTGCGCAGGGAGGGGAGGGCGGGGATCATTTTCGTGAGGGTAATAGGGGAGTTGGTTGGGGAGCGGTGTGTCTTGTGTGGGTATTGGGAGGGGGAGTCTGGGTTTGAGTCCGAGTCGGAGGGCATGATGAGGGTTGATGTTGAGGAGGAGGCGGAAGTGCGATGGCGGTTGGTTGATGGGGGCGTGGTGTCGTCTTGGGAGGGGTTGCTGGGGAGGGATTCGTAAGCTGGCAGAGCGTTTGGGTTGCTTCGGCTGCCAGTTTGTCGACCGGTGAAGCCGCGGAGTTGCTGCGGGATGAAGTCCATTTTGCTGTTGGAAAGTGAAGTGGGGTAGAGAAGAAAAGGCGGAGCAAAGGGGCGGTTGCAGTGCCAAGAAAGATGGAGGAGGAAGATGGGGAACGTGTTGTTCTTGAGAACTGAAGAGGGCCAGACACGTATGTGCAAGCAAAACGCTCGGAGAAGCTTCCCAAACGTCGGGTGTGACGTTGAAAACAAAGTTTTTTACAACCTAATAACCACAAAGAGGGTTGGGTGGCCATCTTATCATGTATCAGTCGCGTGGGTGGGCCGTGTTGACCTTATTGATGTGTGTAAGTGCATGTACCGAGGTGCACGTACCTAAATCTTCCCAGCCGCTCGTCCCGCCCTGGTCAGCAATATTTCCCAGGAAATGATTGGATAGTGAGACTATGCGCAATGAGGCTTAATGTCACCATAGCCGTTCAGACCAATATGCCAGAACGGCGACCACACGTGGTGCTGAGCAAGCTGCCGAACGTGACCGATGGGGCCTATGATTTCCGAACTCGGTTTCCAGGTAGAAGGGGGTGGCATCTCGGCCCAGCCCTAGCGCCCGCAAGAAACAATAGTCCGACGTCTGGATAAGCTTTTCGGCATTCGGTGACCGCATTGGCCCTAGGCTGGCACCGGTTTCTGGGTGTCGAGATATTCGAAGAGTTCCACGACACCGTCACGCCAAGCACGTCCACCAATCGCCAAGCCGGAAGCGGCACGTGGGCCCCAGCGCCGCACCACCGCGCCTCTGTTGGTGGCCTCCCCGCCGCCGCCGCGTCCCTGGCTATTCCCAAAATGATCACCGAGTCGGGGCCAAAGCTAAGATGCGGGATGCAATAACGTTGAATCGTGCAGCTGCAAGGGGCTTAATGACATGCACGTCACCACAACATCGTACGCCCAGTTTGGGAAGGGTTTATCGAGTGTACGTGTAAGTGTGGTGATGGTACATGTACGTGCATGAGCATCTGTGTTTCTTGCTGGTGTCGACATCCACAAACGCAAATTCTCTCACCGATTCCCTCACTGTTGTGGACACCTTGACAGCACGTGGGATAGAAGGGCGTGATTTCATTGGAAGTTGGCCTCGGGGTGCTCGGCCTTGGGAAATGGGCTGGTCGGGTTGCCAGAATAGGAGTCGTTGTGCGATCACGCATTCAGATTGGTGATGCTGTGCACAGATGGAGGATAGTATTACTGTATATAGCTGTGAACCTCTTCTCTGACTAGTATTACCGATACCAACCTTCACCAACAAGACACCAGACACCACAGACATTTCGCAGTCTTCAACATGAAGGTCTCTTTCTCCATCATCGCCCTCTCCGGCGTTGCGTACAGCCAGCTGCAGTACACCTCGACCGCGTCTGCCGCCGTTGCCGCAGCCCAGGCAACAGCTCTGACCCTATCCCCCACTAGCAACATCGTGGGCACCAAGTTCGACCGCTTTGTGCAAATCTGGCTCGAGAACACCGACTACAGCAAGGCCATTGCGAACGGAATGTTCACCCCAAATCAACCCTGAGTCTTACTAACATCCCCCAGCGGACCTCGCCTACCTCGCCAGCCTCGGTATCAGCTACACCAACTACTTCGCCATCACGCACCCCTCGCAGCCCAACTACGTCGCGGCGGTTGGCGCGTCCACCTTCTCCGTCACCGACGACGGCTTCCGCCGCATCACGGCCTCGGTGCCCACCATCATCGACCGCCTCGAGGCCGCCTCCGTCTCCTGGGGCATCTACCAAGAGCACTCGCCCTACAGCGGATTCGAAGCCAACTGGAAGAACTCGGCCGGCGCCAACGACTACGTGCGCAAGCACAACCCGCTGATGTCGTACGACTCGGTGACCTCGAACACCAACCGCCTCGCCAAGTGCAAGAACTTCACCATGTTTTACGACGACCTCGCGGCAAACAAGCTCCCGCAGTGGATGTTCATCACGCCCAACATGACCAACGACGGACATGACAGTAGTATTTCTGTGGCCGGCAAGTGGGCGAGGAATTTCCTGACGCCGCTGTTGAGTAACACGGCGTTTAATGCGCCGAGGACGCTGGTGCATTTGACGTTTGATGAGGGGACGACGAGCGGCACGAATAAGGTGTACTCGGTGCTGTTGGGGAGTGCGGTGCCGGCGGCGAAGGTGGGGACGACGAATAGTACGACTTATAACCATTATACGCTGACGAAGACGGTGGAACTGAATTGGGGATTAGCGAACTTGGGGCAGAACGATGTTTCGGCTGCGGCGTTTTTCTGAGCGCGCTGTGATGCAAAATGTGAAATCTGACAAGGGTTAATAAGGGGCAGTATTCGTTCCTGGGGAAGTGGAAGTGGGAGTTGATGATTTAGGATTGGATGTGTGCGCAACAGCTCGAGATGTTCTAGTTGTCTTGGGCTGTCTTGGATTCCTATTCTAGTATTAGTTGTAGCTTCCGGGGATTATCGATATTTATTCCCGTACTGTCAGCACCGTGCCGCAAGCCTATTGGTGTATTTTGGCCGTGTGGTTACACACAGCTCTATCCCGCCGCACGAGATATTGAAATCCGGCAAGGGATGCCATGTGATTCGCCAAGTACCTCAACTGACAGCTCGAGCCTAAATCTACCCCCAACCCGGCATGCAAGTAATTTTGCATATTGACGGGACCGTGGAATTTATCAGGAGACCGAAGCAGTGAGGAACATACAAAACTGGCTCCCTCGGGCTTCCAGAAGATAAGCATTTCCACACGTCAATCACCAAACACCACAGCCCATCATCCCATCACGCGGCCCAACATGACGCCCTGGAAACAAGTCCTCGCCCTCGCCACCCTCCTCCCCCTCGCCTCCGCCCAAGACCCCGGCCCCTTCGACCCCTCCACAGCCAACATCCCCCCCATGCTCCGCTTCCAATGCTCGCAACTCGTCATCGAGCGCCTCGACCCGCTCGTCAACCCCGGCTCCGTCCCCTCCCCGCACCTCCACCAAATCGTCGGCGGCTCCTCCTTCAACGCCTCCATGGACCCGCACTCTCACGACCTCGTCACCCAGTCCGATTGCACCTCATGCACCTTTTCCGAAGATTTCTCCAACTACTGGACCGCCGTGCTGTACTTCCGCGCGCGAAACGGGACTTACAAACGCGTCCCGCAGAAGCCGAGCGAGGGATTGAAGGGTATCGGCGGAATCACAGTGTATTACATCCCGCCCCTGGGCCAGAACAAAACCACCGCCTTCAAGCCCGGCTTCCGCATGCTAGTAGGCGACGCGGCCCTTCGCGGCCCTGCGCAGACTGAAAAGCTCGACCCGAAGGTGTGTCATCGATGCATGCCGCTGACAGGGGATAATAACAACTTGAACTGCGCGGCTCCGGATAGCGTCACCCTCCCCGTGAAGTTCTGTGCCGGGGGGATCAGGAGTGTGATTACGTTTCCGACGTGCTGGGATGGGGTCAATTTGGATAGTGCGGACCATAAGAGCCATGTGGCGTACCCAGTCAAGGGGTCGGTGACTGATCGGTTTGATTACGATGGGGGGACGTGTCCGGCGAGTCATCCCGTTAAGGTGCCGCAGGTGATGTATGAGGTTGTTTGGGATGTGAGTGTCTATCTGTCCGGAAGGGGGTGAGGGAGGTGCTGACGGGAGCAGACGACGCAGTTTAATGATCCGGATTTGTGGCCGGTGGACAAGACGGAGCAGCCGTTTGTGTGGAGTACCGGGGATGAGTGAGTACTCCCTCTTGTGACGATGCTTTTCGGGGTGAAAGGTGGTGCTGACTGTACACAGGCATGGATATTCCCAGCACGGCGATTACGTGTAAGTTCGACATCTCGAATGTCTCAGCGAATATTTACTGACACAACGATAGTTTCGGCTGGAAAGGAGACGCTCTCCAGAGAGCCATGGACAATCGCTGCCTCGGCGATGTTTGCAAGAGTTTGGAGACGCAGTCTCCTGAAAAGGCGGCCGAGTGTGTCAAGACCAGGACAGCCAAGGATGATGATATCGATGGATGTAAGTCAACCCTTCGGTTCATGTTGTGCCAACATTGCGTAGTGCTGACAGGGCTCTCACTAGGGGTTTCCGAGCTTCCGGGGAGCGCGGGAATGAAGATTTAAACCTTTCTGGGGCGAGCGAAAAAAGGGGGATGGGAAGACGACACCATCTACCTTCGGTATCCCGCCTGACGGTAAATGGAGGACCCGAGAAACTTGAACCACATGCGGAGAGGCCCTGCCGCGTGCAGTAACGATGGTACAAGCGGAATTGGTGTAGATATCGCCCACCTATTCTCTCAGCCAATCTTCGCGCGCCGCAACATCGGATCCCTGGGTGATGCAGGGAGCCTCAACCCACAGATACTTAGCCCCAGGGTTAGAGGGAAAGTACATGAACAATGATAAGCCTAGCTAGGGTAGTTGACGAATGTATTGGTATGGAGTGAAGCGAAGTATCTTGATGAAGAAGGCACATGCACCCTGGGAACGCGCTTCTAATATCCATGCAATTTTCCTGCCCTTACAGCCCGCGCTTCCCGCGACATCAAACCAGAGATGCAAGCCAGTCAGAGCTCCGAGAATTTGGCAGCCTAGGGACCAGACATTCTTGACCTCGCCAAGGTAGTATCGGCAGGATCAATACATCACCCGTGGTAGAATTGTGGGTCTGGCCAAGAAATATGCAAATACATAGCTTGCCAAGATAGGTCACTAGCATTGCGGCATGGTGAATATTTTGCAGGTTTAGCCAAAAGAAACTCATCAGTTAACAGATTCACCGGTCAGTGGTGAAGTCAATCGTTGAAGAACAGGGAGTTTAATTGACTACAAAGTACGCATTCCACGGTAATTTTCGCAACTGGCTAACTTGACAGGGTCGTATTTGCGGCTTTCTTAGCGCCTCTTCTCCAGGGTCGAAACAGTTATTACATACCTAGTTCTTTCAAAGTTGAAACGAAATTCTCAGGCATAAAACCCAGGGCCCTTGGATGTCCTACCAGGATTCAGAGCAGCTGCCTCAGTTGCGAAAGTTACCGTGGAATGCTGTAAAAGTATCGACTTACAAGGCAAGGTGTAACTTTAAATGCCTACCTCAGCCGAGTACCAATATCCTATGTTAAAACTCATTAAGCATTGCCTTTAACAGATACAAGGAGGCTACTGCTCCTAGGCAATATGCGTCGACATCTTTAACTGTCAAGGACTACAGTCATGCTCCAAGGCCTCTTTCAGTCCTGGGTGCCCCACCACACTAGGGTATAAATCGAGCCACACTTACGGGAGTGCTCGGTGACTTCTTCTAGTTAGAACCCAAGGTCACTTAAATAAGGTTGGATAGTGCTACATCTAACCTCTCTCTGTTCTTGTACAAACGGAAGGGAGGCCGTCTAGGAGGAGCCAGCGCTCCCTTTTCTGCCAGCTGAATTATGGCCAAGGGAAGTCCCTATCTACCTACGAGGGTAACATATTGCCACCCTTTCTTCCTCGCTCCAGTGTTACCAGTATTGTATAGCCACGTTTTGAGGCGTGTATGAAAATGTGGCACGAAGCGATATGCTGCCTGCTTGGCTGCCCTTGGTGTCCCGTTCCTCCCTGGTAGGGAGGGCTGTGCTGATCCACGAACCCCACGCTTCGGAGCGCCGAAGGATGCAGATCAATCAACCTCCCGCCAAAAGTCAGCCCAAAAGAACCAAGGAACCCGACCTTGACAACCTTGATTGACACATTGACTGCAAATAATTCGTTTAAGGCACGAAACATATGTCCCAGAACGGGGAGTCATCCCGTGCACATAGAGCAGCCAAGCAGGGACTCCGTGATGCCCTCACACTCTCATCAAGCCTTTCAGAGGCGCTACCGGCGATCATAGCAAAATTTGCACGTAGAGTCCTGTACCTCACTCGGTCCGTTAGAGAACAAAGAGAAACTCATCACAAACCGGGATACTGCAGAAGGAAGGAATCTAGCCTTACATCATCCCGGGTGTGCATTCCGTCCCTCATGCTTCCTACAGGAGCCTCTCGCCATGTATATAAACCGCCTTCATGACCTCCCTTTTGTTCTAAAAATCATCAAGCCATCATCTACTCCATCATCATCAGCCCATTCCATCTTCCAACTCCAGCTCACAAACCAGCAGCCCCCTAACAATCCAACCACCAAAATGAAGTTCCAAATCCTCGCCCTCACCCTCGCTACTGCGACCGCAAGCCCCACCACTCCTAGTATGCCCTCCCCAAGACCTCAATTCCTCCAAGTCCACATCTACTCTCAGTCATCTAACTCCATCACAGCAGGAGATGCCCCAGCCAACCCGGAAGCCCCCGGCGTCTTCGCCGAGTTCAACCGCATCATCTCCCTCGCCTCGGCCGAGACCGGGGCCGGTGCACTTGAGGCCCGCGCTTGCAATCGTGTGTCTGACCCCTGCTGCCCTGACGGAGCGAATAGCTGTGTGGATGATTTCTGCAAACTTGGTGATGGGATCAACTATTTTGCCTGTCTGCTTGGTATATCACCCTGGCTCTGGAGGGATTGTTCCTGGTGAGGTGATTCTTGGTGCTAACAGGGTGCCAATATTTAGGATGCTGCAAGGCTTGCGGGAAGGGAAATAGCCGCTACTGCCGCTGAGGCTGGGGCCGAAGTCTGGTGGAAAGGGGTTTGGTCTGAAAGTTTTAAGGGGTGTCGAGGTAGTTTCGTGAGGTTTCCTAGGATTGATCAGTGTATGGAGGCGAAAGTAGTGGTGACGTTGTCTTAGCTATATGTTCCAGGTTAACAAATGATCATTAAAAAATCTCCTGCGGTCTTTATTATATTATTCAACTGGAGCTTTCTAGTTTAACACGTGATACTGTCCCTCGTTGCAGGCAACTCACACAGCCCGACCCTGAATCCGTTGGGCAGCGAGCGTCCAGGAAATCTGCTCTCGGTAACGTGGATTGGTCGGTGCTGACGAGAATGCAGATTTCGAGCCGCGGTCCCCGCCAATGGCAACCACGGAGGCTCACCATGCCCGGATGGCTTACATGTCATAGATAATGGCACGAACTTCGGAGCATTCAGATTCTATCAATCTCTAGGTAGGTATGTAAACTCATCCCTCCCATGAACTGCATATCCTTGAGGCTCAAATCTTCAGGTCCTGTACATGTACATCTTGAGGATAGAGCAACCGTCACCCTCCTCCAAGAAGTAGCCAGTACTATCAGCGGACCTCAGCAGTATCTGCCTCCCTTTCCACAAGCCACACAGCATCCTGCAGCACCATTAGAAATGCCACAGGCTTAATCAAATCTCCACGGTTCACTCACCAAGCATGCACCCAGCAAAGTTAATGCCATCGCCAAAGCTGCACATATCCTCAACACAGCTGTCACCGCCGTTGGGGCAGCACGGGTCCATCCGGTCGCAGCCGCGGCTGTCGAGAGATCCTGTAGTGTTGGAGGCGCTGCGGATCCCCTCGACGAGAGTGATGATGCGGTTGAACTCGGTCAGAGCGCCGGGGGCGTTAGGGATGGTTACTAGCATAGGGTCAGCGGGCGCATTTGGGAGAGAGGAGATGAGAGAAGAAAGGAAAGAGACGTACGAGGGGCGGGTGAAGCAATGACGGCCGAGGTGGCGGCGATGAGGGCGAGGATGGAGAACTTCATTTTGATGAGGGGGGTGGGAGGTGGAAGTTGGAAGGTATACAGGTGTGTTACTTGGCGGGCGGTGTAGATGGATGGAAAGTTGGTGAAGTAGATAAGATGGGTTAATGGAATGGGCTGATGGTGACTTGATGGAGAGTGTAGGTGTTGAAGAGATGAAAAGGAAGGCCGGCTTATATACCTACATAGGAGGTGGTAACCTAATCGAGAAGAAGACCTGGGACGGAGGTGATAACCAAGCTCCTCACTCCGGAATGGGTAGGTCCTTGGATCGCAGACCCTTCCAGATTCCCTATCTCCTTGCCCATACCCTGGGGAGGTGTTTGCAAAGGGCGTCCAGGTACCGTGGAAGTTTGAGATCCATGACATTTTGCATTGGCACTAATATCAGGCAAGAGATGTAAGCCAGTCAGAGCGCCAACACCACCGCCTGGAGAGTGTGTTGACCGCGGTAACGGCAATTCGGCAACTATTTGCAATGGCAACACGAAAGTAGGTTGACATCAGCCGTGTGCGCCCAGTGCCCTGGTCGTTTTGAATATACAAAGGGGGATTGTGTACTGCATCCTGCTCAGGCCCAGGCTGTCCACTATCCCACATGTCGCGATCATGCAGTGATGCAAGGGAGACATCTAAACGGCGTCGCTGGGTCCAATTCGATAGAATAGAGTTGCTCGTAACCCTTCAGCCGCATGCTACCCGGAAAAGTCTATGCCACATCCTTGCATTTTGTGGCGTGTAAAACAATGCGGCATGAAGCGATTCGCTGCCTGCTTGGCCGCCGCTGGTAGCCCGGCTCGCCTAGGGACGAGCCGCACAACCCAGGTTTCGATTTCAGCCTTTACCAGGTGATCTGCCGCGCATCGCATAACAAAGCACCAAAGGATGCAGATCAACCATCCTGCCACCAAAAGTCCCTCTAAATGGAGTAAAAGGGCACGTGTATTGTAGGCCTCACCATCCCTGATTGGCACACCGACGACAAATAACCTAGGTTGATGGGGCACGCCAGATATGTCCCAAAATGGAAGGCGATCTACAGCCGCAGAGCAGATCCGTCCAGCAGGCAATCCGCGATGCCCTCATATCCTTCCCAGGTTCACGATCAGGCCTCCTAGACGCGCTGTCGGCAATCATCGCGGCAGTGCCCAGAGTCTCAACCGAGTTCCTTTGGGTTTGGACGGTGCTTTTGGTTCGCGAGACACTCACTGTCCCGCCAGAATAGGAGGAAACTCAGCTACTGTCATCCAAGTGGGGACTCTGTCTGAACACTGCCTCTAAGACCCTCTGGAAATGCATATAAGCCAGCTTCATCGTCTCCCTTTCTGTTCTAAAAATCATCAACTCAACAGCTCATCAACCATCATCCAACTCTACAATTATCGGGCACTTTTATCATTAGCCCATTCCATCAACTCAAACTCCACACTCCAACCTCCCAACTTCAACGAACTACCCACACAACAGACCCTCTTTCGGCCCCTCGCAAAAATGAAGTTCCAAACCCTCGGCCTCATCTTCGCCACCGCGGCCACCATCCCCACCACCAGCACCTCTCCCAACTTGCAAGCTACCACCGCGACTACTCTCACCCGAACAGGCTGAATCCCCTCCACTTCCAGTATGCTCGCCCCTTTCCCCTTCCCCCTTTTCCTTTCTCCTTTCCCCCTCCCTATCCCCTCCCACCCTTGCCACTCGCAAATCTAACCCCCTCCCTCACCCACAGCCGGATTCGCCCGACAAGCCCTCCCCGAAGCCCCCGGCGCCATCGCCGAATTCAACCGAGTGGTCTCCTTCGTCGAGGCCGTTCGCAACGCCTCAGCCGAGTACGGCGCCATGACCGAGAACCACCA
>Ga0247770_1001914_pt1 | contig 13884 bp, 13 predicted proteins | sample UWRJL136409B6_FD_179943 | JGI IMG/M metagenome (GOLD analysis project Ga0247770, IMG submission 179943) | Plant litter microbial communities from Arlington Agricultural Research Station in Wisconsin, United States - UWRJ-L136-409B-6 | ecosystem: Environmental > Terrestrial > Plant litter >... | reverse complement strand
TCCCGCCCCTCTCTTTCCCCTTTTGTTGAAGCCTTTCCCCATTGTCATGTTTATGTTGAAATGACTTTTACTCTGGCACAATTTTGTAACCTTCTATTGTATTGAAAGTCTAAATAGTAATATCATTCTTTTAGTTATGAAAAGAATTTTGGATCAACATTCCTTAACGCTAAAAACTTATTTTATGAAAAAGATATTACTTGCACTGTCACTGGGTACCGTATTCATGGCGTGCAAAAACAAAACGATTGAGTCGCTGGATACCACTCCTGCTGTAATGACTGCCTATACGCCGATGTACGAAAGCAATTATTCAACTGATAAAGGCGATATGGCCAAAGTTGCAGAAATGGGTAAGGTTACACCGGTTGCAAAAGCGCCAGTTGTAAGCAGGAACACCAATTCCGGCAGTAATAATAATGTAAGCACTACTTCCACTAAAAGTACCGCTACAACAACCGCTGCCAAAAAGAAGGGCTGGAGTGGCCGTGCAAAAGGTGCTGCGGTAGGTGCCGGCTCGGGTGCCATCATTGGTGCGATCGCTAATAAGAACAACCGGGGTGTAGGTGCATTGGTAGGTGGATTGATCGGTGCTGCATCGGGTTATGTAATTGGTAACGAGGTAGACAGGAAAAAAGAAAGGAATCAATAACAGGTATAGCCCCTGTTTGTTAAAAATAAAGAAGCCGGATCATACCCGGCTTCTTTTATTATATTAATGGTGTTAACCTTCTTTTGGAAAGTCGGCGCCTTCGGTCGTTTCGGCCCAGGTATCAAAATCATTTTGCAGTTCCGCTATTTTCAGCCTTGCATTTTTTAATGCCGCTGCTCCGAGCAACAAACGCACGGGCGGGTTTTCCGACTCCACTGCTTTAACAATTGCCTTGGCAGCGCGTACAGGATCCCCGGGTTGGTTGCCGCTGTAGCCGCGGATATTGCTTTGGTTGGCGTGCGCCGAGTTGGCGTAATCGTCGATCTTAATCTTTGTATCATTGGCAGATTTGCCGGCCCAGTTGGTACGAAACCCGCTCGGCGCCACCACGGTTACTTTAATGCCCAGGTGTGCCGTTTCTTTTGCGAGTGATTCGGAATATCCCATCACCGCGAACTTGGTAGCATTGTAAAAACCAATGGCCGGGAACGCCACGAAACCGCCTACCGACGATACGTTGACGATGTGACCACTTCTCTGCCTGCGCATGATCGGCAACACCGCTTTGGTAACATCGGCGAGGCCGAAGAAATTGATCTCGAACATGCGGCGCACTTCCGGTTCTTCACTTTCCTCGATGGCGCCGAAATAACCGATGCCGGCATTGTTCACCAACACATCGATGCGACCGAAATGCGCTTCCGCTTTTTCAACGGCTTCTTTTACCTCCGAAGGTTTTGTTACATCCAGTTTCAAAGAAAGGGCTGTATCCGGGTAAGCCGCCACGATGTCTTTAATGTCATCGGGGTTGCGTGAACTTACCGCTACTTTATTGCCCAATTCCAGTACCAGGCTGGCCAGTTCCCTTCCAAAACCGGTGGAGCAGCCTGTTATGAACCATACTTTACTCATGTGGTATATTTTAAATTTTAAAGCGCAAAATTAAGGATGAAAATCAACAGCACCGGAGAAAGCACCGGAAACGATGCCGGGAAAAATTTAAAGGTTGAAAGTTGAAGGTTGATGGTTTTGATACCGGATGCTGGATACTCGATCCTGGGTAGAATTTCGTCAACCGGCAACTCTTTCTAAACTTACTAAACAACTAAATCCTTTAAACTTCTATGATCTTCAACAAACTTTCAACCTTAAACCTTCAACTTCCAAATTACTCCAGGTACTTATCAAACCACCCCACCATCTTCTGCTCTTCATCGGCATTCAGTTTCCAGCCGTGGCCGGCGCCGTTGCGGATCACGAGTTCGTTGGGCACTTTCGCCTGGTTGAATTTTTCAATGATGTATTTGGATTGTGTCATGGGTACAAGCATGTCTTTGTCGCCATGAAAGATAAGCGTGGGCGGATCGTCCGGCGTTACGAAGTTCAGTGGCGATACGGCCTGCGCCAGTTCTTTCTTTTGCACGGCATCTGTGACCGCTACGAAAGTCTGCGTGCTGTCATTCCATCTTTTAAAATCAAAAGCGGCGGCAAGCCCCGTAAATACAAGGATCTTCTGGTTCATTTGTGCATTGTAAGCGTTGGCGCCGAAGCGGGTAAAATCCACAGGTGGGAAAAAAGCAACCACGGCCTGTACCCTGGCCGACATTCTGTCGACCGGGTCGGCGGTATTCAATTCATCTTTATCGGCCGTAGCCACCATCAGCGACAGGTGCCCGCCCGAAGATGCGCCGGTGATGCCAATGCGATCCGGGTCGATGCTATAATTTTTTGCGTGGTAACGGATAAAACGCACGGCCCTTTTGCAATCGCCGATCTCGTCGAGGATAGTGAACATGGGTTGTGAACTGGGCATCACGGCAAACACCGTGTAGCCCGCGTCGAGCAACAATTCTGATTCGTCGATGCTGCGTAATAAACGGTTGTAATCGGTTTTCCAGTTGCCGCTAACGATGCGGATGATGCCTTTGCCGTTGGGTGATTTTTTGGGCGTTAGCTTCAGCATGGTCAGCGCCATACCGTCCTTGCGGCCGTAGATGATCTCCGACTGGCTGTACCGGGTACTGTCGCCCGCCTGCGAAGAAAAAAAACTGAGGGAAAGAAAAAAGACAAATAAAGAACGCATTGATTTTTAGTTAAGATGTACAATAGCCCGCAGGCGGCAATAATTATACCCGCTCCATTTAAAATCAAACGGGTAAGAGCATTACACTAACGTAAAATGGAGAATGGCAGTTGTCAAGGCCGGGCTGTTGACTTTAAAATTACGTTAACAGCCTGCACCTGGGGAACCGCTTGCCGGCAGTTAGTAAAAAATTCCACAACTACTGCTGTAAATGGTGGCTTACAGGAATGGTAGAAAAATTGCTGGCTAAAACGAAAACAAACTAACATGGCATCCACAACACTGCAGGCTTCCCCTACAAAAAAAATATTGATCGTTGAAGATGAAGGCGATATGTGCCTTTTGCTGAACATCATGCTGAAAGGAAAAGAAATTGACCTTGAACACGTGAATACGCTGGCCGGCGCCAAAGCTTACCTTGAAAAAGAAAATCCTTCGCTGATCATGCTGGACAATAAATTACCCGATGGGCTTGGGTTGGATTTTATTGAATACGTAAAATCAAATTATCCTTCCATCAAGATCGTGATGATCTCTGGTTTTGCCGCGTCTGCAAAGGACCTGGCCCTCAGTAATGGCGCCGATATGTTCATCGAAAAACCTTTTACCCGCGACCAAGTTTACCAGAGCGTACAGGCTTTATTAAACTAATTATACCGTCGCCCCGGTTCGTGCCCCCACGAACCGGGAAAAATATCTAACCGGCAAGACGTTTATTTAATAAGATTCGCTGCGCGAAAGAAGATGCCCATAAAGGTATTATGTCCCAATTCGCGCTCCTATGCTGCCGTTTGTGTCCTCTAACCGCAGAGTATCAACTGAGAAGCTGTGTAAGTGTTGTTTTAGTTGCGCGAAAAATAGATTTGTTCAATTCCGGAACCTTGGGAAAGTTCATATCTCACCCCTTTATCATACGGTATAATTTTCGTACCTTTACACCGATCTGCCGAAATCCACTGGCAACCTTTCACAGATTATACCCCTTACTCATCCGCTGGCAAAGCATTTAAAAACGAAAAGCAAAAACATTATGGCAGAAACCTGGAACAAAAAAGAAAGAGAAAAGAAAAAACAGGCAAGTAAAAGAGAAAAAGCAGAAAAAAAACAGGAACGCAAAGACAACAACAAAGGCGGTGGCGGCCTAGAAAGCATGATGGCTTACCTTGATGAATATGGTAACCTGTCTTCTACCCCACCCGATCCCAAGAAAAAGATCGTCATCAATGCAGAAGACATCGACATCGGTGTACCAAAGCACGAACCATTGAATCCCGAAGACCTTATCCGTACCGGCATCGTTACTTTCTTCAATGATGCGAAAGGTTACGGCTTCATTAAAGACCTCGAAACACAGCAAAGTGTTTTCGTCCACGTGAATTCCCTCAGTGAATTATTGAAAGAAAACAACAAAGTAACATTCGAAGTGGAAATGGGTCCTAAAGGCGCCAATGCCGTGAATGTAAAACTGGTGAAATAATATTTTTCAAAATCATCCATTACGAAAAGGGGTACGGAAGCATTTTCATTCTCCCGGCATCCGTCCCGCTTTCCGTTGCAAATCCTCCCCGCGGGTCCGGGTTTTCCACTTCAACTTGCCGGCAGGCAGGTCGGGCGTAGGTTGAAACATTATCTTCCTTCCGCAGCCGGGTTTGGAGTGCTTTTCCCGCAGCCATTCAAACCTTATCTGCCCATCCCGGTAAAATAAGCTATATTCACCGCGTGATGCCAGGCATTTTCAACAACGGGTACTGACCTTTATCAATTCTTACACCTTCTTCACGGTAACAATTCATTTAGCTTCTTGCTGCATTTCCTTGTCACGCTAACAATTTATTTTATTTAAATCAATGTATTATGAACATGTATGTTTCCAACCTTAGCTTTCACACTACTGATGAAGGTTTAAAGGAATTATTTGAGCCCTTTGGCGCCGTAGATTCCGCCAAGATCATTATGGACAGGACAACGGGCCGGAGCCGCGGCTTTGGATTTGTAGAAATGGCCTCGACTGATGAAGCGAATGCCGCCATGAAAGGACTGGATAATAAAGATGTGGAAGGCAGGCTGATGTCTGTTTCCGTAGCCAAAGAAAAAAGCAGCCGCCCGGATAACAGGTGGTAGAATTATAACTTGTACATAAAAAAAGCCTTTGATAATATTGAAGGCTTTTTTTATGTACAATAGATGAATAATTAGGAATTAGAAATGTATTTCGTTGAGCCGGATTGCACAATATAATTTGTATAATTCAGCTTTAAGTACCTGGAACCCACTGAAACTAAACCTTCAATTTTCAACTTTCAACTTCCTGGCTCAATTCTGTTTCCAGTATTCCTGGTTGTCCGACACTTTCTTTGCGAGTTGGTCGCTGAATTTTTTCAGTACCGCATTGGTAACGGCCCTGTTTTCCAGCGCCATGCCCATCATGAGGTTGCCCTTTTCTGTGATGTAGAACTGGCAGGGCTGCACAATGGCGTTCCTTTTTAATAAAGCGATGTTCTTGGGTGATGTTTCCTCGAAAGGCTTGCCCAGGAAAACGGTGAGCCAGATAAAATTGGTGCTGGGACTGATCTCGAACCCCATGGGTACATCGAGGGTGGTGGTAACGAGTTTCACTTCGTATTTTTCTTTGCCCACGGTAGTGTTCAGGTCTTTCACGGTGTAGCCCAATTCTACAAGGATACGCCTCAATTCAGGAGCTGCAATAGGTCCGCAGTTCTGTGCGCTTACCTGTATCCCCATTCCAAGCAGGCAGCATACAATAAAGATCTTTATGGCTTTCATGTTTTTTAGTTTGGGCCAAAGAAAAGCCAGGAAGAAGGCATAAAAAATACCGCGTATGCGGTATTTTTTTGTTTGGGGATGCTATAAAAAGTTGCGGGATGAACCAATGTACAAGAGTGCGACGCCACTGAAGTTGAGCAGGAGTACTACCGCCGGGACAATGATTAATACCCGCGGCGCAAACGTTCCACGATATCGAGGTCGTTGGCTTTCGCTGTTTCTTTTGCCAGTTCGTAACCCGCATCGGCATGCCGAATCACGCCCATGCCCGGGTCGTTGCGCAGCACACGTTTGAGGCGTTGCTCGGCATCATCAGTGCCGTCGGCAACGATCACCATGCCGGCATGAATGGAATAGCCCATGCCCACACCCCCCCCATGGTGCAACGAAACCCAACTGGCGCCGCCGGCCGTATTCACGAGTGCATTGAGTATCGGCCAGTCGGCCACGGCATCGCTGCCATCGAGCATGGCTTCCGTTTCGCGGTTGGGCGAAGCAACGGAACCCGTATCGAGGTGGTCGCGGCCGATCACGATCGGGGCTTTTACTTTACCGGTGCGTACGAGTTCGTTGAAAGCCAATCCTGCTTTTTCGCGCTCGCCCTGCCCGAGCCAGCAAATGCGGGCGGGCAATCCCTGGAAGGCGATCTTTTCTTTCGCCATTTTCATCCAGCGGATCATACCGGTATTTTCGGGGAACATGGTCATGATGAGTTCATCGGTCACCGCAATATCGGCAGGGTCGCCACTTAAAGCCGCCCAGCGGAACGGGCCTTTTCCTTCACAAAAAAGCGGGCGGATGTACGCCGGTACGAAGCCGGGGAAATCAAATGCATTTTCGAGTCCGCGTTCTTTGGCCCGCGCACGGATATTGTTGCCATAGTCGAAAGTGATGGCGCCCTTTGCCTGAAGTTGCAGCATCAGTTCCACGTGCAGTTTCATGCTGTCGTAGCTGAGGCTGATGTACTGCTCAGGGTCCGAAGCGCGTAACGCATTTGCTTCCTCGTTGTTCAGTGTGTGCGGTACGTAGCCAATCAGCGGGTCGTGCGCAGAGGTTTGATCCGTAAGCGTATCGGGGATGATGTTCTTTTCGAGTAGCCGTTGCAGTAAGTGAACGGCATTGCACAATACGCCGATGCTTTTTGGTACGCCTTGCTCCTTGTATTTTAACGCGGCTGCAATGGCTTCGTCGATGTTGGTGTATTTTTCATCGAGGTAGCGGGTCTCTATGCGTTTGTCGATGCGCCACTCTTCCACTTCGGCTACCAGCGCCACGCCTTCATTCATGGTAATGGCCAAAGGTTGTGCGCCGCCCATGCCACCAAGGCCGGCCGTAACGTTGAATGTGCCTTTGAGGCTGCCACCGAAATGCTTGTTGGCGGCGGAGGCGTAGGTTTCATACGTGCCCTGTACGATGCCCTGCGAGCCAATGTAGATCCAGGAGCCGGCCGTCATCTGGCCGTACATCATCAGGCCTTTCTTTTCCAGTTCTTCAAAATGCTTCCAGTTGGCCCAGTTGGGCACCAACTGACTGTTGCTGAGCAGCACGCGGGGCGCATCTTTGTGCGTTTTTAAAATGCCGACGGGTTTGCCGCTTTGTATCAGTAAAGATTCGTCGTTCTCCAGCATTTTTAATGCGGCGATGATGTGATCGAGTGCTTCAAAATTACGGGCGGCCTTGCCCCTGCCGCCATATACGATGAGGTCACCAGGGCGTTCGGCCACTTCGGGATCGAGGTTATTGAGGAGCATGCGCAGGGCGGCTTCCTGTATCCAGCCTTTGCAGTTGAGGGTGTTGCCGGTAGGGGTTTTGTATTTGATCGGATCGTACATTATAATTATGAATTATGAGTTATGAATTATGAATGCAAGGCAGGAAGAAATTTAAAAGTCAAAATTAAAAAGGCAAAACCAAAAAGGGTAAACACTTCTTTGATTTTGGTTTTTGACTTTTTAATTTTGAATTAAAGTTGTGGTTGTTGTTTTATAAATTCAATCGCCTTCAAAATATCGTCCTGCATCAACCTATCTGCCTCGTTAAAACTTACCTGCTGCCTGAATTGGGATACGATATTTTCGACCTGCGGGGAGCTTTTTAAAGGACGGCGGAATTCGAGCGCCTGCACGGCGGTCAATAATTCGATGGCCAATACCTTTTCAATATTATCGATCACGCGCTTGCATTTGGTAGCGGCATTGGCGCCCATGCTCACGTGGTCTTCCTGGTTATTGGAAGAAGGGATGGAATCGACGGAGGCAGGCGTACACAATTGCTTGTTCTCGCTAACAATGCCGGCAGCTGTGTATTGCGGGATCATCAATCCCGAATTTAACCCGGCATTTTTGATGAGGAATGGCGGCAGCCCGCGTTGCCCGCTGATGAGTTGGTACGTTCTTCTTTCCGAAATGGAACCGATCTCGCTCATGGCGATGGCTAAGAAATCAAGCGCGAATGCCAGGGGCTGGCCGTGGAAATTACCGCCGCTCAGGATGAGGTCGTCGCCCGGGAAAACATTGGGGTTATCCGTAACGGAATTGATCTCCTTGATGAAGACAGATTCCACGTAGGCCACTGTATCTTTTGTAGCGCCGTGCACCTGCGGGATACAGCGGAAAGAATAAGGATCCTGCACCTGTTTTTTTTGTTGCGCAGCAATGGCACTACCGGTAAGGATTGTACGCAATGCGGCGGCCGTATCTACCTGACCTTTGTGCGACCGTATGGCATGTATCTTTTCGTGCAAAGGATCCATTACGCAATCAAAGGCTTCAAAGCTGATGGCCGCGATGAGGTCGGCCCATTGGAGCAACCGGTCGCACTGGATTAAATTGTACAAACCATAAGCACTCATGAACTGGGTACCATTGATGAGCGCAAGTCCTTCCTTACTTTGCAGTTTGATGGGTTCCCAGCTAAGCGTTTTCAACACTTCGGCAGCAGGCATTTTTTTGCCTTTGTAATGCACTTCGCCAAGGCCGATGAGCGGGAGGCTCAAATGACTAAGCGGTGCCAGGTCGCCCGAAGCGCCAAGCGAGCCCTGCGTATAGATCACGGGCAATACGCCTTCGTTGTACATGTCCATCAGCCGCTTCACGGTATCGATCTGCACGCCGCTGTGGCCATAGCTGAGCGATTTCATTTTCAGCATGATCATCAGTTTCACAATATTGGCCGGCACTTCTTCCCCCAGCCCGCAGGCGTGTGATTGTATCAAATTGTTTTGTAAAGTTTCCAGTTGGGCCTTATCGATCCGCACATCCTGCAAAAAACCGAAGCCCGTATTGATGCCGTAGAACAGGCCATCATTGCCGGCTATTTTTTTATCGAGGTAATCGCGGCATTCGGTGATGCGGAAATGGGCGTCGAAAGTAATGGACACGAGTTGATCGAAAGCCAGCAGGTTTTTTACCTGTTGAAAATTGGTCGGCTGCCGGTCAAGCGGCAGGTAATTATAACTCATATAGGCAGCAATTTATTGGCTAGTGCGCAAATTGGTTTATCTTGTTTCAAAAGTACTACAAAAACCCCTTTTTATGGGATTATTAGCCCTGGCCATCGCCCCCGGAATTGTGATCTGTTTGTTTATCTACCTGAAAGACCGGTACAACAAAGAACCGTTCGGCTTGTTGCTGATGAGTTTTATTTTCGGCATGGCCAGCATCATCCCGGCCTATTTTATAGAAATATTTTTCGGCACCAAACTCAATGAACTGGCACTGGGCGGCGCTTTGCACGTTTCCGTATTTGCCTATGCCGTAGTGGCACTGACGGAAGAACTGTGCAAATTCCTGCCGCTGCGGGCCTACAGCTATACACGCAAGTCGTTCGACGAGCCTTTCGACGGCATCGTGTATGCAGTGATGGTGGGCATGGGTTTCGCTACGCTGGAAAACATTGGCTACGTAATGCAATACGGTTATGCCAATGGTGTTGCGCGCCTGTTACTTGCCGTACCGGCGCATGGTACTTTCGCGATACTGATGGGCTACTACCTCGCGCTGGCCAAATTTAAACCGGAAAAGAAAACCTGGTTCACTTTCCTGTCCATTCTTGTACCTGTACTCTTTCACGGCACTTACGATTTCTTTTTATTTGTCGGCAATACCTGGCTGCACCTTGCCGGCGCCATCGCTTCCCTGTATATTGCTATCCGCCTCTCTTTTAAAGCCATTCGCCGCAAGCAGGCCTATTCGAAATTATACCTGGAGCAGATGGCGGAGATCCATAAGAAGGGGGAAGAAATTATATAGGTTGAAGAGTTGAAATTGTTGAAGGAGATCTTTGGTTTAGAGGTTTAAAGTTTAGAAGTTTAGGGTTTAGGAAGTTTAGAGCGTTTAGAGCGTTTAGCTGCTAACAGCTTGCAGCGGTTGAACATAGTTGAAAGTAGTTGAAGGAAATCATAGATTTAGGAGGCGTCTTTTTTCAATACAAATAAGTTAATCTTTTAATCAGGCTAATCCTGGTCCAGGCAATCATAGCCAATCAAAATTCAAAATCACAGTTCAGACAATATGAAACACATCATTCTTTTCACCGGTTTACTTTTTACCTGCTCAATAATCCATGCTCAAACCGTAAAGGTATTGACCGTTGGCACCAAAACATCTATCCGCGGGCTAAGCGTGGTGGATGATAAAACGATCTGGGTGAGTGGCAGCGGCGGTACCGTGGGTTTGTCGACCGACAGTGGCAACACCTGGAAATGGATGACGGTAAAGGGTTTTGAGAAAACGGATTTCCGCGATGTGGAAGCATTCGACAACAAAACCGCGATCATCATGGGCATTGCATCACCGGCTTATATTTTAAAAACAACGGACGCAGGTACCAACTGGAAAGTGGTGTATGAGAACAAAGACACATCGATGTTCATGGACGCAATGGAATTCTGGAACGAACAAAGCGGCATCGTGATCGGCGATCCCATCGGTGATAAAATATTCATTGCCCGTACTTTTAACGGCGGCAACAACTGGCAAACATTGCCGGCCGATAAATTTCCCACCGCGGCTAAAGGAGAAGCCTTCTTCGCCTCCAGCGGCACCAATATCCGCAAGTTGAATAAAAAAGAAGCGGTTTTCGTAAGTGGTGGCACCCAAAGCCGGCTGTTCCTGCGCGATCAGAAAATAACCTTACCCATCATACAGGGAAAAGAAACCACCGGCGCCAATTCGATCGCGGTGAAAAATACAAAAACGATGATCGTGGTAGGCGGCGATTTCAATACGAAAGATGCAACGGAAAAGAATTGTTTTATTACGCGTGATGGCGGTACAACCTTTACTGCGCCCGCTATCCCGCCCCATGGCTACCGCAGTTGCGTGGAATACATCCGCAAAAAGAATTGGATTAGTTGCGGGCTGAACGGCGTTGATTATTCAATGGACGAAGGCAATACGTGGAGCTGGATCAGCAAAGAATCTTTTCATGTTTGCCGCAAGGCGAAAAAAGGAAAAGCTGTTTTTCTGGCCGGGGGAAATGGAAAGATTGGCAAGATCATAATGTGAAAATATGAAAATTCGAAAATGGCTCAATGTCAACTGTAAGTTGCAAACTGCAAACTGCTCACTTTTTAAAAGCAAAATACACCGCGCCCAATATTAACCCGAAACTCACCAGGTACTTCCAGTGAAAGGGTTCTTTCAGGTACCACACGGCAAATACAGAGAATACCACCAGCGTGATCACTTCCTGCGTGATCTTCAGTTGAAAGCCATTAAAGCCATTCAAAAATCCAAGCCGGTTGGCCGGTACCATAAAACAATATTCCAGCAAGGCAATGCCCCAGCTTACCAGCACCGCTTTCCACAAAGGGATCTCTGTATTTTTTAAATGCCCGTACCAGGCGAAAGTCATGAAGATGTTGGAAGCAGTGAGGAGGAGGATGGTCTTAAACACAATGATAAATTATGGTGATGAATTACAGAACGACTGCAAAATAAAAAAAGATATACCTGCAGGCATATCTTTTTTGTATAGGAGGATGTGGATTTTAAAACTATTCAGGAGAATTGGATTTTTAAAATATTTTATAGCCTTCGCGGAATTATAAGATTGAGGATCGCCAGTAAAACAACTGCTCCACAGGCGGCCGTTAGTATGTACCCGATGATACCTGTACCGAGGCTGATGCCCAGTTTACCGAATAACCAATAGCCGATGAAGCCGCCGATAATGCCTACTACGATATTGCCCAACAGTCCCAGTCCGCTGCCCTGGAACAATTGCCCGCCAAGCCAACCGGCTACGGCTCCCAGGATGATGATGGTAATGATTGCCTGTGCTTCCATGATGTTTTCTTTTTAAAGGTTAAGTGATGCTGTTACCATTGCAAGCAGCCTGCCAAGTTTTTTACAGAATGAGGGTTGGTATGGGTTGGGGTGAAAGTTCTACGGAGGAAGGTTGGTTTAGAAGTTTAGAGGTTTAGAAAGTTTAGGAAAGGAAGTTGAAAATAGTTGAAGGGTTGAAAAATAGTTGAAGGAGATTTTCTACTGCTTGAAATACATGATATTGAACTAGCCTGCTGAAAAAAATAAGTTCGAAAATCATGGTAATCATTCAACCAGTCCTAATCACAGTTCAGACAAATAGCCGCAAAACTCTGCTAATCTTCCAATTCTGAAAATCCTGATCCAAGAAGCCCCGCTATTCAGCGGGGCTCTCAAAATATAAGGCAGAAAGATCCTTAATTTAAACTCCTGAAATCCACCGGCACCAGTTTGCTTACGCCGGCCTCCTGCATGGTAACGCCATAGATCACATCAACGGCGCTCATTGTTTGCTTATTGTGCGTTACGATGATGAACTGCGAGTTTTCACTGAACTGTTTGATCATGTTCGTGAACTTGCCCACGTTCGCATCATCCAGCGGCGCGTCCACCTCATCCAAAATACAGAAGGGCGCGGGCTTGATGAGGTAGATGGCGAACAGCAAAGCCGTTGCCGTCAATGTTTTTTCTCCACCGCTCAACTGGCCGATGCTGGAAGGGCGTTTGCCTTTCGGCCTGGCCACGATGTCGATGCCCGTTTCCGCCAGGTTCTGCGGATCCACGAGGATCATGTCGGCCGTATCGTCGTCGGTAAACAAGGCTTTAAATACTTTTTGGAAATTTTCCCGCACCGCGTTGAAGGTGTCGAGGAACTGCTGGTTGGCCGTGGCTTCCACTTCCTGGATGGTTTGCATCAGGCTGTCCTTCGCATTCACCAGGTCGTTCTTTTGTTCGAGGATGAACTCGTACCTTTTTTTCATTTCGGTATAGGCCTCGATCGCCGTAGGATTGATCTCGCCGATATTATCCAAACGCTTGCGCATCTTTTCATTCCTGTCCTTCAGTTCTTCCAGCGGCGTATCTGATGTACGCGGCTCGTCGATGATGGCATCCAGGTCCACTTTAAACTCTACATTCAATCGTTCCTTCATGCCCGCCAGTTGCAGCTTCAGGTCGGTCAGGCGATCCTTTATTTCATTGAGTAACGTATCAATGCCTTCCTTTGATTTTTGCTTATGGCGCAATTCGCTTTCCTTTTCTGCCAGCGCATTGCGGAGATTATAATAAGCCTGGTCGGCTTCGTTGAGTTTCTTTTCTTCTGTTTCCTTGTTCTGCAACATGCCGATGAGCGACTGCTCTACTTCCGCCAACGCTGTTGCGGTTTCGGTAATGCTGGCAGCGGCTTCGGTTAATTGACTGGAACTGCTTTCCACCTGCACTTTCAGGTCGTTCAACTGGTTACTCTTGAACTCAAATTCCTGCTTCAGTGATACTACTTTGCTTTGTTGCTTGGTAAACTGCAGGTTGCCATCGTTGAAAGAGGCCGTGGCGAAATTGTATTCCTGTTCCGCCAGCGTATAATCCTGTTCTATCAGTTGCATCTTGTCCTGCAATTCTTCCAGCTGCGTATTGAATTTTTCCAGTTCGTCGCGCGTGCTGCTGATGGCATCGTGGTTGGCTTCCAGTTGTCCTTCCAGGTCTTCGATCCTTGCCGTGCTGGTGGTTTCCAGGTGCGTAAGATTTTCGGTTTTATTCTGCAGAGAAAATACAAGGTTCGTCAACTGGTTAATGTCCTGCTGCGTTTGCTTGATCGCGTTCTCTTTCAGTTGTTCGCTGTACGCGATCACTTCATTGTGGCGCTCCTGGATCGTGGCTTTTAGTTTGCTTACCACCGATTCCTGCGCCTGTATCTCTTCAATTAATTTTTCTAAATTCTTTGCGCGGCCGATCTTCTTGCCTTCAAACAAACCTACGCTGCCACCGGTGAGCGAGTATTTTCCTTTAACGTATTTGCCTGTTTTTTCCAGCACCACGGCATCGTTGCTGTCGCGCAGGGCTTCTTCATTTTCGGCTATATAAACGTTGCCCAGCAAGTG
>Ga0247770_1001912_pt1 | contig 13900 bp, 5 predicted proteins | sample UWRJL136409B6_FD_179943 | JGI IMG/M metagenome (GOLD analysis project Ga0247770, IMG submission 179943) | Plant litter microbial communities from Arlington Agricultural Research Station in Wisconsin, United States - UWRJ-L136-409B-6 | ecosystem: Environmental > Terrestrial > Plant litter >... | reverse complement strand
AAAACGCCCCACTTTAGAACCCTACCTAAGCAATAACCTAAAACAGCAATGACTCCACCTAAGCAATAACTTAAAGCAGTTTAACTCACGCATATACCAGGACCCCACATATACTCCACTTAAGCAATAACCTAAAACAGATAGATTCTCCACCTAAGCAATAACTAAACGCAGCCTAGTGCATGCACGTTCCACCAGCCCACTAGCCACCACCACTGCCACAGTACACTGGCTAACAGCCACAGACTCCCCACCTAAGTAAAAACCAAATGCAGCCCAGTGTATGCACGTTCCACCAGCCCACTAGCCACCACCACTGCCACAGTGCACTGGCTAAAAGCTACAAACTCCCCACCTAAGCAAAAACCAAACGCAGCTTAATGTATACACGTTCCACTAGCCTATTAGCCACTACTACTGCTATAGTGCACTGGCTAACAGTTACAGATTCCCCACTTACACAAAAACTAAATACACCTTTAGGTATACATATTCTAATCCCATTATAACTAATACTAACATATATAATTACTATTAACATTAGTATATAACTATTATAGTACACTACTTCTATAAAACATTATTACTACTATTAATAACTATAATTATTATTATAATATATATAGAACTACCTTTTACAGTTTAATACTTTAAAAGGTGAGGGTTAATAAACTACAGCACTTTAAACCAGCTGGTTTACTATAGGGCATTTAAAGGAAAAAGAGTCTTTAAATATAAGTTAAACTAGTATATTAGTTAAATAAAAGGTAAGTGTAGATTTTAAGATTCCTAACGTTTCATATAAAGCAGATATTAATCTTAAAAGGTCTTCTTCTCCAGCTAAGTTATAAATAACTTAAGAGCTGCAGAAGCAGTTAATATAAATTACAGAATACTAAGATTTAACTTATTAAGACTTTTAATAAAAGATAGGATTATTCTAATAATAATATATATAAGGATTATAATAGGATAGCTAGTTTATATATGTAAGAAGGTGTCTTCCTAATACAGGAAGGTTAGACGACCCTACAGGCCGTCACTTAAGCCGGCACCGCCTGATAAAACCCCTATAGAAAGAACAGTGTAAGGAGGCAGCACACACGATACTGCGCACTGAACCAGGGGTGTAAAGACCTAAAGCCCTTACGACTAATCAGTTATTACTTAGTCTTAACAAACCTGCTTACCTATTAAGCATTTATAAGGTTACTAAGTAAGAGGTGCTTAGTAACAGGATGCTTAGTCCCTCGTTAAGCAGAACCTTACTAAGTAAAGTACGGAGTACCTTTTAGTTAATTAGTATAGATAGATATTATTATGCTTAGGATAGCCGTAAGGGACTCCTAGTTCCTCTCGCTAGTATTTAATTATTTATTTGTGTCCTACTGTTTAAACTCACCTTTGTTCATTATAGTGATAACGACTTATAGTGACATTAAACCCCCATTTAGGAGTGTTAACTTAACAAACCATTTTCAGAACACTTACTTAATCTTTAATGTCCTGTTATATATTCTGTCTTAACCTATACTAGTCCTCTTAAGGCCTGTGATAAGTGTAGGTTGTAATAGAAAGTTATTTCCTAATGTAATAAGGCCTTTTTATAATATAAAAAGGCCTTTTCCTAACGGAAAAAGGTCTTTTTATAATGTAAGAAGGCCTTTTCCTAACAGAAAAAGGTCTTTTTATAATGTAAGAAGGCCTTTTCCCAATAGAAAAAGGCCTTTTTATAATATAAGAAGACCTTTTCCTAACGGAAAAAGGTCTTTTCACAATACAGGAAGGCGTAATATTGCCTGTTAGAAAGGACCTTTAAAAGGTAGCTTTATAATAGCCCTTATGCTGCTTCCAGTGTACTAAGCCTTAAGCACCTTAAGTTGCCAGGTGGTGTATTATCTAAGTTTAACACTTTAATACCCTTTAACACGTATGTTATTACATCTCTCAGATTTATTTATTTTAAGTCAGATGCTTTTATAGCATAATCTGGAAGTCTAATGGGTCTATTTAGTGAACGCTATTACATCTCTTAAATTTATTCATTTTAAGTTAAATGCTTTTGTAGTATAATCTGGAAGTCCAGTGGGTCTAGGTCTGTTTAATGCACGCTATCGCATCTCTCAGATTTATTCATTCTAAGTCAGATGCTTTTACAGTATAATCTGGAAGTCTAGTGGGTCTGTTTAATGCACGCTATTACATCTCTTAAATTTATTCATTTTAAGTTAGATGCTTTTACAGCATAATTTAGAAGTCTAATAGGTCTGGGTCTGTTTAATGCACACCATCACATCTCTCAGATTTATTTATTTTAAGTTAGATGCTTTTACAGTATAATCTGGAAGTCTAGTGGGTCTGTTTAATACACGTTAAATCCTTTTACTTTAATCCCTAGGAACGCTAAAGGCTTAACCTTATCAAGGCCCTTATGTATCACCTAGCAGACGTATTAAGGCTACTTCTTATTACTATATGTTTAAATTAGAATTCCTGTGTTAAGTAGCTACTAACCTTTAATAAACGTGCTTTAGATGTTATGGGTTAGGAACTGATTAGACTCCCTTAGGTAAGATTTATAAAGTTCTTAAAGCTTTTTACTACCGTCTTTTACCCAGACTCTTCTTTTTCTAATAGCTTCCGGGTTTTTAACTATCTAGACCTTATCGTTAAGGTTATCACGCTAGTCCTTATTATACGTGTAAGATTTAATAAAGACCCACTAATATAGGGCTACGCACGTGACTTTTTAAGCCGCACTTATTAAGACTAAAGAACCCTACTACCCTTACTAAACATATAGAGAAACCATAACATCCTTTATATAATACATATCCCATTAAAGTAAGTCCTATATTAATAGAGAGGTAGGAGTACGAGGATTCTAACGATGTAAACCGTTTTATAGGTAGGTAATCATCTGTAGCGTAACAGGTGGTTAAACCCTAAGTTTACCTAAATTATTACTATATTCACAATTCTTTAATAACTGCACTTTAACGATTAGGCTAAAGGTTACATATTTTATATAGAAGAATACCCTAGTCCTCTTTAATCGCTCTATTTAATTTTCTAAGAGATCTAAAAAAAGGTGGTAGTATAGTTTACAATAGAGGGAAAAAGTATATATTTTATTATATAAATTATAGAGGTTTAATATATAAATTAACTCCTCCTCCTGTCTATATTTAAATATCCCTAAAACTAGTATATATCATAAATAATGTATAAAGAAGCTCTAATTAGAATTTAGATGTATTTGCACAGGAATTGTAAAAGTGTTACGTTATAGAACTTTACGACGTAAGCAGATATTAGTGTTTAGGGCACCTTTTAGTGTATACACTAACAGTGCCGAGTAGAGCTTTACTAAAGTAACACTATACACACGTTACATATAAAGAGATATAGATAAAGGCTTTACACTATTAGTAAATTAGTTAGTTTATTAAAACGATTACTTTAACTAGTTTAATAACTACAGCTTATTAGATGGTTTTAAAAAAGGTAATAATGTAATATTATTAATCGTCATAACTATAAAAACACAGATGATGGACACCCTATTATTATCCAGAGTTAATATTAAAGGATTACCCCAGATCGACTATAAGGGGAAGAAGGTTTTCTAGAAAACGTGAAAAGCTGCACACTAACAGATTACTACCGTTAAAGAGTAATATACCAGGCTACTTTATTAGCAAGTTTACATAACTAACACCCATTACTACAGCCAGCTTAATAATGTAACATAATTTATCTTAAGTTATACGCTACTAAAGAGGAAGTGAGAGCAGCTAGAAGAGAGTAAAACTGACGTAACATAGCTAACTAGGCAAGGAGGTAACGTAAAGGTATTCCTATAAGACCATTAATTAACTACTAGTAACCAGCCCCCTTATAAATATAAATATAGACAACTAACCCAGCTACCAGCATTACCGCAGATAACAGTCTTCCTCTGTTACACACGCCACCACCAACTCCATTACCACGTTTAACTACTATTAACGACTTACCGTAAGGCTACTTTTAGTAACTATTTACTATACTTATTAAAAGAGATAATACTAGTGTAATTAAATTAACAGCACTAATACTAGATCCTGTTCCGGTTAGTCGCCCTTATATTAAGTCCCCACCGCCATAATAACCTATATATAACTAGTTTAAGTTTTCGCTTACAGCGCTTACTATTAATAAAAAGGAGGGAGGGAGAGTAACGCCAGCGTAATAATAAGTACACTTCCTAAGTAACATACTTACCACATTATAACCTCTCTAACTAAATATAATAACCAGCACTAACTACCTACCTACGATAACTATCTATTATAATTGTAATATAAGAAGATATAAACTAATTAACCTAAAATGTCACTAATGGTAATAATTAACATAAATAAGCTAATACTAAGGGGGGTAATTAAGGACCTTCTGGGGAAATATGGGTAGAAAAGATATACCTCCCAGAACTTAAAAAGCTTTTAAATAACGGCTACTTTAATAACGTCTTCCCTAAAAACGTACTATAAAACCTCTCTTAACAGGTTATAAAGTGTAAGATTATAAAGGTAAAACTTATAATGATGTTACATAATTAGCTGTCGTTAAGTCCTGTTATATAGCTACCGGTTAAGGTTAGGGATAATAAAGACCTGGGACGTTAGAAAAATAAAGAAGTTCTTAATAGTAAGAAAACCCCTAAATTAACTAGTAAAAAGGCATTATTAAAGGCAGCAGTAATCGGCTCTTATAATATCCATTTAATAATAACAGGAAGCTGTAACAGCTTATAACTTAATAACCCGCTATAACAGTAACACCCGTTAGCACTGTAGTTACTAACCCTCTTACTAACAGTAGCCAGCATGTAAAACAACCGTAACCAAACGGAAAAAAGCGATAGCCTATCGTAACATTCACAGCCTACCTTACTAACTGCTAGTAACTAACATATAGGCAGGCCGTTATTATCTACCCTATAACAGTCCTACCCTGCTTAACGCACATTAGCCGGCACTTTTAATATCTGCAATATAATGGTAAGGGCAAGCACCAGGCTGCTCCACTCTTAACCCAGCTTACCTACTTCTATTACCACCCAGTAACACTAACTCCTATCTACACTACAGCCTCCCCCCTTACTGCTAGATAATCTTACACTATAAAACAGTAACAGAGGCAGGGTTAGGAGTATCAGCTAGGCTAATGGAGGCAGTAGAAGTGGCAGCCTACCAGGGGATAGTAGGAGTAGCAGCAGGCTATCACTATTTAGAGGTAACAAAGGTACACTATCTAGCTAAGACTGCAGGGGGGTATCAGAAGCCTAAAGTAACACCTTAAGGTCTCCATCGCTTTTATGTCCCTCCACACCGTAAAGTAGCAGCAGTTACAGGGTTAGGAGCGTCAGCTAAGCTAAGAGTAGTAATAGGTTATTACCATTTAGTAGTAAAGGTACACTATCTAGCTAGGGCAGTAAGTAGTTATTATAAGTCTAAAGCAGTACGGTAAGGTTAATATTAAACTGTTAAAAACTGCCCTTACACGGTAACTAAGGTAAAGAGGTAAAGATTAACGTTAAGGATGTAACTTATAACAGCCCACTAGGATCACCCTACACCTAACCAGCCTATAAGAGGCCACTTTATATATTTTTAACATAATAGTTATAACAGCTCTCTACCTATACTACTAAAGCACATAAGGCAGCTGCTAACCCCCTTTCCCTTAAGTATATAACACTCTACTAAGGCGAAGGAGTCTTACTAGATTGCGGCTTACTAGTAAATGTAACTAACAGGCTGTAATAACAACTAAAACTATTACCTACAGCTTAGGGGCAGCCCTAATAGGATAACTAGGACCTTACCGTAATGTTCGCAGCGGTAAAAGGGGGCTTAATATTAAACATGTTTAATAATAGATAACTGGGCTTTATTAAATACCCTCCTAGTCTTAACTGCCGTGTTACTTTTAAAAGCCATAACAGCTAGAAGGATAAAGACGTACCAATACGCCTCTGCATAGTAATACACCACAGCACTATAACTGCTACTACCCTCCCGTTACTTATATCTTACAATATCGACAGTATATATACGTTTAGGACGTCACTTACTGCTATCCACTAAAGGATCCACTAATACCCAGACAGGTACGATAATAAGAATATTATCACTAACGTTTATCTTAATATCCTTATCCTAATAATACCAGACTTACTGCTAAAGGAATAAGTCCTTATATTATTACATCACATCTTACATTACAGCTTTAAGTAAGTGATAAGTTAAGATATAATAGGTATATATATATTCTTTCCCAGGCTATATAAGCGCCTTACTAATAAGAGGCCGTAAGTTAACGCTATTATTAACGATCTAGCCTATAAGCTTATACTAACACTGTTATTAGGCGAACAGTACAGCTTATAGTTTAATACCGTACTAGCTCCCGCCATCCTTACAGCTACTTTAATACCTGACAAGAACGGTGTAATGGTTTATAATGTAAACATTACCTAACATATCCTATAAAGTCGCCAGGCTGTAACATATCTTATATACGCACTAGGAGAAGCTGGGACAGCCTGCCCTTAAAGTACAGCTATTAAAAAGGGTAATGGTAACGGTAAGGATTATAATATACCTTAAGGTACAGGAAGGATACAGTATATAAGGCTTACGTTAAAAGGGTAACACCTTAAGGTACTAACTGATAATATTTAGATAAATATTAAAGGTAACCTTAAGTGTCTTTCCCACTTTAAGGACTTTATTATTTATATTACCTGTAAGAACATTAAGCTTTAATTTATATCATTAGTTAACTATAAGGTAGCAGTAGTAAGTAAAGGGTTTAAACTTACAGCTAATTAGTTTCTAAAGCATTAGGAGACTTACTTTAACTCCTACTTCCTAAACGATAATAAGACGTTCGTTAATTTAAGGAAGCAGATTACTGCCGTGTTAACTGCCTTACTATATAACGTAATGGATAAGGTAGCAGAGACGTACCTATACCGCACCTGTTACCTAAAGGTAATCCTTAAATCCTAAGAGGAGTGGATTAAAGAGTAAGTTACGCGGGACTTAAAAGACAGTAACTATAGGAATAATAGCGGCTTAAGTAGTGAAGAGAAGGGCACACCCCTGGATAAAGAAGGTGAAGTTACTAATCCTTACCGTTATAAGGCCTTTATATCCCTACTTAAGTTCCTTAGAGAGGGAGCTGATAGGGCTATTAACTAGGTAACAGCTAAGGTAAAGTGAATGATAACCTGAGGTAATGTACAGTTTAATAATAATAAAGGTAAAGGCAGGTAGGGGTAATAGAAGTGCTTAAGGAAACACTAAAGTGGTAAAGATAATAAGGAAGATAAGGGACCTTCTAGCCTTTATATACCTAAGCCGCTAGTAACTTTCTACCTATAAGCTATAACCGGGAAGGCTAGCAGTATAACAGTAACCTTAGTGCCTAGGGGGGTAAAGATTAGTAATAGGCTTGTTTACTCATAGTGGTATAACCTGTTTAAAGCCCTGTTTAACACGTAAAAGGTTTACACTTTATAACTACCCGCTTATAAGAACTTAACTATTAACTCCCTTTACGTCAGGTAACTCTAATAAGCAGGTAAAGCTACTGTTATCTACCAGGCCGCCCTTAAGAAGAGCTACCTGCTCTTAAAGGCACACGCTACCCTAAATATGTGGGAGTGCCAGGGCTGCTTTTACAGCATGTGAGAGGAGCATTATATAATAATAACCCTTTTCTGGGAGATATATTAGGTTTAGGACACCTTTAATAATAATAACATTAATACGCCTAATCTAACGGCAGTTAACCACCCCCTTACCTAGTTTATAATCCCTACCACTACCGTGCTTAACTTCCTCCGTGCCTAAATTAACTGCCACTGCTTCCTGTTTAAGTACATCCTTAGTTAAATAGGCCTTATATTCTTACTTACCGATACAGTACTTATAATTATCGCTTTATAATACCTTTATTACTATTATAGCAGTAATGGTATTTATAAGGAGCTGCTGCTTTTTGGGGATAAGTAGACTTAAAGGGAGTGGATATCCCGTAATAAGTTAAAAGAAGATATGCTAGTTAGTATTATTATTAGTTATATTATTGCTTTTAATAAGGGTGTAGTTAACCTGGATATACCTTAGCTAACAGAGAGGCGTTAGATAAAGCTGGGGATATATTATTTAATAGTCTATTACAGTTTTAAGTAGTGGTAGTAAGGTTTATTCTAATAACTGTTTTAGTAGTTTATAAGAGTAGTTACCTGGAGGCTCCTTATTAGTAACCTGTTACTTTATATTAAGTACCACAGGTGGTAGCAAGTAGTTAAGGAGGTTTAGTATATTTAGGTGTAGTTACTTCAGGCTTAGCTGTAGTATTAGGATAAGCAAATTAAGGGTAACGAAGCAGTAGTGGCTGTGTAGATAGAGTATCTAACATATTTAATGCTCTGCCAGTTTAACCAGGATATCTGGGACGAGATAACCCGCTAGAATAAAAACTTTAAAGAGCTGGTCCCTACCGCTAACTAGGGTCCTAACTGGAAGCTGCCAATATATTATTAAAGTGCTATGTTTAGGAGGTTCTTTAATAAGAATACGCCTTTAAAGAAGCCCTGCCATCCCCACCTTATTTATGGTAATAAGGCTAATATTACTAACCCTTAAAAACTTATCTGCTTTCTCTTTAAGTAACAGGATTAAAGGGTATGGAAGGTATAGTCGGTAAAGAATTACTAAGTGGTAATATAAAAGATATTTAATATACTTAACCATTTCCTTAAAGCAGTAGCAGCTAATAAGTAGTTTTAAGACCTTTACCACATTATCTTACTTACCTGATAGATCCTACCTTACCTAACAGGAACGTTATTCTTCTCCTTCAGTAAGAGTAATAAAAGGACCTTTAAGTTCAGACAGGTTATATAGTTCCCTTTAGCTATCTTTACATTTCCCCCTTCTTATATAGAGGGTAAGGGTAATTATATAACTAAGTAATTCCTTTTTGGCAGTATATACCACCATAATAACGGAAGATAAGAGCTATATATAGCGTTCCTTAGTAACAATCTTTAAAAAATCTTACAGAAGTTGTACTGCTCCCTTGGTCTTAACGGTAACGGTATAAGCAGGCTATATTAAGGAGTAGATGATCTAGCTATGCAGGATAGTAGTGATAAGGATAAGGAGGAGGAGGAGGAGGAGGAGGAGGAGGAGGATATGTAACGGGCTGGTAAGACTCTTAACATGTTAAAACTGCTAGATATAACGGTATAACTACAGGATATTAGAAATTACACTTAGGTGCTTAGTAAAGCTCGCCTTTAACTCTCATAACACAGCGCGCTAACACCAGTAGTTAAGGTTAATTTCCCACCTTAAATGCTAACGTATAATGTTATTATAAAGTCGCTATTAATAAATAAACTTAATATCTGGTTTAATAAACATATAGCTCCCCTTATACAACCAGCTGCACCGGTAGTAACAGCACCCTAAATTTAAGTTAGATATGAGACATAATTAATAAATAAATTGTTATTATGAACTGCAAATGATAGTAATGCTAACATACCTAATATTCTTATATTTTATCTTTAATATCACTTAAAGTTTCTCCTTACTATAATGGCCTTCCTTACCATAATAAAGACTGACAACAATAGCCTAACCTAACAGTATTATAAAACACCACTATAAAGGAACCTTTATCTTTCACACGTTATAAATAATAGCATAAATATAAAGTGGAACACTTAGTAATTAAGTTTATAAACTAATAACTAACCGCTCTGTTATATTAATTATCGCGTTTCTCGCCAAACCTAGGTAATGGTGGACCCCTTTAAGTCGATTTGCTAAATGTGGCAACTCCGAGATATATCCACTTTTCCAGTCTGAATTAAGCCAGGGGATGTGATGGGCTAACACCAGACCTGTAATACCGCCCACCACACCAAGTAACACTACTTAGCTATGACAATCCAAGCGAATTACACCGCCGGAATTAAATAAGTAAACGTACTGAATCTCCACTAAAAGCATAACATTATAAATCTCACTGTGGGTAAAGGCCGACCTGTCGTATTACAGCACTTAGCCGCTTTGTGAGGCGAAGCAGATGGCATCACCAGTTAACACTAGACTTAGGATACTACATCACCTGTAGTGAAACACGTGAAACACTATTTAAACCATTATAACTGATTAAGTTACTGCGCCAGAACTGAATAAACTGATATACTAAACCTCCATTAAACATATAACATTACAAACCTCTTAGCCCATGGTGATATAAACGTTAATTATACTAGTAACTGAATAAACTAGAGTATTAGATCCCCACTAAACATATGGTATAGCAAACCCTACTAAAAGGTGAGAATCTGCTCTAAAGGCATACTAGTTTTTAAAGGTAACGATTAAACCAGTTAGTCTACCCACAGGTACGAACTTTAAGCCGTAATTAAACTAGTTAATCCATAGGTGTAAACTTTACTAGCCCTAAGGGTATAAATAGTACCCCACCCCTACCTTATACGACTATTACACTTACCCCTTTAAAAAAAAACTATAAACTTTTAGAGAATAAACTAACAACCCTTATTAGTATACCGATTTCCGTAAACTAACTGGTTTAATCTCTGCCCCTAACCCATTTTAATTAGCTTGGTTTACCAGAGCTTAGTTATTAATTAACTAAACTTTAACCTTGCCGATCGTGATATTACGCCTCGCCGATTATAACCCCGCACCTCAATTCACATCACCCCCACCAACTACGACTATGCCTCTAAAGGCCGTTAGAGCCAAAGCTAAGGGTAAAGGTAAGGTAACTGTTAGTATAAATACTGCTGACATAAAGGCTTAGAAATTAGCTAAATAGACGTTTATTAGTACGAATGTTAACTTTAAAGGAAGTAAGAAGATGGTATTCTTTTCAGTCTTAAAGGACATTACTACGATATAGTAGGGGTTTAAGCTGGTAATTTAAAGATACGATATAAATAACATACGGAATCACCCTTTATATAGGGTAATAGAGGCCAGTAAAGAGAAAGGCTTTATCTATAAGTCGATAATTATGCCTTACGTTAGATTCTATAACATCTTAGCTCTTACGTTATACTACACGAAGGTGCCTATATGGCACGTAAACGTTACATACGAGATAGTTAAGTATAAATCCGAGTTTATCTCCTTAAATTTCTTAAAGGAGTACCCTAAGATCTAAAATAAGATGCTCCCTAGTTAGACATTTATATACATACTAGATGCTAACAGCTTTAAAAATGATAGAGACTTCACTGCCGTACTGGGGTATAAAGATAAGGCTAATTTAGCTAAACACTTAAACCTTAAAGGTAAGTTACACATTAAACTAGTTAGTATACTACTACTAGTATACTAACTGGTTTAATATTTACCACTCTTTAATATACTAACTGGTTTAATATTCACCACTCCCTAATAAACTAACTGGTTTAATATTCACCACTTTTTAATAAACTAACTGGTTTAATACCTAATAACGATTACTAACTATATATCTTTTAGTTACGGACTACTTTGGCTTTTGGTGTTTCTTAAAACACGGCGACATGATATTTAAGAACGGTGATCTCTATGACGACCCCTTAGGCAGAGAATCGTTTCCCAGCAACCCGTATATTGGAAAGGTGTAGATAGATATCTACACGAATGTTCTAATTATGTTTAACTATTTTAAGGTCGGTAAAATCTTAAAGGCACTTGTTAAAATAGAAGGGGACATCCCAGTCCTCTTTATCTAGCAAAGCGACATCGGCAACGTTAATACGACTAGTGAAGAAGCCCAGCACTAATACTACATCATGGCGATGAATATTGCCATACTGTATGTGTATCTCCGTAACGTAAAAACTTACTATAATTAGAATGTAACGCCTTAGTACACTCGCTATCTTAACGGTACTCTGGATATATAAGGAGGTTACATCACCGATAACTAATTCCGTACTATATTATATTTATTATACTTTAATAAGCGTCACTTATACATATTCCAGTCACCTTTAAATAGTAAGGGTCCTAAGAAAGGTTTAGTGTTTAAAGTTATAAGAATAAGCGTAACATCCATCAGCAAACAGCTTAACGAGGAACAGCACAAGTCGAGTAAGGTTAATAAGCAGGGTGTCGTAAACCTGTAACTCCACTCCCTAACGATGTATATACCAGGCAGGTCCACCATATCCCTAATCAATAAATTCGAATACAAGAGGGTGTTTAGTAACTAGACTAAGCGTCTTTACCTAATAATTACTGGGGCCGAAATCTCAGCAGTTTGTATAAATAAAAACCAGGGTCGGCACTCTGCAGATAACACTAACACAGAACCTATCAGTATCCCAATACTGATTTTGTTAATAAAGAACCTTTAACGTATAGGATTATTCTTAAAACCTATCGTTTATAAGCCGGATAAGACCCTTACTACCCAGTTTAGTTACTTATTTAATACTAAGTAAAAAGTTAACCTAACGTAATTTATCGCGTCGCAGACGACCATTCTAGAAAATCTTACTAACATCCCTGTAAATACCAAGCCGGAATATAATGAAGATAATTATCTGATTAAGCGTTTATAGAGTGAGCGTTTCAAGCTAATAAAGGCCAGACTCGAAGGATTATACAGCATTAAGTTATTATTATCGCAGGCACATCCGTTCACCAGCGTCGACGATAACCTAACCATCCTAAGCATAACACTTAATCACCTAGAGCTGGTTATATTAGACGATTTCGAAAAGGTATTTAACGAGAGCATTAAAGACTCCCCGCGTTTCAACTATAAGAAGATAAAAAATAAATATAGCTAGGCTTGGAATTAGAAAATCTGTAAAAGAACGAAACATCTTCTCCCCTATTAAATAATCGGTAAGTTACATATTATACTTATTAATATACTAATATAGTATTCTAACTGGTTTAATACTTAAAGCTGATTATAAAAGATACGTACGTCATGTTTAACCTTTCTAATTCACTAATCAGGTCCTAGTTCTGTATAAACGAGGTCAGTACTGGCAAAACCTTCACGATAGCCTTAACAGTGCTTATACACTACCACCAACTTATTAAAGAGAAGAAAGCAGGTAAGAAGATTAAGGCTAGACCCACCCTATACTTATACCCTACACCCCTAGTTATTTAAACATTTAATAAACTGCACCTAAATTTCCCCAAGTTAAAGCTCCATATTTTCTACTAAAACATTACTTAAATTCCGTAAGACAACCCTTACTGTATATAAACTTAAAGCACGTAGTAGATAGACGATAACCTTTATAGTTACGTAAATAATATAGAAAACCTTAAAGTAGCGCTAGTTATGTACATTTTGGCATATACTACTGTAACTGCTTACTGGATAACTATAACTAAGCACGATATAGACATATTTAAGTATACCGGACGATAAGTGCACAACTAATGTGTAGTTTAGAAGTTAAGGATCTCTACTGCTCCTACAGGCCCAGTAACCCCCAGCCCTAAGGGTTCTAATAATACAAGATCTGGTAACGAATTTAAGGATAACGGGGGTAATTTAGACATTATAGCTAGCAGGCTTACCAAGGCAGATAATAAGAGTGATGTCGACAACGATAGTGATAAAAAGTACACTAAGTAGTTAAGTAAGCTTAATAAGAAATTTAGGGGTAACTACAGTAAGTATATCGAAGCAAACGGATACAGATCTGTTGGGTTTTTACAACCCTAACCCGGCCAGTGTGGTTAGAACAGTGTGGCTGGATCCACGCAGCCGCTCCGCGGCTGCATCCGTGGATCTGCACAGCCAAGAACGCCAGACTCCACTGCCAACC
>Ga0247770_1001911_pt1 | contig 13902 bp, 22 predicted proteins | sample UWRJL136409B6_FD_179943 | JGI IMG/M metagenome (GOLD analysis project Ga0247770, IMG submission 179943) | Plant litter microbial communities from Arlington Agricultural Research Station in Wisconsin, United States - UWRJ-L136-409B-6 | ecosystem: Environmental > Terrestrial > Plant litter >... | reverse complement strand
GGGGGGGGGGGGGCAACCGTCCAGTGAAGCTTGAAAAGTGCTATCATGTTTTTGCGAGTTTTGGTATGCTTTGCGATCCTACCTGCAAAAAACGGTCTACTAACTCATCGGGCTAGGCAGCCCTTGGCGCTAAATGTCCGGTCACGACTGGCAGAATGAGATATCACGGGTTCCCCTTGCCGAAGACCCCTTTGGAAGCTCTTGCATGCAAAAAGCGAGGGTCTGGCTTCAGGACTGCATCCACGGTTATAGTGAATGCAAGTCAGAGCCTTCACCGCTTCCGACTCGGGTGGTTGATGTCGGGTCTGGCCTTCTAGGCGCGACTCCACACCTATATGTGTCAAAAGGAGAGGCCCTGCCGTACGCAACCCTGAGCTATCGATGGGGGTCCAACATGCGCTGCCAGACGACGAAAGAGAACTTTACGCGATTCCAAGAGGCCATTCACCCCGACGAGATGCCCCTCATGTTTCGTGATGCCATCACCATCACTCGGCAACTTGGGATTCGATACTTGTGGATCGACGCCCTTTGTATCATCCAGGGCGACGACGATGACTGGACTGGAATCGAGAGGCGGGGTCTATGGCATCTGTATATGGCTCTTCTACGCTCACCCTCTCTGCTTTGTCCTCAGCTTCTCCTTCTGAGGGTCTCTCGCCACGACGGTTTCAGCGCACGTTCGAGCAAGTCGACTTGAACGGCATCTATCATGCTGTTCACATACGGGAAGAAATACCACATGATTAGTTGAAGGGAGAAGGGACTGACCAATATCCGCCGCTCACACGGGGGTGGTGCCTCCAGGTAGGAAAGATAACCCCAGAGGAGAATGTATAGATACCTGGGTTAACATTCGCCGCAGGAACGACTACTCAGCCCTCGCGTACTGCACTTTACTCGCCACGAGATGGTTTGGCAGTGCAGATCGGGACATTCCTGCTTGTGTGGGTTACTTGATCTCTATAAGGATTACTATCCGTCTCCAGTGCAGCAATTTCACAATTTTCGCAAGTCCCTCTGCGAGGCGAGAAGCGGCGGTATTAACTGGAGAGAGTGGGGTACGATTCTCGAAGAGTTACCTCGTTACGCTGCACGGCGACGACCAGGGTGTTGTACAAGACGGACTCCCCGAGGCGCCTAGCAATGGTGTCGAAGACCACCTAGTTGCCGCCCTTAACAAAGTACTTAGGGATGTCGTTAAGAAATGCCTTGACCTATCCCGGTGGGAACAACTTCATTAACGTTAACGTTATTATAACATCCTTAAAGTCACCGCGCGAGCCGATATTACTGCCTATCAACGGGTACATTATAGCCAGTATCGGCTCGATATTGTACTTCTTAGCCAGCTTGCCGATAGGGAGCAGCAGATCTTCGGGGATCTTGTCGCCGGGCGGCAGGTTCCAATACCCTGGCTGCGTTATCTTGTCGTACCCTTTTTCGATCGTCAGGTTGAGGAACTTGCGGACGGCATCGTTCCCGCGCTGCGAGTCCAGCGCCTTGAAGTCCGTGAGCCCCTTGCCGGTGGAGAATTCGACGTAGCGCACTGCGTTGGCCGCCCAGGGCGGGGTGGCCAGGAGGGTAAGATTGAGTCGCACGCTGATAAAGTCCAGCGCATCTTCATAGGGGAAGTAGACCTGGACCCCGTAGTCGTGCGTGCGGCTGGTCTCCTTGTCAAAATGTGTGTCCACATGGCCTCCCTAGAGAGATTGTTAGGATAAATGAAGATGGGCCATACCAGGAGTGATACCTTCTCAATCAAAACTAAGCTCTTCCCAAAGTCCTCGTGGAGTCGAAATGCCGCATGAGCGCCACTTGCACCTCCCCCAATGACTGCCACGTCGGCACGGATGACCGGAATGTCATCAGCAGCCGTCCTAGTAGTAGCCGCAAGGATGAGCAGCACAGCCGTGGCGGACCTCATGACGTTAGAGGAAATCTTTTTTTCCCTGACAATCGTAAGAGTTGTTGTCGATAGTAAAATTCCTGATTCGAGTACTGGTGGGTGAAGTTAGGCGAGCCCTGCTTTAAGTACTCGCATTATTGAATGGAGAGACCGGCGGGATGCGGTTGTCTATTCTGTGTGACGTGCCATTCCACCGGGACTACCAATCAAGGGAGTGGCTGGTAGTAGACGCCGTGGTGCTCAAAATAGCCGGAATGCGCCTGGAAAATAAGAAAAGAACATTGCATATGCTGATGCACGGCAGTGATTGAAAATAATAATAACAAGGATTGAATTGGGCGGGTATAACATGAAAACTGCCGGGATCTCTTTGAAACAATGCATTTCCTTTGCACCAAATTCTGCCAACCGCTTCTTGGTAGTGTATTAGGTATGGACGGTTAGATGTATTTGCGCTTGAGGCTTTGTGGCATTGCAGTTGGTCGCTACAAGCTGCTGGAAAAGAGATTGGCATTGTCGCTGTAACGGGCCAGCAAGGCAAGGGCCGTTACTGGTAACCAAATCTATTATGGTTTCTATGAAGGAGAAGAAGAGTGGTTAAGCCGCTCGTGTGTATGAGGAAATATATAGTGGCCGCTGTAGTGGAGTCGGTCCCGTCTCTATGGCTGCGGAGGTCTTGGCTGTAAGCATATGATCTTAAGAAATATGCAGAGTGATGGCTTGATTCCATGGTCCATGAGGATGTTCAGAATAGGGAGGTTTCCAAAGAAAGCTGCTATCGCGAGAGCGGTACCCTCCAAAGGGTTGGGCTCTGGTTCGGAACCTGTCCGAAGAAGCCCACGTCGATCCAAAAGAATCTGGACCATGGAGATATCATCGCTCAGGATTACCATGTGAGTTGCCGTCATGTTCGCTCCTTCGTCTGAACCGGGCGCTAGTGCTTACACAGCTGCACCCACCTACCAGGAAATCGGCGTCGACCCGAGACTGCAGTTAGCCCCATTCATGCCCACGCCGTCCGTACTAAACCTTACCCTTGCAAAGCGAGTCACACCGCATCCAATGCCTGACAGATAGGGCATTGTTATCACGGTCGGCCCTTCCAAGTTCCGTCGGCCTTTATTCGTATTCAAAACGATTTTACTTTAAAATTGGTTGGTGCGTGCGGTGGATAATAACTATCGCGTATTACCACTACACCAAAAAGGACGGAACGTTCGTTGCTTGAACAAGTAGCAGTTGCTGTTATATCTGACACAACCCCTCAGCTCTAGAGATATCTTAAGGGTTCAGGGCTGGAGAATCTCATCTCCTGAAGGCAGCCAAGCTCTATTTATGCCCGCACCTTGTCTTAAACTCACTTGGCGCTTACGCCGGGTGGTAAATTCTGGAAATGGTAAGCTAATAGAGGCACTGAGAGCCTTAATTGTTACGTATCACCACTGCACCAAAAAGCACGGAACCATCATTACTCTGACAACCAGAAATCCTCCAGGCTACCCTAATCCTAGGCTGTCTTCTAAATACGACTGTTTAACAAGAACTAAGAGTCTTAACGTACGATATACCTCTTTATTTCCTAACAACCCCACAAGCAAAGGTACCTTATAAACATTGCTAATATTAACGACTAGTAATGGATATAAGCATTCCAAACAGAAGGAGTCACAAATTGTCTATAAAGTTTTGGGTGGCTATTACGGATTCAAATGTCCCACTTCTGGGCCCCTGCTTACACAGGGACCATCTTTGGGCTCTTCGGTTAAAACTGCCCCTTCACACAACAAGGTTGTGCTGCTCAATGGGCAGATATTAGCCAAAGCTGAGCCGGGGCTGATTTTAGGGTGGTATAACATCAAAATCTCCATGACAGATATTCCAAAGGTGTGTGCATTCAAGAAAATGAGACTAAATGAGGAGAACCTTACATGAAATTCCAACGAGCACCAGTCCGAAGGCCGCGGCATCCAATTCACCCCGTAAACAACCTGCATTTCCGATCGCCCCCCGTCCATCACCGGGCTGGGTCGACTTGAAGTTCGACATCAGCGACCGCCTAATTAAACAAGACCGCGGGTTAAATCCCAGATTTTAAACATGCGAGCACTCTGTCCAGGAGTAAACTCGGTCAAGCAAGAGCTGGCGCAGGTTAGCAAGACTTCATGCAGTGTAGAAGACAGACTTACTCCGGCGAGTAATCCATGTAGTTGTGGATCGAGTCCACCCCCGGCAACCCAGGGCAAGAGTCCCTAGGTGTGCACTCCAAACTCGGCCTCGACTCGCTCGGCGTATCGTCTACAAAATCCCCTTGCCCGCCGCACTTGCCTGCATTCTCCCCCTCATTAAACGTATGACGCAAGCCAAACCAATGCCCCACCTCGTGGGTGGTCGTGATGCCCTGGTCGGCGTCGATAGCGTTGCCCCCAGGGACCGTGCTGGAGAGCAGCATGCACCCGTCCTCGTAGAAGCGATCGGAGCCGGTGGTGACACCCGCCCTGGGGAACTCGCAAATGCCCAGGACCAAGCCGGTGGGGGAATTGGAGGGATAGACTCGGGTGCGGTAGTACAGGTTGAGGGTTTTGTAGTCGCCCTTGCGGAGAGCTTTCTTCATGGCCAGGTGATCTTGGTCCCGGAGGCTGTCGGCCCAGAGAGGGCTGATGGTATGATCGACACCTCGGAGGTTGAAGCGGATACCGGTGGGGGCATAGGTGCGCTGGAGGACGGCGAACTGGGCCGCCATGGTTTCGCTCTGCGGTTGTTAGAGACGGAAGAACGCAGGGAATAGATGCCCTACCGTTAGATAGCCATCGGCGACAGTGTTGCCCTTGGCTACAACGTGAAAGTAGGTGTCGACGACGAGGGTGTTATTCTGGCCGGTGCTCCGAGCTGAGAGACTGTCGGTGCTAAAGACCGTCTTGAGCTCCTCTGGGAAGTCGTGGGATCCGCACCATTCGCGAGCCGGGGTGACGGCGCCGGCAGTGTCGGAGCGAATGACGTGCCCAGTGGCCGAGGCGATGAGCGAGAGACCGAATGTCTTGAGGAAGAACATGTTGATGATTCACAACGAGATGTTGGGGCAAAGATGCGAGCGAGGGTCTGAGAAAGCGAAGTCTGCCTTGTTCCTGTTTTTTCCCTTCTAAGATGAGGCGGGCAGCCAAGGTATTTATCTTGCAACATCATCATCACCATAATGGCAAAACATCTGCCCGTCGCCCCTAAACATGATGCCGAGTCCGAACAGGCAACGACATGGAGCTGAGCGGTGGTGATCCAATTACAGACCAATGTTGAGCTGAAGTGCTTTCGACGCTATTCACTTCCTGGAGTCAACTGATTTGGATTCGTCGAGTCAAGCAGATTACAGGCGCTCAGCCCCCAAGGCTCTCACTCCACAAAGACACTTGTCCGCTGCGCGTTGATGTGGCTTGCGTGCGCGGCCGACACAGCGGGTCAAATGACCCTCTTGGAGCCTCAAGCGAAGCCTTCTCCTTTTGAGGTGGCTTGAAATGCTTCGCGCGGGCGGCTCTAGCTCGTAGGGCTGAGGTGGTCTAGAACGGTTTGTTGAAATTTGATCTCGGATTGGTCTGGAAATTTCAGGCAGGTAGGGCTGAGCATCACGGGGGGTGTGGTAATTGGTCTTGTTCCTGCATGTGGCTGCGGGATCTCACCAATGAGCTCAAATCAGCGTTGTTAGATCTTGGGGCTGTGCCCCAAAACTCTGAGATCAGGGGAAGCCGAAACAGTTGAGCCAATGGGAAGAAAGCTGCAGATTGTGATTAAGGACTGGAAGCTTGCCTCAACTTGGGGTAGGAATCGGTTCCAGATATCACATGGTTTCAGGCACCGATATTGGAGTGCAATAATGTAAATGTTAGTCATTGCCAAAAGATGCCATATACATGCCGTCATACTTCCACCTCCCATTTGGGGGTTATACGCAGTACAGGGACCACCACTCTAGTGCGTACCCTCCGTGCCACTAGCTCAGCTCGACGCCAAACACAACTTAGCAAATGCAAGCTTGCCAAGCCTGCGGCAGCTGAATCCGACGAGTCTAGGCCCCAGTTAAAAGCCACACACCATGCCTATCGCCGCATGGGAGTTCTTTTATCTTTGCGATACCCCGCATGTCGAAATCGCGCAGCTCTCTCCAAAGTGTCATCGAAATAACCAGCAATATCATGTCAGACGCGCTGGCATTGAGTAGCACAACGACGACGGCGGTAGATTCCGGGGGCGAAGGTGGGAGCGGCCTGTCGACTGGAGCGGTTGTTGGTGTTGCGGTGGGATCGGCGGCTGCTGGTATTCTGCTGCTGGTTGCAGCAGTCCTGATCTTTCGACTTCGATGGAAAAAGAAGAGGGTCTTGGTAGCGGGTGCTGGAGAGGCCACGCAGGGAAAGCCAGAGCTAGACGCAACAGCGGTAGTTCCAGGAGTTCAGACACAGCAATCTGCTGGAACACAAGGCTACGCCTTTGAGGTGGCCAACACGCCGATGGCGCCCAACAGGGGGCCATATGAGGTGGATGGCTCTCTCTCTTAGTCTCTCGGATGGTGAAGGGGGGTTTCTTAGCTTTCGGAAGACATCAATGACAACTATCATCCCTCAGCTTTCATAAGTGATTGGACGACAAGCGCGGCTCCGCGACAAAGTTGCAGGGATGAGGACTGAGCTTGGTGGCCAACCACTCAAACCAGCCATTAGTACACCCTTACATACAGCGCCCTGCAAGCCTAACAGAGAATAAACCACTTAAAATTTCTCACCCAGCCGCAACATCCGGCGCAGGGAAATTAGCGCTAACCGGGCAGGCAGCCAAGAAGCACCGGTACCCGTATAAGTCGGAAGGACAATGAGAGAGAGAGAAAATCGTGCGGTAGGCAGTAGGACAAGTCGGGCTGCCTCTTTATGGCTAGGAGAAGAACGGTCGTGCAGTAGGCAGGTATGATTACTGCAACCCAGAATCTCGATAGGTAGCCAAAAGCACATTCCATTCGCACTGCCAATCTCGAAGTGCCCGACCGACGACGTCCACGACCAGGTGCACAACACGAGTAGTGGCCGCACGGCATCACAGCGAGCATTTCGAACACGTCGCTGGATCTTCCAAGAACAAAATTCGCCGCCGACTGGTCCCGGTCTTTATCTCTGGATAGGTAGAGGGGTTATCTTTGCTGCCTCGGTGTTGTTTTCTCCCAATGCACTCCGACTGGGAATCCTCGGGGCCAACTGGCGAAAGACTGTGATAAAAAATGGCTGCAGGATGGGAAAGCCAGGACGGATAAGCAAAGACGGAGAAATGGAGGGGCAACAAAATGTCTAGCCGATGGATAGAGGACTTGAAGTATGTTGGGCGAGTCGTCATTGGGCCGGTTGGAAGGAATTACTTGGCCGAGGGGACTGGAAAGGCCCAGCCGGCAGGGTGACCATGCTTAGCTGAGGGTACCTATGTGCATGAAGCCCCTTTGGCTGGACGCCACGGCGTCGCTGGTAAGTCCATCTTCCTTCCAGGTGGAGCGATCCAACTAGTAGATGAAGATGACTGCTAGCATATTTCCCTTAATTCCGGATCCGACACTAACGATGCAAAATGGGTTATTGCTCCGCCAATTCTCTGACTGAAACCAAGTCCCACGAATCAACACGCACCGTCTCTTCTCCGGCAATGCCACATCAAATGGGGAAATTGAGTGCCGTAGTATCGGCGCTATGAGAACCGGTCGCCAACTACCGTCGATATAGTAGCCCGATCCGCCTGAACCCGAGACGTTCGCCCTAGTGTCATGGCACATCCTCTCTCATGCGGGAAGCCCAAGTCTGGGGCCGTGACCTGCGCTTTGAGTGGCTCACGTATCGCTGTCGAGCGTCAAAACCCAGGATATCTCCCCACGTTTGCTTCGCTGGTACCGAGATTACCCGGACAGAAACCTGCCCTGACCGGGGACGGAACGAACGACTCTCAATTTACAATACGGAACAGCAGACTCGCCCCAGAAAATCCCGGATTCTTGTGTCTCCAATTGCGACTTCTCGCTTCGGAACACACATTCCAGCGGGAACTCGCGATAGCCGCGCGACTGGGAGAGAAGAGTCTCGCGGCGAACGACGGGGTGGTGGAGAATAATAATGGGGTCATGGAACACCACGATCCATGGTTCCATCGCGCCACAAACCCAGGGCTTGGTATTCTTGGTATCCCTGGTGGCCCCGACCTACCAAATCAAGAAGATGACGAGCCTCCAGCGAAACAAGTATAAAGATGGATTGACGGCGCAGGAAACAACACATAAGACCACAGCAACTCCATCATCCCGATTCAGTCCCCCCTTAAGCCAACCACCTCACTGTCCCTCGCATCCAAGCCAAGATGAAGTTCTCCATCTCCGCCCTCGCCCTTGCTGCGACCGCCACGGCCAACCCCCTCGTCGAGCGCCAGAATGGCAGCGGCGATGGCCTCTTTGCCCCGGCAGTAAGCCATCCAATTCTTACTTAACATTTTCCCAGGCACAACTAATACCCCCTCCCCAGGGCTACTACACCTCCTACGCGCTCGGCTGTCACACCTTCTTCGCGCCCAAGAACATCCCCGCCGGCGCCAAGCTCCCCGTCATGGTCTGGGGCAACGGCGCCTGCTCGGCCGACTCCCTCGGCCAAGCGCCCTTCCTCACGCAGCTCGCCTCCTACGGCGTGCTCATCATCGTCAGCGGCACCCCCCGCGGCGGCGGCAGCACCAACGACGCCGTCATGCGCCAGTCCATCGACTTCATCACCAACAACGCGGGCAAGGGCCAGTGGGCGAACATCGACGCCAGCCGCATCACCGCCGCGGGATTCTCCTGCGGCGGCGTCGAGGCCTACGCGCAAATTAACGACCCGCGCGTCAAGGACATCGGAATCTGGTCGTCGGGCCTGCTGGGCGATCTCGACCGCGCGAGGAGCTTCAAGAAGCCGGTGTTCTTCTTCCTGGGCGGGCAGAGCGATATCGCGTTTGGAAATGGCGAGAGGGATTATAACTATATGCCGGGGGGGACGCCCAAGTGGAAGGGCAATCTGAATGTGGGACATGGTGGGACTTACCATGAGAATAATGGCGGCAAGTTTGGCACGATTGGCGCGCGCTGGGTACAGTGGGTTATGAGGGGGAATGCGACGGCGTCGCAGTATCTGAATGGGGATGGCGCGAAGAATGCGGGGTGGTCGGTTGTGTCGAAGGATTCGGACAAGTTGAAGGTTGTCCCGATCTGAGTGGGGGCTGTGAGGGCATTGGGGTCATTTGCATAGCTGAGAATGAAGGAGTTGAATGATGAATATGATCTCTTTGTGAAAGATTTGGAGTCTGGCAGAGTGGAAGGACCATTGAAGTTCTCTTCTGAGTCCGATCACCGGTTCTTTGGCCCTGAAAAGGGGTTGCGGCAGGCAACTTCGCTGAGGTGGTGCATGAGCTGGCTTGCTCGAAGAAAGTGCTCCCAACGTCGGGTGTGACGTTGAAACCCCATTTTTTTCTTGACCAAATACTTACAGGAGCCAACTTGCTCACGTGCGGATTATGTGCCACACCAAAAGAAAGGGTTTCATGAGTGCGAAAATGCGTTCTTGGAATCCTCAAACGGTCCTGTTCGGGAACGGTATGGCCTGGGCTTATCACATCACAGGCCTTTTCTACATATAGCAAGGCCTTTTATAGTGCGGGAAGGTCTTTTCGGAACGCAAGAAGACCTTTTGGTATTTATGTAGGTGTTTCCAGAATGGGAGATAGCCTGTGATAATGAAAACTATGTGTCGTCTTCATTTCACACTGACTAAAGGGGCCCTTTCTTTTGCCCTGAGCCTTTCAACTGCTTTTCGCTTGGTCCCAAAGTCTGATATTTAGCGTTCAGGGAGTTGTTACCTCATGAATCTAGACGCTAATCATTGTACGGGCGGCTTTACCTGGAGCAGATCTTTGCTGCCAACTTTGCCGCCGACGCTAGATCTGGCCAGCCCCTGAATTCAACCCCTGAATAGTTATCTTGTCCGTAGAACCGGCTTCTCACTGGTGCATGCGTCTATTTCCAGCTTTTTGTTTATCCATGTATCATCCAGTTCTCTAGAATGCCATCCGCATGATGGGTTGCAGGCTCGGGCATCCACTACCGCCTTTCCGCCTCCCAAGCGGGAACGGACCGGTGCAGCAGAACTTCAAGTTGTTATCACCCCCACTGATTAACGTCCGTGGCATACTCCAGAACCTCACCGTCGCCCTGACGATTAACCCCCGCTTATAAAGGCTCGGCGTGGCAGAATCTTCCCACACCATTGGTGGGGTATGAGCAGAGCAAGCCCTGATATTCAGAAGCACGTTTTCAGAATTCATGGGAATTTAATTGAGTCCACCTATCTGGAGAAAATCCCCATGTCCAGACTTGCAAGAATTGCCGCAGTCAGGCAATAGTATTGTAGAGAGATGAGGAAAAGAAACCCCCATCCCTGGCCATACGGCCGGCACTCGCGAATATCGGAGCTACCAAGTTACCTATTCTGCCTCAACAAACGCTCAACCGGTCCTCTCAGGCCCTCCCGTCGCTCCATCGTGCCACATCTAGTATTGCGAGAAATTTTCGTTTTTGTCGTCGTCCTCAAGGCGCAGCGTGGTCACCCAATCTCCCGTACCAAACCACATCGGTGGCTCAAGGCCCAATTCCTCAGGAGCAACGTCACGGCGGCGACGAAGCATCTTCATCCCTCCAGCCACTTTGAATTTGAATCTAGTGTAGTCCTCGAACCACTGGAAGAACGCCGGTGGCAACCTGATGGCCGGTTAGCCTCTCTCCCACAATCAACGTAGATAGAATGACAAAGACCTACATCTCCCTCGTCCGTCTGAGTGCCTGAGCCTTCTCCTCCCTCTGTCCGCCGCCCAAGAACCGGAAGTCAAACTCCGCTGTGGCAACCAGGTCGCGCACCAGGAGCAAGACCGCAACCTTGTAGGTGCGGCCTTCTCGGCGGAACCACTTCGTTCCTTCGACCAGCTCCTTCTGGTACCCGCCATCCTCTCTTGTGGGACCGATGTACTCGTCGAGGTTCGCCTTGATGTGGCGGCGGACGTGTGAGTCTGCGCGGTTGTACAGTTTATACCAGTAGTGTTTGTTCACACCGGGGGGCACGGGGTTGGCTTTTCCCTCCCAGTCGGGTAGGCCGCCGTGCTCGTTGGCGAGCTTGGTGTCGTCGGTGAGGAGGCGGATCTAGAACATGGAGAAGGAGGGTCAGGGCAATCCAGTTTTCATGAGAATAAGTAGACATACCACGACCGGTGCGGCAACGGGCGTGGGGACAGGCGCAGCGGGCGCAACTGGAGCGGCGGAGGCAGTGGAAACGGCAACGGGGGGAACAGGTGAAGCCGGGGGAGTAGAGGCAGCTGGTGCAAAGGCATCCATTGTTGCGGCTTTGTTGTTGCTGTTGTTGTTGTTTTGAGATTGAGGGAGGAAGGGTTTGTGGCATAGCCCCGCGGTAGATGTTTACCTTGGTATGCAGCGGGGGTCGAGAGATAGGAACCAGAACAATGGCAGTGACGCTGGCCCAAGCGTGGCCTGGCAGCCGGTTCGTCTCATGTTTGAGCCTTAGGGGAGCAAATGTCTCTATTGAGACCATTAACCAGTTCCGAGTCTATGTCATCAATCCGAAAGATCTTATTACTCTTTTAGTGTGATGACTTGGAGGGCTCTTCCATCGTTAGGTAGGTACCTACTTGGTGGCTTTGGCCGATTTGACATTTACTTGGGAAGTGTGGAACGTTTTGGCTGAGGAACGAGGGGCTCAGGAGCAGCGGAAGTGCAGTTGCAAAGTGACTTGATTTGGTAGAAAAGGGGAGTACTTCGCACTCCCCAGTTATATACAAATAGAAGCTCCCTGTGTGTAGGGAGAGCACATGATCCAAGGCCCCTACGCTCCAGCCAAGCCTGGAGCGGTAAGGCGCCTGCGCGCCTAAGCGCTAAGAACTGCTGCTGCAGTTCGACAGGAAGGCTTAGGCCCTCAGATAGACGAGGGAGATATAATTCATGACATTCTATCTAAAAGTAGTGGAAGAGAGGGTAACTGGGCATCAGGCTGCCACAGGAATTTCTTCAAGTGGCTAGAGAACTAGTGATCAACGGTGACAAAGGCGAGGGGGACTGCTTCCCAGGCCCTGGCTAGGATCCAATGGCACTATTTCTCATCGCCGACGGCGCCGGCCATTTCGTCATCTCCGACCCAGCCATCCAGACCTTCTCGCTGCCGTGCTGGGTACCTTGATCATCATCACATCCTTCCTATCGTTCGTCGCCAACCACCACGGCATGCACGACAAAAGCCAGCTGGTGGTAAGAGGCCCCGAGCTAGTCGCGTGTCCCGACTCGAAGCTAGGAAGTAGAACGGGGGTGGAGGAAGTTGAGGAGAGGGAGTAGAACGGGAGTGGGGGAAGTTGAGGAGAGGGAGGAGAACGAGGGGTAAGGAATAATATAGAGCTAACTAGGTAGTCTAGGTAGAATAATATCCAATCTTAGACAATTCCAGTCAGCGTGAAAATGAAGGCTGCCTGCTGGCTATGACAGGGCTTTGTGCCGCATTTCGCTGGCGCCCTCAACATCATCGTGCCCGCGAGAGATGTTATTTTCATCAGGACCAAACGCAGCAGTGTGCCGCGGACCCTACAGCGACCGAGACCCACCTCGGACAGGTCCAGGCATTCGCACTCGGAACACCTGCCACCGCGCAAAAATCGCCATCGTAAAGCCAAGTTGCTGCCGGCTGGGTGCCGCTCGTTTCTTGGGGACGTCCTCAGAGGGCCCTTGGGGGAGGTCCTGCTTGGTGGATTGGCTAGTGGGAGGTGCCTTACAGGTGGGGTACATCGGCACCACGACGAAGGGCCTGAGTTTTCTGACAGAAATTGTGACAGGCGGGGGGTTCCATGGATAGACCCACAATAGCCCCGCAGAGCCCAGGCAACCACGCAGGGATTTCGCCAGCAGCTCCAGCCAGGCAGGCACCGAGCCTCAACATCGTTCTTCCATTCTCTCTCAACAACCGCTAGCTGTGAAACTAAAAGGGCTGATCAGAATGGCGGCAAGAAGGCGAAATCCAACAGCAGCGAAGCGACGCAAGAAAGATGCCGAGCAGGGCCAGGATACGCAATGCAAGAAACTTGAACCCGAGGTACTCCCAGATGCCAGGCCCTTTGGCACGCTCAGCGTCATGCCGCTCGAGATACTCTTCAACATCATGTCCGCCTCCCGCCTTGACGTCCCGACCCTCGCCAGCTGCCGTTGCGTCTGTCGCGCGGCGAAATCCGTCGTCGACACTGGCATTCTCGAGTACAAATGGCTCGCCTTGCACCACCTCAACGTCATCCGTGCCATGATCAACGCTGACGCAAGACACCCCACCTGCGCCGCCGTTTGCGCCACCCTCCGCCTTGAGCAATGTGGTTTCTGCACCCGAAAGATATGCTACCGACCGCACGCGGCCGGTCCCCTCATGTCCGCCTGCCTCTACCTGCCCACCGCAGAGTTGCTGTGCACCACTTGCTACAACAATCGCAGCGGTGATCTCATTCCCTATTGCGAGACCCATTTGCAAAAGCATCTGTCGGACGTTCGAAAAGACCTCGGCAAGCGTGGGGAGGACCAAGCAGTCGTGGATTGGAGCCGCGCGCACTTGGTACCCTCTGCTCAGGGGTTACTGCAGACGTCGAGGGTGAATGGGAGGGTTTACCACCAGCGGGGCTGGCTTCGCCCGGTCCTGTATGATGCGCGGGCTGTGGAGCAGGTGTTTGGTTTGAAATTGGAACGGTACATAAAACCCATCATCTCCTGCTTTGAGGTGTTTTTGCGTATGTATATGAAGATTGTTGCTAATCGATTAACAGCACTCTCGGTGTTACAAATGTTTCACGGGGATGTGGGTGCAATTGGTGGAGCCACATGGTTGACGAGAGCCTAGAGATGCGTCGGATCATGCTCCCGTTAGTGAGGAGCGAGA
>Ga0247770_1001910_pt1 | contig 13902 bp, 12 predicted proteins | sample UWRJL136409B6_FD_179943 | JGI IMG/M metagenome (GOLD analysis project Ga0247770, IMG submission 179943) | Plant litter microbial communities from Arlington Agricultural Research Station in Wisconsin, United States - UWRJ-L136-409B-6 | ecosystem: Environmental > Terrestrial > Plant litter >... | reverse complement strand
GCCGCTGGAGGAGGGGATGGTTTGTGTGGGGGATAGGGAGGGGGTTAGGGCGGGGGGATTGGTTGATTTTTTGGGGGAGTAGGGGGGAAGAGAAGAGAAACGGGGGAATAGATAGAATGTAAGGTTGTATACAGGCGGAGTGTTTGGTCGACTAGAGCGGAAGTGAATAACAACAGAGGGAAATATCGTTACCGCAGACAGTCCGACGCTATAACAGCGCACAATACAATGCCTCCTGAGGTATCATCATCTATCCCGCCTCGTCAATATCATCCAAGTTAAACACCGACTCCTCATCAGGACTCTCAGGCCTCGGCGTCACATCCCCAACCTTGTCAGGCTGATCCAGGTCGGTCTCATCGTAGCGAACAGCAATCTCCGGGATGTTGACCCGTGTGCCGTCTTCGGGCCCGTCTTCGCCCATTATCGGAAGAGCTGGCGCATACTCCGGCCCGAGTTGCTCAAACGTGTGATCGGGGTTATGCACTTCTGTCCGGTGACTGAAACATTTGAAGCACAGCGAGTAGGGTTTCTCGTCAGAGCAGTCGAGACATTTCCACTCAAAGCCTTTGATGGGCTAAAATTCCCGACGTTAATATACCGTTCACACAACAGACAAATAAGTGGAGCGGAGACGACTTACCCAAAAGCAGCTCTTGCAAGGGACGTAGCGAGAAAACGACAACTGTTTTCCTCCATTAGAGTGAAATTCGTCATCCCACTCCTCGGACTCGCCATTTGAGTTTGTCCTAGTGCGGACCTTCGGCTGGAGGAGCCGGACAGTGTCGGCGTTAGGCGCGACTGGGTATTGTACCGAGTTGTACAACTTCAACGCCGACCATTGCCCCCCGGTGAAGCTCTCCCCACGTACCCAAACGTCACTGCCTAGCTCGACTAGGGCCTCCAAACCTCTGTCTGCGCCGGCACGGGCCGCCCATAGCAGCGGTGTCCAGCCATCGTGGTCCGCATCGTTGACACCCTGTCCGTGTTTTCCTGAATCGGGCCCGTCCACGCCGGTTAAGGGTTTTCTCAACAGGGTTTCCAGGTTGTCGTGAAAGCGGGTTGCTGCAGCCAGGAAGTCGAGCGGTCTTCGCCCTAGATTGTCTTGCACATCAATCTCAGCTCCATGCTTGATAAGGAGCCTCATGCCCCTCGGATCGCTCGAAGTGCATGCAACATGCATGGCGCGGCGTCCTTGGTGGTCCGCGACATTTACATCGGCCTTTTTCTTGATCAGAAACTTGAAGATTCTTAAAGCAACGGATCTATCATCTCTAAGAGACGATGCCGCGCGAATGATGGGATATCGAAACTCGGTGCCGCCTGCTTTATTCACCGGGGCATGGGCTTCCGTGACGAGGTATCGAACCATCTGAGTGCGTGAGGTCAGGTCCGGTATGCCCAACGCGGTATATAGAATCGACTCCCCGAAGTCTGGGTGTACAGCGTCGACATCTGCTCCCCAGGCCACGAGGTGTTTGGCAAGATCAAGATTCGCGTTTTCGACGGCGATGTGAAGGATACTACCGAAGCTGGGTGCGAAAATGTTGACAGTAGCCCCCTTTTCTATGAGATGCTTGGCCAGGGCCCCATTGCCAGCCTCCACTGCCAGAGAAAGAAGAGTGCCGCCATCTTGGTCCTGGAGATTCAGTGGAGCGCCAGCATCAATCATGGTTTGAACCATAGCAACGCTGGTATCCGCTCGAATGGCAGTGTGTAATCTGCTGCGCCCTTGGCCGTTGACCTGATCAACTGATATATTGTGCTGTTTTCGTAGGAGAAGCTTGAGGCATTTCTGGCTGCGATCGAGAATCGAGCTGGTTGCTCGCATAAGAATGTCCAGAGCGTCGTCACCGTTCGCGTTCCTGAAGGAAGGATCTGCGCCAACATCCAGGAGAAGCTCGAGGGCTTCAGGATGTGCATAGTAACAAGCCACCTGAAGCGGAGTGAACCCTCTCTCTAGCACACTACCGTGATCGGGGAAAATGCAGTCGATGGTGGGTTTTGGGTCGTGAAAGAGGAGCGCCTTCATCGTGTCCGTTTTGTCGGTTCTCGTAGCGGAGTGTAAGACGGTGCCCAGAGACCCAACCGAGTCGATAGGCAAGCCCCTCTTAAGCAACTCCAGAACAATGTCTGGGTAGCGATCCGCGGCGATAAGCGCGTTGACACCGTCGCTTGCCGTCCAAAAGACATCAAGCTTTTCGTCTTGGAGCAGATACCTTGCTACCTCAACGTTGGGCCCCATAAGGGCGGAATAGAAGGGGGAGTCTGACACGTCCCCTGTATAGTTGATGTCGGCATTGTGCGCCAGCAAGAGCTTGACTATCTCAAGGTTTCCCTGCTGGCATGCTAAAGCGAGAGGTGTTTTGGTGAAGAAAGAGGGTTGGTCCACGAGGTCGATAGTGGCGCCGTTCTCAACTAGCAGAGTGACAAGGTCGATATCGTTGTGGGAGATTGCGAGCATGAGAATTGCCGTCTCGCCCGAAGGAGTCAGGTCGATTGTGGGTTTCGGATCGTTCTCGAGCAGCAACCTCGCTATATCCAAATCTTTCTGCACAACAGCTCTGTACAGGGCCGTGCCAGTGTTTGTCTCGAGATTTGGATCTGCCCCGCGGGCCAGTAAAACACGAACGCACTCGAGGTAACCGGAATTCACTGCCTCCACCAAGGGTGACTGGGAGTTCTCGTTGGAAGGAGAGGCTTTGTTAATAGCAGCCCCGGCTTCGATGACAAGATCCAAGGCTTTGTGTCTAGCCTGTTCGACTGCAGTAAGCGCCACGCTCATACCATCAACTCTGACCTCGTTTGCGCTTTCGGGGTTGGCTTGCAATAGAAGCTTGACCATGACAGGATTCCCGCACACGAGAAGTGATGTCAGGAGACTATCGCCCACTCCATCTTTGAAATTTAGAAGAGGCCGAGGTTCCGTGTTGAGTAAGAAGTCGAATGTTGACACATGATTTCGGAAAGCTGCAGTCAAAATCGTGGGCGCACTCCCCCAGTAGTCACCGGTTTCGTTGATGTCCTGGCCGGCGAGGAGCACCGCTGCGAGTAAGTCGTTGAGGCCGGCGGCGGCAGCGCGGTGCATAATGTTTGGGGGCCAGACAAACGTCTCCCGGCTGGGGATCTGTTCCAGGAGCGTTTTGACGATGCTGGGGTTGGCATGCGCGGCAGCCCAGTGCAGGGCAACGGAGAGTTCCGACTCATCTGTGGCTGTCACTCGGGCCAACAGTCGCTGGATCATGGGCAAATTGCCAGCTCGGGCGGCTTCCGTGATGGCACACCAGCAATTGTGAGTAAACTGGGAGTCATCTTTCATGATCTCAATGATTTCATCGACCAGATCATCGAGCCCCAGTCCCGCGAGTGTTGGGAGCGGTGACGTGTAACCCCGTTGAATTCGGGTGAATGGATTGGAAAGAATCCACGACACGCTGTCCCAGGCTTTCCGACCCTCTTTGTCGGAAAATAGCCTTCGAACCAGGGAGCTGGGCTTAAATCGACCGCTTGCCCGGTAGTGTTGTGGCCAGAATCGCACGGCATACTCAGTCAAGGACGTTCGGGGTTGGCAGATGACAACGGCATCAAGTTGCGTCGTCCATGGACCTCCTTCAAAGTTTCGTTCAAAGAAAGAGAGCATTGTCTCCCGCCCGCTTCGTGAATGAATGTAGCGTAAGCACTCTTTGGCGATGGAGCCATGGATGCCGGAAATATGATCATCCTCGTCCCCGTCAAAATCACTGTGAGCTGCCAGGATCTGGTAAAAACACAGATGGCTAAAGCGAACTTCACCATCTCTGATCTCCAGAATGCCGCAAAAAGTGTCGACAATGCCGCTGATTGTGCTCTTAACATCTAAGTCGTCGAAGTTGGGCCCCTCCTCGGCTGTAGTCTTCCGCATCGCTAGCGCCTGGCAGAGCGCTTCACATGACCAAGGCTCCGCGGCATGTCTAACCCAGTCAAAGACCGAACGTACTTGGTCCTGTGAATGCGGCAGAGTAGATGAAATGATAGCGTGAAGGAGATTTTTAGGCGTAGGTGGGAACAGCTTTTCGATGCTATCACGGATTTGATGTTTCGTTTTGCCTCTATGATTCCGCTCAAGCCAGCATAGTCCGATGTTTGATGTCAGTTCCGGTACCTCACTCTTGACGCACTCGTCAAGGAAATTCTCCAACCGTGTCTGCCAGTCCCTGTAGACTGGGCGGCGGGAGAAGAGATGATCGAGTTTACCTCGCATCTGCGACGCAATACCCGCGTTATCGGTGCTGGTGGAATGCAGAGGCTCCTCCATGTTGATGCGTGCGCTGTCAGGGAACGAGTCTGTGGCCAAACCATCCTTGGCCGAGGTAGAGAAGAGAATTCGAAAGGGTTTGTCGCTGTAGCTTTGTTCTTCGAGAGTGCGCTCGACGAACCATTTTCGTTGGCCTTCGTCGCATTGGTCAAAGCAACCAAGAAAGATGGTCAGCTGGTTGACACCCCGGATATTGTGTCTGAGGGATTGGTAAAGATGGTACAAATCTTCAAGCGTCCATGCGTCCGTGCTGTCCAGGAACTTCAGCTCAGCGGGTATCACGGTACTCTGGTTTGCCCAAAAGCGCCAAACGATGGCGTTGATCAAATACGTTAAGAGGGAGAATATGGTGTTGCGTCTCGAATCGTATGCATCAAACTCAAAGTAAACCCAAGACTTCTGCGGCGTGGTTTGACCGTTGGCGTTAAAGGCAACATCTGAGTCAAAATAGACGTAAATTGTACGAGAGATAGCCGCGAGATTGGCGTGGGGCAGACCGTTACCATGGACGTGTACAGGAGTTGATCGCCGGCTCAACCACAACGCCGCGAATTGCTTGTGTTTACCGAGCCACTGTACAATGGGCGGCAGAGGCAGGAGTGGGTCGAAGTTTGCGGTGCCGAGTCGGGGGGCGGGTGAAAGTGAGAGGAGGCGGGCTTGAAACGGAAGAAGATCGTATTTAACCTTGATACCTGACCAAGAAAACATCGCATGTTTATCAGCAACGTCTCTCAGTTAGTTGGGTGGGTTGTAGCACTCACTCGAGCCCGAGGTGTTGAAAAGCGGCGAAATTCCGGCGTGCCAGGGTGAACTGCTCTCCCCGCCCTGTGGCCGTACCAAGTCTTGATGGCTAGTGTCACCATATCGCAATCGATTTGCTGCTTCGAACGAATGTCCAGAAGAGTGAGCGTATCGCGTGAACGGAGTCTCTGCATTGGCGACCTCTGACCCATCGTTCGGGTCGAGCTGCAAGTTTGATCTCCTGAAGCTGTCAGGCTTGTTCTGGGCGAAGATATTGAAAATGAGGGACCGATCCGGAACCTTCGTCTGGAAGAATTTGTTGCTGATTTCGACAACCTGCGAAGCAAGGATGTCGACTTTTGCCGGCACATCGTGGGTGATGCTAGTGTTTGGTACCGGGAGATGCATGAGTTTGTGGATTTGGTCTTTGAGCTCGTCGTCCGACCGAAAGCGATGGGGTGTCCCCACGAAAATCTACGATTCTAGTTAGAAATTTCTTGTCCACCCGCTTATTTGCGTGTGGAACTTACGATTGCCGTGGTCAGAATGCCTATCTTCCCGTAGGCCTCCGAATTTGACATGGCCAAGCGCAAAACTTCCTTCACAATCACCCCGCCGAGGTCATGGCTGATCCAGATGATAGGACGATCCGCCTCCGTCTCCTCGAGCGCTTGCCGAACTTTTACCAACTCTGCAAGCAGCTTCATGGCATGGCGTTGGAGCCCCCCTGGTTGATACAGCAAGGACTCTCCGTCTATGTCGAACGAGTAGTCGATCTGTCTGATTGATAAACCGTCGAAGAGTGAGTTTTTGACCCACCATCCACCGCTGTCTGTTGTCCAAGCAGTTTTGTAGTCGTCACGGATGCCATGGACGGTTACCACGTCGTAGTCGTCGTAGTCTGAGCCGGACCAGCCGAGACCCCTGGTGATGGAGAGGCCAAGTGGTCGTTCGGGCACTGAGTCTGCGGCGATGCTTGCAAGATCCGTCAAGGTGGTGGATTCCGAGTCAGAGCCCGAGTCATCCACGACAGTTTCATTTTTCGGCTCATTCTCCATGAGGGAAGGTACGTCTCCAATCCGAAGTGGGGGTGGTGGCTCGGATATCTCCTCCTTCGACGCTACTAGGGAAGCCATAGCTGAGGCCTGGTCTGGACGTGTGTCAATACTCTGGAAAGCTCGTCGGCGAGGGTATAGACCCGGAGATCAAGTCGAGTACCCACTGTTGTGAAGCTAGACGTTGCAGGCACGCTGCCTGACAGCTCTCGCGACCAACACCGCCAAGACCAATATCTGTCCGCTTGCAGGGTGCGGCGGCCCCAGCCCCTTCATTACCCCGCTTCGACCCTGGATCGCGACTGGCTCCTTCCCTAAGGCGTTTAAAGATAAGCGCTCACTTAGTCTGGATTCTTATCCGCACTGTGACCAAGTTGACTCGGGCTCACTTTATGCCGCCTGGCGGCACTTTTGGGCTCACATGAATCTCGACTGACAAAGTCAACCAAGTCCAACAGACAATGGCCTGATATGTATTCACTTCGCGGTGCTAGGATCTAGCCTTCTCTGCATTGTTGATAATGGTTCGAAATGTCACATCCCCGAAACCATCAAGGTCGAGGCTGCCCAGATTGTCGTCTCCGAACAACACTTTCTTGTTTGGGCGTTTGCCCTTCAGGTTCGGGTTTGGCTGGAAGATAATTGGATCGTCCTTTGGGATCTTCTTGAAGACACTCTGGACAGCCGTTGCCCAATCCGTTTCGCAAGTAAACGACAAGTTGCAGAAAAATGTCGCGCGGTCCCGCCGAGAGACGAGCACAGCAACTGTCAACGACGCGGGAATTCCGGCGCGCTGTGAGGGGTTCTCCGATAGCGTCCAGGTCGCGATTCGGTTCGGCGGTCTGTTGTTTACAAGGTGCTTCGCGCCGCTCAGAGTGATGGCGTGTGAGGTCGTCTTTGCCACCGTCTTCTCAAATTTGCCCGTAACACTAAGACTAGCAACCTGCTCGACACCCGCGGTTCCCTCGACCCCACGAGTCACACTTTGGTCCTCTGTGGTCGGCATAAGACCGTACGTGTCGAAAAAAGAAATGTGTTCGACCTCGATTTCGCTCTCATCCGACTCGGAGCTGAACTCGAGTGTGATGGTGGCTTTGGAGATGCGCCGCGTGCCCTTGGGCTGAAACAGCCACTTCATGACGATCAGAGTGGCGTAGCTGTCACTGTCCGGCGACATGGCTCCGTGGACCACTTTCTCCAAGTTGCAGGTGATGTCGATTGCGCCGGTGCGCTGCAGGGCCTCTGCTCGATGATAATGGTCCGGGGCGACGTTAAAGACATGAAAACCGCCGCTGCCAGGGGCCTCGTACAAGCCGACGTCTATGCCGCTACTTTCATCCCGGAATTCGTCGTCCGAGTCAACCTTGTCGAAGGAAGACATTGCATCCGCACAGCTCGTACAGCAGACGATAGCGTAGTTTCCGCAAAGAATGATTCCACAAACTCTGTGATGACTCTGTGATGACTCTGTGATGCCAACGCAGACAGATTTGGTTTTCTCTTCGCTCGAGCGGAATCGAGGGGGCGGCCCCTCGCTTATTATGCATGGTTCTTGTGCACCGGTGCTTCTGGGCTACGGATGTCGCACTGTGTGTATCGGGGGTGGCTGCGCTGCCCGGGTTGTGCGGAGATGCATCCTTTTGCCCCACACATCTCGCGCGACGAGAAAGCCTTGCCTGCCCGACACCTCGAGAATTAGATAGACACCCAATGTGAGTAGTGTCGCGATCGTCGTCGTCGAATATGGAACACGATCTCGACCCGCCATTCGAAGACGATGAGGGGTTCCGTCTCGAACTTGAAAGCGACGACGGCAATGAGCTCCACACGAAAAGAGACGAGAGCGACTTCGAAGAGCTCCTCGATCAAGCGAACAAAGAGATCAAGATCACGCGGATATTCCACCAACAGGATGTTGACAAATTCTTCGGCCGATACCGGGACATCGCCGGCAAATCGTTTCCCAATGCTGGCGGCAACTTGCTCCACACTCTCGTCGAGGTCGTGAGACACATCGACAACATCGAACCCGAGCACGTTAAGCTCCTCGTCATTCGGCTGGCTCGCGATCACCCCCATCTCCTCGAGGGCCCCAACAAGGACGGCCACAACCCCATCTTTGTCGCCATCAGAAATGCACAGAACCGCCTCGTCGACTACATCGTCTCCACCGTCCGCAGCGAGAAGAAACCCCACCACGCAGAATGTCTCGACAGGGCCCTTAGGATGAAGGCGCCCGACAAGAGCACCTGTCTCCATGTCGCCCTCAATAAGGAGAATAAGGTGGCTCCCGAGACAATCACACTGCTCCTCGAGAGCGCCAGCGACGAAGCTTTAGGCGTGGAGGATGATTTAGGCAAGACGCCGATGCACTATGTCGTGTCCTTTCGCCAGTGCACCGACGAAAGAGTGAAGCTCATTTCGTTTCTCATCGAGCGTGACTTAGAAGCGCTGTCACGCTTCAAGTCCGGCACGACACAAACCTTCTTGGATATTCCTGACAAGACCGGCACCTCGGTTTACCAGGAGCACGTCAAAACTAGGACGCCCTACGTGAAGAGATTTGAAACATTCCTTGCCAACAAGCAGCGCCAAGCTACAGAAGGCCCGAAGCAAGATCAGCCCGAGGGTGGGCGCACTACCGACCGTCTCGCCATGGCCAGGGAGTCCAGGCTGCAGGCAACATCGAGAGAGCCGAGAAGTGTCACGATCTCCAAACCAGTCGGCGATCGCGGACAAGACAAAAACGCCGTCGAGGACCCCCGTGAGGCACTCCGGCAGATGAAGAAGGCCGAGGAGGCTAGAAGAAATGCCGAGCTATCCACCAAGCAGGCTGAAGTCGACGGGGTCGGGAGAGTCGACCGCACAAGGGAGCGAGACCAACTACAGAATAGCAACCCCAGGCAGAACGAGCCGACGCCGAACACACCCATCAAGCGGACCAACACAGCTCGCTTCGACACTCCACAGGATCCAGAAAGAGACAGGTCGGCGACAAGACCACAAGCAACACCTCGGAAGTCCTCTAACCAGCAGGAGCTCATGGAAGAGCTAATGAGGAACTCGGATGGTATCCTGCTCAGCCTGAAGTTGCACTATATGCGGACCAGAAGCGCCGAGATGGCCATTGCCTTTTTATATGGTTCTAATATGGATGGTGAGTCATCTCCTGCCAGTTGAGGTGGACCTTTATGTGGATGAGCTGACTTTGTGTCCAAGATGTCCAACTCAGTTTCGATTATGACCGGTTGCCAGCTCAAATGCTTTGGGAAAAGTTTGAGAAACGATTCGGGGCAGACTCTACATCCGGACTCAAATTTGATCGCGTGTTGCAATATGTCACGTTTCCCCAAGTCGAGGTTCATCTTACTGGTCGTCGCGCCGACATGGAGAGGGACGCCGAGTTCCAATCAGGCATCCGGTCGGTAGGGATCCTGGGTCGTCGAGACATGTCATACTTCTTTGACTGGCTTTACAAGAAGGGTGTTAGGCACATCATTCGAGTATCCGTTGAGGATTCCAAAGAGACGGGCCAAAAGGTCCACAGCGACAAGGCCATCCAGGACTCTCTTGCAAGGTTTACTATCGAGCACCTTGACTGGAATAAGACGGACCTGGACCCGGAGACAATCTTGCACGTCGGCAGCAAAGCAGAAAAGGATCCTTTGAGCGACCAGGAGCCTCTGCCAGGCCGTGAGCTGAAGTACTTGACGTTAAGATGGAGCGGCAGCAACGCAGTGCTTCGTGCTTGGGGGGAACTGGAAGGTTTGCCGCTGCTCCCTGATTTGCAGAAGATCTACCTGTACACACCGCACCCTGAGAAGGCACGTAAAGACCCACCGTACCGACAACACAGGAGTAACTTGCTAACGAAGACTAGACATACGACAGCCCAGACTGGATCAGAAGCAAGGTTGATGCCTTCAAACAAAGGCTCAACAAGAGCCGTAGGGAAATCCGGGAGACCGCTGCCGATGACGATCTCCGAGATGTCGATGTCATCCCCACGGACACGGCCTTGGAAGAGCAGCGCAAGGTCGCATCGCGTGGGGAACCACATCTCACAAGCGTCCCTGGCGCCGTCAAAGGAGTCAACTCACATCTCTGGTTGGATGCCACGGCGAGGTTCGCCCGCGAAATGGAGCCATTCTGGCGTGCCACTGTCGATGACTTCCTAGAGTCAAGACAGAACCGGGGCACAGCCGGGCGAGTCGAGGAAGATGTTGTTTTGGCCCTGATTGACGATGGAGTCGATATGTTTGACAAGGCTCTTACGAACCGAATCCTCGAGGGAAAGAGCTTCGATTTTCACGACGGGAAGGTCCGCCCCCCGTTTTCCTCTGCAAAGGGTCACGGGACGGTCATGGCCAGCATGATTTTGCGTGTTTGTCCGATGGTCAAGGTCTACCCCATCAGACTCAAAACGTATGATAATCCGGATGGAAAGAATACCATTGATGTCGGTTATGCTGCACAGGTACGTGGCCTTCCCGCTCCCAGCAGGCTGACCAAAATCACTGACGCCTGGCCAGGCAATACAAGCAGCCCTGGACAAAAAAGCCGCCATCATCTCCATGTCCTGGACCCTTCCAATGGTGGAAGGCAAAAGCCCCGCGAAGGACCGACGTGAGTAGACACCAATCCTACACCCCGTTCCTACACCGCTAACCGGACACCTCATAGTGCACGCCGTCCTCCAGAAAGCCGCTGATCGCAAAGTCCTGGTCTTTTGCTCCGCCCCAGACGAAGGGAAATTCACAAAACTCGATTATCCCAGCGGCCCCTTCCAAGACCGCTTCTTCCGCATCGGCGCCGCCCGAGCCAACGGCACCGTTTTCCAGTGGACGCCCGAAGACGGCATCACCTATGTTTTGCCGGGCGTCGACGTCATCCGAGACCAGCTAGCGAGCAATGCCCCCTTCGGACCTCCGTCAGCAAAGGGCGTTACAGACCGCGTGAAGGAACTCAAGTTTGAAACAGGGTCTAGCGTGGCAACAGCACTAGCCGCTGGTCTGGCCGCCATGATCATCTACTGTGTCAAGGCGAGCATCCTGGCTCTCAAGACAGCAAATCAAAACAAGGGGCCAATTGTTGGGAGCGCGGTTCAGGATGATGACGCGCTGCTAATTACGACTCCCGAGGCCATGAAGAAGGCGTTTCTGAGCTTGGGAAAGCTCACGTCCAACAACTTCATACAGGTCTGGGAGGAACTGGACAAAGTCAGTGAGATTCTGAAGTCGTCGAGAGCGCACGGCTTGAGTCCGGAGGCGAAGTTGAAGTGCGTGGAGGAGTTTATCGAGTTTGGGAGGAAGCTAATGAGCTCGGCGAAGAAATGAGAAGTAGCCTAAATGTTTTTCACTGTCGATATGGCTTATAGGTTAGATACCTTGCCCCTTTTTGTTATACAGAATCCCAGTCCGGTCCCAGATTTGTGTTTCTATGAGAAATCTCGGATGAAGTCCAGTCCCTGCACTAGTGCGTCGAGTCCGTCCCCGTGAGACCATGTTGGTGGATATAGTCCAGCAAGCCCCTACCAAGCTGGACCATTCGTCGCGCTGCCAAAAGTTTACCGTTCTCGGCTCGGCACAGCCAAGAACGTGCTAACCGTTTTTGGTTTGCTGAAGACAGGCAGACAAAGCCATATAGCCCACAGCCTGATGCCCCGAGCAGCGGTCGCATGCAGTTGTCACGTGGTGGCTGTGTTCTTCTTCTTTGCTTATCATTGGGTTCGCTATTTTCTCCTGACTCGGTACACCGCCTTCGACTGAACAACCCGGAACGTCATCCACTTCTCGCCCGACCCTCAGGCTTTGCTTCAGAAGGTTGACGGCCATCGCGGGAATGGAGCCCCTATGCGAATTCTGCGGCAAAATACCGTTCAGCACAGCAGCACTGAACTCTCTCCCGCTCGACGAACGCATATTTCAACTATCTCCGCGCATTGCAGACAGCTCGTGCCCCTTCTGCTGCCTCGCGAATCTGCTGTTCCGTGAGGTCAAGGGGGAGATACCCGACTCACCAAGGGTGCAATGGACGCACGATCGCGTCATTGGTCCAATTCAAGTCTTCGATTATCGCGCGAGACCAGCCTTCCGGCTTTGCGACACCGCCAGCAACGAGCCAGAGGACAACGCTTGCATTGGATTTGTGGCCAAGACAGCGGAAGAGGCGGTTATGGACCCAGACTGCTTTGTCCGACCGAGGCCGAGCGTGCGAAGGCAGGAAATGCTGTCCTTGATCCGGACCTGGGTGTCGCAGTGCGAGACCACACACCTTTGCGGTGCATTGAAGCCTGCCGCCGGTTCGAACATCGCGGCTACATTCCCGGGTCTGCATGTGCTACGCTTCATCGATGTCGACAATGCGTGTGTGGTGGAAGTGGCCGAAATCGTCCCATACACCGCGCTGAGCTACGTCTGGGGAGCCGTGCCTCACATGCGCCTGACAAAGGCCAACAGGGCCAAGCTGCTAGAGCCAGGGTGTTTACAAGCAGCTGGAATCACCCCCCTTCCCAAGACTATCGACGATGCAATCACCCTCACCCGCCTGCTGGGACGCCGCTACCTGTGGGTGGATTCTCTGTGTCTCCTGCAGAATGACCGGGATGACATGGATCGAGGCGTCCAAGTCATGGATTTGATCTACCAGCACGCCTGGGTCACCTTGATTGCCGCCTCGGGCCACGACGCAAATGCTGGCCTCCCCGGGGTTAGGGAAGGTAGCCAGCACCCCCGAGCTATTTCCGAGGTTCTCCCCAATGTTCGCCTGGGCCTGACATGCTCGTTGAATCACCGGCGCTCAGGCACGTACTTCACCCGAGGGTGGACGTGAGTCGCGGCCCAAATCTCGTATTGATTGCTGTGCGCATGTCTAATACATATTGTCCTGTTCTCCCATAGGCTCCAGGAGGAAACTCTATCACGGCGGCGTTTGTACTTTTCGGATGACCAAGTGTACTTCCGCTGCCTCGAAGCCGAGCACGCAGAGCAGCGTTACGACCGGTTCAAGTTCGAGGACTATATGACAGACCAACTCAACCCCTGCACGGCCATACGCCTAGACGGGTTCCAGTTCCCTGTTCTCAACTACTACGAGCGCCTGGTGGAGGAATATTCCAAACGCGCCCTAACCTACCAAGCTGACGGGCTGCGAGCGGTGGCAGGTGTTACGCGCAAGTATTCAGAGGGCCTGAGGTGTGGTGCTGTCGAAGGACTTCTAACAAGCGCTTTTGACTTCTTCCTGTTGTTCCGCGGGGAGCGAGGAGGCCTACGGCGGCGGCCACCACTCCCTAGTTATTCTTAGGCGGGCTGGCAGGGAGGGATCGTTTTTGAGACGCACGATTCCGAGAGACGGGAAGATCGTTGGGCTGGTTGGCTGATCCCGGACTGGCTATCCAAACACACGTGGATAGTTTGGTATAAACGGAGACCCATGCAAGAACCGGAACTCATCTGGCAGCTTGGGGAGGAGGATCAGGAACCACCGTACCCGAGCGGCCGCTCTTTTATGTGTGAAGGCGTCACCGAATCTCTGGGTAGATTAAGCACAAATCCCACATCGCCATGCTCCGTCCGGGAGCCAATTCCCAGCTACCCACTACTCTAGTTCTGGACGCTCGCGGTATTCTTCCAACCCCAAGGCGTCGACGTCATTCGACAGACCGTCACTATCGGTGACCGCCATGGCAGTCTGTGGAACGTTTTGGCTGAGGAACGAGGGGCTCAGGAGCAGCGGAAGTGCAGTTGCAAAGTGACTTGATTTGGTAGAAAAGGGGAGTGCGAAGCACTCCCCAGTTATATACAAATGGAAGCT
>Ga0247770_1001909_pt1 | contig 13916 bp, 18 predicted proteins | sample UWRJL136409B6_FD_179943 | JGI IMG/M metagenome (GOLD analysis project Ga0247770, IMG submission 179943) | Plant litter microbial communities from Arlington Agricultural Research Station in Wisconsin, United States - UWRJ-L136-409B-6 | ecosystem: Environmental > Terrestrial > Plant litter >... | reverse complement strand
TGGAGGGGGCGCAGTGGTGGTGGTTGTTGGTGCTGTTGCTGCCTGGGGGGGATGGATTTGAAGCGGGGGAGGAAGATGAAATGGAGGAGGAGGAGAGGATGGATTCTTTGGTGATGCTGGGGGTTGGGGACATGGTGGTTGTGATTGAAATGGATGGTATGGTTGATGGGTGAGGGGATGATGATGTTGGAGGAAGAGTGGAGGAGTTGTCGGAGCGATATGGTGTTGCATTTATATTTTGCCCCGCTCTGCAGCCTTGTTGCGATGCCCAATTGACCGACCGAGATGGTGGATGGTGTGGGCTCCTGATTGGCTGTGGTTGCAAAAAGGTGTGTTGCCGTATTCAAGGGGCCAATGCGATTGGTAGAAATCCCGGGCGAAGCAGGAATCACGTCTTTCCGGCATTTGGCGGATTTCGGGTGACACAACGATTTGTGTTACGAAATATAAGTGATTTGAGTTTGAAGAGACAAGTTACCGGGTAACCAAGAAAACCCTCTACTAATTTGAAATATATGACGGAGGAATCCGAATGATGGTGTCACAGAATTCCCTGGTGTCTGGGAACAGACACCCGAACTGTCCGTCTCACCGTGAAGCCGAAATTCAGGCCGAAAATATGAAAGAATGGATACCGGCGTGTTTGCGCCCCCCACCCCTCACCTTGGCCTCATCCCCGTGGCCTACAGTTCGACTTCACTACCACTATCACTACCATCACTGTCCTCAGTATCGTAACTTTCCCACAGCTCCCACCAATTAGAAGAATGATCTCTCCTGGACTGTATATCTTGTTCTCCCCCGGAGTGAATGCTTTGTTGCAGCACTTTCCACATCCTCCTTTTGCTGCGGTACTGCGAGCCAACATCTTTGAGACCTTCGCTCACTATACGAGCCAAAGTCGTGTCAATCTTTGCCCCATGTTCGATAAACACTCTCAACACCTGCATCCACTTATCCCAGAGCACCCAAGCGTCCATCTGCTTCACCAGACTGTAACCTGGTTGAAGTTTGCGCCCCTCTCAAGAAGAAGTCGAAAAGTCTCTACTCTGGGTGGAAAACAGAGACAAGGGTCCAGTAGCAGAGGGAATTGACTTCCTTCAAATACGAACTTTTCCTTTCGTCGGTGTATTAGCCTGGTAGCACGAATCAAGCTAATTGCATAGGCGAACACGAGATGGTCGGAGATGATGCCTTGGAAGCCGATTCCGGATAGGTGACATGTGAGTTCTGAGAGTGCTCCGGGCTGAGCCCTACGCTCGAGGTATTCGATGATACCAAACCGTGTCGCCAGATTTAGAAACCCATCTCCAGAGAAGCGGTGCAGTCCTTAATGTTCTTCGAGGGTGACAGATCCTGGGACTCTAGTATCTCGGTAGTATTCCTCTAGCAGTAGCTCCGGGTGGAACTTTAGTAGCTGGTGTAGGGAGTGCATGATACCCAAAAGGCGTGCTTTCTGTCTCGTCCCACTGGCTTGTGATGCCCACCGTAGGCAGTTGCAAAGCTATAGATCCCGAACGACGCGTTGATCGTAACGGTTTTTCTTAATACTAGCTTGTGTGTCCGGGTATGTTTTGGTCATAGCGAGACTTGCGGAGCACAGCTCCATCTCCGGGTCAAATTGAGCCTTCTGAAGTAAATTATCGATCTTGGATCGAACCTCTGGACGATCTAGGTATTCCCGAACAGTTCAATGAAGGAAATTGACTTGGTCGATACAATTGATCTCGAGGAGGCCCTTGCAACGACTGTTCAACCTTCGTCGCAGCGTTTGGATCCTCGAAGCTACTTTGTGGTCCCTGAGGGCTCGGGTGAGTAGCCGATTGGCAAAATCCTCGTCCTCCTCGTCTGCAAACGAAAGTAGTAGTGCGGGGGTGGGACCATTGAACACAAGCACAAGTTTGAAGTACTGACAAGCGTGTTCGAAGTAAAAAGGGTCCGAATCCTTCAAAATTTTGTCGTACAGTTGCTCGAGATCAGGTGGGAGCGAATGCAACCTACTCTCCAGGTCCCTGACGCGGTCGTCGTTGGTCAGCCCGGCCAGGAGTGGCTGCACAATAATTCGGACCCAGAGGAACACCCCTGCCGATCTCTCGACAATCTGGCGTGCCAGAGACCGAGGGTACTTAGGTTCTCGTGATTGTAGCCTTTGAAACCCACTGCTTTGGTCAAATTGAGATTCCACAAAGTGTTTGATGTCGCCGTAGGTGAGATCTTGAACGTGAAGGCTAGGTTCTACCCGAAGGCATCCTCAAACTCGACCCAGGGCCGGCTTGACACGCATGCCTTGACATTAGGAAGTTCTAGAATCTTGTGGATGGCTGAGAGTAGAGTTATTGGCTTGCCATCGAACTCGTCCAGCCCATCGATGAAAAAACACACTTTGAACTCCTTGGCTGTCAGCTCCTTTACGGTGTTGAGCAAGAATAACGAAAGTCACTCCTCAGCCCAATTGTTGCGAAGCCGCGAGTTGAGAAGGCAGGCCGAGTTCCATTCAGCTGGGGCGATACGAGGGATGATGTCGGGGTTATCCTGAAGGAGTTCAAAGAGCAGAGAGCACAGCATTGCCCTCTGCGACCCCTGGGCCGCTGACCCGGATGCCCAGAAGTAGAAGCTTGCTGTCTTCAGTTCCGACGACCCAACCCACTCCATAAGATTCTGGCGACATAAAACGGCACCCTCGCCTCCAGATTTGAAGTCCGGGAGGTACCAGCACTTGGCCAGCGTTGATATGGACTAACCCCTGAGATAACCCCTGAGGTGTCCTCGATCTGGGACAGGAATAGGGATCTGGACGACTGACTTTGCAGAGGAATTCACAGAATCAGAGGTACTGAACAAACCCTTTTGGGTGACTTTCTGCTCGAAATCATCTTTGCCACTGGGCTGATTGTTACCGAAATCAGGATGAAGCTAAAGTACTGCTTGACTGCCACGGATATCTCATCTCTTCGTCATGATACCGCCCCTGACGAAACCCCAGGCCAGAGCTGTATGATCTCGACCGACGTGTTGTCATACTCCCATGATCTACACTGTCCCCTAACCCCCCATTGCGTGGCACCGATGATGCCCAGTTTCGACCCATCTTGAAGAGTAGCTGCCGCCTCGGTGATCCAGGTGCTGTCAAAGCGGGGATACATTGGGGCGCCATTGCCCAAGATCGAAGCTTCAAACACCCAGATGGCGTCGGTGCCAACAATTTCGGTTCCGTGAGAGAAATTAACAATTCTGGACGACGCCTTGGAAAAGTTTGTGATTTCGCTTGTAACCACCAGGTCAGCTCACTCGCCGCCGTCACGGTAACGCCAAGGGATAGCCGAGACCCACATAGTGGTTGATGAGGTCGTGTGCATCGTGATATTTATCATCAGCCAGTCTCCCAGTGCGACGGTGAAGCTGGTCTGGGTTTGCGTGCCGTGCGAATACCACTGCCACCAGATGAAGTGGTCGACTCCGCCAGCCCAGTTCTTCACCTGGCAGTAGGAGCCCGCCTGCAGCATCGCCGTTCCGTTGCTGAGGCCGACCCACGGCGCCGCGGCTTGACGGAGCTCCTTGTCGGTTTGCATACGGCAGTTGGGATGTTGCCACGCGCCCGTGATGGTCTTGACCCGGTTGGATGGTGTAGACTTGTTGATTGAGCCGCATCCTAGAACAACCCCTGTTATATATCCCTCATTAGTTGCCTGAGGTTCGTGGAAGTCGCACAATTGATGCTCTCCGCTATTAGATTCGCCACCGCCGCGACCTTGATTTTGTTGTTCCCAAAGCTCTCGGCAGCCCTCAACGGCACACCCAGCGTCCCCTCGTCCCACCTTGAAAACGTCAGCTCAGACGCAGGCACCGGCTCCCCGTTCTACGTCCCGGAGACGGAAATGTCGAGGCTGAGGGCCTGCCGCGCGGCTAGAGCCAGGAAGATGAAGGCCCCAGACAAAGCATGTCATCTTGTCGAGCCTTCACTCGCTGTCGGTGCCAAGCAGCGTGCACAGGGTAGTGGTACTATTTCCTGCCGCGGGTGAGCAGGCATCAGCCAATATACACGAACCGGAGTTTTTATAAACCACCCAAGGACTATTGCACCAACCATTGTCGCCTGGCTGTCGCCACCAAAAGCAACTCACTTCTGACCTTGCCAAACCCAAACACCAGGTTTCAGGTCTGAGTTCTCCCTTGTGTTGCAGCGTCGGTAGAACTGAGAGATGGAGCTCGGCCTCACGGTAGCGACGGCGCACGTCATGATTTTTTGATTCATCTTCCTCTTCTTCTTTGCCACCACCTCGAAGCGCACCGCCAAGATACCGCTCCCATGAACGCTTGTTAGCACCTATGAGTAGTACAAACAAGACATGGATATTGCCGCATCATGGTTAGCCTAGCTCAGGGTTTGACACGGATATAGAGATTGCTGAGAGTAAATTTTACCCAAGATGTGTATCTGTTTAACATGATACGCCCCGACTCCTTCCTGACACATCAGCTGCGAAATTTACAACTTTGAGAAGCATCCATATATCAAACCTCCAAAGGCAAGAACTCCCTCCTCCGTATGTTTTAGGTGCACCTTATTTACATTCTACCGATATATCAACCCCCCCTCTATCAAGTCTGCAATTAGCGAGAGACCTTGACCACCCAACTAGGTAGCAGTCCAAAACAGACCGACACCGAGCGCCTCGCCCATTATTCACTGGTGAACAGAGTGTGAATACAGAGCTGGGTTCGGACAGCTCGGGTACTGTGTTATCCGCCAGTTCTTCCATGCAGAAATAGCGTCAGCCGCATCTATCAAGCGTTTCGGCCGCCAAGTGGCATGAAAGCCATGCTGCGCTCCAGCAGCCCCACGTCCTCCGTTAGCGATGAGCGATTGGACGCGTGGTCTGACCTTGGGAAGCCAAGCTCAATCTCTTGTACCAGAGCCGCCTTATCCTCTCTTGTGGGAAGCTCATTGATGATTGCGTCGTCGCTGCTCCGCTCACCGGCGGTGATCAGCCAGGATTTGGAGACTCTTTCCTCTAGACCAGCCTGGGGTCCAACTGCGCATCGTTCGTTAGCGATAGCCCCCTGTAAGTTGGCAAAGATAAGGGGGGGGCACTCACAAACGAGGATGTACAAAAAGTCAACAGCAACCGGCGCCCACGTTGCCAATGCCAACACTTGGCCGACGCTCCAGCGTGTATCCTGCTGCGACAGCCCAGCCTTCTCGACGACGAGACGACGATACTCGCTAAACAGGCCAAGGTATGTCCACATGCCAACAAAGTTCAGCCCAGCAACGACCAGCCACCAACTTCCCCTCAGCTTGACCATGCACTTCCACTCGTTGAGAAACGGGATGCGCATAAAGTTCAAGATGGCAATAAACCAAAACCCCCCAGAGATGGTAAATATGGCCGCACCCACCTTGAAGGCAGGCCGCACGGAGAACTGATCCTCCGTCGGCGCGCACCACCACTCAAACGACTTTTTCGGCGACCGGTCGCCATAAAAGTTGGGTTCCGTGTCCTCCCTCAAGATGTGGAAAGTGGCCGTGGCTAGCACGCAGACGGCGATGACGAGGATGACGAGGACGATCCAGATGGTGGTGCGCAATCTAGCGCGGCGAAGGCTGCCGCGCGCTATCGCGTGGAGGATGGCGACGGGAAATACGGTGAAGATGGGCAGGAGCATGGAAAGCAGCGTCGCGTACACGGTGGTTTCGACACCGTAGTTGAGCGCGTTGTACGAGTTTTCAAAGATGGAAGCGGCGAGCATCGAGATGGCGAACACGGTGGCGCTGTTGAGGAACTCGTCGAGGCAACCGTACAGCGCGGCGGACAACCGGTAGGGGATGCGGGGGTGAGGAATCCCGAGGCGGGTCAGCCAATCTCCGACCTGGGAGGCTCCGTTGAAGTGGTTGTCGAGGGAGAGGAGGAACAAGAGGATGGTGGTGAAGATGGCTTCGAGATAGTACGTGATGACCATCCCGACCCCGGCTAGATCGGCGATGCCTTGCCACTCGAGGGCTCGACAAGCGTCCTGCAGGCAGTCGCGCACGGCAACATCGTGCATCCGTATGTACAGCGTCTGGTTGTTGTGCGCAATGTTGCTTGTGAACCATTCGAAGATTTGGTAGTTTGTTGGAGGAGGTTCGAAGTCGTCTGGGAGGGACTGGCGGATGTAGTCGAGAGTGGCCATGTACTCCACTTGGTTAGAGGCAACCCACCTCCCGGCGGCGGTGCAATTTCTGCTAAAGCGGAAGGACGATAGAGGTGGTGGTTTCCATGATAACGCGGGTGGAGTCGCAGATGAAATTGACGATGTTGTGAACACGCTCATGTTTCCCGTTTGAAGTGTCGGTCTCGTGGGTGTTTTTACTCGACCTGCCAGGCCATCATCCTACATATAAGAAGATGGGGGGTCATTTCGCCCGCCAAGCGCGGACGTTTGGCGCGCCGACGAATGGGCAAGTCCAAGGTGAGGCTGTAGGATTTACACAAGTCCCTCACAGACGCCACATGGTCCCAAGGGAGACGATGGACTGGTTTTCGTCTCACCTTTGGGGCTGTGCTCAAACCCAATTGCAGTTGTGGCTTGTGCGGACACCAATCAACCCCAGGTCCCACCCTCCACAAAACAAAATAGCCCTCAGCGGACTGCCCCAGCGTGGCTCCGTTTTAGACGCGCTGCTTCTGTGCCGGCGTTTATGCATTGCCAACATCATTCACAAGCTTATATTTCTGCATACCTGAGCGGTAATGTACGCGATAAGCGAGCGGCAAACCCGAACAAGACGTCATTGGCATTGCAAGCGACAAGACAACAGGAATGAAGGGCACCAATAAATTTTACTCATTAGTTATTTTGCCGCGCTAGCGCCAACACACACTGTTCAGGGCCTGCTGCACGCCTGGATCCGCCGCTGCCTACGTCCCGTGTTGGGTCGAGATGCACCGACGATACTCAACCTCCATTGCACTGAGGCATTTCCGGGACATCAGTATAAACCCGATGGATGCATACTTTGGCAGAGGGTTGGTGCTTACCCAGGATAGGGGCGAGGATGCGAATGAGGTTACTGAATGCTGTTTTGCCATGAATGGGGTAAGGGTCTCAACAGTGGCTCACGCTGCGCAAATTCTCTTGAATAAATGATACTTGGCCGAATACCAACTGCCAAAAACAAAGTTGCAGATAGGTAGTACCGCTGTCAGGAACCAGTTCATCCACTTCAAAACGCAAACATGCAACCCGACAGACGTGCCTTGTCCCTGCAAAGTGCACCTTTCCATCGAGTACGAATTGTACTGTACTCGTACCGATCGCAGCAGACGTTCTTTCGATCAATGCGCGCAACGCACGCTGTCCTTGCGCATTGTTCTTTTGGAGACCGTCAGCGAATAGCAGGCTTCTCAATGGTCGGTACGGTGTGCGCTGGCCAGCGGAAGCCTCCCCCCGGGGCAGCGCTCCTTCCGAACGCCATGAAAGCAGAGCGTCGGCTTAGCTTGGTCATTTTACCTCTGCGTCCCCCCCTTCATTACCGCCCCAGAGAATAAACCGCGTGCCAAGTCGCAAAACCCCCTGCCCTCCACCGATACCTGCATATACCTGCCGCCAAACTTTTCTTTTCGCCTCTTCTCCCCACAGCGCCAGCCGACGACCTCGACGAGACAAGCGCGCGACAATGATGATGTACAACATTTGGAAAGCCTGGAAGGCGACCACGATCGCCACAAACCGGGTCGTCTTGTTTTGCAAGTAGTCTTGCTTGACATCGAGAGGTAGAGATGCGTCATCCTCGCCCAGAAACAGGACACGGCACCAGCACCAACAGTTGCTGAACATCCCAGCGACGGACAAGAAAACCATTGTTATGGCCGGGATGCCAATGACTAGGTCCTTTCCGTAGGTCAGCCAGAAGCAGAAGGTGCGCCACCGCACGGTGTCCACGCGGTTGGCAAGCTGCTGGAAGAGGTGCGTGAGAAGCGTGCTGATGATCCATGCCCCGAATATGCCCAGAATCATAAAGTGACGGCAGCCAAAGCCTCGGGGCGCCGCGTAGTGGAGGAGTATCATGGCGGGCACGAACGCAAGGGCTAGGGGGATCAGGGCGACCCACGGTGTCGCGAGGGCCATGCGGCGGCACCTGAGGCGTTTCCACGGCCGGAAAGAGTAGTTTGCGCCCGCGAAGGGCAACGAGTCAAAGTACTGGCTGCTGGAGCTTGACGAGACTAGCACAATGGGTGTGGGGGGTGCTTTTGATTGCTGCTGCTGCTGCGATGGCTGCGTTGGCTGTGTTGGCTGCATCTCCGCGCTCTCGGGGCCTGATCTACTTGTCTCGGCGGCGGCCAAGCGCAGGATGGCGTCGAGACAGGTCCGCCGCGACGGGAAGCTGCCGGGCAGGTTGCTTAGAAGCGTCACGGCCAAGATGAACGAAAGGGCCATCGCGGCGCCAATCCTGCCAGCCGGAGTGGCGTCGCCGTTGCCCAAGATCTCGCCGACGAACTCGGCAACGATGGCAAAATAGTACACGCCGACAGCAAGGATTGTGCGGACAAACTCGTTGGTCCGGTTTTCTGTCAGGGTCAGCGCTGCCCGGCGCCACTCGATGCTGACAAAGTCGTTGCGGTCGCGCCCGGGCCCCAGAGCCGTCTCGTCCAAGGCGTGCCATTCTTGGGCCGCTTCGCGATAGACTGTTTCGAAGCCTGGGTGGTGGCCCACGAGCTCCTCCATCCCGGCGAACACGGTCGCCAGGGTTCGGACCGAGTCTTTTATGCAAACGTCGTCGATCAAAAGATGCTCATCAGGGCCTTGCTTAGCCGCGCCTCCTTGCCCGCTATGCGCTGCCCGCCATTTCTCCAGCACCACGGCGTTCGCTTCGTCGTAGCATGTGTTCCACGCGCTCAGCTTATCGAGCAGCGACCTGTTGGTATCGATCGGATCACCAAGGCTGTGCGCAATCGCGAACAAGCTCCGCTTGCTGGCAGAGCCCAGGGCAATGTTGAACAAGAGAAAGAGGACCGGGATGACCCACGTGTACACCCTGCTACCGGCTTCTTGGTACCAGCGAGAACCTCCCATGAAGTCAACGCATCCCTGGTATGTGAGGATCGGACTGTCCCAGTTCATATCCCGGAAGAGATCGGGCCGTGTGCATGAGCCAGTTTTGTTTGCTTGTCCTATCCAGCGCCGGACCATATCTAGAGCGGGGCCGTGACCACCGAATATGGAAGGGGGGGCTCGATGGGCGGGCAGTCCATTGGGGAGGGGAGGGAAAACTGCGCTGATTCGGCTAGTGTTTTGGCCGATATGATGATCTTTGTTGATAGACAAGTGGTGTTTGCTGGAGTGACTTGAATCCTGGCCCAATTTTGAGTGTTGATCCGAGAGACATTCGGCCTTCGCCTCTGGGTTCGGAAACAAAGACGACTTAAATATTAGAGCCCCAGAGCTCGAGAAGAAGCAATCAGAGTATCCCTATGCGTTTAAGAGTCCGTTCAAGTCACATATCGGCGCAAGGCTACAGGCATCAAGCTTCGTAGGCCAATAAGCGTGCGGGAGTGACAAACCCACCGTAGACCAATAAACCCAAGCTGTTGGGGCACGCTCTACCTCTGAGCATTTAATTCGTGTCTTGGCAAGTCCGCCTGATTCGCCTTGGGATGCGCCTAACGCCAGATAGGCAGACAGACTTGGATTCGGGTTATACTAGCTAGCCTACCGTTATTGACACCAAGTGTTTCAACCTGCACCCCGAAGCCGGCAGGACGGCTGGGGTGGTTGACAGTGGGAGAGCAAAGGTTTAACGCGAGGGGCTGGACAGTTACGTCACCATCACAACTATACTGTTGTTCTAGCGATCCCTTTACAGTTAGGCGCGACAGCGAGCAACCGGCAAACTCGGCCTCATTTTTAGGTCATTGAGTTGAGATGCAAGTGTTTGCGTCACTTAGCGCCCAACCTGGCCGCCGGGGTTTAGGCTCCCAGCTGTCCACCAGCATTGTGTGATCGAAAACATGCGGTTCGCCATGATGGTTTGAACGATGGCGGAGAAAGGATGATGCAGATGTACGGAATCTTGAGGCAGGTCACGGGGATGAGTATTTGACGTGTCAAGCGATGCTTTTTTGCAAGATTGTTGGGACAATCCGGAGCTGGAATTTTTTGACATGGGCTCATTCATCTAACGATCCTAATTTGTGATCTGCCTTTTAGCTGACCCTTTAGACACCCTAGCAACGTGACGGATTTCGACGAGTACCGCCAGCACTTATCGGAGTAATGGTGCCTGATGGTGTCCATTATCGGTTCGGTGCCCTCTAGCGAAGGCAACTCAACAGATCCCTCTGAGCGCCGCCACTTCATCAGAGCTGATCGTTCCCGGGCGGGCAGTGGTGCGCTATGGTGCTGTCGAAACCCCGTGGGGCATGCTCGTCGCCGCAGCGTCTTCCTCTTGGAGCCCCTCGGTCATTGGACCCGGCAATGTGAAGGTCCTACGGTATTTATCCCGCCACATCCAGCGTTTTGAACACCTTCGTGCACAGTGGAATCCCCAGTCAGGGTGCCGTTACTCACCATATTCCAAGACTTTTGCGCACGCCGAGTCACGGACGAAAGCGACAAGGTCTACGGCTTACATGGCCTGACATCGGAGAGCCAGCGGTCGCTTATTCACCCCAACTATACCGCGTGAGCTAGCGATGTGTATCAGGACGCTGCGGTGGCCCTCATAGGTCACACTGGATCCCTCAGTCTTTGGGCCGGCGACCTGGCGAGGAAGAGTACCCAGGGCTTGCAGAGCTGGGTCCCCGACTGGGGTGCCATTTATGAGGAGACCGATAAATTAACTAAAGAGGCCTTGCATTTATACCGAAAGTTACTGAAAGTGTGGGCTCCCGTCCGCTCGTAAAAACAACCTTTTGTCCATCCACCATGATTAGTTGGCCTCTTTTCGCCAGCCGCGCAGGTTCCTTGCATCCCCGCCTTCCTCATCAGTTCTCGCTCGCCCTCATTATCAATCTCCACGGCCTTAAGAGTTGGCACTAGCCGCGTCCTTGGCCACCAAACTGGCACCGCTCTTGGCCTCCACCTTTGGCTTTTTGCTGGGGAGGTGCCCCGTGCAGCGGGGGCACTCCTCGGCCTGTTTCTTCTGCTCGGGTTTCATGGCGGTAAAGGCCTCTGAGAGGGGGCAGGTGGCAGGGCACTCCTCCGGGGCCTTGAAGTGCGCCTTGCAGTGCCGTGTCTTGCACAGGGTGAGTCCGGACGAGGATGTCCCGGGCATGGCGACCGGGTCTTCGCAGTGCCAGTCGTCTCGGCCCTCGCCGCTGCGGCCTTCGTAGATGGCGCGGAGCAGCGAGGGCGCCGCCAAGGAGTAGGGCCGCGCCCACTTGGTGGGGCTTGCTGCGTCGTCGCCGTGCGGCACCGCGGATTTGAGCTTGAGCTTGATGACCAGGCCAAGCACGGCACGAACCAGCATCAGAAAGACCAGGAGCAGGGGCAGGATGATGAGGCCGGCGAGCGAAAAGGTCTGGATGCCCGGGCTCGACACGACAAATCCGGCGGCACCGGGCTCTGGGTCGGCCGTGCCGGCCGCGAAGATGTTTGGGTACTGGCCAAAGCTGGGAAACATGGCGGCGTCGGTAAACGTGCTGCGAGAGGCGACGAAGGCGGCCAGCAGCAGGCGCTCCATGTCGGCGTACATGGTCGACTCCTTTGCGTCGATGACGCCGTTCGGGCTCGTGGTGCGCGACCGCAGCGCCGAGTCGCCGCTGGCGTTGCCGAGGTTGAGGACGACGGGCGTCGTGAAGGCAAGCTCGAGCACCTTGACGATTGCCGCCGCCAGCCGCAGGCCGGGCGCCTTCGCCAGGTCGCGGATGGAGTTGAGCGGCTGCCCGCGATGGGTCCACGTGTCTTGCTGCTTGCAGCTGAGGACGGGGCGGTAGCGCTTCATCCAGTGCGTGGCATTGAACCGGCTGTCGGGCGTCTTACGCGGCTCGGTGGCGTACCACGGGTCGGACCCCTGCGTGATGCTGGTGCGGCGCGCAGAGCTGACCACGACAGCGAACTCGTAGTTGGGGCCCTGACGGCCGTCCATGTCTGGATGCGGTTGAAAGCTGGCGCGCGGGGCGTACCGGATGTCCCGGTCGCCGATCGGGACCAGTACACGTGCGGATTCTCGATTCCACAGGTGGTACACGTCGGCGTCATCGGACAGGTTCCCGCTTTTGACGGCCCACCCGTACTCGGTCTGGCAGCTGCCCGAGACGGCCAACGAGAGGTCGGCCCCGTAGCGGAGGCCCAACTCGACGCCGCTCAGCGAGTACGTGTATCTGAGCCCGTAGATGGACTCGCCGCTGCCGGGGTCCGTGCCGAGCGTTGTCATGTCTTGGATGATATTGACGCGGGACCGGAGCGTGACCTCGGCGGCCTCGACGCTGCCCAGAGCGCGCATCGCGGCGGGGGCCAGGAGCCCAAACCGCGCGAGACTCATGGCCGGCGCGTTCGGGACGACGTCGGGGTACCGGGCTTGGCTGGGTCGTACTGGTGCTGTGGTGCCAATGTCGACGAGCGATGGGCCCACGACTCCCAGGGCCGTGCTCCCGCCAAAGACGACAAACGCCACGAGGCAGAAGATGACGCCGTATGCGGTATCCCACGAGCCCGCCGCTTTCTCTCCGTCCGGTGCGGCTTCCCCTTCCTTTAACGAAGACGAAGGCGGATCCGACCTGTGCTTGAAGATGATGCAGCGAACGTAGCTCGCCATCTGCGAGCAGGCGAAAAGCGGGTCGTTGGCGTTGCTCATTGTCACCATGGCAGCCTCCCTACGCCGCGACGGGTTGTCGCGGACAGATAGAAGCGCTGTGACGGCGATAATGTCCCAGATGGTCAGGAAGATGAAGGTGATGATGAGCGTCAGCGCGGCCGTGACGAACGAGCCGCTTCCGGTGGAGAAGGCGACGGCCCACACATCTCCGCCGTCGGCAGGTGAGTAAAAGGGCTCGGTGAGGAGGTACGAGGTGTCGGGAGGCGGCGTGTAGATGTCGGCCATGGCTGCGCTGGGCTGCGGGGAAGGAGAAGAGAGGACGGTGCTGGCGTTGACTCTGTCTGAGCTTTGACTGATGTGGGATCAATTTTCTCGCCGACAGCCTCTCGCCCCTTGGGTTCCAACTTGATTTCCCCTGAACAGCTGCTTCGGGGGGGTACTAATAGTTGTGCACGCGCGAGTATGAGTGCGAGTGTCAAATGGAGTGCGGGTGGAGCGAGCCATGATGCCTTATGGCAGGCCGGTCTCAGCAAGGTCAGGTACCTAGCAGGTACCTGGCCAAGTACATTCATTTGTACTCCATGTCTGCACACAGGGCTACCGTTGACCTGGCTGGTTGGGCACGGCGACAGGCAGGAAAATTGGAGTTCGCCATTGTCCAGGCATTGGCTACCGGGAGCTGTCTTTTGTCAGCAGTCATGAACACGAATCCACCAATTACGATAGACAAGTACTACCCTGACTCTCACCCAAGCCGGTCGACAAGAATTGGCTCGAGCCTCGAGTCTCGAGGGAGTGGTCGGCAACCAAGGTTCCCTCTACCCCCTCCCCGTCGGGCTTCTTGGAAAGGCATGATGGCTGCCCATGCCACACAGCTTCCAGTCACACTGAGCTGGCCGGCTACAATTGGCTCGGAGATCCCCGTGAGGTCTGTAGTCCCCGCTCGGCGCTCAGCCTTGTCACCTTCGACGGGAGGTTGGAGGGCTCGCTCAGTGGGTGCCCAGGAAATCAAAGGACCAGAAATCATGGCCAATCATGGCCCTACCTTTTGTGCAATATCCTGGGAATCTTTATAGGATATTTGGGGCAGTTTTGTGAGGCTCTGTTGCGGTGGAATCCGTATGAGTGAGACACCACATAACTTGTCCGGGGGGGGGGGGGGTGGACCACATGACGC
>Ga0247770_1001908_pt1 | contig 13919 bp, 13 predicted proteins | sample UWRJL136409B6_FD_179943 | JGI IMG/M metagenome (GOLD analysis project Ga0247770, IMG submission 179943) | Plant litter microbial communities from Arlington Agricultural Research Station in Wisconsin, United States - UWRJ-L136-409B-6 | ecosystem: Environmental > Terrestrial > Plant litter >... | reverse complement strand
GGGACATCGGCGGCTTCATGGAGCAACCCGGAACATGTATCGAAGCTGCGCCCCTAAGGCGCTCAATCGCACGCGTGCAGCAGAGTTCACGGGCGCCTGACGCGCGTCTAAAGGGCAAGGCGGCCCCGCGCGCTATCGCTTGAAATAGCACGATCGGTCGTGTTATTCTGCGATATGAAGGGAAACCAGACCAAAGAGCGCCTGTTACAAATCGGGCTTGACCAGATCAGCGTTCGGGGCGTCGCCGGCGTGACGCTGGGGCAACTCGCCACCGCGTCGGGCCTGTCGAAAAGCGGCCTGTTCGCGCATTTCCGATCGAAGGAGCAGTTGCAGATCGAACTGCTCGACGAGATGGCCCAGACTGCCGATCGCATTATCGTCGAGCCCGCGATGCGGGCCGCCGAGGGGCTTCCCAGGCTGGCCGCCATTATGGACCGCTGGCTGGGGTGGTCGCGACGAGCCGGCCTTAGCGGCGGCTGTCCGGTGGCGGCCGCGCTGTTCGAGCTGGACGACATCGAGGGCGAGGTTCGCTCGCACGCCGCCAAGCTCGAGGCGCATTGGCGAAAGCAGCTCCGTCAATTTGTCGCAGAGGCAAAACGGCTCGGGCATCTGAGCGGCGAGACCGATGTCGATCAGTTCGTTTGGGAACTGTGCGCGATATATCTTGGCCACCACGTTTCGAGCCGATTCCTTCGGGAAGCCGACGCCCGCACCCGCGCGAGAACCGCGTTCGATGCCATGGTTGATCAGCATCGCCCACCGTCCCCTCGGCGAACAACGAAAGCCTAGCCATGCCCTCGCACTTCTTCGCAGGGTCCTTCGCGGGCCCGCGCGCGACGCCGATGTTACAAAACTCTGACGAACGGAACGAGACATGGCGATGTCCATCGCGGAAAATGAAGAGCTCGCGCTGATACGAAAGTTGCGTGTTGCCTCCTTTGTCGAGGCCAGCACGCTCCTGATCCTGCTAATGATCGCGGTGCCGCTGAAGCACGCGCTTGGCTATGCAGGGGCAACGCGGATCATGGGACCGGTGCATGGCGCAGCGTTCATCGCTTATGCCTGGTGCGTCATCGTCGCGGTCAGCGGCGGCGGCGATTGGTCGCGCCGCGAGCTGACGCGGTTGATCCTCGCCGCCTTCATTCCGTTCGGCGGCTTCGCCAATGCCGGCCTCCTGCGACGCAAAGAGGCTGCCGCCCAGGCCGGACAGCAATGATTGATTACCTCTGGCTGAAGGCAGCACATGTCGCCGCCGTCCTGATCTTCATCGGTGGGCTCTTCGCGCAGGCGATCGGCGTCGCTGCCGGCGCTCGCGGTGGAACGGAGACGGTCAGCTTGGTCTCCCGATGGGATGAGCGCGTCACCCTGCCTGCAATGCTGGCCGTATGGCTCACGGGCGCGTTCGTCGCCGCCACGGGCGCCTGGTTCCCAAGTCACTGGCTTTGGGCGAAGCTCTTCTTTGTCGTTGCGCTCAGCGGGATCCACGGCGTCCAGGCGGGCCGCCTTCGACGGCTGCGCAGGAGCGACGAGGTTAAGCCGAGCGCCTTCCCGTTTGCCGTCCTGGTGGCGATAGCGGCTTCGGTTGCCGCAATCGCGCTGCTTGCGGTTGCCAAGCCGTTCTAGTCGCGAGCCGCAAACGCAATTGCGGAGAGCAAGGGAGCTGACAAATGCTTCTCCCGAAAATCAAGAATATCTATCACCGTAACACCGATCGTCGCGAGCGCCTGGGAGGTTAGCGGTCGCTTTTGACCAGACTTCTGCAGGTTGCAAGCGCATGATGGCTTGGTTGTGCGCTATTTCATGCGAGGGGCTGCGTCATGTCGAAGTCGGTGGTCATAAAGCATTGTGGACGACGACCAACAAAGGAGTTTGACCGGACGTTGGTTCGCGCACTTGATGCTTTTCGCAAGCCGTTGAAGCTGACTGCCACGCAGAAACGCCGTGCTCTCAAAAAGAGAGCCGGGAAGCTTGACGGTCCAGCCCGTGAGCACGGATGTTGACGGCGAGCGGCGAGAAGCTTGTTGCGTGTCTTGTCGGCGCTTGGCGATGGTCGCGCCGCTGGTGTTGACGGCGCCGCGTGCAACGGCGGTCTCTGCATTCCTCTGAACCGCCGTCGGCGCTGGGCCGTTTGCACGGCATACGTACGTAGTAATATCAACGTTGATATACTTACGTGAGCCTCTCATCGTCTTTCTACGTACGAAACTAAACATTTCTGTATTTGATACATCGTTAATCGGCGCGTGCAACGTATGAGCGATGTCAAAAGCTCATTACGCGCAATCCCCCGCGGTCGAAGCAGAATTTGCTGCTCGCATCGAAAAAATCCGGAATCGATTCGTGCTCAAGCATGCCGATCGAATCGAGCAGATTCGCGCCGAGATTTCGCAGATGACGGGCGATGGCTCCGATGCCGTGAATGCCGTCGCGTCCTCTTATCACTGGTTTCACGAGATATGCGGCATCAGCTCGACCATCGGTTTTGAGGCCACCGGCCTCCAAGCGCAGTCATGCGCCTCAATTTTGGTTGGCGCGTTCCGCGCGCAACGCGGCTTGTCGCCGGACGAAACGAAGTCATTAGCCAGCAGCCTCGCATCCTTTCGGATTGCGGCGCAGCATGAAATGCATTCAATCCTGCCAGGTCGGAGGTCAGCACTGTGATGTTCTTGATCGTACGTGTGTGGCTCGCGATTTCGCTGGCCGCATTCGCTTCCTCTGCACACGCCCAGCAGCAGCAGCAGCAGCGGCGGCCGCTCGCCGCGCCGGTCGATCCTGTAAGGACCTTTCCACAGATCCAGAGAGCCGCCGCCATCACGCCGCCGGCGCAGAGTGCGGGGCTGGCGACGCCGTCAAAATCGCTGCTTGTCGGGGTGCCATTCGCCGACGTCGGGTTTCCCAATGGATTTCGCCTGTCCAATCTCGGTGGCCGTCGCGAAGTCTACATACAGGTGCCGCAAGGCATCGAACTCGGTCTGGCCGATCTGGTGCTTGCCTACGACGATGTCAGCGCCCACGAGGCGCGGCGCAGCCTCGAGATACTCGTCAACGATCGTTCGGTCAGCTCCATTGCCCTCGACGGAAAGAGCACGGGCCGCATCCTTCGTGTGCCCCTTGCCGGGGCTGCCGCGCGTGATGGCTTCCTGAAATTCTCGTTCCAGTATTCCGGCGCGGCGACGCAGGATCGATGCATCGATGTCCGTTACGTTGGCGACAGCATCACCATAAAATCCGAATCCGCGGTCGAATTCGAGATCGGAATTACCGGCGTTCCGAACATCACGGCTACAGCAGCGCTGCTGCCGAAAGATGTCGCCGTTCTTTTGTCGAGCCCGGCGCCAGCGGCGGAGGATATCGCCGCCGCGCTGACGGTGGCCCGCTCTCTCAATGCGACCGGTCGACACGTTACCTTCCATCACGGGGTGGGCGCGATACCTGAACTGGTCGATAGCGGTGACAAGCGCCGTTGGGTCCGCGGCCTGGTCGTGGTTGGTACCTTCAACGCGGTTTCTGCCCGGCTCGATACCCCGGCTGCAACCCTCGCGAGCTCGACGGGATTTGGCCTCATCCCCAGCACCCTTGCGACGGCCCGTATCGGCGGCGTACCGGTCTTGCTGGTGACCGATTCGGCTTCAGCGCGGACCGGACGCCTGCTCAATAATCCCTCGCTTTCCGCACTGCGCGACACACCATCGGCCTCGATCGGGCGGATATCCGTGCCGAAGGGGCCGACCGACCGCGTCAGCTTCGACGCGCTGGGTCTTGCGCCTGCCCAAGCTGATGTATTCGGACGCGCCGATCTCGTGATTTCGATTCCCGACAAGATTTTGCCGGGCGGGACCAAGCTTTCCCGTCTCATGCTCGATCTGATGGTGGCGCCCGATGGCGCCGGCGAGAAAGCCGTGGTCAGCGCGTTCGTCAATGAGCGTCTGCTGGCCAGCTCGGTGGCGGCGATCGGCGAGCCGACGCGGCTCGATTTCGCGGTGCCGGACGAAATCCAGGGCGCGGTCGCGAATGTCAGGGTCGTGATCCAGCGCCGCAGTGCGCAGGGTGATTGCCGGTTCGAACCGCAGGGTTATCCGGCGGAGATCCTCTCCTCGAGTTCGGTCATCCTCTCGGTAGCGGGACCAATTGCGCACGACTTTTCCGATCTCGCGACGCTGTGGGCAAACGGCGTCGAAATTCTGGTGCCCTCGTCGACATCGGCCCACCCGCTCTTGGTCGTCGACACGCTGGCGGACATTCTTCACGCGCTGTCGAGCGAAACGGCGCCGGTGGTCGTCAAGTATACCGAAGGCAACACCGCACCCGCGCCTGGCGCGCCGTTCATCGCGGTCAGCGACGCGGCTCCCGCCGGTGCGGAGCAGCGGGTACGCTTCGACCGGGGCAGGGTCGCGATCACGGATCGCGGCGGAAACACGCTGCTTGATGTTGCCGGCTTCACCACCGGCGCCGTCGCTCAGATCGTCAACTCAAACGGTCATCCAGGGCTCTGGATTAAGCCGTTCACTGTCGATGGGTCGCTGCCATCTCCGCCAGCGGTGAATCTCGATCGCGGCGATGTTGCATTCATTGACAGAGATGGTGTCGCGCTTGCGCTGTCCACCGAGCGCGACACGCTGCTGCGGGTTTCCTACACGGATCAGGGATCGCTTCGTACCAACCTCGATCGTTTCCGGCCGGCGATTATAGCCGTCATATGGGTACTGATTACCCTTGTGCTTCTCTTCGTGTTGCAAAGAATTTATCGCCGCCGCCGGGCCGAATAGGACATCCAATGCAGCGGCTCTCAACCTCGGATATCGCGCTGGGCGACCTTCTCGTCGCCCGGAGCGTTCTCAGCCTGGCGCAACTCGACGAAGCCGTGGCGCTGGCCGAGACCTGGCATGTGCGACTGGGCGATGCGATCCTGTCGCGCAATTGGGCTGACCCCGCGACCTACTATCGGGCGATCGGCATTCATTACGAACTACCCTTTGTTGATCTGATCGGCGACGCGCCCGATATCGCGCTGCTGTCCGCGGACGATGCCGAGACCTATGCGCGCAGACTGATGATCCCGTGGAAGCTGGAGGACGGGCATCTGGTGATCGCGACCGCCGAACCTGGGCCCGAAACCGTGCTGTTCGCGAGAGAGCGATGGGGCACCAAGGTCCGCTTTGTGGTGGCCTCGAAATTCGACATCGTCTGGGCAGTCCAGACCGCATTCGCAGATGCGCTGTCGCACCGCGCCGTGTACGAGCTCGCGGAGCTCAACCCGGAATTATCGGCGAAGCAGGTTTTCAGCCCAGGTCAGGTCATTTTCGGCTACCTTCTGCTCACCATACTGCTGGTCGGTCTCGCGCGGTCGCCGATCGCGACGCTTATCGCGCTCAACGTGGTGATGAGTGTATTCTATCTCGGAAACTTCGCGTTCAAGGGCATTCTGGTGTTTGTCGGAGGCGCCCGATCCGCCGACAGGGACGAGGCCATTGCCATCGAGGCGCGTGGTCTCGGCGTCGACGAATTGCCGGTCTTCACGGTGCTGGTTCCGATGTACAAGGAACCGGCGATGTTGCCGATGTTGGCGCAGTCGCTGCGCGAGATCGACTATCCGCTTGGCAAACTTGACATCAAGCTGGTGCTGGAAGCGAGCGATGTCGAGACCATTGAAGTCGCCAGCAAGCTCGGTCTCGAGGGCGTGTTCGAGATCATCCGGGTGCCACCCTCGCATCCACAGACCAAGCCGAAAGCCTGCAACTTCGCTCTCCAGTTCGCACGGGGCGAATTTCTCGTCGTCTACGATGCCGAAGACCGGCCGGAACCTGACCAGCTGCGCAAGGTCGTGGCGACGTTTCGTCGGGCAACGCCCGACACCGCTTGCCTGCAATGCCGTCTCAGCTATTTCAATTCTTCCGAAAACTGGCTCACCCGAATGTTCACGCTCGACTACGCGCTCTGGTTCGACCAGATGCTGCCGGGCCTCGAACGCCTCAAAGTCCCGATCCCGCTGGGCGGCACCTCGAACCATTTCAGGATCGATGTGCTGCGCGAGCTGCACGCGTGGGATCCGTTCAATGTGACCGAGGATGCAGACCTCGGCATTCGCCTGACGCAGAAGGGCTATCGCGTCGGTATTGTCGATTCCACGACCTTCGAGGAGGCAAGCTGCCATGCGGGCAACTGGATCAGGCAGCGATCGCGGTGGATGAAGGGCTATATGCAGACCTTTCTGGTTCACACCAGAAGGCCACTGCATCTGATGCAGACGATCGGCGTTCCCGGCTTCATCGGGTTCTTCTTCTTCATCGGCGGCACCGTGCTGTCCGGTCTTCTCAATCCGGTGTTCTGGCTACTGTATATTGGCTGGTTGGCCGCGGCGTTCAGCGGCTTCGAGGCGATATTCCCGGAACCGTTGCTGTTTCTGAGCTTGTTCAATCTGCTGGCCGGCAACGGCGCCCTCATGTTTCTCAACATGCTGGCACCGATCCGGCGTGGATGGCTTCATCTTATTCCCTACAGCCTGACGATGTTTGGCTATTGGGTGATGATCTCGATCGCCACCTACAAGGGCCTCTGGCAGCTGCTGCGCAATCCGTTCTATTGGGAAAAGACGCGGCATGGGGTTTCCCGGCACGTGACCCGCGAATTGGCTGTGGCGCTGGAAGCCGCGTCATGACGCGGGTGCTTTCTCAAGTGTTCGTCATGCTGGTGGCATTCGCCGCCGTGTTCGCGGTCTCTGCGAGCGCCACCAGGGCCGGCCTTGTTCCGGATGATGCGGTCACGCTGTGGGCCAGCGCAATCACTGCCGGTGACGGGCAGATGCCTATCGGACGCGTGATCGCGGCATATCCCACGATTCCATTTTTGACGACAACGCTGCTGCAAGTGGTGACGCCTGCCGGAATGCCAACGCCGGTGCTACTCACCGCCGCCGTCCTGGCGTTGCTCGCCGGCGGACTATTGGCCTCGCTTTACCGGATCGGCATACCGTTGTTTGCGGCGCCGTTGATCGTTCTCCTGATCGTGCTGCACCCGGCGGTGTTGCGGGCGGCGATTGCCGGGCCAGCCGAAATTATTTTCACGGCGTTCTTGTTTCTGCTGGGTAGCGCACTGTTCAAGCTGCGGGCACGCAGCGCCGCGCCGGAAGTGATGGCGGTGGCGCTGTCGCTGCTCGGCCTCGCCTTTTCGCATCCGATGGGGGCTGCTATCGCGTGTGCGGCGGTTCCGTTGTTCGTGTTTTCGGTGCAGCCGGAATTCCTGTCGAACCGGCCACTGAATCTTGTTCTCACGCTGCTGTTTCCAACGGTCTTCTGTGTCGCCGCCTTCTCTTACGTGTCCTGGGTATTTCCCGGCAGTGGCTGGAGCTTTCTGGTCGCGCCGACCGAAGGGATCGCCACCTGGACTGCCGGGTTCTCGGATCTGTTCGGCCGCGGTCTGACCGGCTCGCTTTCGGTCGACGCCGGAATTGCCATCGCCATCGCGCTATTGCTGGGGGCGCCGATCGTTCCCGCCGCGATTATCTGGGTGTGGCGACGCAGGCCCTTGGTTTCGCCTGCGCTGGTCATCGTTGCGATGACGGTCCTCGCGGCGAGTATTGCTGCATTCACCGGGCTTTTTGGCGATCCGGCGGCGTTGGCGGTGATGCCGCCCATTCTGGCTGCGATCATCCTCATCCATGTTCCGCCGGTGCGTGAACGGCTGGTGCTCGTGCTGCCGCTGCTGGTTTTCGGCTGGTTCGGCGGCATACTTGGCCTTGCGATTACCGACCCACGCGGCGCCACGAATGTCAGGATCGCCCTCGAGGGACGAAGCGTCGATCCGGAACGGCGGGCCGCGATTGATCTCGGCTATGCCACCATCGGACGCGAAGGCGTTCTGGTTGATACCTATAATGCGCCGGCCATCGTGCTCGGGCGCAGCGGCGCCCGTGGGCTGCTGTCGCCATCCGACGAGGCATTCACGCTCAGCGTGCTGTTTTCGAAAATCCAGGCGCCATTCGTCGCCGTTCCTGACCCGCAAATCGGAGCCGGCGCCCAGGATCGCCTCAACAAGGCGTTCCCGCTGCTCTATCGGCGCGGAGCGCTGGGCTATCGCCTTATCTACGATAACGCGAACTGGAGATTGTTCGCGCGCAACTGACGTGAAGTGGCGGACCGCAACATGGGTTCAAGCCATCGGATGATGAAATACGGGAGTTTGTACATGCGCATTCTGATTGTCGATGACTCTGAGGACGGACGCGAGGTGACCGAAGCGATGCTTTTCGCCGCTGGCTACGAAAACATCACCGCGGTAGAGTCTGCCACCGCCGCCTATGGCCATCTCGGAATCGGAGGGCCGGAGACGGAACAGCCCGCGGTTGCCGATCTGGTGCTGCTCGACGTCGTGATGCCGGAAATCGACGGTATCGAGGCCTGCGCACGTATCCGCAGCGAACGGCGCTATTCCAGCATTCCCGTTGTTATGGTGACGTCGCTTGCGGACGCCGACAGCCTCGCCAACGCGTTCGTGGCAGGCGCGAACGACTACATTACCAAGCCGGTCAATCGCATCGAGCTTCTGGCAAGGGTGCGTTCGGCGCTCAAACTCAAGGCCGAACTCGATCGTCGTGAAGCCCGCGAGCGTGAGCTGCTGCAGTTGGTCTCGGAATTGCCGCGCAGGGACGCCTTGCCCTGTATCGACGAAGCGACGGGTCTTTTTACCTCACACGTCGCCGATGGTTATCTCGCAGCGGACGCAGGCTTTATTCTTGACGGAGAAATCTCGGTCATTGCGCTGGCGATCGACCGTATCGAGGCCTGTCTTGCGTCGCAAGGTGCCGCCACCGCGGCCGCCATCATTGCCGAAGTTGCCCGCGCGGTTCGTGCGACGGCGGCCAGGGTCGACGTCATCGCTGCCGCCTATGGCGGAGGAGTCATGGTACTTATTGCTCCCGGTATGGGATACAGCGCCGCCTTGGCGCTGGCTGAAGCACTACGTGCCTCGGTGGCAGCGGCGGGCATTCCAAATCCTGAATCGATTGCGGCCGACCATGTAACCGCGAGCGTTGCGGTGGTGACTGGAGCGGCGCGCAGCAGCAGCGATCGGTCGCGCCTTCTCAAGGCTGCGATCGCATCGGTATCGAAAGTCGCGCCGGCCGACGGCAACCGGGTGGTGCTCGCCTTCGTCTGATGTTCGGTCGTCCGTACTTCCTGTTCATTCAAGCATCGGCGTTTCGATCGGAGCATACCAATGACCAGTCGTGCCGGCCTGCAATTCATCATCGCAACTGGCCTCATGAGCTATGCAACTACCGCCTTTGCCGGAGCTTGGACGCTCGATGAAGGCACGGGCCAGTTGCTTCTCGCCGGCACGGCGATGCAGTCGAGCCGCGTGTTCAATAGCGGCAGCGATCTGCGGCCGATCCCGCACTACAACAAGGACGAGGCGCAGGCGCTGATCGAGTACGGGGTCACCAAATGGTTTACTGCGATGTTTGCGCCCTCGCTGCAGCACGTCGACATCGCACCACCGTTCGACGCAGCGCGCAGTGGCCTTGGCTATACCGACCTCGGGGGCAGGGTGAAGATCTGGTCGGATGCGTCGTGGATCATATCGGGCCAGGTACTGCTTCGAGTTCCAGGCACCCGCGACACCTCCAATCCGGCGGCGATCGGTAACACGGATCCTGAAGTGGATATTCGCGGGCTCGTTGGTTACGGCTTCAATGTGGGGACCATGCCTTCCTTTGCCGGTGTCGAGGTGGCGCAGCGGTTTCGCATCGGGGGCCCGCCCGACGAATTCCGGACCGACGTTACATTTGGTGTCAATGTGACAGACAGGTGGCTGTTGCTCGCGCAGTCTTTCAACGTTATTTCGGAAGGCACGGGAACGTGGGGTTTTGGCAGCTTTGCCTATCACAAGCTGCAGCTCAGCGTGGTCTACGCGCTGACGCCCAGGCTGTCGTTGCAACTCGGTGGCTACTCGACCTATTGGGGACGCAACGCGCTGCAGGAGAACGCATTGGTGACCGGCGTATGGGCCAAATTCTGATCAGGGCTTGGAACAAGCGCTGGTCCAGGCGCACGACAGGACGGATTCCGCGGACTTGCCCTGCACCGTGAAGTCGGTGTCGCCGGGCCCACCCGCTGTGGGATCGGTGAGCCAGCGCCAGATCAGCACGCCATGGATCGATGGTCGGTTCAGAACGGTCAACCAGTCGGCGAGCACGTCGGCCTGCAATTTCGGATCGGCCGGCGCCGCGCGTTCTTCGGCGCTTTCCCACGGCTTGGCCGCAGCGCCCCTGGCCGAACGCAAGCCGATTTCGCCGACCAGGATGGGTTTTCCCAGACGGATCGAGAGTGTATCGAGACGCCGCGCCACGTCCTGCATCACCCTGATTCGCCCGGCTTGATCGTCATCGGCGCCGAGCGGAGGATAAAGTGACACGCCGATGGCGTCGAGCATCGGCCAGAACGGGACGAGCTCCGCCTCGTCCGCATTGTGGGCAATATAGAACAGCCTGCGCGGGAATGCGGTTCGCGCCGTTGCGATGATTTTGATCCATTCCGGACGTTGTGTGGTCTTTGCTAGTTCGGTGCCGATGGCAAGCGCTTCGGCGTTTTCCTCGGCCGCAATCCGTGCGATGCGTTCAATCTGGGTATTGTAGCGTGCGAACCAGATGGTCCAGGACTCGTCCGAGCTGGGCTCGATCGCACCCGCCCAGCTTTCGGGTACCCAAATATGCGGCTTCACGACGACAGAAAAGCCGAGCCGATGGGCCTGCCGGATCGCAGTGCGCAACGCTTCATCAGACATGTCGCTGCCCGACGTGAGGTCGGGATTTGACGGGCTCGGCTGCCAAAGGAAGGGGATGACGGCGATCGTCCTCGCACCGAGGCTGCGCGCCGCGATCAGCGCGCGCTCGGTCGAAGCGCTGCCGAATCGGTGCTCGGGGGTGGCAACGACGTTGAAACCGTCCAGCCGCTGGCCATGGGTCGGGCTCGCAGCAATTGAAGCGCCCAGCACCAGCAGCAGCGATCCGAGCCGACCGCGCCAGCCGGTGCGCGTTACCATTCAACCGCCTCCGAGCCCGGTCGCAGCCCGACATCGATATCCCAGTCCACGAAAATGCAGATCATCGATTCGAGCTTCCAATTGCGCGCCAGGCGAATTGCCATTCGGCTGCATAGGTCAGCGGGCCGGATGAGAATGGCTCCGAGCTGAGCCTTGTTGCTAGCAGCCCGGCGTTAGCCGGGGGTGCCCCGGTCGATGAGGCTAGAAGCGGACGACACTATCGGCGACTTACCGTTTGCTGGCGACGTTTCTGATGATTGTTTCGGACAGCCGGACCACAAGGGCCCTCAGCCGGCTGTTCTCGCTTACCAGGCGATCCATGGCTCGGGCCAGTCTTGCCTCCCGATCGGATTCATTGAAACGATAAGACCGTTTATGCTGCGAAACAGCTTCCTGCATTGTGTTTCCTTCGGCCTGACCCAAGCATCATTGCTACTACTCTCAAAAATTGTCGCCGTAAATTTGGTAAACTACCGAGTCCGGCGGATGACAACTACGTAGGTAATCTTGTCGTTGCTCAATGAGCGCTTTTGAACATGGCAAGTGAAGGATAGTCGTTATTCTACCAGTGATGGCATGCGCGGAACTCTCTGAAGACGAGGGGGAAATCTTGAACGATGAATTTGCGTATGCGCCGCTCTGCAGCGCGACAGGCCGGCCATGACGCGGATTCTCATTGTCGAGGACGACGCTGCGGTCGGTACGGCGATCCGGATGATGCTCAGTCGAGAAGGTTGCGACGCGGTCCATGCCGAGGACGCGGAAGGCGGGATGAGAGCCTTCGTGTCTTCCCGATTTGATTTGGCGATCGTCGATATCTTCCTGGGCAATGCCAGCGGTCTCAGGACCATTGCCGAATTCCGCCAGCGAGCCCCGGCGGTGCCTGTCCTCGCTATGTCCGGCTTCAGATTTCGCGGTTCGATGGATCCCGTCCTGGATTATCTTGCCATGGCCACCCAAGCTGGTGCCACGGCCTGCCTTCGAAAGCCGTTCGTGGCCCGTCAATTGATGGCCGCTGTACAGGCGAGTCTCGCTGCGGCATCTCCAACGTCGGCATTAGAAGCCGGCATCAGGGGACGATGAAGTTGGATGGATCGCTTCGTCATCCATACCGACGCTTGTAGTTCTCGTTCATCGCGCTATTCCGCAGTCGCTGACGCCACGCAAGGCGCCGGCGTTGATCACAAGTGGACCTTCCAGCAAGGAAGAAGGGCGTCGGGACGCAGCACGCGCACGTTCGATCACATAGCGCGCATCTGACCGGAAAGCTTGGGGCGCGCAACGCGGCTGATCTGGTTCGCGTTGCGCCGGCAGACAGGCCGTAGAGCCGGGTTGCAGCGTCGTGGAAAAGACGAATTGAAGCGTCGAAACAAGCGTCGACCGGCGAACGTATTTCTACTTACCACGACGTACGTATTAATAATGGCGAGCAAGTGCCCGCAATTTAAGATTCCGCAATACAATCCGCGACCATCCTAGTCGATCTGTCGCTTGCCAAGTTGGAGCGTCTGGCGAGCGTCGTGGGGTGGATGGTGTGACTGAAACATGGAAACGTTGAATACTACCCTTCCGGAAACATGTTCGGAGCGTTCGCTCGCGGTCAATTTACAGTTCGTGGCTGAAGCATCGTATGCGCCATGAAGGTAGGGACCCGTTTGACGATCAAACTCTGGTTTGGTTCAGCGATCGCGATCCTGGTTGTCGTCGGCGGCGTCGCCTACCGCAGCATCGCCATATCCGGCGAAAACGATCGCTGGGTGAAGCACACCTATGAAGTTATCAACGAACTCCAGAGTCTGACCGTCGAAATGACGGAAATTTCATCGAGCGTCCGGCGGTTCATCATCACCGGCGAGGATTCCGATCTCGAACCTTATCGTGTCGCCCGGGCGAATGTCGAACGGCTTCAGCGGCTCTTGCTCGACAAAACAAGGGACAATCCTGAACAGCAAAGCAGGGTCGTCGCGCTTGAGAAGCTGGCCGCGAGTAGAGTCGAGCGGGCGGAGCGGATTATTGGGTTGCGCAGGGACCAAGGGCTTGAGGCCGCCGCTGAGTTCGTCCGTGTGAAGCAGGCCACTGTTGACTTCGACGAATACCGGACGATCGATTTCGACCTGCGGCGCGAAGAAGAACGGCTGCTGACGTTGCGCGGCGCTATGACAACGACGAATCTGCGGCATACCAAGATCATTCTTGTCGCTGGGGCGCTTCTTGGATTGGTGATCACCGGTGTTGCGGGATGGATAGTGCTCCGCGACAACGGCAGGCGCGCCCGGGCGGAAAGCGCGTTGATGGAGAGCGAGCGAAAATGCCGGCTGTTGATCGACGGGATCAAGGATTATGCAATCATGATGCTAGGTCCGCTCGGGGAGATACGCAGCTGGAATCCCGGCGCGGAGCGCATGTCGGGTTACTGTTTCAAAGAAGTCGCCGGACAGAACTTCTCTCGTTTCTTCCCGGCGGAGGACCTCCAGCGTGGCAAGCCGGCGGAAATTCTCCGGATCACCGCAGAGGAGGGCGAGCATGAAGAGCAGGGCATACGCTTGCGAAATGACGGCACGCGCTACCTGGCGCGGACCACTTACACGCCGACGCACGATTCATCGGGAAACCTGCGCGGTTTTTCGGTTATCAGCCGTGACCTCACCGAGAGCACAGAGTCCGGTGCCAAATACCGCGGGCTGATGGAAGCCGCGCCCGATGCGATGGTGGTTGTGAATCAGAGCGGAAAGATCGTTCTCGTCAACCTCCAGGCGGAGAAACAGTTCGGCTATCGCCGCGACGAATTGCTCGGCCAGGAAGTCACGAACATCATTCCCGAGGGCTTTGCGGAACGACTGATTGCGGACGATCTTCGATCCTCGGAGGATGCGTTGGCACAGCAG
>Ga0247770_1001907_pt1 | contig 13925 bp, 9 predicted proteins | sample UWRJL136409B6_FD_179943 | JGI IMG/M metagenome (GOLD analysis project Ga0247770, IMG submission 179943) | Plant litter microbial communities from Arlington Agricultural Research Station in Wisconsin, United States - UWRJ-L136-409B-6 | ecosystem: Environmental > Terrestrial > Plant litter >... | reverse complement strand
GGTCCGCCGGGCGGCGGCAGTGTCCTCGTCCGCGCCCCCGCAGGCGACCAGCATGGAGGACACCGGGAGCGACAGCAGCAGGGCCGCCGCCAGGGTGCGCTTGTTCATCGGAGTGCTCCGGATCTGTTGTATGGCTTGAATTTGGGCGCCCCGAGGGGTTATCGTCCCGCTCCCCGGAACCGGGCCGCGCCGGCGGTGGGAGAGACAAAGGGCATGCCAGGATCCAAGTGAAGAATCTGCGGGCGCTTCTGCCCTACCTGCGCCGCTATCGGGGCGCCATCGGCCTGGGGCTGCTGATGGTGGTGGTGGGGAACGCCGCCAACGTGTGGTCCATCGAGTTCGTGATGGACGGCGTGGACGCCCTGGGCCGCCCCGGCTCCACCCTGCCGCTCATCACCCGCTTCGCCCTCCTCTCCGTGGCGCTGGCGCTGGTGGCCGGCGCCGCGCGCTTCGGGATGCGCCAGATCCTCAACGGCGTCTCGCGCCGGGTGGAGACGGACCTGCGCGACGACTTCTTCCGCCACCTGATGCGGCTGGACGCCTCGTTCTACGCCACCCACGGCACCGGCGAGATCATGAGCCGGGCCACCAACGACATCGCCGCGGTGCGGATGACGGCGGGGCCGGCGTACATGTACCTGGTCAACACCCTGGTCTTCGGCGTCTTCGCCGTCACGCGCATGGCGTTCATCGACCCGTGGATGACGATCTGGGCCATGGTCCCCATGATCCTCCTCCCGCCGGTGACCATCGGCTTCGGGAGCATCATCCACAAGCGCTTCGAGCAGATCCAGGAGCAGCTGGGCCGCGTCTCCACCTTCGCGCAGGAGAACCTGGCCGGGCAGCGCATCGTCAAGGCGTACGGCCAGGAGGACGACCAGACGCGCCGCTTCGCCGTCCTCTCGCGCGAGTTCATGGACCGCAACGTGGGGCTGGCGCGCACCTCCGGCCTCTTCTATCCCTCCCTGGGGCTCCTGGGCGGGCTGGCGACGGCGCTGACGCTGGGGATGGGCGGGCGGGCCATCATGGCGGGGCGGATCAGCGAGGGCGAGTTCGTGGGCTTCCTGGTGTACCTGGGGCAGCTGATGTGGCCCATGATCGCCCTGGGCTGGGTCGTGAACCTCTTCCAGCGCGGCGCCGCCTCCATGGGCCGCGTCTCGGCCATCCTCCGCGCCGAGCCGCGCATCGTCTCCCCCGGTGACCCGCAGGCCCCCCCGGTCGTCCGGGGGGAGGTCGAGTTCCGCGACGTCTCGTTCCGCTATCCCGGCACCGAGCGCTGGGTGCTCCGCGGCCTCTCGTTCACCATCCCCGCCGGCGCCACCGTGGCCGTCGTCGGGCCGACGGGGAGCGGGAAGTCCACCGTGGCCGCGCTGCTGATGCGGATGTACGACCCCACCGAGGGGGAGGTGAGGGTGGACGGCGTCCCCCTCCCGCGCTGGGAGCTGGACCGGCTGCGGCGCGAGATCGCCGTGGTCCCGCAGGACACCTTCCTCTTCTCCACCACGCTCACGGAGAACCTGGCGCTGGGCTTCGACGAGGACGACGAGGCGCGCCGGCTGGCCCGCGTCCGCGCGGCGGCGGGGGTGGCCCGGCTGGACGAGACGGTGATGGAGCTGCCGGGGGGATACGACACGCTGCTGGGCGAGCGGGGGATCAACCTCTCCGGCGGGCAGAAGCAGCGCGCCGCCCTGGCCCGGGCCATCGCCCGCGACGCGCGGATCCTGGTGCTGGACGACGCCCTCTCGGCCGTGGACACGCACACCGAGCACGAGATCCTGGAGGGGCTCAGGGGCGTGCTGGAGGGCCGCACCAGCGTGATCGTGAGCCACCGCGTGACCGCCGTGATGCACGCGGAGCTGATCCTGGTGGTCGACGACGGCCGCATCGTGGAGCAGGGGACGCACGCCGAGCTCCTCCGCCGGGGCGGCACCTACGCCGCCCTCCAGCACCGGCAGCTCCTGGCCGAGGAAGTGGCGGGGGAGGATCTCCTTGCAGCCGCACCGGACACGGTCTAAATTGGCGTTTCCATCCGTTCCCGAAGCAACCTGAGCGCATGACCGATCTTCGACTGTGGGTCCAGGGCGGCGAGGAGGCCGAGGCCCGGCTCCGTGAGGTGCTGGCGCGCGAAGGCTTCCGCATCGTCGAGCCGCCGAGGTCGGAGGCCGGCCACCCCGCGACGTCGCTGGTGGTGGAGCCCGACGCGGGGCACGCGCACGCGGAGGGCCACCTGGCGCACGCCCCCGGCGCCGCGCGCGAGGCGGCGCGCAAGCTGGAGGACCTGGAGCGCACGATCCTGGAGCTGCGCAACCTGGACGTGGCCAAGAGCCAGTTCCTCACCAACGTCTCGCACGAGCTGCGCACGCCGCTGACGGCCATCGTCACCTACGGCGAGATCCTGCGCGACGGGCTGCTGGGCGAGATCTCGGTGCGGCAGCGCGAGGCCATCGAGTCCATGATCGGCTCGTGCCGGCAGCTGCTGTCGATGATCGAGGAGATCCTCACCTACGCCCGCACCAACGCCCAGGCCATCGCGCTGCAGCCCTCCGTCTTCCCCATGGAAGAGGTGGTTCGCTCCGTCCACGAGATGAACGCCTCGCTGATCGAGCGGAAGGCGCTGCGCTTCGCGGCCGAGTTCGCGCCGGGGCTCCCGCAGGCGCGCGCCGACCGCGACAAGGTGGCGCACGTGCTGGGGAACCTGCTGGGCAACGCCATCGACTTCACCCCCGACGAGGGGATGGTGACGGTGTCGGCGCGGCGCTCTCCGCTGGACGGCGGGTGGATCGAGGTGGTGGTGGAGGACACGGGGATCGGGATCGACCCGGCGCACCACGAGCTGATCTTCCAGGAGTTCGCGCAGGTGGACGCCAGCCGCTCGCGGATCCACCACGGCACCGGGCTGGGGCTGGCCATCGCCCGCGAGTTCGTGCGGCTGCACGGCGGGCGCATCTGGGTGGAGAGCGAGCTGGGGAGCGGGAGCCGCTTCTACTTCACCCTTCCCAGCGTGGAGATGCAGGTGGCCCCGCGCCCCGAGCCCGTCCCCGCCGCGCCGGCCGCGGAGCTGTGACGGCCGACGCCGAGGCCCGCCCGCTGGTGCTGGTGGTGGAGGACAGCGACCCCATCCGCGCCGCCTTCACCATCCTGCTGGAGGAGAGCGGCTACGACGTGGCCGCCGCCGGCACCGGCGCCGACGCCGTCCGCCTGGCCGCCGAGCAGTCGCCGGACCTGGTGCTGCTGGACCTGGGCCTCCCCGACACCAGCGGCCTGGACGTGGCGCTGCGCATCAAGGCCGACCCCCGCTCCGCGAAGATCCCCGTGGTCGCCCTCACCGGCCGCGACGCCGACGCCGACCGCGCCGCCCTCCTGGCCGCCGGCTGCGCCGCCTACCTGGTCAAGCCCGTCGACACGCAGGCGCTGCTGCGGTCGTTGCCCGGCTACATCGCGGGCCGCTGAACGGCGAACGGAAGGTTACAGGGGACAGGTTACAGGGGACAGCCAGCAGATCCCGCGCGGCGTCATCTTCGCCTGAAGCAAAATAGTCGCCCCGACACGTAGCCCGTGTCGGGGCGATTCCGTTTCCCGCTGTCCCCTGTAACCTGTCCCCTGTCCCCTGCGGTTCCCTCCCCTACATCCCGCTCGGATACGTCTCCGGCACCTCGTGCTCCTCCACGGGCGCCATGTGCAGCGGGCGCAGGGCGGTGCTGCGGTCGATGTACAGCATGGCGTCGTAGCGGTACGGGAGCACGGTGGGGACGTAGTTGCCGAAGCGCTCGGCCTCGGGGCGGTAGACGACGCCGATGGCGCGGTGGCCGCGGGCGTCCAGCGCTCCCTCCACCTCGTCGAATCCCTCCAGCAGCAGGAGCTTGTCCTCCGCCCCCGCGTCGTGGAAGATGGCCTCCCAGCTCCCCGCGCGCGCCTCGGGCACCCGCATCCGCTCCATCGGCGCGCCCCACTCCTCGCCGGCGATCACGGAGCCGGCGTACGAGGAGAATCCCACGATCACGCAGTCGTCGCCGTACTCGTCGCGCGCCAGCTGCCCCACGTTCACCATCCCGGCACGGGCCATGTCGGTGGCGCGCGCGTCGCCCACGTGGGTGTTGTGCTCCCACACGATCGCCTTCGCGTCCGGGCCGTGGTGGCGCATCAGGCGCTCCAGCGTCTCCATCATGTGCGTGTCGCGCACGTTCCAGCTGGCCGATCCGCCGCGGATCATGGTGCGGTAGTACAGCTCCGCGTTGCGCGCCACCAGCGCGTTCTGCTCCGCGTTGAAGAACGCCTCCGGACCCTCGTCCGCCAGGTCGCGCGCCTTCGCCCGCAGCTCGCGGAGGATCTTCACCACCTCCTCCTCGCACGAGGTGGGGACGATGGCCGTGGCCATGGCGTACTCCTGCACGTCCTCCTCGTACGGGTCGAAGCAGCCGTACGCCCGCCGCGCCCGCGCCGCCAGCTCGGGGTCCATCCGCTCCAGGTAGCCCGTCACCACGTTCATGGAATCCCAGAGCGAGTACACGTCCAGCCCGTAGAACCCCACCTTCGCCTCGTCCGCCAGCCCGGCGTTGTGCTCGCGCAGCCACTCTGCCAGCGCCGCCACCTCCTCGTTGGCCCACATCCAGGTGGGCCAGCGGTCGTAGGCATGCAGCACCTCGCGGGCGGAGCCGGCGCCGCCCGCGCCCTTGGCGTAGCGGTTGACCAGGTAGCAGTCCGGCCAGTCGCCCTCCACGGCGATGAAGCGGAACCCCTTCTCCTCGATCAGCCGCCGGCTGATGCGGTCGCGCCAGGCGTAGAAGTCGCTCGTCCCGTGCGACGCCTCGCCCAGCAGCACCACCCGCGCGTCGCCGATGCGCTCCAGCAGCGGGTCCAGGTCGCCGTCGTCCGCCAGCGGCAGCGCCCGCTCGCGCACCGCCTCCACCAGCTTCGCAACCGACATCGTCCGCCCCCTCCGTCCCCTGTTTCGCGCCATATCGGGCGGCGGATCACGGCAGATTCCACGCCGGATACAGCAACAGCGGCCACGGGTCGAACGCGAAGGCGCGGAGAACCCATCAATCGATTCTCCGCGCCTCCACGTCTCGCGATCCCGATTCAGGCTCTGGAAAGCAGTCGCATCCGGGAGAGGAAAGCTCGCGTTCCGCCGTGGAACCCTCGGCGGAGACGAGTATCGAAATTTTATGAAGGGATACGCTTCGGTCCTCCCTCCCCTCGAATCCGCTTCCGCGCCTCTGTCACTATGAATCGAGGTGCCGGGCGCGCCTTCAGACATCGCAAACTGCGTCATCGGGAGGATTCGGCGCGGAAGCAGGCCTCTGCTCCACATTCCCCCGATGACGCAGTTATCACAGCCTGGGCGAGCGAGACACCGATCGCGGGCGAGATCGACTGCACGATCCGATGTGCTTCCGGTGCTTGCCGTTCGACCGATCAGGATCAGCCGCGCAGCCGGATCACCATCCCCTCGTCCCCCCGCAGCTCGATCGCCGATTCGACCGGGGTCCCTTCGCGATCGGCGTGCGTCCCCAGCGCCACCTCGCCCGCGCCGTCGAACGCCAGCGTCGCGGCGTCGTGGCCGAGGTTCAGCGCGACGAGGAAGCGCGTGCCCTCCGCCTCGCGCACGTACGCCAGCACGTCGCCCTGCGCGTCCACGGGCGCGTACGAGCCGACGGCGAGGGCGGGCTCGGCGCGGCGGAGCTTGAGGAGGCGGCGGTGGAGCGAGAGCATGGAATCCGGCTCGCCGCGCTGCCCCTGCACGTTCGTCCGACGATAGTCGTCCGCGAGCGGGAGCCAGGGATCGCCCGCGGTGAAGCCGGCGTTCGGCTCCGCGCTCCACTGCATGGGCGTGCGCTCGGGATCGCGGCCCAGGCCCTTGCCGGGGAGGTTCTTCTCCCACGGATCCTGCACCCTCTCCGCCGGAATCGGCACGTCCGCCATCCCGATCTCGTCGCCGTAGTAGAGCGTCGGCGTCCCGCGCAGCGTCAGCAGCAGCATCGCCGCCACGCGCGCCTGCGCGGGACCGACGCGGCTGGCGACGCGATGGCGATCGTGGTTGCCGAGCACCCAGTTGGGCCACCCGCCCGGCGGGAGCAGCGCCTCGTACCGCCGCACCGCCGCGTCGATGGCCCGCGCCTCCCACGGCAGGCGGATCAGCTGGAAGTTGTAGGGGAAGTGGCATCCGCCGCCCTCCTCCCCGTAGTACGCCATCAGCCGCTCCACGCGGTTGTAGATCTCCCCGATCAGCACCCGCTCCCCCGAAAACTCGCGGAGCACGCCGCGCATCCGGGCGATCACCGCGTGCACCTCCGGCCGGTCGCCGGAGAAGACGCGCTCCAGCCGGTCGAAGGGATCGTCCACCCCCTCGCGGTAGTCGGGATTCGGCGGGTTGTCGCGGAAGTGGTCGTCCTTGAGGGTGTTCTGCACCGCGTCCAGCCGCAGCCCGTCCACCCCGCGCGCCATCCAGAAGCGCACGACCTCCAGCATCGCCCGTTCGACGTCCGGGTTCCTCCAGTTGAGGTCCGGCTGCTCGCGGAGAAAGGTGTGGAGATAGTATTGCCCCGTCGCCTCGTCCCACTCCCACGCGCTCCCGCCGAACGCGCTGATCCAGTTGTTCGGCGGCCCCCCGTCGGCCGATGCGTCGCGCCAGATGTACCAGTCGCGCCTCGGGTTCTCCCGCGACGAGCGCGACTCGACGAACCAGGGATGGAGATCGGCCGTGTGGTTGGGGATGTAGTCGAGGATCACCCGCAGCCCGCGCGCGTGCGCCTCCGCCAGCAGCGCGTCGAAGTCCTCCAGCGTCCCGAAGCGCGGATCGACCGCCGCGTGGTCCGTCACGTCGTACCCGAAGTCGCGCATGGGCGATGGGTAGAAGGGCGAGATCCAGATCGCGTCGACGCCCAGCCACGCCAGGTAGTCCAGCCGCCGCGTGATCCCGGCGAGATCCCCGATCCCGTCCCCGTTCGTATCGAGAAACGAGCGCGGATAGATCTGGTAGATCACCCCGCGCTGCCACCACTCGTGCGTCACCGGCATCTGGCTCCCTCGTCGTCTCGTCTCCGCGGATGACGATCATCCGCCGCTCCGCGATCCGCGCTCCGGAGATGGCAAACGCCCGGCCATCGAACCGATGGCCGGGCGCGCCGATCCCGCTGCAACCTGTCCTCGAATCCCCGCCGTTCAGCCCTCGCGGGCCCGGCGGATGCTCACCGGACGCCCCTTGATGGTGGCGTTGCGCATCCGGTCCAGCACCTGGTCCGCGTACTGGCTGCCCACCTCGACCACGGTGAACTGGTCGGCGATCTCGATGGCGCCGATGGCCTCGCCGGGAATCCCCGTCTCCCCCGCCAGCGCCCCCACGATGTCCGCCGGCCGGATCCCCCGCCGCCGCCCCACGCCGATGAAGAGGCGCGTGGTCTCGCCGCCGCCGCGCAGGCCCCGCGGAGGCCCGCTCCGCCCCTCGCGCACCGGGCCCTCGAAGCGGTCCTGGCGCCCACGCGGGCCGCGCCCCTCGCCGCCGCCGTCGCGCGGGCCGCGGTCACCGCGGCCGTCGCCGCGGTTGTCCCACTGCGGGATCTCGATCTCGCTCTCGGGCTCCTCGCCGCGCGTGGCGTCGGCCGCCAGCTTGGCCGCCGCCGCCGCGATCTCCAGCGGATCGAACTGCTCCGCCAGCGACGCCACCGCCTCGCGATAGGCGTCGTACTCCCCCTCCTCGATCGTCTCGCAGATCGCCGAGCGCAGCAGCTCCATCCGGCGCGCGCGCAGGTCCGCCGCCGTGGGCACCCGTCCCCGCTCGATCTGCCGCCCGACGACCCGCTCGATCCCCCGCAGGAGGAACTGCTCGCGTGGCTGCGCCAGCGTGATGGCCGTTCCCTCGCGCCCCGCGCGCCCCGTGCGGCCGATGCGGTGCACGTACACGTCCGGCGTCTGCGGGATGTCGTAGTTGATCACGTGGCTCACGTGCTCCACGTCCAGCCCGCGCGCCGCCACGTCGGTGGCGATCAGCAGGTCCGCCGTCCCGTCGCGGAACTTCTTCATCACCCGGTCGCGCTGCACCTGGTTGAGCCCGCCGTGCAGCGCCTCCGGCCGGTAGCCCCGCACGCCGAGCGCTTCGGTGAGCTCGTCCACCTCGGTCCGCGTGCGGCAGAAGAGGATGGCCGAGGTGGGCGCCTCCAGGTCCAGGATGCGGGTGAGCGCCTCCAGCTTGTACGGCCGGGGCACCACGTACGCCACCTGGCGCACCAGCGGCGTCTCCAGCTTGTCCTGGCGGACGGTGACGCGCACCGGCTCGCGCATGTGCTTCTCGGCCAGCTCCGCGATCCGCTGCGGGAAGGTGGCCGAGAAGAGCGCCGTCTGCCGTCCCTGCGGGGTCTCCTCGAGGATGGTGTCGATGTCCTCGATGAACCCCATGTCCAGCATCTCGTCCGCCTCGTCCAGCACCACGTACCCCACGCCGGAGAGGTCCAGCGACCGCCGGCGGATGTGGTCCAGGATGCGCCCCGGCGTCCCCACCACCACGTGGACGCCGCGCCGCAGCTCGCGAAGCTGCCGGTCGATGGCCTGCCCGCCGTAGACGGCCAGCACGCGCAGCCCCCGCCGCGCGCCGTACTTGTGCGTGGCCTCGGCCACCTGCACGGCCAGCTCGCGGGTGGGCGCCAGGATCAGCGCCTGCACCCCCTGGCGCTCCGGGTCCAGCCGCTCCACCAGCGGCAGCGCGAACGCCGCCGTCTTCCCCGTCCCCGTGGCCGCGCGGCCGATCACGTCGCGCCCCTCGAGGAGGAGGGGGATGGTCTGCACCTGGATGGGCGTGGGCTCCTCGTACCCCAGCGCGTCCAGCGCCGCCAGCACCTCGGGCGAGAGCCCCAGGCTGGCGAAAGTCGTGGCCGGCGCGGCCTCCGGAGTCTCCGGCGCCTCGGCGGTGGCCTGTTCGGGCATATCCATCTGGTCGGTCAACTCGTCTGCTCCGTCGGAAATCGTTACTCAATCAAGCTGTCAAGCCCTACAATGTCGCTCCCCGGGGCCCTCCGAGCCAGGGTAGGGCGATCAAACGCATCGATCGCCCCCGTCTCCGGGCCCGATCGACGCCCCCGGAAACGCGAGCAGCGATGCCCGCCCCGGCTCGCCAACCCCCTGCCCCGCAGTCCGCGAAGGCGGACTTTGTGCCGTTGTAGCGGCGGGTTTCAACCCGCCGGCGCGGGCGGACTCCACTCCGTCGGTCGACCCCCTTCGCCCGACCTCAGTACCCGTAGTGCCCCACGTCCGGCTCGCGGGCGAACGCGCGGAGCGCCTCCTCGGCCTGCGGGTGCTCCTCCAGCAGCCCACGCAGGCGGCGGAACGACACCCGCAGCATCCGCTCGCGGAGGACGGCGTCGGTGGAGGCCGCCGGGTACAGCCACTCCGGCACGTACTTGTCGGTGGTGGGCTGCGACGGCGCGTTCTCCACCCCGTCCGGCGGCGGCGACACGCCCAGCCCCGACCGCACCAGCTCGTACGCCAGGAGCGGGTCCAGCCCCTCCTCGCGCGACACGTCGTACAGCATCTCCGCCAGCTCCGGCGACATCCCCGCCGCTTCCGCGTCGCTGATCACGTCGATCCGCCGCCGCGAGAGCTCGGCCGCGTCCACCCCCGCCTCCGCGCTGGTCAGCAGGCAGCTGTCGCTGCCGAAGTACGTGTCCTCGGCCCGGCGCCGCCGCCGGCGCTCGCGATACCCGTTCAGGGCGTGTCCCGCCCGCTCCTCGCGCTCCGCCATCTCCCGCTCGTCCCCGGCTGCGTCCAACGTTCCCTCCCTTGCATGGCTGTCTTCCCCCGGGACTGGCCCGGAGGAACCCGACCCCGTGGGCGGGAGCAAGCGCCGGACCATCGCGCGCGGAAGGAGGAGTCCTTGCGTTTCTTCAAAGCTGAAACAACGTTGAGACGACAAGCCAGAACACGGCGGATTTCCAGCCCCTTCCTGTCCCCCCCACGGGGCACGATCCGTGCGTTTCGGCCGGCGCCTCCGGAGACGCCCAGCGCATCCGGACGGAGAACGGTGCGCGTACCACTCAACGACCCTCATCGGAGCCAGCCGTGGCCGACATCCGGGTGGAGCCCAGGCGCCCCGGCGCGTGGCCGTGGATCGCGGGGCTGATCGTCCTGGCGATGCTGATCTGGGGCCTCACCCGGCTCCTGGGCGGCGACGACGACGTGGTGGTGGACCGGGCCGTCCCGCCCGCTCCCACGGCCCCGGCGCCGGCCTCGCCCTGACCGGCCCGCCGCCCCCATGGCGGCGGCGCGGGAACGAAGTTGACGAACGCGGCCGGACGGCCTCTCCCGCCGTCCTGATGCCGACTCGATAGACGTTAGTCTGCGGTGCGGGAAGACGGACGCCCGCCCCGCCGCCCGAGGCTCCTCCGCCCGGGCGATTTCCGGCCGTCCACACGCCACACCTTGAGTCGGTATCAGGTGGAAGGAGCTTCGATGTCGCCCCTCGCCCGCAGGACGGCGCGGATTGCCGCCGCCGCGCTGTCGCTGGCCCTCGTGGCCGGCCCCGGGACCGCGTCCGCCCAGTACTTCGGGCAGAACCAGGTCCAGTACAAGAGCTTCGACTTCCGCGTGCTGCGGACGCCGCGCTTCGACATCTACTACTACCCGGAGGAGGAGGCGGCCGTCCGCGACGCCGCCCGGATGGCCGAGCGCTGGTACGCGCGGCTCTCGCGCGTGCTGGACTACGAGTTCGAGTCGCGGCAGCCGGTCATCATGTACGCCGCGCACCCGCACTTCCAGCAGACCACCGCGCTGGGCGGCGGCGTGGGCGAGGGGACGGGCGGCGTCACCGAGGCGTTCAAGCAGCGGGTGATCCTCCCCTTCACCCCCAGCTACGAGGAGACCGACCACGTCCTGGGCCACGAGCTGGTGCACGCCTTCCAGTACGACATCTCGGGGCTGGGCCGCGCGGGCGGGGGGATCGAGGAGGCTTCGCGCCGCTTCAACGTCCCGCTCTGGTTCATCGAGGGGATGGCCGAGTACCTCTCGGTGGGCCCCGTGGACCCGCACACCGCCATGTGGATGCGCGACGCCGCGCTCACGGGCGACCTTCCCTCCATCGACCAGCTGAACTACGACCCCAGCTTCTTCCCCTACCGGTGGGGACAGGCGCTCTGGGCGTACATCGGCGGGCGGTGGGGCGACGCCACCATCGGGCAGATCCTGAAGCAGGTGGGCCAGGGCGTCCCCTTCGAGGACGCCTTCCAGCGGATCCTGAACGCCGACCTGGACGAGATCGTCACCGACTGGCACACCTCCATCCGCCGCACCTACCTCCCGTTGATCGCCGAGCAGCGCGAGGCCTCGGAGCTGGCGCGGCCGCTGATCACGCAGCGCGGCCGCGGCGGGCGGTACAACCTGGCCCCGGCGCTCTCGCCCGACGGCCGGCGCGTGGTGTTCATCTCCGAGCTCGACAACCTGGACATCGAGCTCTACGTGGCCGACGCCGAGACGGGGCAGGTGCAGAGGCGGCTCCAGCGGGGGACCACCTTCGACCCGCACTTCGGCAGCCTGCGCTACATCTCGTCCGCCGGCGTCTGGTCGCCCGACGGGACCCGCTTCGCCTTCTCGGCGCTGCGCAAGGCGCAGGACGTGGTGGTGGTGCTGGACGTGGACCGCGGCCGCATCCTCCGTGAGTACGAGGTGGACGGGGTCGACGAGATCACCAACCCCACCTGGTCGCCCGACGGGAGCACCATCGTCTTCTCGGGGATGAGCGGAGGGCACAGCGACCTGTGGGCGCTGGAGCTGGCCAGCGGGCGCGGCCGCAAGCTGACCAACGACGCCTACGCCGACATGCACCCGTCGTTCTCGCCCGACGGGCGGACCATCGCCTTCGTGACCGACCGGGGCCCCAACACCGACCTGTCGGTGCTGCGCTGGGGGAACTACCGCATCGCGCTGATGGACTACTCCACCGGGGGGATCCGCCCGCTGGACGGGTTCGAGCTGGGGAAGAACATCAACCCGCAGTGGGCGCCGGACGGGCGGAGCTTCTACTTCATCTCCGACCGCACGGGCATCCCCAACGTCTACCGCTACTACACCGACGGCGCGCGCACCACGCAGGTGACCACGCTCTTCACCGGGGTCAGCGGCATCACCGACCTGAGCCCCGCGCTCAGCTCGGCCACGCGCGCCGACCGGGTGGTGTTCACGGCGTACGAGCGCGAGGTGTACAACCTCTACTCGCTCAACGAGCCGGCCCAGCTGGCCGGCACCACCCCCGCCGTCCCGCAGCTGTCGCAGAACGGCGACCCGCTCCCGGCCATCCTCCCGCCGTCGCCGCGCCCCACCGAGCCCGCGTACAACCGCGTGCTGGCGCTGGTGCGCGACCCGGTGTTCGGCCTTCCGCCCGAGTCGGCCGAGGCGACGTACGCGGTGGCGCCGTACCGCGCGCGGCTCTCGCTGGACTACCTGGGGCAGCCCTCGGTGGGCGTCTCGGGGAGCACGGGCCCGTACGCCCGGGGCGGCGTCTACGGCGGCGTGGGCGGGATCTTCAGCGACATCCTGGGGCAGCACACGGTCTACGGGACGGTGCAGGCGCAGGGGCAGATCGAGGAGATCGGCTTCAACGCGGTGTACCTGAACCGGCAGAACCGGGTGAACTGGGGCGTGGCCGCGCAGCGCACGCCGTACCTGGCCGGCACCCGCCGGCGGGTGGAGGACCAGCAGGCCGGGGAGCTGCGCGACCAGGTGGTCATCTTCCGCTACTTCGACACGGCGCTGTACGGGATCGCGCAGTACCCGTTCTCGCAGGTGCAGCGGATCGAGGCGGCGGCCGGGGCGCGGCGGATCTCGCAGGACCTGCAGATCCGCGAGTACATCTACGAGAACGTCAACGGCACCTACCAGGGCCCCGTGGACTACCGGGAGAGCGAGGAGGACCTGGAAGGGTACTCGCTGGCCGAGGGGTCGCTGGCGCTGGTGTACGACAACGCGGTCTTCGGCTACACCTCGCCGTTCGCGGGGCAGCGCTACCGCTTCGAGGTGGCGCCCACCTTCGGCGACCTGCAGTTCAACTCGGTGACGGCCGACTACCGGCGCTACTTCCTGGCGCGGCCGCTGACGCTGGCCGTCCGCGGGATCCACACGGGCCGCTACGGCCGTGACGAGGCGGTCCCCAGCTCGCTCTTCCTGGGCTACCCCTCGCTGCTGCGCGGGTACAGCTACGGGAGCGTGACCGACGCCTGCCTGGAGGAGCTGAACCAGTCGGACAACGGCGGCGACGAGTGCGAGGTGTTCGACGAGCTCTTCGGGAGCCGGATCGCGGCGCTGAACGTGGAGCTGCGCCTCCCGCTCCTCCGCCAGCCGGTGGTGGGGAACTCGATCGGGCTGCCGCCGGTGGAGGCGTTCGTCTTCTTCGACGCCGGCACCGCCTGGGGCAAGCTCCCCAACAACCAGAACGACGACGTGAAGACCACGACGAACTTCCGGTTCGGGGTGCAGGAGGGCTTCGAGGACCGCGGGATCCTCTCCAGCGTGGGCGTGGGCTCGCGGATCAACGTCTTCGGCTACCTGATCGTGGAAGTCGACTTCGTCCGCCCGCTCGACCGTCCCCGCGGCTGGCACTGGCAGTTCGCCTTCCAGCCCGGCTTCTAAACGGCGGGTGCGAAGGTGCGAGGGTGCGGGGGTGCGATGGCGCCTCCGCACCCTCGCCTTTTTTGCGCCCCGATCCCAATGGCCCCGTCGAAGAGGCAGCTGCATCCGGAGAGAGAAAGCTGCGTCCCGCCGTGGAGCCCTCGATGGAGATGAGTATCGAAATTCTCCGGAAGAGCACCTTTCGGTCTTCCCTCTCACTGCTGTCCGGCTCGTTGGGCTGTCCTGTCCTGTAATCTGTTGAGTGACAGTGACTTACATCGGCATCTCGTCGCACACGATTTGAATTCCACCCCCTCCTCATCGATCCTGTGGCCGAACCC
>Ga0247770_1001906_pt1 | contig 13933 bp, 15 predicted proteins | sample UWRJL136409B6_FD_179943 | JGI IMG/M metagenome (GOLD analysis project Ga0247770, IMG submission 179943) | Plant litter microbial communities from Arlington Agricultural Research Station in Wisconsin, United States - UWRJ-L136-409B-6 | ecosystem: Environmental > Terrestrial > Plant litter >... | reverse complement strand
GCGCATCTACAGCGACTTTGTGTACTCTGCGAACAGTGGCTTTTCCTACGTACAATCGTAAGCAGAATGGCGCGCGCCCACCCTCTTGTCTCAGCGCACACTAATGCGCCAGGCGCAGGTTGATCCGCGATGGCGTCGCAATACCGTTCACGGCGCACGCAACGTCCCCGACGGTTACGATGCCCCGACTCAAGGCGATTACCACCGGGTCGATTCCCTCATTTCTTGATGTCGTCCTCAACCTGAACGAGGGGGACGAGAGCTCAACGCTGGCCTCTCAGGACACCTGGCTTGCGCAGTTGAAGGCGAAGGACACCGGGAAGCTGCTGATGTATGGGGACGATACCTGGCTGAAGCTGTTCCCTGGAACTTTTGACCGAGCTGACGGGACAACGAGTTTCTTCGTCTCGGTGAGTAACTCGTATAAGACCGGGAGCTGTTCTAGGTCATGCAGCTGACGAGCTCCAGGACTTCACCGAGGTCGATAATAATGTCACCCGACACCTTCCGGAAGAGCTTAAGAATAACGACTGGAATACGATGATTCTTCACTATTTGGGGTTGGACCATATTGGACACAAGGGCGGTCCGAGAAGGTAGGGCGTGCCTTGTTCTTTTTGCGCTCAGCCATGCTAAGCGGTTGCGAAGCGTCCACATGCTCCCCAAGCAACGCGAGATGGACGGGGTTATCAAGCGGATTTTCAGCGCTATCGAATCAGAGCCACATCTCCAATCGACGCTGTTTGTAGTCTGCGGAGATCACGGCATGAACGACGCCGGCAACCACGGCGCATCCTCGCCAGGCGAGACATCTCCAGCATTGGTATTCCTGTCGCCGAAGCTCAAGACTTTGCAAGCATCATTTCAGGCACCTCTTCCGGATGCCGAAGACTTTCAGTACTACACCACGGTTGAGCAGTCGGATCTTGCCCCTACGCTAGCTGCCCTACTCGGGTTCCCTGTTCCCAAGAACAATCTTGGTGCTCTGATCCCGGATTTTCTCCCATTTTGGCCAAACAGTGGGTTCCAGCTATCTCATTGCGTGCCATACCAGCTATTGACGACGAGTTACCAGAAAACGACCAGGTTCAGTTATTGATGCGCAACGCTCACCAGATATTGGATATCATAACTGCCGCATTTGGAAACCAGATCCTAGACCAAGAATCGGCGCAAGCCGGGTGCTCCAACCCTGAAAGTGACTATAAGGAGCTTGCTTGTCAGTGGAATGATGTGTCCCAACAAGCCCCTCTGGACCCAGCCGACACACTTGACACCAAATGGGTCTCAGCCACTGTCGAGGTATTTCACGACTCGTCTGGTTCTGGGAAAAGTGCTAACCTGTGTTTAGTGGCTACGGAAAGCCCAGAGTCTGATGAGCAGCATGGCCAGCAACTATGACTTCACAAGATTACTTGGGGGCCAAATTGTTGCCGTGATCGCCGTGATATGTGCTGCTCGGGCCGCGCACATGTTAATCGATGAGACCGTTGTAGAAGCACCCTCACTTGCCATAATCAGTATCGCCTATGGGGTCATGATGTTCGCAAGCAGCTATGTCGAAGAAGAACATCACTTCTGGTACTGGGCTACAACTGCCTGGTTCGGATATCTTGGCTTGAAGGAACTCAACAGGTAAAGCTTTCCCTGCTCCAGGGATTACTACGTTTATTCTGATCTCATCATATCTTCACCAGGAAACCCTCATCGAAGCCGTGTGGTGTTTTTATCACGCTAATCATGCTTGGTACCGTCCGAGTGATCAGGGCTTGGAACCAAACAGGTCAAAAATATGCAGGCGAGCCCGATATTGTCAAGACCTTTGTGTATTCAAACCCACAACTGCTTTGGTTCCTTGTAGGCGCCACGTACATTTGGATACACCGCGAACTGGTCTTCGGCTTCAACGGCATTATAGCCCCCGTCAGCTACGCTTCCGCGACCGGGATGATCCTCGCCGCTGTCACCTTCAAGGTATCGTTTACGAAAGAGGATGCGCCTGAGCTCGTGATCGGCTTCGTGAGGAGCATAGCGGACCTTGGTTTTACACAGGGTCACTCCCTAGTCGCCAGAGCGCGTGCCGTGTTCATCGCGCTGGGAGGAGGGCTCCTGGTCGTTATCTTCTATATTCTTACCAGGAGGCGGCTATCTTACATTGCCCCGGGTGCGTAGTTATCATTCCCGCCGTGACGGTCGGACAGCTAACACTACGTCTCAGCAATCGAAACTGTCCACCATCTATATACTCTCTTGGCCATGACCCAGTCGCGCACAACCAACATCCCCCTCTTCCTCCTCTTTCACCTCCAATACAACCTCCTCAAAGCTCAAGACCTCAGCCTCGTCGACCTCAGCACCTCCTCGCTGTTGCTCCAATATACATCATTCTTTGCCTTTGGCGGGTCCAACGCCATCTCCTCCGTTGACCTATCTAATGCTTACAACGGCATTTCTGGCTTCAACATCACCGCCGTCGGTGTACTCACCTTTGTCAGCAACTGGGCGGCACCCATCTACTGGACATCGGCCACCACCATGCTCCTGTTACGCAAGGCGTGGAAGGAAGGTGCCGGGTGGGGCGTGTATAGGGGGCATGTGGCCGTCCTGACTCTGTTTACGACGTGTAGCGTCGCGGCCGTCATGGCGGCTTGCACAGTTCTGCGAACGCATTTGTTCATATGGACTGTGTTCTCACCAAAGTATTTGTACTGCATTGCATGGAGCTTGGGGCAGCATATGTTAGTAAACATTGTTGTGGGGGGTGTTCTGTTTTGGCTGGGAAGTTTGTAATTAGGAGGAGAGGAGTGCACGTCAAACCATCGTATTTAGATGAATGAAGGAAACTCCAGCTAATTCATGTGGTCGTAACAAAATCGAAGCAAGAAAAGTAATTCATGTTCCAGATGCAGACAGGCCAAGCTTGTAGTTCCCAAAAAACCTCATTACCCATAAACACAGAGCCGGCCGGTCCATCCATCCATCCGTCCGTCCAGCAATCCCCCATACCGTACACATCATGTCCGTAAATAGCAGCTCGCATACAGCAGCCTACAACTCTTCTTCTTCGTCCGTCAAGAGATCATCAATAAGAGAATCATCCAGTGCCGTCCCGTCCATGACCGTCCCCTCCACCATAGTCCGCATAATCGTCGTCCCATCCTTGCTCTCGTCCATATCGTCATCATCTTCCTCTTCCTCTTCCTCTTTAATCTGCGTCTCATGCATGACCACCGTCCTCTCCTCGGGCATAATCGTCTTATCGTCCACGCCTACCGACGTGCTGCGGCTGACACTGCGGCGGAAGGCCCCGCCCACACCGGCAGCAGGGTCTGCTGCGGCGTCGAAGTTGTTGACAATCTTGCCCAAGCTGACGTGGATCTTGTACAGAGCGTTGCGGCTTGTGGCATCGGATAAGAGCTGGGCATCGACAGCTTCGCAGACGTCAGCGTAGACGTCGCGAATTTTGTCCTCTGATGAGGCCGGCGAAACGTAAAGCTTCCCGAGTAAGGTGGCGATAATTTTCTTTTCCTCCTCTGTGGTTTGTGTTAGTAATTTCGTGGCAAGGGGGCCGAAAGATGTTGGTGAATACGTACTATTGCAGCTCCCGTTCAATCTCTCGAGGATATCCTTGGCGAACTCGAGGTGCACGTCTCCATTCACATTCTTCTTCTCCAGCGCATCGGCTGACACGCCGGGGGAATAGCACTTGCGGGGGTCCGTCCAGTCGACGAGACAAGCGCCGATGGTGGCGAGACTGACCATCTCGTCTTCGACGTCGGCGTCGTCATCGTCAAGACCTTCGCGTACATTGTACAGCGTGTGCAAGGCATCGAGCGCGACGATGCGCATCAGGTCTTGGTTCCCAGCGCGCGAGTAACAGAAGACGGGGAGGAAGTAGTTGAGTGCTTGCCTGACGCTCTGGTTACCCGCGCTGGCGGGCTCGAAGTAGGCGACGACTAGTGTTTTGAGGAGCTCCGCTGACACTTCGTGGTCACTAACGACACGGCCCAGGAGGAGCTTAGAGGCGGCCACAGTCGCGGCGGCTTGGACTTCGGGTGCCTTGGAGCCTGACCGCAAGGCTTTAATATAAACCTTGAGGAGGGTAGGGTTGGAGGACAAAAGCTGCGCCCCGTGGACGTTGAGAATATCCGTGAGAATTTGGAGTGCCGTGATCTGGAGTGCCGTATGGCCCTTGCTGAAGAAGTGCATAAAAAGGGTCAAGTTCTCTTCAGCTAGCGAACGGTCGAGGAGGGAGCAGAGGCCTAGGCATACTAGACCCCTTTCGCGCACAGGTGCTTCGTGACTTCGAACTGCGGGAACAACAAGGTTGTTCAGCATCGACACCAGGTGGTCGTTCTGCTGTAGGTTGCCCGCGACGTTGGACAGCATGCACTGCACGATGTGGAGGCACTTCATGTTGATCATGATCTCCTTGATGGCCTTCTTGGCAGTCTCTTCCTCTGAGAGTTCGGGGGTCTTACCCCTCTTTTTCGTCGGCGTGGTGTCGCTGCTGACCTCGGATCTCGCCGAATGGAAGCTCTCGTCGGCGTCGTCACCTGGCATGTCGTCGACGATAGTGTCGTGGACATCTGCCACGGCCTCAAGGACGATGCTGCAGAACTCCTTCTCCCCCGCGGCATCCGGAGCGCTCAAGTCACGGAGCACCTCCACGGTGAGTTTGGTCACCTCATCCGGAAGCTCTGGGATCGAAAGTGTCTGACGGAGAAGGGCGAACATCTTACGGCGTCCGACTTCGTCCGAATAGTCCAAGGTGAGGGCAATATGAAGCAGCTGCTCTACTATGAACTCCTGCTCCACTGTGTCCTCCTCCTCGTCCTCTTCGGTTTCTATCTCATCGGCCCTTCTGATCGCGTCGATCAGAACCTTGATATACCGCTCGAGGTAGAAAGCGACCTTGGTAACTTCAGGTAGCTTTTCTTCAACCAGCGCTTCGTATTTGCCGTTGTTCTCACTTCTACAGAAGTCGTTGAAGCTGCGGGCGACAAACACTGACTCTGCGCTCAAAGTCTCCCAAAAGTTGTCATCAAAGGCAATCGCCTCTCGGTAGTCTGGGCGACCTTCCCAGAACCCTTTCATGGCCTCTAGAGCCACACCGTTTTCAACACCAGAGTTGACGACGTCAATCCGCTCCAGGAGTTCCAAAAGGGCATCGAGATTTGGTGGTGACACCTCGGCTTGGCCGTTCTCAGCGGGCGGCGGCGTCCCAGCGCAGTCTTCGATCCATCTCTCCCGGAAAAGCCGGCCGGCGGCCTTGCGTACGTTCTCATCTCTGTCACGCAGTCCCCATCGGAGGAGCTTTTCTCTCATAGAGAGAGACAGATGGCGAAAGTCGCCCAGGGCGGGTAAAAGTCGGGAATAAACTGCTCTTCGTGTTGCCGCATCCTGATCACGCGCTCGTTCCAGCAGGAAGGGCAGGGTATTTGGCAGAATAGGGAGGTTCACCAAGAGCGATCTCCTCACATCAGCACTGGGGTCGTTCTGCAGGACCTCTAGCAGCTTTTCGAGCAGGCTCACTGCCGCGCCGTCGTAATCGCTGTCGTCCGAATCTCCCTTCGCTTCCGCCTCATTTCCAGCGAGGCGTCCCAGCCCCAAGACCGCCTGGACACGGACCATAGCCTCTTTGTCGCGTATCCTCTTGAGAAGACCCTGTCGCAGTTTCTGGAACAACTCGTCATCGATAGCATCAAGCGAGTTGATGATGTGCGAAATCAGTTGCGTGGACCGGTATCGCACGAACTTGTCCTTGGCTGTCATGAGCGGCAGGACCTTCTCGATAAGGTGGGCGGTCAAGCGCGTGGTAGGAGTCTCGGGCATGGTGCTAGCATCCTGGTCGGCCTCGCCGAGCACCTCGTTGTCTTTGTCGACGGCGTGACGCAGGAATAAACCGATGAAGCGAATCGTCTTCTCGCCGACGCCCTCGCTCTTCTTGACGGGCATGACGCGCAAAACGCAGCGCAGGAATTCGGCGTTGAAGTGGTCCTCCTCGAAATCGGCAGCGGCCGACTTCTTGGCGCTGGTCGGTTCATAGCAGCAGGCTTCTTGGACTTTGCGCAGCGTCACGGCAAGCTTTCGATGCGATGCCGTAGTGCGCTGGGCTTCGTGGAAGACAGGAGCTACCTGAGCGCGGAGCGCATTGTCGGCTGTCTCGGGCGGGACTTCAAGGTTTGCTGATGACGCGCGCGACGCCGTCGAGGCGCGCGCATTCAGGTTCGAGACGGACGATTTGTGTGATACGGCTCCCGAGGTCCGCGCGGACCTCGAGGTTCTGGCGGGCATCTTGTCAGAAAAGTTTCGGTTCTCAAAATGGTGATTGTTAGTGCGATAGTGCTGCAATCGAGCAAAAACGGTTCATGGTAGAATGTCGAGAAAGGTCGTGATATTGGAAGACCAATTGTTGTTTGTTTACTTAGCCCCCACAGTATGAAGTACTTCGGTACCTCATAGCCCAAAAGCGGCTTAGCGTACCATGCTTGGCGGGGTGAGAACTTGGCATTTGTCCCAAGGCTGGGCCCAAAAAAAAGAGGGTCTCTCTTCTCCGTGTAAAAGTGCATCACCGGCTTGTCAAAGAGTCGAACAGTAGGGTCTGGCTTTGTGATATTACAGGCCTTAATTTCAAATGAAATCGGTTACTTTGGAATACGCCGCCAGAGAATGCAGGAAGGCTTTTTCAGGATAGGAGATGGCCTATAATAGAGGAGGGCATGGGTTACATATGACAGTGTAAATACATGTCTTGCACTGGCTGGGGGACCCCACCGCTGATAAGGAGCGTTATCGGGATGGCGATCGAGAAAAAAAAGCAGGAGCTCTCCAATCTTGCAGCAACCGTTGTGCAGCTAAATTTCGAGACAATCGCGACAATGGGAAAGCCAGGGGAAAAGAAACGCCAACGCGATGCCGAGGATGTGGATGCCGTGGTGAAAGAGGCAATTGCTCAAGATGAAGTCGCCAAACCTAATGCGCGGGCGAAAAGAGCCCGCACTGAAACAAACAAATCACTGTTCATTCGCTCTCTTCCTCCATCGGCCACCAGCGAGTCCCTGACGGAGTTTTTCTCCCAGCACTACCCCGTCAAACACGCCACTGTGGTCTTGGATCCCAGGACGAAAACATCAAGAGGGTACGGCTTCGTCTCCTTTGCTGACCCGGAGGACGCCATTGAAGCAAAGGAGAAGTTGAACAACCACGTCCTCGACGGACGCAAACTGAGACTTGACGTTGCCCAGCCAAGAAACCGAGATGCCAGCAAGACAGACTCTGCTATCTCTTCGAAACTTGTTGAGGAAAAGCGTAAGCGCGAAGAGGACCTGGCCGAGTCCCGCAAGACAAAGCTCATCATTCGAAACCTGCCGTGGTCCATCAAGTCGTCTGAACAACTGTCGGCTTTGTTCAAAAAGTTTGGCAAGGTGAAGTTTGCTGATCTTCCAAATGACAAGGGGAAACTCTCCGGCTTTGGTTTCGTCACGATTCGTGGTCGGAAGAATGCTGAGAAGGCCTTGGAGGCCATAAACGGCACGGAAATCGATGGTCGAACTGTGGCAGTTGATTGGGCGGTAGACAAGCAAACCTGGGATGAACAACACAAGGTAGAGGGAGAGGAGGTTGAGGCGGGGGAGGTTCCGGTCAAAGCAGACAGGAAGACCAAGACCAAGAAAGCAAAGCCGGCCGAAGAAGATGACGACGACATGGAGGGCATGACCCAGGAGGACAAGGACCTAGTAAACTTTTTCAAGAGCCAGGGAGAGAATCTTGAATCTGAATCAGAGGGAGGAAGCGACGATGAGAAGGACGAGGATGATGAAGAAGGGGCCGGTGACAACGAAGATGACGATTCGGACGACGGCGGTGCTGATCTAGAGCTCAGCGATGTGTCGGACGATGAAGAGGAAGAGAAGCCCGCCCCCCGGAAAACGACCAACGAGACAACCGCTTTTATCCGCAACCTCCCGTACACCGCAACTGATGAGACGCTCAAGGCCCAGTTCGCCCACTTCGGCGCAGTACGATACGCCAGGGTTGTAAAAGACCGTGCTACAGACCGCCCAGCTGGTACGGGTTTCGTGTGCTTCTACAACGAGGAGGAGTTCAATGCTTGCGTGAAAGGTGCGCCGCGCCAGGCAACTACATCAGCAACATCTAAGCACTCTCTTCTTCAAAATGACGCCGCCGACCCAACCGGAAAGTACACGATGGACGGCAGAGTTCTGCAAGTCACGCATGCTGTCGACAAGGAAGAAGCTGGCCGCCTAGCAACTGAGGCCATTGGAGGTCGCAACGCCAAAGACAAGGACAAGCGGAAACTCTTTCTCTTGGCCGAGGGCTCTATCCCAGCGAGCTCGCCGCTCTATCAGAAACTGTCTGCGACAGAGATCAGGATGAGAGAGGCGAGTGCCAAGCAGCGAAAGAAGATGATTCAAACCAACCCCAGTCTTCATTTGAGCTTGACCCGTCTTGCGCTACGCAACATTCCTCGCGAGCTGACCTCCAAGGACCTCAAGGCGCTTGCCCGTGAGGCCGTCGTGGGCTTTGCCAAAGATGTTAAGGAGCGCCGCAGGCAGCCTCTTTCCAAGGAGGAGAATAACCGAGGTGGCCAGGCTGACAAGGATGCCGAGCATCGCAGGAAAGAAAAGAAGAAGGGTGTGGTCACCCAAGCCAAGATTGTTTTCGAGTCGAATGATGGGTCCAAGATCGCCGAAGACAAGGGTGGAGGCAAGAGCAGAGGCTATGGCTTCATCGAATACTCTTCCCACCGCTGGGCTTTGATGGGACTGCGCTACCTGAACGGCCACGCGCTCAAGAATGAGTCCGGGAAGCACCAACGCCTGATTGTCGAGTTTGCGATTGAGAACGCCAGCGTCGTGCACAGGAGACAACAACAAGTGGACCGGAACAAGCAGTTCCCTGGCGGTAAGCCTGGGGGTGGAAAGCCGCCGGGTGACAGGAAGTTCGGTGCACCAAAGGGACAGAGGGATGTCCATAAGAGCAAATCGGCATGGAAGGAATGGAAGAGAGAGAAGGAGGCCAGGGTTGCTGCAGAGACCCTGAAGGATGGGTCTAGTGCACAGCCCACTAGCAAGGGGGAGAAGAAGAACACTGACACAAAGCTGGCTCTGAGGACGAAGATCATCGCAAGGAAGCGGATGATGAGAAAGAAGAAAGGGGATTCGAGAGCGGGCAAATAGGTATGATCGTGAGAGTTTGTTTTCACGATGTGTTGGTAGAACTAGTCCGTTGTCTTGTGTGTTTAGAGCTAGTTCCGCATAATCGCCCAGATGCGTTGAGCCCGTCATTGGGATTATCCATTCAGAAATTGAAACTGCCGAACAACACCCTAGTTCCCAGTTTCTTATTTGCTCCTAGTGCATTGATGGCGTGGTGTGGGAGATGCATCACATTTCTTTTCTTGCATTTGAACAACCTAATAGTCAAGACATGATATTTACATGTACCCTCGAAATACCACTCCTTTAGAATCGGCAGGTATCATCATTGGAACGTTTCCGCGCGTAGACAATTTGTCATCAGCGACTCCAAAACCAGCCAGTGGGTTTCTTATCATCTTTACTCGGAGGTCTGCCCTCCATGTTGTCCGAACCTTGCCTACTGTGTGTTCGGTCATCCGATCTGGTTTCACGTTGCTGGCTTCCGTCCGGTATTGCGCCATCAGCACGAACGGAATGGCGGACTCTTCGTGACGTTTCCTCTCCGTCGGCGTTCTTCACAGAAACGACTGTCTCGGTGTGGACGGCACCGGTCTTATCTACGTACTCTTTCTTTGTGATAGTCTTGGTACCTCCGGTCCATGTTGGCTTCATCCTTTCCGAAGAGCTAATGACGCGGACCCCTTGATCTCCTCGGGGCTTGTCTTCATCTTCTCCAATATGTTTGAACAAATCAAAGAGATTGTCCAGCTTTTTGGGGGCGGCGCGCTCAACAGCCCGGTAGGCGTCCTCCTCCGTCTCCGCGTTTTCAGTCCCACCTATCGCGGCTTTGTGCACGCGCTCAACCTTTTCAGTTGCTTCCTTCTGCCACAGCTTTTCGTCCTTCTTCATCTCCGCAACCCAGCCAAGTAGGTGTGTCAGCGGGTCGGATTCCACCTCCCGCTGTGCAACCCACTCCGCCATCGTCTGGGGCGACCTGTATGACATGCGGTCATGGAATGGGAAAAGCACCTCGTCGAGCCGGCTTTGCTTCAGATGCCAGAGATAAGCTTCGGCTTGTTTGCCAATTTCGGGTTTGAACGAGGTGCCGCCACCAAGGAGCAGCTGCTGTAGCCTCAACGACTCCTTCTGCATCGGAGAAAGCACGCGATCCTTCATCGGCAGGCCGGAGCTAGCACGAAGGAGATCATCAAAGGCGTCCGACCAGCCACCCAAGGAAGAGTCGTCCTCCTGGCTAGATAGCTCGTCCCCGGTTGCTGTGGGCCTCCATCCCAAATACCGGTCTAACAGCAGAGGCGAGTAGGGTGACCGCGTGAGGAAGAGCATCCAACCCGTATTACTCTCCTCTAGTGTGGAGCCTCGGAAGGAATCAATGATACCATCGATATCCTTCGAGCCCTCGGCCACCTGAAGGTAGTTCACTTGGGGTTCGGCATCCTCGCGGGATTGGCGCGGCCAACTGCGCCCCTCGGCCATCGGATCCGAAGGTGTGTCTTGTACCTCTCGTAGAGTTTCTGGGCTGGGTTGGGAGGGGATCGGTCCTAAGGCGAAACTGCGGGAGACGATGGATGGAAGACCGAGGACTCTTTGAAGGCCGGCGCCTACGCGCTCATCAATGTGCTGCTTGAAACGCACGAATGGATTCTTCTTGGGCGGCTCGTCGTCTGGCATTCCGAGATGGCAGGTTCAATTGACTCGGTTGGGTGCTTAACGTTGAATTAACGGTGGCATGATGGATGGACTTGTGAATGTCGACGTGGTTGTTGGTTTTGATTCGGGGAAGCTCGGGGGGTACCTCCCCGCAGAAACTCCCGGCTTATTACCTAAACCGAGCTGACCTCAAAGATTTTCTTTGAGCTCCCCAGGTCATACGAGAATCAGCCATGATGCCTACTACAGGCTAGACGACTAATATCTGCTGCTGCAGTATTCCTCACGCGTTTGATCACAGTACCAGCAGGGCTCTTGGCAAAGTGTCGCGGACGTTATCTCCGCGCATTGCCGTGTATCCGTTGCTGAAAACCGCTAAGATAGGCAGCGAGCAACTTTTTCCACGCGTTGTCGAGCAGCTGCTACGAAGGCTCAGGCCAAAAGAAAGGGTCCCCTTAGCCAGTGCGAAAATGCCTTCTTACTGTAAAGACCACCTATGGCTTTCGTTGCTACAGCCCATCTCCCATTCTGAAAAGGCCTTCCTACATTTCAATTGGGCCTTCCTGCATGTTAAAACGGCCTGTAATGCGATAAGCTCAGACCTTACCGCTTCAGAAGAGGACTGTGTGAAGATTCCAAAAAGGCATTTTCGCACTGATTAAGGGGACTTTTTTTTTGGGGGCCCGAGCCTTCGTACTGAGGGGGGGCATTCTAGATTCAAGGCACTGAAGGTTCTAGCGCCGTCTCAGAGACAAAGGAATGAAGGGATGTGAAAGGGGAAACAAGACATTGTTTCATAGTTCAGCTTCCAGTTTTGTTATTTTCTATTGCTACATTTCCGAAAGTCCTTATTTTCCAATTCTCGCATCGCTCGGCCTGTGATTGTCCCGGTTATTCCATTTCCAAGCGGACACCTGATCCCTGCCACTTGCGTTGCGCTAACGAAAAGACCGGCCGGCAACGGTGGATTGCATGACGGAAGCGGGAATCGCAGATAATGGCGCTTTACCGCGACTCCTCAGCAGAAACCAGGTCCAAAGACTTCGAGATCTTGGTTTTCCCCCGATTTCTACAGTGCACACAATCCAAAAGGTTGCGCTTGTTGTCCTCGTCGTCTTTACCGTATCTGTTCCAATACCCCCGCGTTCCTTGCTCCAGCGCTCTTCGCCTCTTCTCACGCTGTGACGTAGTCAACTCGTTAACTCTAGACAGACACCGGGATTCGCCGCGGCGGATTCGCATTCGATTGAGCGACTCTAGGCCCCAACGAAGCCCGCCTCATCGCAAGACAACGTACCCTATCGATGCCCGATGAACTATCACCTCGTATCAACAGATAGGCGCACCGCATGTGCTTGTTTCGGGACGACCACCGTGCCTTGAACTCTGCACCGACAGCGCGGTCCCGACCCGATCATGTACCTATCCGCGCTCTCTCCGACGCCCTTGCACGGCGACGCCCCGAGCGCTATTGCAGCGAGGAGTATCTGGCCTGTTTTTGATGGGCATGGCGATGGCGATCCGGCAGACGACATTCAGAACTGGTCGTCGCTTATTGGCATCATCACGGCTATTTGCGGTAACGTTATTATCGCACTCGCCCTCAACGTCCAGCGCTATGCCCACATCCGATTACACCGGCAGAAGGTCGAGGTTAGGGAGCGCGCGAGGCAAGCCTTGAAGAACGCGATGAAAAGGCAGGGGTCGGGGTCAGGGACGAACTACGGCACCGCGGGGCCGTCATCGGATAGCGCGAACGGCGGCACTACCAGGCAGAACGGGCGACGGCAGAGCGACGACACTCGCGGGTCCCACGAGACGGAGCCACTCACGGGGTCCTTCGGGTCAGGAGATTCGGGCTGGACGGAAGACTCGGGCGATGATGAGCCGAAGCTCAAATCAACCTACCTTCAGGATCCGTACTGGTGGATGGGGCAGGTGCTGATCACAGTTGGTGAGATGGGGAACTTTCTGGCATACGGCTTCGCGCCGGCGTCTATCGTCAGTCCGCTTGGTGTAGTTGCACTCGTGTCCAACTGCGTCATCGCCCCTATTTTCTTCAAGGAGGTATTCCGCCCACGAGACTTCTGGGGCGTCATCATCGCCATCGGTGGTGCTGTGACGGTAGTTTTAAGCGCAAAACAGGAGGAAACGAAACTGGGGCCGCACGAGGTGTGGGATGCCATCACGACGCTGGAATTCAAGATATATATGGGCGTCAGCTGCTCCTTGATTTCGCTTCTCATGTGGCTCAGCCCTAAGTACGGAAACCGCACCATTCTCATTGATTTGGGCCTGGTCGGTCTGTTTGGTATGTACCCTAGTGTTTCCAAGTTGGCTAAGACTAACGAGTTCATTAAGGCGGCTACACGGCACTCTCGACAAAAGGTGTCTCCTCGATGCTGTCGTCCACGCTTCTGGGAGCATTTGCTACTCCTGTGACTTATGGGCTCCTTTTTGTCCTTCTTTCAACTGCCGTGATGCAAGTCCGATATCTGAACAAAGCGCTCGCACGTTTCGACTCTACTCAAGTAATTCCCATCCAGTTTGTATCCTTCACTTTGTGTGTCATCATTGGCAGCGCCATCCTCTACCGAGACTTTGAACGCACAACCAGTGAGCAGGCTGTCAAGTTCGTGGGTGGCTGTCTGCTCACTTTCTTTGGCGTCTTCCTCATCACCAGCGGCAGGCCGCGTCATGACGAAGATGACGAAACCCTTTCCGATGTCGAAGGGGTTGAGGAGACTATCGGTCTTTCTGAACAGGGTCTAGTGGCGCCCCACACCCACCACCAGCCCTTCCGACGGGGGAGTGCTTCGACCGGATCGCGGCGGTCGTCCCGAGCATCGCGAGTGAGTTTCAGGGATACTATCAACAAGCCTCTGGCCGCTCTCGCAGGCACTGGCTTCCCGACGTTACGTGGCCCCGTACACCCAACATCCAGACCGCCACTGGCAGGAGAGGCTGAGGCGGACTCGCCGTGGATAGAGGAGCCTACCACACCACGACACCCCAGCGCAGGGCCGCATACGATATCATCGGATTCTATCCCCTCCGTCGCCTCTAATGCTGTCTCCGACAGTGAATTCCCGTCGGAGCCC
>Ga0247770_1001905_pt1 | contig 13942 bp, 6 predicted proteins | sample UWRJL136409B6_FD_179943 | JGI IMG/M metagenome (GOLD analysis project Ga0247770, IMG submission 179943) | Plant litter microbial communities from Arlington Agricultural Research Station in Wisconsin, United States - UWRJ-L136-409B-6 | ecosystem: Environmental > Terrestrial > Plant litter >... | reverse complement strand
GGTTGGCAGTGGAGTCTGGCGTTCTTGGCTGTGCAGATCCACGGATGCAGCCGCGGAGCGGCTGCGTGGATCCAGCCACACTGTTCTAACCACACTGGCCGGGTTAGGGTTGTAAAAACCCAACAGTAACTCTACCTTATAATTAAATACCTTTACAGCCCAGTCCTTAAAATAAGACTGCTACTTATAAAGACGTATTAAGTAAGCTAATACCTTTTACAGTTTAATAGTGGCTTTATAAAGCTGTTAAATAGTAGACTTAACCTATAAGTTAAGGTCTTACTTCTTAATAAGAAGGGTTTTAACTTTGCCTTATTAACGTTAAAAACGTCACATTAGGAAGGACAGTACTGTTTTAGATAGTAGTTGCAGCTGTCAGAACGATTTAAAACCTGATAAGTAAGCGGAGGGTTAGCAGATTTATAAAAAGAATAAAGAGATATCTCGCTATTAAAAGCGTATGTATAAGCTGTTAAGTTTAAACAGTAATTAGTACTTTTACCTTACTCCCGTTTTAAGACTTAGGAACTGGTTAATCGTTACATAATAGTGTAGTAAAAGGAGGAACTTATCTTTTAAGTTTTTTATAGAAAAAGAATATTAAAAAGGGGGAATTATGTAATAATTTTATAAGACGTTATTTAAGCTAGCGTAGCCTAACAGATCCCCTGTAGGAAGAACAGTGTAGAAGAACAGTACATATGATACTGTATATTAGGCTAGTAGTGTAAAGACCTAAAGCCTTTATAATTAGTAAAAAAGTACTGTGACGACCCTGCAGGCCGTCACTTAGGCCGGGGCGGCCCGACGAATCCCCCGCAGAAGGAACAGTGCCGGAAGACAGTGTACACTGTCCAAACGCACTGGGCTAGGGGTGCAAAGACCTAAAGCCCTTATAACTAGTAAGAAAGTGCTTAATAGCTTATAAAAACTGATAACACTAAGCACCACTTAGTTAACTGCTTAGCTATAACTGCGTAGTGCACTACTAAGTATAACAGACTAAGCAGGGTACGAAGTACCTCTTTAATTAGTTAGTATAGATAGCTATAGTTGTGCCTATAACTACCGTAAGGGACTTAGGTTCCTCACGCTAGTATTTAATTGTTCATTTATGTCCTACTGTTTAGACTCACCTCTATGCATTATAATGACAGCGACCTATAATGACATTGAACCTCCCGTTTAAAAGTGCTAACTTAATAAGCCGTCTTCGGAACGCCCCTTACCTGTTAGCGTCCTGCTATACGTTCTGTCTTAACCTACGCTAGTCCTTTTAAGGCTTGTGTCGGGTGTAGGTTGTAATAAGTACTTATAACATACTAAGTGCTTATATTGTAAGCAGGAGGAACTTTATAAGCAGAACGCTTATAAGAAGTACAGTGCTTATACTATAAGCATTTATAACACTATAAGCAAGGTATAAAGTACCTTTTAGATAGCTAATATAGATAGTTATTATTATGATTATAATAGCCATAAGGGGCTTTTAATTCTTTATACTAATATTTAATTATTTATTTATATCTTACTGTTCAGACTCACCTTTATGCATTATAGTGACAGCGCCTTATAGTAACATTAAACTCCCTGTCTAGGAGAGTTAGCTTAATAAGCTGTCTTTGAAACGCCCTTTAACCTTTAGCGTCCTGCTATACGTTCTGTCTTAACCTGCGCTAGTCCTCTTAAGGCCTGTGTCGGGTGCAAGTTGTAATAAGTGCATACTAGTCTAAGCTGTTCTATAGTGCCTACGGCACTGTAGGAAGCAAACGAAGGCCTGAATTACAGGGCAGTACTACTGGAAATAAAGGTGTCATAGCGAATATTAACGCTGGAAATGAGAGGATCTTGAAGGCAATGCCTTATATAATAACTAGAAAAGAATAGAATTACTTGCTTACTGAAAACTAGATATAGGAAAGGAGAGAGCCTATTATAGGCTGTCAGAGCCTTTAGAAGAATTCTAAAGGCTTTTATTACTAATACAGTTCTAAAGGGTTCTATAAGGCAAGCCTCACAGTGAGTCAGAACTGCGAAGACCTAGATTCCAGAACCTTTAAAGCTCTACAGGGGCCCTACAGGCCCTTAAGCCTTCTAAAAGGTTCGGCTCCGCAGTGCAAGCTGTAGCTGCAGGGTACGCAGCAGTAGAGGGCAACTGCTTATAGCAGTTGCCTACAGGGCAGCTGGGGCTAGAAATTAATAAGTAATAATAACTTTTATAACTTTTCTAATATATATAATATATTTAATTATCAGTTTTTAATAAGGAATAAAGTAATTTATATATATATAAGATAATAATTCGTAATCAAATATCTTATTAAACTTCAGGAAGCTACAGGCCTATAGTACAGGGCTATAGCTTAGAGGAAGAAGTGCTTTACTAGTCTAAGCTAGCTATTATGCCGTCAGCGCTATAAGAAGCAAACAAAAGCTTATATTACAAGGCAGTGCTACTGTAAGAAAGATTACTAGAGTAAGTCTTAATACTGTAGAATAAGAGGATCTGAAAGGCAGTGCCTTATATAATAACTGGAAAAGAATAAAGTCATTTACTTAACTAAAATTAAACTTAAGAGAGGAGAGAGTCTGTTATAAGCTATAGGAGGCTTTAAAAGGATTTTAAAGCCTTTTATAAAGTAGAACTAACTATTAAACTATACGCAGTTATAAAGCCTTATAATCTCTCTAAGCTTCTAATTTAAAGGGTTATAAGCAGTACTGGGACTACTACTTTAATACGTACCCTCTAGTATAATTATAATAACTATAACATTATATCTTCTAGCTTTAAAAAGCTATTATTTTTATAAGTTAAGCTTAAGAAGATAATATTACACGTTTTACTTAATTATGTAAGCACCGAGCTAGAGCTTATTAAGTATGAAACTCTTCTTAAAAGCTGTAAAAAAGAAGCGTTTATCTTAAAATAAATACAGCCCTATTTACTAACTAGTAACTTAAGGCACCTGTTCAGGCTAATCCTGTCGTTTTTTTTAAGCTTTATAATATTACTATAGCCGTTTTTATATATAGCGATGCGTTCTCTAGCGTGTATTATTGTTAAAAAGGAGCCGCGCTGCGTGGTTCCTTAAACTTTACTTCCTTTAATTCATTATCCGACGATTTTATTACAAAAGCCTCCTATTTAAAGCCTAGTAACATTCTAGCTCTCTAATCGAAGGAAGATGGCTTAATCCACAGTTACGTTTTCTTTATTATTCTATACTAGGCTCCGTTTCATACTAAACACCGTCACTAACTAGGTTTCGTTCCATACTAGATACGTATCTGTTTTTCTACATCAATTACATTTATGTCCCTCTGATCAGAGGACTAGTAGTTTTAAAGTCGACCTTCCAGGCTGACTGCGACGTTCTGTAAGTGTGGTTCTCTATATGGTTTCTTCTCTGTTACGTTACTGTACTAGTCCACTAGTGTATTAGGATAATAAATATATATATACTAACCTTTTACTTAATAAAGTTTTAATATTCCTAAACCACGCCCGTTACACTTAAAAGCCCTTTCCAAGCTAACTGCGAAAGCTTTATAAAGAAAGGGGTTCTAGCTGTAAGTTAGAACTACACGAAGAAGAAATTCAATCAAGGAGTTACAATCCCTATCACTTCTAAAGAATTCCAGTGTGCAATGTTTCTGATAGATATTTAAGGACCCCGTTTTGAAGCCGCGCCAGGAAGCTAACTCGGCCCTAAGAGAGAGAGAGAGGTGGATGCGGCTCGCTTCCGGTCTCGGTGGACCCTGCAGCAGTTCCTGGTTGTAACCGCTGGTGGAGATGCAGGGCTTTGGCGCCTTGGTCCCTGTTCGAGTTAGGGTTGAGACATTGTGAATTGAGTGCGTCCGCACGGTACCATCGATTATCCAACCGCCGCCGCGTATCATGCGAATGGGGGATTTAAATTCAAGGGTTAGGCTAAAAGGGGTATAATGAGCCGCCCTGGGTTGCTGGAATGGGCCCTGGGCCACAGTATACCTGCGACTTCATGAATGCTAACTTGACACACAAATAGTCTCACGCCAAACTCGGCCTGTTAAGGCAGATTAACTCGTTACCCCGTAGCCCTACAAGGCGCCTTCTAGCATCACACTAGAAAGAGGCCAGCTAAAATTCTCACTAGCAATTCAATCTTGCAGTGGAAGCCCGAACAATTTTACCATATTCAGCATCAAACCCAGTCGGCTCTGTCGCTGACACCACCACCCTACTCCTCCTTTGCAGCCAGAATCTGGAGAAGTCGGTCGCTGTTTTCTGGTGTCTGGTGTTTGATAAAGTCCTCCAGGGTCGCCGTTCCACCGACTGCTTTTAGCTGGTGTGGGATGTCGGCGCTATCAATATCACGGTCCATGAACTCGTCTTTTCGGATTTCGAAGATCTGAGCCACAGCTGGGATTGAAAGCGTGATTAAATGCTCAGAAGCGCGTAACCATTGTGGTAGAGCACTGGTGAACTGGAGCATGGCCTCGACAGCGGCCCAGTACCGCGGCCCATAGCCTTTTCTGCCGCCTTGTTTTGATATGAGGGTCAGTAAAAAGCTCCAAGTCGAAAAGTTCTCATTCGCATATGGAGAGGGGCTGAGAGGATCCGCGCCGTCATTCAAGATGCAAAGTGTCGTTTGGAGCACATCGCCGGGTGTCGAGGGAGTATGCCAGCAAGCCGGGGCGAGTAGGTGGAACTCGATCCCTCTGATAAGTAAAATGAGTGCCTCCGCATCATTGCCGTTGCCTTTGGACACGAGGCTGCGGTCGCTGTGTATTCTCCAGGTGACATATTCGTATCTATGAAAACTCAGGGCCGCGTGGAAGACAGCTGTGGGGCGTGCCGGCCATCTTAAATATATAGCTTTCTCCAACATATGTAGATGCCCGAAGTGGAGGAGGTTGTCAGTTCTACCGGTGGCACGCACCAGTTGTAAGGCGCATATGAGCTCTCTATCGATTATCCTTCTCCCTGCGAAGTTGTCATTGATGCTGGAGACCTTGAGCGCGGCAATCAGCGTCGCCGTGTAGGCGTGGACCATGTCGAAGCCTCGCAGGGCTTCTCTCCAGTGCTTTAACATGTAGCTCTCGAGGAACTCGGGGATGCTGCGGTGGGTAAACTTGACGATATCCTGGTGTCCTTCGTCGCTGTTGCCGTGGCCGTAAGGCCGGAACTCGAGCAGGCCTCTGCAGCGGCCCGAGATACGGATCCTGCAGCTGTCGATCCGGTCTTGAACCAGGCCGGGCTCCAGGACGAGGTAGTTTCGCGTCGCGAAGTTTGCATCGTCGGCAAAGTCGTCCAGGAAAGAATAGCGGAAGAGGGAGGGTGAGAGCATGGCCAGTTGTTCCTCTCCACGTTGCACCCTAGCCCATTCTGCTATGGGCAGACGCTCGAGACCAAGGGCAAAGGCAAAGACAAATGCGGCCTTTCTGCGGAGCGCTGGCGTGATTGAGTCCAGGATGTAGCGGAAGAAAACCTCGAGCTCCTGTGGCATTGTGTCCAGAATCCTGAGCACGTCGGCGACAGATTCGCCGCTCTGTAAACTCTCGCACACCATCTTTAGGGTTAGCACAACCCACAAGAAAACACCATCGGCTTTGGCGAGAATGGCTATTTCCAGTATTTTGAGACCGGCTTTGTCATGTTCCGCAACACCCTGCTCCTGCCAGATGGCCTGCTGGATCACACTGGCTAGGTCGTCCTTAGTCAGGTCTTGCAGCCGCAGACGCTGGTTGGGGCTGAGCCGCCGCTGGAATACGGGAAGCTCCCGGCTCGAGACACATATTTTGAGGTGGCCCTGGGACGTTTCGATCCAGCTCACAAGTGAGTTGACAAGGCCGGAGTGAATCTGAAGCGACTCATCAAACTCGTCAAGTCCGTCGATAAAGAAGCAAAAGCGATAGTTCTCATAGATGTTCTCGACGGCCACGAGCCGGTGGAAAGCCTGCAGAATGTCGTCGTTCTCCAGCGTTACCACCAGGCCATGTCCCCAGGGGTCGTACCGCGACGGGTCCCAGTGTTGCGGGAAGATCTCGGCAATGATGTCCGGACACTGGCTAACCACACAGTACGTGAGGCCTCGGATGAGGCCCAGCAGGTTTTTTTGCATCTTGCTGCCACGGCTCCAGAAAAAAAAGCGGCCGATGACCAGCTCTTTGTCGCCCGCCCAGCCCTCGAGAGCAGACTTGGTGCGCCAATGATTGCACAGGAACTTCATCAACGTCGACTTGCCGGACCCCGGCTTGCCCGAGATGTGGAAAATGCCATCGCCGTTGCTCAGCCAGTTCTTGAACGGGAGCACCACCACATGGCGACTGGACGCCACTTGCTGAAATGAGTCGTCAAAGATCCACTGGAATGTGTCTTTGGCTGCGTTTGCGATATCCTCGTACCGCTCAGTCATGTCACCAAAGCGCACAGCCGTCTGGATAGCTGTCTGGTTCGCCCGCTGTCGGCACTTCTCGAGGAGATCCAGGTAAGCTTCAAAAGCAAGTTCCATCCGAGTAAGTTTGTCCTGAATACTGGCGCTGCTCCGTCTCCTTTAGCTTCTGTAACCGCCTGCTTCGGAACCGTTGACACGAAAGGGCAGAGAAGAAAGAGGAATAAATAGGAAAAGAAAGACCCACGCGTGCAGGGATGAGAGATGCAGGTGCAGCTGCGCGCAGCACGTGTCGAGGTTTCGCTGCAGGGCCAAGAGTTCCTCTTTAGAGCAGACATACTTAACGGCGGCCTTGATGACGGGAGCGAACTTGCGGCTGACCGGCTTCGTCTTGTCCAGTTTGCGCTGGATACGCTCGGCGAGGAGGCGGCACTGGTTAGACAGCGAGATGGTGGCGAGTTCCGCCTGTGACGGGATGGCCGACGCGCTTTGCGACATGACGATTTCGGACGCCATTTCGCGCATCTTGCAGCACGTCTCCTCAACGCCAACGTAGTCGGCAGGTTCTGAGTCGGTGGCCATGGAGAAGAGCGCAGTTCCGAACTTGTACGCGAACTCGAGAAAGGTCAACGCCGCGTTTGCGACACCGACCGCGCTGACTGGATCCATCGTGGGCAACGGGCTTGGATCTGATGTTTGGCAAGCTGAAGTGCTTGCGCCCCCGTTCGAGCTGTAGCACATTGGGCACTGTGGCCAGAGCCCAATCCAATGGCGGACTGCAGGGTCACCTGACTTTAGCGACACCAAATAGAACAGCTAGTCGAGGAAGGAACCCTCGGTGGAAGTGATGGCCGGGCTTTCACCCACTCCCCAGAGCGCATTGTCTCAGGCAGGCAGTAAGTGGTTCAGTGGCGCAGCCAAACCACGACCAATCAAGCATCTTTCGCGTCGGTAGCTACCCTACATCATCCACATCTCTTCAATCCAATATTTGCAAATTTGCACCACCTACATCGCAAAGGAAATCCCCTTCCTCCGCCGCACAAATTCCATTCCTCACCCTACTACCCCAAATCTGCTCCCCCACGGACCCTCCTAACCAGAAGAGCCTGCAGTGAAACTCACTTTCCCCCCACAGGCGGGTCCCCCAGATCACCTCCCTCTCCACTACATCCCCCGGGACAGATATAAAAGCTCAAGAAGCCCGAATACTGCGACGCACCGCCCCTCCACCTAGGATTGTAGTTCACCAGCCCATTGTTACAGCCCTGGCTCGTGGACCCCGTCTCGTCGGTGTAGCGGGTCTCTCCGCGACGGAGGGGGCCGAGACTATGTTTTGTTAGCAAAATATCAGCTCACGCCTGAGATAGGGGAAGTACATACGTGGCGTTCCTCGGCGATCTGGTAGGTGTAAATTTGATGATGGGTGGCTCGGGCGGTGCTTCAGAGTCTCCAGAGCCGTGACCAACTCGGGCTGAATCATGACGCTGGGGAGGCCATGCGCGAGAAACGAGAACAGCGCTGTAAGCTGGAGGTAGAAGAGTTGGGATCTCATCTTGGAAGAAGGCTGGTGGTCAAGAGCGGCGAAGAAAGGTGTGTGCTGTCTGAGGGAAGATGGCACCCAGAGCAGCGTTAAAGGACTAGGTTTATATAGCATATCTCTATAGACATCCCAGGGAAGGGCCGGCTTCACTTCCATATCCATTATTTCCAGGTACCTGCATTGATATCAATCATGCCGAGCCCGCGGAGTTGTTACCACGAACTAGACCTAGTTACAGCTAGCACTTACATGATATAACTAGCTCTGGGCTTTCACCTTCCCGATCCGGAGCTGACCATGGTATTGTGCTTAGGGGTTACAGAACTCAGGGGTCACAGAATCTGGGGATCATCACCCGAATCGGGGAACCGCACTGCTTGGAAATTTACATAATCAGAACTGTCCTCCTTATCCTTTAGTCCAGACCTCTAGGTAGGTAGGATTAGGTCATTAAAGGTTAAGGAGGTTAAAGTTTACTGTAAGGGTATACACTAAGACTAAAAGCTAATTTTCAAGTTTTCTAATACGGTAATGGTTATAAACCGAATGCTCTATTACGTTTCATTTTAGTGACTTAATGTAACGGCCTGCGGGCCACATTTGGGGCCGGCACAGCTCGACCAAAACCCCGCAGAAACAACAGTGAGAATAGAGCTAGTGTAGTGTCAGAAAGAAGGGGGTTCAGAGGCCCTGGGCATCTAGTCAGCGGAGCTGACTGGATACCTGGCACTGTCAGTACGCCAGTGAGCCTCAGCCACCAGAGTGACGAAGCCTGAATCCTGCAGAATATTTTATAAAGAAGCCTCTGGCTGGAAGCCAGAGCCAGAGCAACGGAGTGAACACAAGCAATAGAATCACGCAGTTACAACCCCCTCAATTCCACAGAATCCAGAGTGCCGCGCTTCCAACAGAACCCCCTTCTTTCTGATACTACCCCTCACAAAACAACAAATAAAACAATCAATTCAAAGCGCTTAAATACAACTCTCTACATTACTAGAATCGCCTTCTTCTTCTAAATCCGAATCTTCCACCGGATTGCGCCCTACAGCCTTCTGTGCAGCGCGAATTGTCTCGATATTCGCGAATAAGGTATTTGGATCTGGCTCGACCCTCCTCCTCTCTATGCGTTGTAACCGATCAACCTCAACCTCCAGCGACTCAATCCTTCACTTACAGAGAGCCAATTCGAAGTCCTTCTTGTCTAAGGCCTTACTAACCTTCTGGAGAAACAGCTTATCCGTTAGCATCGCCTTAATTAACTGCCTAAATTGCCTAACCTGCTCCTTATACTCTGTAGATTTTCTCGGGGTTAACTAAATCATTTTCTTATTGCTAAAATCCTCTAAGATAGGCTTCTGGTACGTATAAACGTCAGATTCGCAACTGGTAAGCTTTAGAGTGGTAGTTTAGTTAGAATTCTTTAAAAGGAGCTTAGTTATTAAAGGCTTAGCAATATTAACAGGCCATAAGCCAGTTCCCCTCTACCTAGCTTTAATGTTAGATTCCGTAAGCGCCTTAAACCTAGCCAGATGATAAAATTTAAGAAACGCACGCTTACTAGCAATAGAAGAATTGTAATGAGCGTCAGTAAGCAGTCTTTTAAGGCATATATAATAAGCCCTCTTTAAAGCATTAAAGCACGAAAGATTAAGAAGCTGGAGAATATAAGAGGTGTGTGCTAGTAGATAGATAATGTGGATGTTATTAAAGTAAGCTTCCTATATATAATTAACAGTTATATAGCTATTATAACCGTTAATACCAAGGAGGCGCTTTAAGAAAGTTTAGCCAGGCTAGTTAAAGGGATAAATACCTTCTAAGCTACTTTAAGGTAATCTTGTTATTAATCTAGCCTTTCAAGCTAACTGTAAAGTACTACTCCCTAAATAGCTTTATATCCTTTAACTGTTATTAAACACTTTTATTCTTAAAAATCACAAGTGGAGGGGGGAACTGGCTAATAGCTGAGATGCACTTAATAAAAGAGGTTTAAGTGTGACTCCCTAACTTGTTTTTCTTTAAAACCTTATATTTAAAGGTTCTTATTACTAAGCCATTTATTACTTAACCTTCTATAATGCTAGCTTTATCTTTATTATAATAATTCTCTAGTAAAATTGCCTTAATCTCTAATATCTTGAAAAGATTAAACTACAGCCGGATTTTAACTTCTATTACGTAATTAATACATGCTAAATCCACTGATTTCAGTTTCTGGATTTTAAGAAAGGAGTAGCGATTCAAAAAGCCAGCTATCCATCGGATACCAAGTAGCTTAGGGTCACTACGTTAGCTAATTACACGGCCGGCTAGACCTGTATTTGCAAGTGAGTAAGAGGGTACCTAACGGCTTATTAAATTCGTATCCAGTTAGCTAGATAGCTTTCCTAAGTAATAGAAAGCCGTTATTGGTCTTTGTAAGCGACGGAACGAGGGAGGGCGCCGTTAAGCTGGCGGTAAAGGGTCGCTGGAGGGATAGCCCATCTCCGAGCGACGGAGCGGGGTCTTCGGGTTCGCTGCGCTTCGTCGCAGGCTTTACGGAGGTCTTCTTCAGGGTGCACGAACTTATAGCTACTGTACTGTATTGACCCCATAGAGCGTAACATAGGGCGGAGCGTCCGGGTGCTCAGTCTCAAGGCCAATAACTTCGTTTCTCGCGAGTGCCCTACGGGTTTCACCATTGTCTTCCGGGTTATTTAGCGCTGTGTTTTGTCCCAGCGAAGATAGTAGCGATGCACAATGTTCCTCTGTCAGCAGACTTATAGATGACTGACAAATGCTTTGTCAGTGTCGACCACACATTATCGGTATTAGTGTTAGGGGTATCTAGAACCCCAAACTGCCATGCGAGTCTTTTTAAGTGAAAAGGTCCGCGTCTCTCATCCTTCCGACGACTGACTAGCATAACTAACAGCGGCGTCTGTCTCGACCTCACCCATGATCTTATGAGCTTCCTGCCAGAGTGCTCCCAAGCGTTGGACCGTGCTGAATGTTCGTTCCTTCTCCTGTCTTTCCACTTCCAGTTGGTGTTGATAGCCCTCGAGGGTCTGCTCGAAGTACACCTTCTGATCATTCAACAACAGCGACTGGCCGACAGATGCTCTCTCCTGCTCCTCAAGCTTCCGCTGCGCATCCGAGAGGCTCCATTCCACCCTGGACAGCTCTTCTCCCTGGATTCTCATGGCCTCCTTCATGTTTTGCAGCTCCAGCGCCAGACCTTCAATCTCCACCTTTGCCTGCTCCGCAGATCGTGCAGCCTCCTCCTGGGACGAAGAATGCAGCGCCATCAGCAAGTCGTACTTTTCCCGCCAGGAACTGACCAAAGCATCTGTGTCTTGTTGTGCACGAATCTCCGTTGAAAGCTTCTCGTATTGTGCTTTCCATGCCTCGATGATCTTGTCTTTGCCGTCTGGCGCGTTCTTGCTGTTCTGCAGCTCCTCTACCTGCCGAGTGAGCACCGCATTCTCACTCCTGAGCTCGAAATACAGTATTTTGACGTTTTTGTACTTGGTCACAAGGTCGCGAAATACTTGCTCTTGCTTACGAGGGGCTGTTATGGTGGTTGGGCTGTCTCGAGAGCGCTTCAGTTCGGCGACCTCTGCCTCTAGGTTGGCAATGCGCTTGTCCTTGGCTGACTTTTGGTCCTCTGCTTTATGCATTGTTGGGCTGGAATCGTGGTTGTAAGCCTCAAGAGTCGTTGCAGAATCTCCGAGCCCTGGAAGTGATCGGAGCTGCTGGCTCGAGCGACTGATGTGCAGGGGTCTCAAGGGGAATGAGTGGGCGTCAAAATCGGAGGCGGGACGACAGAGAGGTGGACTTTGATATCTTGCCATGGCATAGGGTGTTGATTCGCTGCTTTCTGAAGTGCCTTTCTCGAACGGGTCTGGATTCTTTGAGCGCCCCAAAGGCTCTGGTTGGGCGAGAACGCTGAAGCGAAAGGGAGGTGCTGGAGGTGCTGAGATGGCGTTGGGAGCTTGTTCCGACTGGAGAGAATTGATCATCTCGCGGGCTCTCCGCAACTGGTCGGTCATGTCATATGGCTTGGGTCTAATTAGTGCATAAACCGAGGTATTTCAGCAAGTCGAAACAAACGTTGTGAGGAGTGAGACGCTCAAGCGAGTGGGGGACCTACAGTTGAACCGAAGACTCTAGTGTCCGAATGACAATCTCGATAGTGTGTAATCTGCTTATTGTTCTCTCCAGTAGACCGACGCTTATGGCGTCTGTAAAAGTGGTCCATGACGCCTCAATAGGTCGCACGATCCGGAGCTGGCTCCACTCGTATAAAGGTGCCTGAAGAGCACTGAATTCGATACCTGTGGCATCAACGAGACGAGCCACTTCAGTCAACCAGTCGTCTGGCCATTTCGACCGTCCCTGTGGCGCCGACTGAAGGAGTTCTGTGAGACGCGTGATGCCCGAGCTGATATTCCGGGCAGCGCTCTGAAGCGACCGTACGTCGGCGGGGCCGTTGCCAATTGTGGCAATGGCCTGCGAAAGAGCCTCTGCGGTGTCTGATGCTGTAGAGACGACAGAGATGGCGGCAGACACGATTGAAAAAGGGTCAGACATGACGCGGGAGTTGCTTCTCGAGTTGGGTTGAGAGGCCCGGTCATCAAGATCAGGTTGTTGTGGAGATGATGATACGCGCGACACGGCGTCGGCGTGAAACACAGCGAAAACCTGTTGCGGCGCCTGTTAGCAATTAGGCCGCAAGTGGATTGTTTGTACCTCCAACGCAGGCATTGTGCATGTGTGGCTGGCGGCTAGTTTTCTTGGCCAAGCGAAATCGTTTTAATGACAGGTCTAGAGCTTTGCATGTCTGTGGTCTAGGCCTTTAATGGGGGCTACCTCATGAAGTGGAGGTGCCCGTAAGTCACACCTGATTCGGTCCCTGAAGGCAGAAGGTGCCCGGCGAGTTGAACCCCGCCGACTAGCCAGCGCCACGCTGAATCCTGAGGTGAAGCGCAAAAAAACGAGACGCATCAGCCTCCAAGACATCACGTGCTCCCTTCGGCCACCAGAGCATTTCGCCGGCACCATGTCGACATCTGAGAGAGTGCTTCCAGGCCGAGCGCGCATATCTCCCTCGGGTAGTTGCACCATCTTCCTTGCCACTAATACGGACAAGAGAGGCGACTGTAATGTCGACTTCCTAGGCAAGCTATTTTTAGGACACCTTTCTGCTCCAAATATCAATGCATTACTTTTACGCTGTCACTATGACTGAAGGTCGCTAACCTACTACAATCCCAGGTCTCAAAGCTCCTTGGGCGCCATCTTGACGATTATGACGCCAATTTCAACTAGACCAGCTCGCTCAAGAGACGGGTAAAATATGAACCGTACACAGCAACACTCGACTTCAGCCCTTCGTTCACTCTGACCAGCATGATCCCCACCATCGCAAACTCGCTAGCCCGTTCTCAGGTCCGGAAATCAGGGAAGACAAGACAACTGATGGACGATGAGGTTGTGCAGTACCGCATCTAGGTGCAAACTTCCGATGACGGGTTGGAGACGCCATTCATCCTCAGTGCTGACTGTCTTGATATGGTGCGCTCTTCCTACTCTATCTACCTTATCCTATATTAACCTGACCGTAAGTTGAATAACGTATGCAGCGTGGCGTGAAGGCGCTGCGCCAATGGGAAGACGGGTGGATGGATCCTTAATAAGTCAGTCCACGCTTCGCGCATGGAGTCAGAGAACTGTCACGATCTCGGAGCTGGTCCAATTTGATCACGCCGATGCTGTGGGATAGCATTCTGCGGCGCATTCTGCCGCGGAAAGAGAAACTTACTGTGGTCTACGGATATGGTATGATAAACATGTCAGCACGGTCCGTTATGAGCCGTACCCGAGCTAAACCCTTTATAAGCAAAAACTAATTACCCCATCGCTCTAAAGGGAGGGTCATGTAGTTAGTTTTGAACGAGCTCATTGTCCTTCTGGTCTTTCTCCAGATATTGAAACGCCGTTGCCAGCTTCCAGCAATCACCAAAGACAACCGGATCGG
>Ga0247770_1001902_pt1 | contig 13961 bp, 3 predicted proteins | sample UWRJL136409B6_FD_179943 | JGI IMG/M metagenome (GOLD analysis project Ga0247770, IMG submission 179943) | Plant litter microbial communities from Arlington Agricultural Research Station in Wisconsin, United States - UWRJ-L136-409B-6 | ecosystem: Environmental > Terrestrial > Plant litter >... | reverse complement strand
GCGAGGGAAGACCGAAAGGTGCCTCTCCGAAAAAATTTCGATCCTCATCTCCGCCTATGGTTCCACGGCGGGACGCGGGCTTTTCCTCTCCGGATGCGACTGCCTCCCCAGCGTCTCTGCACATTCCCTCCAGGGAACTGGTATCACAACGCGTCGTGCATTCCACCCACACGCGGAAATGTCATCCCGAGGGAGCCCGAGCGACTGAAAGATCCATGGCTTGGGCCGCGAGAAAGCCGACTTTTTCGCACTGCCGGCTCTGGGCCCTTCGGTCTGCGGGAGCTTATGATATGAGTGCGTCGGGTTTAACGGGACCGGCCTCAGGATGACAGCTCAGGAGATGCGCGGTCGGATGTGGGGCCCGGGATCCGATCCCCGGTCCTTCCTCCCGTGGCGACGCGGATGGTGGACCGGCAATAAGGGCGGGGGCGCCCGAAGACGCCCCCGCCCTTCTCGCGTCGTCCGGCCGGCGCGCGGTGCGCCGGCCGGCCGTCACGCACCGGTCACTGCGCCGGGGGGTTGAGCGTCCCCTGCGGGACCACCCGGAAGATCCCCCAGATCCCGCCGTCCAGGTGGAACGACGTCTGGTCGCGCCACAGGTAGTCGCCGGTGATCTTGAAGTAGCCGCCCGGGCTGGGAATCCAGATCACCTGGTGGTTGGTGGGACCGTGGCCCCACAGGATCCCCTTGTACTCGGAGCCCGGGTTGACGCCGATCTCCGTGGAGCCGTTCACCCAGGGCTGCTCCTGGAAGAGGTGCCCGTGCAGGTTGAAGGCGACGTTGCGGGCGTGGCCGCCCGGCTCCAGCAGGTGGAACTGCGTCTGCTGCCCCACCGCCGAGCGGAAGACCGGCGTCTGCGGATCGCCGCCCACCTGCCCGTTGGTGAGCACCGTGGAGAAGTTGAAGGTGCGCGTGGTCTCCAGCGGCGTGTCGGGCGCGTACTGCTTGCGGAGCCACATGGGCTCGGTGCGGTAGTTCACCCCCTTCTGCCCCGAGTCCTCCGGGTCCTCGGCGCCCGCCAGGTTCTTGATGGGCCCGGACGGGTTGCGGAGGTTGAGGTCGGTCTGGGTGATGACCACGTGGTCGCGGTACACCGTCCCCAGCGTGGTGTGGACGGCCCACGCCGACATCCGCGTGACCGTGGAGTCGTAGCGGAAGGTCCACATGTTGGGCCACACCACCAGCGCGCCCACGGCCCCCTTGCTGGCGTGCTCGATGGGGTCGGAGGGCATCAGGTTGAGCCCGCCGTACGCCACCCCCGTGTGGACGATGGAGTCGCGGCGGAGCGTCAGGTAGCCGGCGTACCACTGGTACGTCTGCGTCCCGCCCGGCGCGGCCGTCTGGATGGGGTTGAGCCCCACGTTGACGCCGTCGCTGCGGCTGACGTCGTAGCCCAGCGCCTGCGCGTGCAGCCCCACGTCGCCCGAGGGACGCACGTCGTTGGCGTTGAACTGGTCGATGATGGGCGGGAGCGTGTTCCACCCGTTGGAGTCGGGCGGCGACGCCGGGAGCCGGTTGCGGAGCGTCATGTTGATGCACGCGCCGCGGTTGGTGCGCAGGACCAGCGGCTCGATGGGCACGGTGGTCTTCAGCGTCCCGTTGGCGTTCAGGTCGCTGGTGCGCACGTACATGATGGCGTTGGGGTCGTAGATGGGCCCGAACCCGCCGGCCGCGCGCGAGTTGTAGACCAGCCGGTTCCCCGTGTGCGGGAGCGCGTCGCGCGCCAGCACCGCCGTGACGTCGAAGTTCTGCGGCGGCGCGCTGTTGGGGCAGATCCCCGTGTACTGCGACGCGTTGGCCGGGTTGACGTTGCCGTTGTGCGAGTTGTTGGGCAGCCGCAGGAGCTGGAAGTTGCCGTTCCCGCGCTGCGAGGCGCGCAGGATCCCCCAGGTGCCGTTCCACAGGTCGTCCGTGGCCGAGCCAGCCCGGTACAGGTAGTCGATCTCCGGCCCGATGTTGTTGCGCGGGAGGGGCGGGAGCACGAACTCGTAGTGCTCGCTGATCCCCATCATCTGGCTGTTGCGGAACCCCGAGTTGCGGTCGGACGGCTCCATCAGCCACTGCACCCCGTGCACGCTGAAGTTGTGCCCCTCCTCGTGCGCGCCCACCAGCACGCGGATCTGCACGCGGTCACCCTCGTACGCCCGCAGCATGGGCGTGTACGGGTCGTACTGCCCCACCCCCGGCCGCTGCGTGTAGGGGCCGTACGAGTTGAGCGTGGTGTCCACGCGGGCGATGGAGCGGAAGACGTGGCTCAGGTCGCCCGGGGTCCCCGAGGCCTGCCCGTTGGTGCCCGGGTCGCGCACGCGCAGGGCGATGGGCTCGTTGCGGTAGTTCACCGACATCGTCCCCGGGTCGTCGGCCGAGAGGAGCTCCGGGCACGGGGTGTTGAGCCGCGTGGCGACGGTGTCCGTCGGGCTGGGGCAGTGGTTGCGGGCGAACGGCGCCCGGATCAGGTCCGGGAGCCCCACCTCGAACTTCCCCGGAGGGTTGATGGCCGTGGGCGGGTCCGCGATCCCCACCACCGAGACCCCGGTGGCGTTGTCGGTGAAGGTGCGGTGCGAGTTGTTGGAGTTCTTCTGGTACGCCAGCGTGAAGTCGGCCAGCTGCAGGTTGAACTCGCGGTAGCTGCTGTCCGCGTTGGCGGTGAGGATGTCGGCCCGCCAGCTGGTGGGCCCGCCGTCGAAGCGCCCGCCGAACTGCACCCCCGTCTCCGGGTCGCGCCAGGTGGAGCCCTGCGGCTCCGTCACCAGCCCGGCGTAGAGGCCGGCCTGCTGGTGCGTGGACGGGCCGAAGTGGTCGTGCGTGAAGACGGTGCGCAGCGTGCGGTCGACGCCCTGCTTGTTCAGGACGTTGTCCACGTACCAGCGCGAGAGCGTCTCCATGGCCCCCACCCACTCGCCCCCCGGACCGGCGCCGAAGAAGGGGTGCGCCTGCGGCACCGGGCAGGTGAACTGGCCGTCGCGGGCGTCGCCCGAGGTGGCGCCGGTGCAGCTGTTGAAGACGCGGATGGCCTTGATGCGCTCCACCACCTCGCCGGGGCTCATCGACCCGTCCTCGTAGTTGAAGCCGTTGGCCGACCCGTCGGACGACGTGACGTCGAACTTCACCAGGTGGATGTGCTGCCCGATGATGTCGGTGGGCGTCTTCACCTGGAAGTCGTCCAGCTCGTAGTCCTTCGGCACCAGGTTGACCAGGTGGTAGGTGATGCAGTCGTTGGTGTTGGCGCGGATGAACATGGGCTCCGGCGCCTTCCACCCCTGCCGCACGCTGTCCACGTCGGCCCAGAGCGAGAACATGCGGTGCTGCGGGAAGTGCCACCCCGCCTTGTTGTACCTGGCGTCCACCTGGAACGACGCCGCGCGGTAGTCGCGCGGAGTTCCCACCGGCGCGCCCACGTCGTTGACGCAGGGATCGGCGAAGGGGGCGCCCGCCGCGGCCGGCCGGCCGTTGGTGAGGAAGGTGTCGGCGACGATGGCGCCGGTGTTGGGGTCGAAGCGGAAGGTGGACTGCGACCGCTGCGCGTGGTAGGCCATGGCGTTGACCTCCAGCGGCGTCCCCGTCTCGGGGAGCGAGTCCGCGTGGATCAGCGTGTTGACCTTGCTGAAGTCGAAGCGGTTGAGCGGCGGGTTGGTGGCCGCGCCGCCGACGACCACGTGGCGCGCCAGGCCGCCGTTGCGGTATCCGCCGGGAACGCTGTTGTCGGGCTGCACGTCCAGCGGCGGCCGCGGCGGCCGGCGCCCGGCGTTCCCCGGGATGTAGAAGGGGTAGCCCGGCATGGTGTTGGTGGGCATGGGCGCCAGGGCGTAGGTGGGGATGGGCACCACCCCCGGGATCGGCGTCCCGGCCGAGATCTCGCCGTCGGGAAGGCGGCGCGCGCCGGCCGCGGGGCGCCCGTTGCCGTCCAGCACCGTTCCCTTCTCGAAGACGTCGTGCACGCGCCACAGCCCCCACATCCCCTGCGCGAAGTGGGGATAGAAGTGGCAGTGGAGGATGGCGTCGCCCGGCGTCTTGTTGCGGTTGCCGCCGCCGTTGTAGGTGATCTCGTAGGTGAACCCCACGCCCGGCCCGATCGCCTGGGAGTCCAGGTACGTGGAGTTGTCCGAGTTGGGGGAGTGCAGCCACTGGTGGGCGTGCAGGTGGAAGACGTGGTGCTCCTTGGGGCCCGCGTGAAGGTTGCGGATCTTCACGTGGTCGTTCATGTAGCTGTGGAAGACGTTGGACGGATCGTCCGGGTACAGCGCCTTGGTGGCCTTGAACCCGGCGTCGGTCTGCCCGTCGTTGTCCGTGTCGGCGTCGGCGGGGACGTCCACCACCATGGCGGGGTCGCCCACCACCCAGCTGGAGAGGAAGAACTCCTCGTACTTGCACTCGCTGCAGTTGGCCATGGGCCCCACGCCGAAGCGGTTGGCGATCACCTCGGCCCCGATCCCCCCGGTGCCGTAGTTGATGGCGAAGGCGTCGCGGCCGCTGTGCAGCGTGTGCTCCAGCTCGGGGTCGTTGAAGACGTTGTCGAACGCCTGCACCAGCCCCGTCTCGTCGTGGAAGATGACGGTGAACTCGCGGAAGGGCTGGTGCCGGTTGCGGTTGACCACCACGCTGTCGTAGGTGCCGGCCGGGAACAGCCCGCGGCTGGGCCCGGTGATGACGGCGTTCAGGTCGGAGTGCACCACGCGGAGGTTGTTGGGGTTCAGCATCCGCAGGATGTAGTCGCCGGCGCGGGGGTGGCTGTTGGGGTACACGGCGTCATAGTTGATGACCGGGTGCCCCTGCGCCGTCAGGATGGGGTTGCCGCTCCCGTCCTTGCGGGTGGCCCATCCCATCTCCTCGGCGGTCAGCTGGCTGCGGTACCACTCCGCCCCCGCCGGCTCGACGTTGACGGCCCCGAAGAGCCCCTTGGCGATCTGCCCGCCGTCGCCCTCGCCGCCGGTCATGGCGCCGGTGCTGTAGAGGAGGAAGGTGCCCTCCTTGGCCGCGTAGAACTTGTACGTCGCGGGCTGCGGAGCGGGGGGGTACGGAGAGCCCGCGTTGGCGCCCACGGCGGTGCCGTCGTCCAGGATGCCGGTGACCGGCTGCATCCCGGCCACGTGCACGGACACCTGGCGGGTGTGCGGCTGGTTGTGCCTGGGCGTGCTGGACAGGTAGTTGTTGAGGGTGACGAGCATGCAGTCGCCCACGTTCATGCGCAGCGTGATGGGGCGCGGCCGCTTCCCCGGCCGGAGCGCCACGTTCCCCGCCGACAGGATCCCGGACGAGCCGCCCGCGGGCTGCACGTCCTGCAGCAGGGCGAACATCATCCCGCCGGGGTCGCGGGCGCCCAGGCGGTTGTACCACAGCACCTGGTCGAACGCGACGATCTCGGCCTCGAGGGTCCTCGCGCAGGTGGGGGTCTGGCCCTCCGCCGTGCTGGGCACCGCCGCGGCGAGCGCGCCCAGGACGGCGAGGAGCGCGGGCGCCCCGCCTCTCGGCGGGGGGGGCCTCCGGGTCTGCATCATGCTTCCTCCTGTGGGCTGGTGGGCCTTCGCGCGCCCCCCTCCGCGCGCGGAGCCGCCGCCGCGCACTTCGCGCCGATTGCGACTCTGCGTATGGAGAGGTGCAGCGGTACCGGCGGGGCAATCGTCGTTCCCCGCGCGTGGCCCCGAGTCAAGAGGATTCCCGACAAAGGTTTGGGGCCGAAAGTGGCCTCAGTGGGCACGCGCGCCGCTGCACAGCTTGTGTGCAGGCTGCCCGCCCGCGAGCACAGAAACAGTTGATATCCGAAGGTTGTGGAGGCGCCACGCCATGGATTTTCTCCCTGGCGCCATGCAAGGGACGTCAACTGGAAAACTGAGACAAACTGGTACTTTACTCCTCCACGAGACCCTTGTCTCCTCCCGGGAACCGCATCCTCCAGGTCGCGCGTACGCTCTCCTGACCTACCTTTTCGGACGATTTCATCAGGACGAGAGTCCCATCGCCAACGAGGGGGTGATTCCCTCCCATGATCCGGCCTTCCAGCGAGGCATCGAAAGCTCGGTGGATCGCGGATCGCCGTCCTGGCCTGTCGGAGAACTGGGGATGAATCGAATCGTCAGCGGTTGGGAGCGGTGCCGTCGTGCTGCGCGAATGTGTCTTCCGGTCGGCGTTCGCGGACGCCGTCAGGCGACACCGGCAGACGGACCCTTCCTGGTCCGCGAAAACGGCGAGCCGGTGCTGGGTCTCGCCGTTCGACGTGCGCTGCGGGGGGAGGACGATCGGCCGGCGGCGGATTGATGGGGATCCGCTCGGCCGCGGGCTGATACCAGATGCCGCATCGGATTGCGCGATCGATCTCGCTCACCGTCGGTGTTCGTGGTCGCCTGGGCTGTGCTAACTGCGTCATCGGGAGGACGTGGAGCAGGGCCAACTCCCGCGCCGACCCTCTGATGACGTAGTTGGCGATGCTTGTAGGCGCCGAGGTGGCGGGCGGACACCGGTCGCGGCGCGGGAAGGCCGAAAGATGCCTCTCCGAGAAAATTTCGATGCTCATCTCCGCCTATGGCTCCACGGCGGGACGCGGGCTTTTCCTCTCCGGATGCGACCGCCATCGATCTCCCTCCGCACGTCGCACCCTCGCACTCTCGCACTCCGAAACGCCCGAAGGCGGAGAGCCTCTCGGCCCTCCGCCTCCGGGGGTGCCGCGCGGGGACGCGAATCCCCGCGCTTCATGGGGTCAGTTGCCTCCCAGCGATCCGTTGGTGAGGACGCGCAGGAGTCCCCAGATCCCGCCGTCGAAGGTGAAGGAGGGCTGGTCGCGCCACAGGTAGTCGCCCAGGATGCCGAACCGCCCGCCCGCGCCGTTCTTGAGGAGCGCGTCGAAGTGGTTGGTGGGCCCGTGCATCCCGATGGCCCCCTTCCACTCGGAGAGCGGGTTGGTGCCCAGGGCGGTGGAGCCGTTCACGTACGGGAGCTCCTCCCAGATGTGCCCGTGCACCTGGAAGACGTGGTTGCGCGCGTGGCCGCCGGGCTGCAGCACCCGGATGCGCACCTGCGTCCCCACCTCCACGTCGAAGATGGGCGTCTGCGGCTGGCCGCCCACCTTGGCGTTGGTCAGCACGCTGGCCCAGTTGAGCGAGCGCGTGGTGCTGAAGGGCGTGGCGGGGGAGTGCCCCATCCGGAACCAGAGCGGCTCCGTCCGGTAGTTGACCCCCTTCATCCCCGTGTCCTCCGGGTCGTCGGCCTCGCTCAGGTTGGGGACCGGCGTGTTGTTCCCGAAGCGCAGGTTCAGGTCGTCGTGCATGATGACCACGAACTCGCGGAAGACGGTGTTGATCCCCGAGAAGATGGTGGCCTGCGCCCGCGTCGCGAACATGTCGAGCGGGTCGGGGTTGGACCAGCTCTCGGTGTGGCCGATGTGCCAGCTGGTCCCCGCCGGCTCGATGATCAGCGCCCCCACCAGCCCCTTGGACGCCTGCTCGATGGGGTCGGCCGGCATCAGGTTCACCGCGCCGAACTCCACCGGCGTGGCGATGATGCTGTCGTTGCGCAGCCTCAGCTCGCCCGCGTACCAGCGGTAGACGACCGTGTCGCCCGGCGCCGCCGTCTGCTTGGGGTTGGTCCCCACGTTCAGGCCGTCGCCGCGGGTGACGTCGGTGGCCACCAGCTGCGCGTGCAGCCCCACGTTCCAGGAGGGCTTCACGTCGTTGGCGTTGAACTGGTCCACGATCATCGGGAGCGTGTTCCACCCGTTGGAGTCGGCCGGGGCGGTGGGGATGCGGTTGATCAGCCGCACCTCGATGCAGCTGCCGGCGTTGGCGCGCAGGATCAGCGGCTCCACCCGCTCCAGGCTGGGCGACAGCTGCGTGGGGGAGAGCAGGTGCGAGTCCTCCACGTACATGATGGCGTTGGGGTCGTACAGCGGCCCCGGCGCCCCGGCCGCGCCGGTGCGCGAGTTGTACACCAGCCTCCCGTTGGGAAGGACGTCGCGGGCCGTCACCGCGCTCACGCGGAAGCTCTTCACCGGCGCCGTCTTGGGGCACACGCCGTTGAAGTCGCCGGTGTTGGCGGCCGTGAAGGCGCCGCCCTGGTTGTTGGGGAGCGCCAGGAGCCCCGTGTTGTTGCGCACGTAGGCCCGCAGGATCCCCCACATCCCGTTCCACAGGTCGTCCGTGGCCGAGCCGGCGCGGTACAGGTAGTCGGCCTGCGACCCCTGGTAGTTCTTGGGAAGCTTGGGGAGCACGAACTCGTAGTGCTCGCTGATCCCCATCCCCTGGCTGGCCCGGAGGCCGGAGTTGACGTCGGCGGGCTCCATCAGCCACCCCGGCGTGTGCACCGAGAAGTTGTGCCCCTCCTCGTGCGCCCCCACCAGCACCCGGATCTGCACCCGGTCCCCCTCCTTGGCGCGGAGCATGGGGGTGTACGGGTCGTAGTCGCCCACGCCGGTCCGCGCCGTGTAGGGGCCGGTCTTGTTGAGCAGGGTGTCCACGCGGGCGATGGAGCGGAACGCCTGCGCCAGGTCGCCCGCGTCGCCCGCGGCCTGCCCGTTGGTGGCCGGGTTGCGCACCCGCAGCGCGATGGGCTCGTTGCGGTAGTTGACCGACATGGTCCCCGGGTCGTCGGCCGAGATCAGCTCGGGGCAGGGGGGCGCCAGCACCAGCGTGCTGGGGCTGGGGACCGGGCACTTCCCCTTGCGGAAGGGCGGCTGCAGGAGGTCGGCGATGGCGTCCTCGAAGCGCCCCGGCGGGTTGACCGCCTTGGCCGGGTCGGCGATCCCCAGCACCGAGTAGCCGTTTCCGTCGCTGAAGGAGCGGAGGGTGTGGTTGGACCCCGGCTGGTACGCCAGCGTGAAGTCCGCGATCTGCAGGTTGAACTCGCGGTAGCTGGAGTCGCCCAGGAGGATGTCGGCCCGCCAGCTGGTGGGGCCGCCGTCGAAGCGGCCGCCGAACATCACCCCGTTCTCCGGGTCGCGCCAGGTGGAGCCCGTGGGCTCCACCACCAGCCCCGCGTAGAGGCCGGCCTGCTGGTGGGTGGACGGACCGAAGTGGTCGTGGGTGAAGACGGTGCGCAGCGTCCGGTCGTTCCCCTGCTTGTTGCGCACGTCGTCCACGAACCAGCGCTGGATGGTCTCCTGCGCCCCCAGCCACTCGTTGTTCGTCCCCGCGCCGAAGAAGGGGTGCGCCTTGGGCACCGGGCACTCGAACGAGTGGTCGCGGGCGTCGCCCGAGGTGGCGCCCGTGCAGCTGTTGAAGACGCGGATGGCCTTGATGCGCTCCACCACCTCGCCGGGGCTCATCGACCCGTCCTCGTAGTTGAAGCCGTTGGCGGCCCCGTCGGACGAGGTGACGTCGAACTTCACCAGGTGGATGTGCTGCCCGATGATGTCGGTGGGCGACTTCACCTGGAAGTCGTCCAGCTCGTAGTCCTTCGGCACCAGGTTGACCAGGTGGTACTCGATGCAGTCGTTGGTGTTGGCGCGGATGAACATGGGCTCGGGCGCCTTCCACCCCTGCCGCACGCTGTCCACGTCGGCCCAGAGCGAGAACATGCGGTGCTGCGGGTGGTGCCATCCCGCCTTGTTGTACCGGGCGTCGATCTGGAACGACGCCGCCAGGTAGGTGCGCCCCACCCCCACCGAGGCCGTCCCCAGGTCGTTGACGCACGGGTCGGCGAAGGGGGCGCCGCGGGCCGCCGGGCGGCCGTTGGTGCGGAACGAGTCGGCCGACACCACGCCGGTGTTGGGGTCGAAGCGGAAGGTGGACTGCTTCCGCTGCGCGTGGAAGGCCATGGCGTTGACCTCCAGCGGCGTCCCCGTCTCGGGGAGCGAGTCCGCGTGGATCAGCGTGTTGACGCGGCTGAAGTCCAGGCGGTTGAGCGCCGGGCCGGTGGACGCGCCGCTCACCACCACGTGACGGCGGAGGCCGCCGTCACGGTAGCCGGTCTGCTGGGTGGCGTCGGGCTGCACGTCCAGCGGCGGCCGCGGCGGGCGGTGCCCCGCGTTCCCCGGGATGTAGAAGGGGTAGCCCGGCATGGTGCTGGTGGGCATGGGCGCCAGGGCGTAGGTGGGGATGGGCACCACCCCAGGAATCGGCGTCCCGCCGGAGATCTCGCCGTCGGGGAGGGCGCGGGCGCCGGCGGTGGGGCGTCCGTTGCCGTCCAGCGGCGTTCCCTTCTCGAAGACGTCGTGCACCCGCCACAGCCCCCACATCCCCTGCGCGAAGTGGGGATAGAAGTGGCAGTGGAGGATGGCGTCGCCCGGCGTCTTGTTGCGGTTGCTCCCGCCGTCGTAGGTGATCTCGTAGGTGAACCCCGCGCCCGGCCCGATCGCCTGGCTGTCCAGGTACGTCGAGTTGTCCGAGTTGGGGGAGTGCAGCCACTGGTGGGCGTGCAGGTGGAAGACGTGGTGCTCCTTGGGGCCCGCGTGGAGGTTGCGGATCTTCACGTGGTCGTTCATGTAGCTGTGGAAGACGTTGGACGGGTCGTCCGGGTAGAACGCCTTCGTCGCCTTCCCGCCCGCGTCGGTCTCGCCGTCGCCGTCGGTGTCGGCGTCGGCGGGGACGTCCACCACCATGGCGGGGTCGCCCACCACCCAGCTGGAGAGGAAGAACTCCTCGTACTTGCACTCGCTGCAGAAGCGCATGGGCCCCACGCCGAAGCGGTTGGCGATCACCTCGGCCCCGATCCCCCCGGTGCCGTAGTTGATGGCGAAGGCGTCGCGGCCGCTGTGCAGCGTGTGCTCCAGCTTGGGGTCGTTGAAGACGTTGTCGAACGCCTGCACCAGCCCCGTCTCGTCGTGGAAGATGACGGTGAACTCGCGGAACGGCCTGTGGCGGTTGCGGTTGACCACCACGCTGTCGTAGGTGCCGGCCGGGAACAGCCCGCGGCTGGGCCCGGTGATGATGGCGTTCAGGTCGGAGTGGATGACGCGGTTGGAGACCGGGTCCAGCATCCGCAGGATGTACTCGCCGGCGCGGGCGTGGCCGGCGGGGTAGGTGGCGTCGTAGTTGAGCACCGGGTGCCCCTGCCCGGTGGTGACGGGGGCGTTCCCGTTGATGAGGTCCTTGCGGGTGGCCCACGCCATCTCCTCGGCGGTGAGCTGGCTGCGGTACCACTCGGCGCCGGCGGGCTGCACGTTGACGGCGCCGAAGAGGCCGCGCGCCAGCGAGCCGCCGTCGCCCTGGCCGCCGGTGTTGGCGCCGGTGCTGTAGAGGAGGAAGGTGCCCTCCTTCTGGGCGTAGAAGCGGTAGGTCTTGTTGCCGCCGGGGCTCACCAGCGGGTTGGTGGCGTTGGCCCCCGCCCAGGTGCCGTCGTCGGCGATGGTCCCCACCGCCTGCATCCCGATGACGTGGATGGAGGCGTCGCGGGTGGCGGGCTGGTCGCCCCGGGCGGTGGCGGAGAGGAAGTTGTACAGCTTGACGCTCAGGCAGTCGCCCACGTTCATCCGCAGGGTGAGCGGGCGCGGGCGCTTCCCCGGGCGCAGCGCCACGGAGCCGGGCCCCAGCACGTTGCCGGCGGGGGCGCGGACGTCCTCCATCAGGGCGAACATCATCCCGTTCGGGTCGCGGGCGCCCAGGCGGTTGTACCAGATCACCTGGTCGAACGCGACCACTTCGGCGGAGATCTCGCGGGCGCAGGTGGCCTGCGCGGCGGCGGCTTCGGGGATCGCGAGCGCGGCCAGGGCGGCCGCGAGCGTGGGTGCCTTCCTCCGCCAGGGCGGGGGCCTTCGTGTCTGGTGCATGCTTCCTCCTGTGGGCCGATGGGACCTCGGGAGCGTCCTTCGCCGCGCGTCCGCCACCGGTCATGGAGGACGCCGCGCACGTGCGGGCGCAGCCATCCGGGGGGCAATCGCCATTCCCCATACGCAATACGGAGTCAAGCACTTCTCCCGCAATGCGTTGATGCGCAAATGCATGCCGCCGCGCCGCTCCGGCATTGCACTCGTTGTGTGCAGCGCGCCAGCAAATCGGCACCGTATCTGTGTTTTTGCGTACAGGTGAAAGATTGGACGATCTGCAATGCGGATCGATTCTGCCACGAGGCCAGGTAGCACGACGGGGGCAAACGCCCGTTTATTGCACGCATCCCAGATTGACTATGACGCCCCACAATGTCGTCTCAGCCCCGCTTGCATGGGATGAAACCCGGTCGAGTCCATCGGACGGATCGGGCTCACATGGAGTCAATGAAGAAGATCACGTTTTTCGATGATGACCCGTACGGGATCAAGATCGGTCCATCGGGCGGATGGGGGTCGGAGACGATGGCCGGTTCCGGGAGCCGGAGCGTCGGCGTCCTCGCGCGTGGTGGATCCCGCGAATCGTCCAGGGCCGTCCCAACTGCGTCATCGGGGGGATGTGGAGCAAAGGCCGGCTCCCTCGCCGACCCTCCTGATGACGCAGTTTGCGATTGCCGGAGGCGCATCCGGGCGTCCGGCCTCGAGCGACGGAGGTGCGGGCGCGGATCGAGGAGGATCGAAGACCGAAGGGGTTTCTCCAAAAAAATTTCGATACTCATCTCCGCCGAGGGTTCCACGGCGGGACGCGGGCTTCATCTCCCGGATGCGATCGCGTGTGTCGACGACGGGTGGGGATCGTTCAGCCAAGCCTCGGATGACGACCTGATGGCGGCGAATCAGACTGATCTCAATGATCCGTTGCCGTTCAGCAGTCATTCCAGGGCCGGCGATGCTGGGCCCTCCCGTCCGGCTGATGGACACAAAGAAAAAGGCGGTCGCGCTTGCCGGGCGCGACCGCCTTCGATCTTCCTGTCTTCCCTTCGCACCTTCGCACATTCGCACTACTCCTCGACGTCCTCGTGGAGCTTCCGAAGCTTCTGCCGGAGGGTGTTGCGGTGGATCCCCAGGATCTCCGCGGTGTGGCCCAGGTTGCCGCCGGTGAGCGCCAGGGCGCGGCGGATGTGGCGGTTCTCCATCTCCTTGAGCGGGAGGAACTCGCCCTCCGCGTGGCCGCGCTCGCGGGGGGCCGACTCGCCCAGGCGCACCTCGGGGGGAAGGTGCTCGGGGAGGAGGACGCCGCCCTCGGAGACCAGGAGCGAGCGCTCCACCACGTTGCGCAGCTGGCGGATGTTCCCCGGCCAGCCGTGGCTGCGCAGCAGGTCCATGGCGCCGGCCGAGATCTCGTGCACGGCGCGCCCGTGCTTGCGGGCGAAGTGCTCCAGGAAGTGCCGCGCCAGCAGCAGCACGTCGTCGCCGCGCTCGCGCAGCGGCGGGAGCTTGAGCACCACCACCGCCAGGCGGTAGTACAGGTCCTCGCGGAAGCGCGCCGCCTCCACCTCCACGTCCAGGTCGCGGTTGGTGGCCGCCAGGATGCGCACGTCCACCGACACCGGCCGGTCGCCGCCCACCCGCTCGATCTCCTCCTCCTGGAGCGCGCGGAGGATCTTGGCCTGCATCCCCGGGCTCATGTCGCCCACCTCGTCCAGGAACAGCGTTCCCCCGGTGGCGCGCTCGAAGCGCCCCACCCGGCGCGCCGCGGCGCCGGTGAAGGCGCCCTTCTCGTGGCCGAAGAGCTCCGTCTCCAGCAGCGTCTCGGGGATGGCGGCGCAGTTGACGGCCACGAAGGGCCCGCGCGCCCGGCGGCTGTGGTCGTGGATCAGCCGCGCCAGCTGCTCCTTCCCCGTCCCGCTCTCGCCGTGGATGAGCACGGTGGCGGTGCTGTCGGCCACCTGGCGGGCCACCTTGACGGCGGCCAGGAGCGCGGGGCTCTGGCCGATGAAGTTGGGGGCCGCGGGCTCGGAGGCGCCGCCGGGGAGCGGGGTCAGCCGGCGCGGCGCGGGGGCCGGGCCGGGCTGCCGGAAGGGGATCGCCTGTCGGATGGGTTCCCGCATGGTCTGCCTCGCCTGGAGCGGAAGCGTGGGCGCTCGCCCGCTTCCCGAGATCTCGTCCCCCGCGCCTTCCGCGCGGCGGGCCCCTCCCCGACCCGACGGCTCCCTCACCTCTCCACCACCGAAACCACCGGGAGGCGCGGCCCGCCGGGCATCACCGCCAC
>Ga0247770_1001901_pt1 | contig 13971 bp, 10 predicted proteins | sample UWRJL136409B6_FD_179943 | JGI IMG/M metagenome (GOLD analysis project Ga0247770, IMG submission 179943) | Plant litter microbial communities from Arlington Agricultural Research Station in Wisconsin, United States - UWRJ-L136-409B-6 | ecosystem: Environmental > Terrestrial > Plant litter >... | reverse complement strand
ACGATCCATCCACAAGCGGCCAGCGGGCGCCCGCATACAGCGACCGGTCCATCCCCCCCGGCACCGCGATCGCCGGCTGCACCTCGGGCCTGCGCTCGACCACCCGCGCCGCCGCCTCCGAGAAGAGCGCCAGGTGCCGCCGAAGCTCCTGCGCGCGCGAGCCGGGAAAGAGCCCCAGGACGGGGCGATCGGGATCGAGCCCCACCGAGCGCGCCCACTCCGCGTGGCTCCCCTCCAGCGGCGCGCGGTCCAGGAGCGGATGCCCCACGAAGCGCGCGTTCACCCCGCGCGAGCGCAGGTACTCCTCCTCGAACGGGAGGACCACCGCCACCACGTCCGCGTCGCGCGCCATCTCGCGCACCCGGCTCTTGTGCCACGCCCACACCTGCGGCGAGATGTAGTACAGCACGGGGAGCCCGCGGCCGCGCGCGTGCTTCGCCAGCCGCAGGTTGAAGCCGGGGTAGTCGATGGGGATCACCAGGTCCACCCGCTCGCGCTCCAGCGCCGCGAACACCCGCTTCCGCAGGTCGATGAAGAACGGCAGGTGGCGGATGACCTCCACGAACCCCATCACCGCCAGCTCCCCCAGCTCCGCCATCAGCTCCACCCCCGCCGCCTTCATCCGCCCGCCGCCGAGGCCGATCAGCCGCGCGTCCGGAAACCGCTCGCGAAGCGCCCGCGCCAGCGCCGCCCCGTGCAGGTCCCCCGACTCCTCCCCCGCCGCGATGAAGATCGTCGGCCCCCCGGATCGACCGGTGCTCACGGCCGGTCTCCCGCGCCGGAAAATGCCAGTACCACACCCGGACCATCCGTCAAGCTGTCATTCTGAGGCCCGGCCGAGCAGAACCCGACGCCTCCGCGAGTGTTCGCAGGGCCGTGAGAATCCAGCCGAGGCAGCAGCGAAGCCTGGGCGCGGCAGCGACGACACAGCTCGGGCTCGCGACGACCGCGGCTCGAGCAGATTCGGGACGAGGCACCAGCGCCGATCCCGCCCGAAACTCCCGGACGCGAAAAATCCGCCCCCACGCGCGACTTCCTCCCCGGGAGTCCGCGAAGGCGGACTTCGCGCCGTTGTTGCCGCGAACTCATTCGCCCGGCCTCGAGATCGCCGCGGGAACGCACGATCGGCCGCCCCGGGACGAAACCCCGAAGCGGCGCCTTCGACGCAGGCATGAGTGGGAGATCGACGTCGGACGCGAAGGAACGCGCGCTCACTGCCCCGCCGACGTCGTGCGCAGCAGCCAGTAGATCGCCGAGATGATCGCGATCAGGAACAGGATCAGGCGCCACACCGAGGGCGGGCGCGGCACCCCGCGCCCGTGCGGCGCGCCCCTACGACGTTCCGGAAAGGGCGACAGCATGGTGGTCCTCGATCTTCTGCATGATCCGGAGCGCCACCTCCAGCGCATCCCGCCCGTCGCGCCCGCTCACCACCAGCGGCCGCTCCCCCCGCAGCGCCCCCACCCACGCCTCCAGCTCCGCGCGCAGCGGCTCCGCCCCGTCGCTGGTCAGCTCGATCCGCTCCACGATGTTCATCAGCGACAGCAGGCTCACGTCGCCCTCGGGCATCGTCGCGCCCTTCTTGAGGCGCAGGAACTCGCCCTTCCCCGCCGCCAGGTCCAGCGACACGTACCCCGAGCGCTGGAAGAAGCGGATCTTCCGCATCCGCTCCATCGAGACGCGGCTGGCCGTGATGTTCGCCACCGCCCCGCCGCCGAAGACCAGCCGCGCGTTGGCGATGTCCACGTTGGGGGTGAGCACCCCGATCCCCACCGCGTCCAGCTGCTCCACGGGCCGGCGCACCAGCCCCAGGAGGAGGTCGATGTCGTGGATCATCAGGTCCAGCACCACCGCCACGTCCGTCCCCCGCGGCCCGAACGGAGCCAGGCGGTGCGACTCGATGAAGCGCGGCTCCTCCAGGTACTGCTCGCACGCCCGCAGCGCCCCATTGAAGCGCTCCACGTGCCCCGTCGCCACCGTCAGCCCGCCCGCCTCCGCGCGAGCCACGATCGCCTCCGCCTCCTCCAGCGTCGACGCGATCGGCTTCTCGATCAGCAGGTGCACGCCGGCGTCCAGCGCAGCCAGCGCGACCTCCGCGTGCCCCGTCGTCGGCACCGCGACCACCGCCGCGTCCACGGAGCCCAGCGCCTCCTCCAGCGAGCGGAAGCCGTGGACCCCCAGCTCCTTCGCCACCGCCGCCGTCCGCTCCGGGCTGGCGTCGAAGACCCCCATCATCTCCGCGCCGGCCACCTCGCGCAGGATCCGCGCGTGGTGGAAGCCGAGAGAGCCGACGCCGATCACCCCCACGCGCACGGGAGCGCTCACACCTGCACCCCGCGCTCGGAGTTCTCGAAGAAGTCCAGGAACACCTCGACCTCCGGGATCGCCCGCAGCTCCTCGCGCGCCCGCGCCAGCGCCTGCGCCACGTTGTGGTTGGAGGCGAAGAAGAGGCGGTACGCCCGCTTCAGCTCGCGCCGCACCTCGTCCGAGAAGCCGCGCCGCTGGAGGCCCACCGAGTTGAGCCCGTAGAGCTGCATGGGGCTCCCCGCCGCCTTCACGTACGGCGGCACGTCCTTGGCCACCCGCGTCGCGCCGCCCACGAAGGCGTGCGAGCCGATCCGCACGAACTGGTGGATGGGGGTGAGCCCACCCACGATCGCCCAGTCGCCGATCGTCACGTGCCCCGCCATGTTCACGGCGTTGGAGAGGATCACGTGGTTGCCGATGTGGCAGTCGTGCGCCACGTGCGTGTACGCCATCAGCATGCAGTCGCTGCCGACGGCCGTGTAGCCGCTGGCCAGCGTCCCGCGGTTGAGCGTGGCGTACTCGCGGATCACGGTCCGGTCGCCGATGGAGAGCGTGGTCGGCTCGCCCATGTACTTCAGGTCCTGCGCGTCCGTCCCCAGCACCGCGCCCTGGTGGATGGTGCACTCCTCGCCCACCGTCGTGTCGCGCTCGATCAGCACGTGCCCCGCGATGCGGGTGCGCGAGCCCACGCGCACGCCGGGTCCGATGATGGAGTAGGGGCCCACCACCACCCCCGGCGCCAGCTCGGCGGAGGGGTCGATCAGGGCGGTCGGGTGGATCTCCGGCGCGGCCGGGCTCTGTACGGTCATCTCGGAAGCCCTCACTTGTCCACGATCCGGGCCATCATCTCGGCCTCTGCCACCACCTGTCCGTCCACCGTCCCCACCCCCTTCATCCGGCAGTTGGCCCCGCGGATCTGCAGGACCTCCACCTCGAAGCGGATCTGGTCGCCCGGGACCACCGGGCGGCGCCACTTCACGTTGTCCAGCGACATGAAGTAGATGACCTTGTCCTCCATGTTCTCCATCTGCTCCAGCACCAGCAGCCCGCCCACCTGCGCCATCGCCTCGATGATCAGCACCCCCGGCATCACCGGCCGCCCGGGAAAGTGACCCACGAAGAACGGCTCGTTGATGGTCACGTTCTTCAGCCCCACGATCCGCTTCCGCTCCTCGAACTCGACCACGCGGTCGACCAGGAGGAAGGGGTAGCGGTGCGGGAGGTACTGGAAGATCTGCTCGATGGAGAGGATGGGCCGCGCCAGCGCCTTGCGCGCCGCGCGCGACACCAGCTCCTGCGCCAGCGCCACGTTCCCCTTGTGCCCCGGCTTCTCCGCGATGATGTGCGCCGAGAGCCGCGCCCCCACCAGCGCCAGGTCGCCGATGACGTCCAGCGTCTTGTGGCGCACGAACTCGTCCTTCCAGCGCAGCTCGATCCCGTCCATCACCCCGCCGGCGTCGCTCAGGACCACCGCGTTGGAGATGGACCCGCCCTGCCCCAGCCCGCGCGCGAACAGCTCCTGCACCTCCCGCTCGAAGCAGAAGGTGCGCGCCGCCGCCACCTCGCGCCCGAACGAGTCCGCGTCCACCCGGAACGAGGCGTACTGCCGCCCCACCGCCGGGTGGTCGAACTCGATGGTCGTCGAGACGCGGTAGTCGCGCGAGGGCGCGACCACGTACTCCGCCGACCCCTTGGTCAGCGAGAAGCTCTCGTCGACGACGATCATCTTCGCCGGCGCGTCCTGCTCCTCCACGCCGCAGCCGGCCAGGAGCTCGTCGAAGGCGCGGGCGCTCCCGTCCATGGCCGGCGGCTCGGGGCCGTCCATCTCCACCAGGAGGTTGTCCACCCCGCGCGCCACCACGGCCGAGAGAAGGTGCTCCACGGTGTGGATCTTCGCCTCGCCCACGGCCAGCGTAGTCCCGCGGTCCGTCCCCACCACGTGGGAGACGTGCGCGGGGACGTCCGCCGCGCCTGCCAGGTCGGTGCGCCGGAAGACGATTCCCGTGTTGACGGGCGCGGGGCTCACGCGCACGCGCACGGGCGCGCCCGTGTGCAGCCCCACCCCCTCCAGCTCTCCCGCCCCGGCGATCGTGTTCTGTCTCGGAGTCGTCGGCATCTATCCCTGTGGAGCGTGTCGCTCTGGGCCTCTGAAAAATCCCAACCCGCCCCTCCGATCCCTGATCGACCGGTGCGGGCAGGCTGTATCCCTGGTACCTGTCCCCTATCCCTCGTCCTTCCCGAACACCGCCCGCTCCATCTCCTTCCACCGCTTCAGCAGCTCCGGGAGGCGGAAGCTCGCCGCCTGCACGCGCATCGCCTCGCGATGGGGGCGCGCCGGGTAGCCGGAGTAGGTCGCCCCCGCGGGGACGTCCGAGATCACCCCCGCCTGCCCGCCGATCTTCGCCCCCGCGCCGATCTCGATGTGGCCCTGGACCCCCACCTGCCCGCCCAGGACCGCGCCGTCGCCCACGCGCGTGCTCCCCGAGATCCCCACCTGCGAGACGATGATGCAGTGGCGGCCGATGCGGCAGTTGTGGCCGACCTGGACCAGGTTGTCGATCTTGGTCCCGTCGCCCACGATCGTGTCGCCCACGGAGCCGCGGTCGATGGTCGTGTTGGCGCCCACCTCCACGTCCGCCCCGATCCGGCATCCGCCCACCTGCGGCACCTTCCGGTGCCCGTTCTCCCAGACGTAGCCGAACCCGTCCGCCCCCAGCCGCGCCCCGCTGTGCACGATCGACCGCTCGCCGACCGTCACCCCGTCGTACAGCGTCGCCTGGGGATGGATGGTCGCCCCCGCCTGGACCGTGCAGCGCCGCCCCACCACCACGTGCGCCCCGACGCTCGCCCCCGCCCCGATCCGCGTCCCCGCGCCGATCACCGCGTACGGGCCGACCGAAGCCGCCGGGTCGATCTCCGCCCCCGCGTCCACCACCGCCGTGGGGTGGATCCCGGGCGCCGGCCGCTCCTCCGGGTACAGCTCCGGGAGGATGCGGGAGAGCGCCACGCGCGGATCGTCCACGCGGATGGCGGCCATGTCGGGCCGCAGCGGAGCCTCCGAGCCGCGCGCCACGAGCAGGGCACGGGCGCGAGACGCCGCAATGTACGGGAAGTAACGGGCTTCGGCAACGAACGACAGGTCGTCGGGCCCCGCCTCCTCCAGCGGCTTCACCCCGCGCACCACCAGCCCCCCGTCGCCCTCCACCTCACCCCCGGCGATCCGCGCCACCTCGGCAATCGTCAGCTCGGGCATCTCGCTCTTTCGATCCACGTTTGTCTCATGGCAGGTACTCGGACGGAATGTGCAGAGCAGGCTCCGAGAGGCGGCCGCATCCGGGAGAGAAAAGCCCCGCCTCCCGCCGTGGAACCCTCGGCGGAGAGGAGCATCGAAATCTCTTTGGAGAGGCCCCTTCGGTCCCCTCCTCTCCTCAAATCGCAACCGCGCTCCACGCATCCCCAACCGCGTCGCCAGGAAGGTCGGCGCAGGAGCCGTCCCCCGCTCCATATCCCCCGATGACGCAGCTGAGACACCCTGGGGAGCGCCAGACTCGATCATGGGCGAGATCGATCTCACCACCCCATGCGGTATCCAGTATCGAACCAGGAACCCCACCGCGCCTGCTCTCCTTCGCGAACCGAAGTTCGAGCCCGCGCGGAGCAGAAACCGCGAAGTCGGCGGATGCAGTTCCCGCCGACCGCCACGCGAGGGATGAGGGTGCCGCGGGCGCGTGCCGAACCATCCTCCGCACCTCCGCACCGCCCGAACGCACGAAGGCGCCCGCGACCCCGTCGGATCGCGAGCGCCTTGAGTGTACCCGGAGCGGCGGCCTCCCGCAAATCGGGGAGAGCCGTCCCCTCCGCCGAAGGCTACGGCCGCGGCGCCGGAGCGGCCGCCGGGGCGCCGCCGCGGAGGCGGGCCAGGACGCGCTCCGTCAGGTCGAGCGTGGGGTTCACCGCCACGATCCCGTTCCCGGACGAGTCCATGATGTAGTCGTAGTTGGCCGCGCGGCGCTCCGCCTCGATGGCCGCGTTGATGGCCGTCATCACCGGCTGCACCAGCTCCGCCTCGCGGCGCTGCGCCTGCTGCTGCAGCTGCTGCGCGCGCTGCTGGTACGCCTGGTACTGCTGCTGCAGCTCGTTGGTGCGCTGCGTGCGCACCGCCTCCGACAGCGTCGCCGACTGCTGCTGGAGCTGCTGCTGCTGCGTGGTCAGGCGCTGCTCCAGCGAGTCCAGCGGGGCGCGCAGCCCCGGAAGCTCGCGCTGCAGCGTCGCCTGCACCTGCTGCAGCCCCGGCGCCTCGGCCAGGACCCGCTGCGTGTTCACGAAGCCCACCCGCTGCTGCGCGGCCGCGGGGGCCGACGCCAGGGCAAGGGCCGCGATCGCGCCCGCCACGCTCACCGACAGAAACCGCTTCATCGTGCGACTACTCCGTTAGGGAAGGAAGAGATCAGAACCCCTGGCCGAGCTTGAAGTGGATCTCCCAGCTCGGGTCGGGACGGTCCAGCCCGTACGCCGCGTCCACCCCGATGGCGCCCAGGAACGGCGTCACCAGCGTGGCCCCCACCCCCGTCCCGCGGAACAGGCGCGTGGGGTCGAACTCCGTCACGTCGTTGAACACGTTGCCCGCGTCGTAGAAGGCGTGCACCGACAGCATGTCGCTGATCCGCACCGCGTACGTCCCCGAAAGCGTCACGAAGGAGTCGCCCAGGCACGACAGGTTCAGCGCGCGGCAGTTGATGTCGTACCCGCGCGGCCCGATGGTGTACTCCTGGTAGCCGCGCAGGGGCTGCCCCAGCTGCACGCCGCCCACGAAGAAGCGCTCGAAGGGGAAGGCCCCCACGTCGCCGAACACCGTCCCGGCGCGCACGTTCAGCCCCACCGCCATGCGGATGGGACGCGGGCCCCCGCCCAGGCGGCCCACCGGCACCCACCACTCGGTGTCGGTCAGCAGCTTCTGGAAGTTGCCGTCGCCGCCCAGCGGCCCGCCCGTCTGCTCGATCGACACCGACTGCCGCGTCCCCGCCGTGGGGAAGAGCGGGTGGTTCTTGGTGTCGCGCACCAGCGACAGGGAGAGCGAGCTCGCCGTGGCGTTGGGAAGGCAGAAGACGCTGTTGCTGTCGCCGCACTCGTCGTCGTCCACCGCGCGGTACTCCGTCTGCGACAGCGAGTACCCCACGAACGCCCGCGTCCGGTTGGCGCCGGGGACGGGGAAGCCGAACTGCACCGTGCCGCCCGTGCGCAGCCGCCGCCCGTTGCTGGCGTTGACGTAGCGGTCGCCCGTCCGGAAGATCGAGAGCGAGCCCGAGGTGCGGCTCCCGAAGATCGCCGGGTCGGTGTACCCCGCCTCGAAGGTGCTGCGGCCGTAGCCGTACTCGGCGCGGAAGTTGGCCTGCTTCCCCTGCCCGAACAGGTTGGGCTGCGAGTACCCCAGGAACCCCGACACGCCGCCGCCCCGGCCGGCGTAGCTCCCGCCGATCACCGTGCCGAAGTTGATGTTCCCGGTCTGCTTCTCCTTTACGTGGAAGACGATGTCCACCACGCCCGAGTCCGGGTCCGGGTTGATGTCCGGGAGCTCCATCGGCGTCTCGAAGAAGCCCAGGCCGCCCACCGCCTGGTAGCTTTGGATCAGCCGCTCCTCGTTGTACACGTCGCCGGGGACGATCCACAGCCGGTCGCGGATCACCTGCTCGTGGGTGGTGCTGTTCCCCTCGAAGGTGATGCGGCGGATGTAGAACGGCTGCCGCTCCGACACCGCGATGGTGGCGTTCACCGTGGGCTCGCGTCCCGGCGCCGCCGGGACCCGCTCCACGATGGGCTCCACCTGCGCGTACAGGTACCCGTCGTTGCGGTACAGCTGGTTGATCTCCGACGCCGCCGCGTCCAGCGCCCCGCGGTCGAACACCTCGCCCGCCTCGCGCTCGCTCTCGCCGCCGAAGGGGAGGCCCAGCACCGAGCGGCGCTGCACCGTGTACAGCTTCTCCAGCTCCTCGCCGGGGAAGTGCGACGCCCCCTGGATGGTGAACTCGCCCAGCCGGTAGCGCGCCCCCTCGGCCACGTTCACCACCAGCCGCGCCTTCCCCGACGCCGGGTCCACCACCAGCGAGTCGCCGGTCACCTGGAAGTCGATGTAGCCGCGGTTGGCGTAGAACTCCGGGAGGCTCTCGCGGAGGTCGGTGTCGAACGCCTCGCGGTCGAAGCGCCCCGAGCGGAACCAGAAGAAGCCCTCCGGCTTGGTCTTCATGGCCTCCACCAGCGCGTCGTCCGAGAACGCCTCGTTGCCCACGAAGTCCACGTCGGCCACGGTCAGGCGGTTCCCCTCGCGGACGTTGAAGACCAGGCGGTACGTCTCCGTCCCCTCGATCTTCACCAGCGAGGTGTCGAAGGAGACCAGCTGGACCGCCCGCTTGGCCAGCATGTCACGCACCAGCCGCTCCGCGTCCTTCACCTTCTGCGGCTCCAGCGGCGCGCCGCTCACCAGCTTCACCGAGTCGCGGACGGTGTTGCCCCGGACGCTCTCCAGCCCGCGGAACTCGATGTCGGCCACGTAGGGGCGCTCGGCCACCTGCACCACCACCACGCCCCGCCCGGCCGCCGTCTCGCGCACCAGCACGTCGACCGAGGCGAAGCTCCCGCTCCCCATCAGCCGGCGGATGGACGACTGCACCTGCACCGCCGTCAGCGTGGAGCCGGCGACGATGCCGGAGCTGGAGCGGATGGTGGCCGCCGGGATGCGCTGGTTCCCGCGCACCTCCACCGAATCCACCACCAGCCCCGTCTGCGGCGCGGGCGCGGCAGGCTGGGCGGGCGGCTGTGGGTCCTGGGAGTGCGCGGCGCGGGGGGAGAGGCCGCAGAGAAGACCGATGAGGAGGGCCGCCGCGGCGGCCCTTCCCCGGTTGATTGTGGACTGCACGATTCTCGTCTAGGTCGTCGTGGTCTGGGACGTCGAGGCGACCCGGAAGGCGAGCGACTGGCGGTCTTCCGCCACCGTCACCTCGATCTGGTCGCCCGGCGCATACTCCGCCAGCAGGATCTTCTCCGACAGCGGGTCCTCCAGGTAGCGCTGGATGGCCCGACGGATGGGCCGCGCGCCGAACTTCTCGTCGTACCCGTGCTCGATCAGGAACTCGATCGCCTCGGGGGACAGCTTGATCGTCAGCTCCTCCTCGCTCAGGCGCTTCTCCACGTCGGCGAGCAGGTTGTGGATGATCTCCCCGATCTGCTCCTGCGACAGCGAGTGGAAGACGATGGTGTCGTCCAGCCGGTTGATGAACTCGGGGTTGAAGGTGCGCTCGATCTCCTCCTTCACCTTCTCCTCCATCCGGTCGAACGACGACTGGCTGGAGTCGGAGTGGAAGCCGAGGCCCTTCCCCTTCCCGATGTCGCGCGCGCCCAGGTTGGAGGTCATGATGATGACCGTGTTCTTGAAGTCGATCACCCGGCCGTAGTTGTCCGTCAGGTGCCCCTCGTCGAGGACCTGCAGGAGGATGTTGAACACGTCCGGGTGCGCCTTCTCGATCTCGTCGAGCAGCACCACCGAGTAGGGCTTGCGCCGCACCGCCTTGGTGAGCGTCCCGCTGTCCTCGTAGCCCACGTACCCCGGAGGGGCCCCGATGAGCCGTGACACCGAGAACTTCTCCATGTACTCGCTCATGTCCACGCGGATCAGCGCGTTGCGGTCCGCGAAGAGGAACTCGGCCAGCGAGCGCGCCAGCTCCGTCTTGCCGACGCCGGTGGGCCCGGCGAAGACGAACGAGCCGATGGGGCGCTTGGGGTCCTTGAGCCCCGCGCGGCTCCGGCGGATGGCGCGGGAGATGGCCTTGATGGCCCGGTCCTGCCCCACCACCTTCTTGTGCAGCTCGTCCTCCATCCCCACCAGGCGGGCCGTCTCGGCCTGCTTCAGGCGGGTGACGGGGATCCCCGTCCAGCGCGAGACGATGAAGGCCACGTCCTCCTCGGTGAGCTCGGGGCGGTTGGTGCGCCGCTCCTCCTCCCACGCCTTCTCGCGCTCCTGGATCCGGCGCTGCAGCTCGCGCTCGTGGTCGCGCAGCTCGGCGGCGCGCTCGAAGTCCTGGTCGCGGATCGCCTCGTCCTTGCGCGACGCCAGCGCCTCCATCTGCTGCTTGAGGTCGTTGACGTCGGCCGGCGGCACCTGGGTGGCCAGCCGGGCCCGGGCCCCCGCCTCGTCGATCACGTCGATGGCCTTGTCCGGGAGGAACCGGTCGGTGATGTAGCGCTCCGAGAGCTTCACGCTCGCCTCGATCACCTGGTCGGTGATGCGGATGCGGTGGTGGTCCTCGTAGTGCGAGCGCAGCCCCTTGACGATCTCGATGGCCTCGTCGATCGACGGCGGGTCCACGGCCACGGTCTGGAAGCGGCGCTCCAGCGCCCCGTCCTTCTCGATGTACTTGCGGTACTCGTTCAGCGTCGAGGCGCCCACGCACTGCAGCTCGCCGCGCGCCAGCGCCGGCTTGAGCATGTTGGAGGCGTCGATGGCGCCCTCGGCGGCGCCGGCGCCCACCAGCGTGTGCAGCTCGTCGATGAAGAGGATGATGTTCTTGTTCTGGCTGATCTCGTTCATCACCGCCTTGAGCCGCTCCTCGAACTGGCCGCGGTACTTGGTCCCGGCGATGACGGCCGCCATGTCCAGCGACAGCACCCGGTAGTCACGGAGCGAGTCGGGGCACTTCCCCTCGGCGATCAGCTGGGCGAGGCCCTCGACGATGGCGGTCTTCCCCACGCCGGGCTCGCCGATCAGCACCGGGTTGTTCTTCTTGCGCCGCGACAGGATCTCCATCACGCGCTCGATCTCCTCCGCGCGCCCGATGGTGGGGTCCAGCTCGCCCTGGCGGGCCAGCTCGGTCAGGTCGCGGCAGAAGTGGTCCAGCGCCGGCGTCTTGCTCTTCTTCTCGCCCTTGGGCGTGGACGCCGAGCTTCCGCCCAGCGCGCCCGAGGCGGTCGGGGTCGACGTGCTGGGCTCGCTGCCGAGGAGCTTCAGCGTCTCGCGCCGCGCGTCCTCCAGCGACACGCCCAGCTGCCCCAGCACCTCGGCCGCGATCCCCTTCTCCTCGCGGAGGAGGCCCAGGAGGAGGTGCTCGGTGCCCACGTAGCTGTGGTTGAGCTCGCGGGCCTCGGCCATGGCGAACTCCAGCACCTTCTTGGCGCGGCTCGTGTAGGGGAGCTCGCCCAGGGCGATGGTGGCCTTTCCGCGGCGCACCGACTCCTCGACCTTCTCCTGCACCTGCTCCAGGTCGACGGCCAGGTTGTTCAGCACCGCGGCAGCCACGCCCTCGCCCTCGCGGATGAGCCCGAGGAGGATGTGCTCCGTTCCGACGTAGTCGTGCTGGAGCCGGATGGCCTCTTCGCGGGCCATCGCCAGCACCTTCCGCACGCGGTCGGTGAAGTTGTAGTTCATCGTCGTCCTGGCCTTCCCGAAGCGGGATTGTGCAACGGATGTTGGATGCGCCGGAACCGCCTTTCGGCGGGCCCTGCCACGCACAGACCGCGCCCATGGAACGGCACGGCGGTCAAGTCGTTTTCGCTCTTCCGCTTACACCCTTCCAGCGGCCGAGGTGCCGGGGATCCGGCCCATCACTTCGTTTCCGGCCCGTCGCCGATCGGCGGTCACTCCGCCGAATCGACAGGCTCGGCCGCCAGGGCCCGCCGCACGTACGCCGCCCGGCGGACGTCCGCGTCGGTCTCGGCGGCGCTTCCGTTGGCGAGCGAGTCGAGGTGGGCGGACTGCGCGAAGATCATGATGCGGTTGAGCGTGTATACACTCAGCCCCCCGATCAGTTTCAGCCCCACGCCCAGGCGGACGCCGGAGAGGAGGTTCATCACCTCCTCGAAGGTGGCGGAGCGGGCGTGGCGCAGCAGCCCGTAGGCGCGCCAGACCTTGTCCTCCAGCACCGTGGGCGCGTCGCGGAGGAGGACGGAGCGGGCCTGGGTCTCGTACTGCACCACCTGCTGGACGATGCGCTGCAGGTGGTCGATCAGGTCCTCCTCCGTCTTCCCCAGCGTGGTCTGGTTGGAGATCTGGAAGAAGTTGCCCACCACCTCGCTCCCCTCGCCGTACAGCCCCCGGAAGGTGAGCCCCACCTGGCTGATCCCCTGCAGCACCTTGCCGATCTCCTGCGTCAGCACCAGCCCGGGGAGGTGCATGAGCACCGAGGCGCGCAAGCCCGTCCCCACGTTGGTGGGGCACGAGGTGAGGTAGCCGAACTCGGGGTGGAAGGCGAAGGGGAGGCGGTGCCCCAGCTCGTCGTCCAGCCGCTCGATCATCCGCCAGGCATCGCGGAGGCGGAAGCCGCCCACCAGCGTCTGCAGGCGGAGGTGGTCCTCCTCGTTGACCATGACGCTCACCGGCTCGCCCGGCGCCATCAGCAGGGCGGCGTCGGAGGGCGGCGAGGCGGGGGGCGTCCCCACCAGCTCGCGGCTGACCAGGTGGCGCTCCAGGAGGAGCTGCCGCACGGCCGACGAGAGCTCGGGGATGATGAACGCGTCGCTCTCCTTGAGCGCCTGCGTGTCGCCGGCGGCGGCGCGCGCCAGCCGCAGCACCTCGGCGCGGTCGGCGGCGTCGGCGCGGTGGCCGAAGCGATACCCCTGGAGGTTGCGCGCCAGCCGGATGCGGGTGGAAAGGACCACGTCCGCGTGGGGGCCGTCGGCCTGGAGCCAGCCGAGGCCTGCCTCGGGGTCGCCCGGGAGCTGCTGCTTGGGCATTCGGTGTGTCGTAGGGTCCGTCGGTGAACAGAAGTGCTTGGTCCCAAGTGCTTGGTCCTCAGTGCCGGGTCCTCCATACACGGTGCTCGATCCACGGTGCCGCGACGAGACGATTCGCGTCCCGGTCTTTTACCAGGGACCAAGCACCAAGCACTTATGTTATCTGTTCCTAAGCACTTGTGTTCTCCTGCTCCAGCCTGCGGATCTGGTCACGGAGCGCGGCGGCGCGCTCGAAGTCCTCCTCGTCCACGGCGCGCTGCAGGCTGCGGCGCAGCGAGGTGATGCGCTGGGCGCGGTCCACCTCGGAGGGGTCCGGCGACAGGTAGTGCCGGCCCACGTGCTGGGTGCCGCCGTGCAGCTTGCGCAGCAGCCCGCGCAGGTTGGGCTCGAAGGCGCTCCAGCAGCGGGCGCACCCCAGGCGGCCGGTGCGCTTGAAGTCGGCCAGCGTAAGGCCGCACCCGGGGCAGGTGCCCGTGGCGGAGGCGGTGGTGGTCTCGGCGAGCATCCCCTTCCCCATCTGCGCCAGGAAGTCCGCCAGCGGCGCGGCGGCGGCGGCCGCGGCCACGGGGACGGCCCCAGCGTCCAGCCCCAGCTCGGCCGCGCACGTGTCGCAGAGATGGCGCGTGGTCATCTCGTTGTTCTCGATCTTGGTGAGGTGGATGGCCGCCTCACGCTTTCCGCACCGTTCGCAGAGCATCTGTTACGTTTCCCTTCTACTCCAGCAGCCCCGGGTCCTCGCCGTGCGCGGGGACCAGCGCGCCCGCGCTCAGGCGCAGGACGCGGTCGGCGCGCGCGGCCAGCGCCAGGTCGTGGGTGACCAGCACCAGCGCGGCGCCCTCGTCGCGGACGACCTGGAAGAACAGGTCGTGCAGCGACTCGGCGGTGTCGGGGTCCAGGTTTCCCGACGGCTCGTCGGCCAGCAGCACCAGCGGGCGGTTGGCCAGCGCG
>Ga0247770_1001900_pt1 | contig 13987 bp, 11 predicted proteins | sample UWRJL136409B6_FD_179943 | JGI IMG/M metagenome (GOLD analysis project Ga0247770, IMG submission 179943) | Plant litter microbial communities from Arlington Agricultural Research Station in Wisconsin, United States - UWRJ-L136-409B-6 | ecosystem: Environmental > Terrestrial > Plant litter >... | reverse complement strand
AGCAATGGTGATTTTAGGTTTGAGTCTCATAAGAGTAAACTCTAATTAAATGTTTTGTATGTACTCAATAATTCTTCTCCAATATACTAGATTATGTTAACATAAAGTTTAGATGCGTTCGCCCTGGATTTTAACCCAATTGAATTATGGTGGTCGCAACTCAAATCTTTATTGCGACAGTTTTCACCAACTAGCACTAAAATGGTTGACACCATAATTGCTGTGGCTCTTGACTTAATTAATCCGAAACATCTCAAAAACTGGTTTACTAATTGCTGCTACTGTACCTCATAACATCCGGAAGTGCTGTAAACTTTTACACTGGCTGGCGTAGGTCGGTCTGGATCCTGCGGCGGGAATTATATATTCAGGGCGAATTGAGCAAGCGTTAATTTGACAACTACGAGATTTAAACCAATCTTTACGCTCTGCAAGTGCCCAGTTGTATACACGGCGACACTGTTGTAGCCAATCTTCAAAGATTGTTACCTGTGCTACTGTTGGCTTGAGTTTGAATTCGTAGGTCCAATTGAACACTTACTTTACCTCCTTGACCTAGTAGACTCTTTTCTTGAGTGATCGACTGAACGTTTTTACAAGAAATACAATAGAAGACGAGCTAAATATTCAAGGCGGTTGAAACCGCTACCGATTTATCCCCACGTCTAAAGGCGGGGGCTTGTGTCTCCCTTTTCGGTCACAAAGTCAAAAAGCCACTATCCCAACGAATACACAACTGTCCGGTATGTCAGGTCAGTTTGTCTAGAGATTGGAATGCGGCTATCCATCAATATCAAGAACCGTGGGGCACAGGGTCTTAAAGCTCTGTTAATGTCCTCACAGAGGAGTCCCACAGAAGCCCACACTCACCCGAAGGGTGAGTGTGGGAGTATGTCACACAGGTTCTAACTGGGAAATTACCTTTTCCATGTGTTCGGCAACTTGGGTTTCTTTTTCCAGAGAATTGGTTTCCATGTAAACGCGCATCAGGGGTTCGGTTCCCGAAGGCCGCAGCAGTACCCAGCCACCGTCTTCAAGATAAAGTTTAATCCCGTCTTTGCGACCGATTTCCTTAACGCCGATACCTGCTACTTCTTTGGGGGGATTCTTGGTAAAAGATTCCAAAACGGCTGCTTTGTGGGCTTCTTCTAGGTGCAAGTCCAAGCGTTTGTTGTACAGGGGACCGTCGGCTTCTTTAATGGCTTCTTCGACTAACTGAGAAAGCGGTTTGCCTTCATAGGCGATCGCCTCAGCAACTAGCATATCAGCCAAAATCCCGTCTTTTTCGGGAATGTGGCCCAAAACGCTCAAACCGCCAGACTCTTCGCCACCGATGAGTACCGCTGTTTCGCGCATTTTCTCGCCGATGTATTTAAAACCGACTGCGGTTTCGTAGATTGTTAAACCATACTTGGCGGCTAAATTGTCCAGCAAGTGGGTAGTTGCGACTGTACGGACGATCGCCCCAGTCAAGCCTTTATTCTTCACCAAGTGACGCGCCAGCAGCAACAGCACGGTGTTTGGAGTCAAGACATTTCCTAACTCGTCAACAATACCAAAGCGATCGCTGTCGCCATCGGTAGCCAAACCCAAATCCGCCGAATCCTTCTTAACAGCTTCTACTAACTCAACCAACTGTTCGCCCTTGGGCTCCGGCATTCCGCCACCAAACAGCACGTCGCGGTAGGTGTGAAAACTTTCGACATCACACCCGCAGTGTTCCAAAACCCCGTCGAGATAGCCACGAGAAGTCGAGTAGAGAGCGTCGTACTTCACCTTCAACTTAGCAGAGCGAATCCGCTCCACATCGATCAAAGTATAAAGAAACTTCAGATATTCGGGTTTCGGGTCAAAACTGGAGATTTTATCGTTGTGGCTGCCTTTGGCTGGGGCATCAGAAGCGCCAGCAATATTGGCCACAATTGTATCAGTAATTTCCGGGGTTGCCGGACCCGCGTAGTCGGGGATGTATTTGATGCCGCAGTAAGGTGCGGGATTGTGGGAAGCCGTGAACATCAGGGCTCCTGCAGAGTTGAGATGCTTGGCGCTGTAGGCGATGACTGGTGTGGGGCAATCTCGATCGACCACTTTCACCGTCCATCCCAAATCTGCCAATACTTCCGCTGAGGTGCGGGCGAACTCGTCTGCCAGAAAGCGGGTATCGTAGGAGACTAGAACTGGGCGGTCTTTGGTGTAAGCGGTTTCTAAGTAACTGGCGATCGCCCGGGTGACTTTTCGCACGTTGGCAAAAGTAAAGTCATGGGCAATCAGTCCTCGCCACCCATCGGTTCCGAACTTAATTTCTGTTGAATTGCTGCTAGCGCTCATTTTATCCACTTCCTCTCGTCCTACTAATCCTACCCGAAGGCATAGCCTTAAAGGCCTACTGGCCGTGCTGTTTTTGAGGAGCGCTCGCCCGTGGGACCGACATCAACCTCATCCTATGGTTGTAGGGGCAGGTTTCCGCCTCCGGCCTCGGGGATCGAACCAGTCAGAGTTGGCAAAATGCCGGACTGATGGGGCGAGTCACTCGCTAATTCTGGTTCTGAAGGGTAGTTGGCCGATCGAAGGGACGACGATCTATTGTCGGCGATTCCCTACGGGATAGCTTCGCTTCACGGGGAAGCTAAAAAACTGATCGCAAAAAACCGTGCTGGCAATGGCATTAACGAAATGCACATAAATCTGATTCTTATCTCACATTTAATTCTTTCTTTAGAAAAGCCCATAGTTGAACTTGTTAGGGTTTCCTAACAATCGCCAGGCTCAAAATACATTTCTAATTCAGCTAGGGAAATAAATTAACGAAAGTCACCGCTCGATCGTGCTTTAGCCTAGCTTCATTAAGAAATTAGGGCGATCGACCGAAGCGCTCCAAAACAAAGATAAAGTATTTCAAGGATCAGTTTTTTTGAGGCCGACTTGACTTTAATTCTCAGCTTCTAAGACAAATTAAATTTATTTCCAGCCTTTTTTATAGGGCAAAAACATAAATTAGGATCGCGATCACAGGGTAACGGTGATCGATCGCACAATAAATAAGGTTATTAACGTGCAGCTTGTAAAAAATGCAGGCAGTAGAGCCAAATTGCTTATATCTTTAAGCATAATGGCAGATGACTGCCAGGGTACAAATGCAGAAGATTATAGTTAACAACGTTAAAAATTAGGGGAATCGATCCGGTGCGACTTAATAAAAAAATGAGGTTTATCATGACAGGTATTTCACAACTATCTTCAAAGTCTTTACCGACAGCAGACAAAATTCAACAGGGCGACAGTCTGGCGTCTAGGGGTATTACCGGATTGGAAACTCACAAACTCCCAGAGGCTAAAAGCGTCAGCGTTTCTTCCTTCGCAGTTAGCTGGGCAAAAAAATATTACAGTACAGTTGCGGCACGAGAAAACCAAGCGCCACGCCAAATTCCCCCGAGTCCAGAGTCAACCTATTTTGAGGGAAATCGAGCAAAAATAGTTGACAAATTGACAAATACCCTGAAATTAGCCAGCGAGATAGCTTGGAATAGAGTAGAAGCTCTTTTAGGGGAACAAATAGAGCGGCACGGGATCGATCCAAGCTTAATTAATCCTTTAGAAATTGTGGCTGACTCTCGCAGCTTATATCGCAAAGCAATAGACGCTTACGCGGAGAGAGAACCTGTTTTTCGCTTGTCAGTGCTGGTGGGAAAAGATATTATCCAAGTGAGGCGGAAATACTCAAAGACTGATGCGTTAGTGCTGGGATTTGTGACGGTGGAATTTCAATACACTAGCCAAATTTTGTTAGGATGTCTTTCCGACTCAGAGCGATCGGAATTTGCACCCTACTTAAAAATTGTAGACGACTACCTCCACATTCCCTACGGAGAGATTAACGAGGCTGCGGCGAATCAGTCCCCAAATTCAAGAGTTCTATTAGCTGTTCAGCATTTGTGGCAGCATACAACTGAGATTGCTAGTGCAGTGTATGAGCGCGCTAGTTTCCAGCATCAAGGATACCGCAGCAGCAACGGGTATTTGAGCGATCGGGAGATAAAAATTTCTGGTATCCGGGATGTCGAGATTTTTCAAAGCTATTTGTGCTGGTGCGTTTTGGAAGGTAGTATTCGCCCGGTACAGCAAGAATTGTTTCCAATTTGCGTGATGTTGTACCCCAAACTTCATGTAAGTTGGGAGTTGGTGCAGGATATGCTGCTAATTTTGTTTTGGGAAATATGCGCTCGGCTTCCTGCTGAAGATTTAACCGTATTTGTACCTTACTTGCGTACTGTGACTGAGATGTTTTCCAGCGATGTATTTGACAATTAGGTAATTGCCAATTGCCAATTGCCTCAAAATTTACCAGTTGCCTATTTAAAATTAAAAGCAGCGACTGCCAAACATCCCCAACCGACAATAAAAGCAACTCCCCCCAGGGGCGTAATTGCACCCAGCCATTTGATGTCAGTCAAACTCAGGGCGTACAAACTGCCTGAAAAGATGATAGTGCCGGCAATAAAAGCCCATCCAGCCACTGCAAAAAAGGTTTGAGACTCTTGGGCGTAGCTCAAGAGTAAAGCGACGAGTAATAGAGCTAGGGCATGGTACATTTGATAGCGGGCGCCGGTCTCAAAAATTGCTAAAGCTCGATCGCTCAATTGATTTTTCAAAGCGTGGGAGGCGAAAGCACCGCCTGCAACGGATAAACCTCCGAATATGGCTGCGGCTGCTATAAAAATCCGAATTAAAATTAGCGTTGACATAATATTTATTGAATTGGGAAGAAGGAACAAGGAACAAGGAAGAAGGAAGAGGTCCGAGGGAAAAACATCTAATTGTTGCTATCGAAGGTTCGCGGTGCGTGCCTTACTTGTCATTGCGAACGTCCGCGAAGCAATCGCATAGTAGAGATGTTCACTGGCCTAACTCTGGGAAGGGAAGGTGCGCGGGGCGCACCCTAGCTTTACGATCAATTAGCTTTTTTGCAAATATTTTTAACCTATTTTCGCACAGCTTCCAGCAAGCGAGAATAGTAAAAGCTCGTGCTAGTCATCGCTGTTCTGTTAATAACAAAATCATTGTTTTCTAGGATTTTGATAATATCAGCTTCGCGGTGCTGGTAAGCCCGGGTAGTTTTGCTCGGACCGGGGAAAAGTTCACCAATTTTTTTGAGGGCGGTGAGTGCTAAAGTTTTGGGTGCAAAACTAAGAATTAGTCGCGATTCGGCGATAGAACTTAGGTGAGCGATCATTTCTGCAGCCTTATTTTGAGGATAGTGGATTAGCACGTCCAAACAAATCACTGTGTGGAAATTGCCGGTTAAAGCTTCCAAATCTTGGGCGGCGAAGGAGATGTTGTAGAGCTTGCCGGGAACTGCTGTCGATCGATCGTAAGCTTCTGCTACCATCTTTTCAGAGATATCACTAGCGCAAACAATTGCCCCAGCGTCAGCCAGAGGAATGCTCAGAGAACCCACACCGCAGCCGGCATCGCAGACACAAAGCCCGGGTAAATTGCCGTCAGCTTGCAGCCATTCGATGACTGTATCCACCGTTTTCTGGTGTCCGGTGCGGATGTCTAGCTGAACTTTATTGACTTTCCCGTCGCCGTAAATTCGCTGCCAGCGATCGAATCCCGTCGAGTTAAAATACTGTCTAACTATAGTCTTGTCGTCTACCAAATTCATCGATCTGCCTGCTGCTGAGTTATTGCCAACGGTTAGATATTATATAGCAATCCGGTTCGGAAAACCCGCAACTTGCAACCATCGATGTTAGATTGGCGATTTGAGATTTTAAATTAAAACCGCCAATCTCAAATCTCAAATCTCAAATCTATCGGGTAATACCAGTTCTCACATTCCCAATGATTCAATTTTTTAATTCTTTAATCTAAAATAATAGAACAGGTTAAAAGAGTCGATGCCAAGTCAATTCCTTTGTCGCCGCATTTAAATTCCAGCGCAACAATTGAGTGGCCGATTTGCCAATAATTCCCGAAATTCCGATCGCACTTCTCGGAGATTCAGTTGCCAGCGCGATCGCACTTTCGGCGTCGCAAATCTCCCACTTCACCAAATTCTGCACTCCCGCCAACAGCGGCAGAGTTGTACCCGCCAAAGTAGCAGATTCCAGGGGCGAGTGGTAATCTAATCTGACCCAAGCCGTACCTTTTCTGACTTCAATTTGTCGGGAATCCCAAGGATAAACACCCTCAGGCAAACCCAAAGGAGCCAAAGCATCGCTCACTAAAAAAACGCCTTTTTCGTACCTACCAGCGCGCAGCAAAAAATCAATCATTGTCGGAGAAACGTGCTTCCCGTCAGCAATTAAACCGCATTTTACGCCCGGATAAACGATCGCCGCTCCCAATAAACCCGGTTCTCGGTGGTGCAAACTCGGCATCGCATTAAAAGCGTGAGTTACCATTGAAGCTCCCCGAGCAAATGCTTGCTGGGCTTGCTCTGCCGTCGCTTGGGAGTGTCCGAGACTGACGGAAATTCCCAAACTTTGCAAATAGGGAATGACTTCGCCTGTGCTGTCTAACTCCGGCGCTAAAGTAATTATTTTGACAATATCGGCACAATCTCCTAAAACATGCTTGACATTTTCTATAGTTAGCGAGAGTAAAAACTCAACTGGGTGAGCTCCTCGCTTCTGGGGGTTGAGAAAAGGGCCTTCGAGGTGAACGCCGAGAATTTCCGCTGTTTTGGGTTGAATTGTTGCAGGAGCAGCGGTTTGTACAGTGCGGATATAATCAGCTATAGTCGAGAGTGAGCGCCTAAACTTATCCAGCGAAGTTGTAACCAAAGTCGGCAAAAAAGCATCTACTCCCTGATTCCACAAAAATTGACAAATTTTCGGCAAAATTTCACTATCCTTGCTTTCTAAATCGGGAAAAGCAAAACCGAGGGCGCCGTTAATCTGCAAGTCAACACCGCCCAGAGAAAGCCAATCGCCTGCTACATCAAGCACTTGCAAATCGGGAGGACAAATCCGTTTAAATACGGCGTCCATCGGCAAAACTTCTTGAATGATTCCCGTTTCGTCAACAGCAAGCATCTGCAAATCCTTGCAACCGGGGAGGCGAGCATTGAGAATATCTGTGGGGGCGGCAGTTGGGGTTGTGGCTTCAGTCATCCGATTTTATAGTTTAGATTTTAGAGTTTAGAGTTTAGATTTTAGATTTGCTCCCAGGAATAAATCTGGAGGCGGATTATGAGGATGCGGAGCTTTTTGCTTTCTGCATGGTGGCTTGTAACCAAATTGCTTTCGAGCCTCAGTTTTGCTAGAAAATATCTAAATTTGAGTTAACGTCATAATTTAAAATTACCATTAATCTGAAATCTCACATCTGAAAATTGCATGAATGAACCAACAGTTGGAATTATCATGGGTAGCGATTCGGATTTGCCAACCATGTCTGAAGCGATCGCTGTTTGCGAAGAATTCAGTGTTGCTTGCTCCGTGGCGATAGTCTCGGCGCACCGCACCCCCTCGCGCATGGTGGAATACGCCCAAACCGCGCACCAACGGGGCTTGAAAGTCATTATCGCAGGGGCCGGGGGAGCTGCGCACCTCCCAGGCATGGTAGCATCTTTAACACCCTTGCCAGTAATTGGCGTGCCTGTACCGAGCCGCCACCTGCAAGGGGTAGATTCGCTGTACTCGATCGTGCAAATGCCAGCCGGGATACCCGTAGCCACAGTGGGGATCGGCAACGCTAAGAATGCTGGCTTGCTGGCAGTTCAGATACTAGCAGCTCATCAGCCAGAATTGCTAGAGCGGGTCCTAAATTACCGCAAAACTTTGTCCGAATCTGTAATGAAAAAACAAAATCAGCTAGAAGAGCTAGGCTATCAAAACTATCTCAATATGAACAAATAATCTCTAAACTTTTGTAGTAAAATTGGAAAGTTTTCCGAATATTGCTGAGCTTACTAGCCGTAAAGAGGGTAAAAGTGATTAAAATGACTGTCGGAAAGAAAAAGTCAAAACTAGTCAGGCGGGAGTCTTTAAATTTGTCAGCAGCTAAATTATTTACGAAACTTAACAGGTTGAAGAAATTACAAAGGACGATCGCCCGCCTCAGTCCAAGTTGGCAAGCCTGCATACCAATAGCAGCAATCATCTTCTTGGTGTGGGGATATGCAGCGGTAGCCCAAACAGCTCCCGCGCCAACCACCGAGGAACAATTAGCCAGCCTTAAGGTGGGCATGGATACCATGTGGGTCATGGTGGCTGGGATGCTAGTCTTCTTTATGAACGCCGGTTTCGGTATGTTGGAAACCGGGTTTTGCCGCCAAAAAAATGCCGTCAACGTGCTGTCAAAAAACTTGATTGTTTTTGCGCTTTCTACGATGGCATTTTGGGCGATCGGCTTTGCGTTAATGTTCAGCAACGGCAACGGTTTTATCGGCAGCAGCGGCGGATTTTTCCTGTGGAACGTAGCTGACAACAGCCCCGCCACAGGAGACGCTTATCAAGGCATTTTCAGCTCATTAAACTGGACGGGAGTGCCTCTTAACGCTAAATTCTTTTTCCAATTAGTTTTTGCCGGAACGGCTGCCACGATCGTTTCTGGAGCAGTTGCAGAGCGAGTTAAATTCATTGACTTCTTAATTTTCAGCTTGCTGCTAGTAGGCATTGCTTACCCGATTACCGGACACTGGATTTGGGGCGGCGGGTGGCTGGCAAAAGCAGGCTTCTGGGATTTTGCCGGTTCGACAGTGGTTCACTCGGTAGGCGGTTGGGCTGCTTTGATGGGAGCGGCATTTTTGGGGCCGCGGATCGGCAAGTACCGCGACGGCGATACTGTGGCGATGCCGGGACACAATATGAGCATTGCCACCCTGGGCTGTTTGATTCTGTGGTTGGGTTGGTTCGGGTTCAATCCCGGTTCGACAATGGCAGTCGATCCAAATGCCATCGCCCACATTGCCATCACCACCAACACCGGCGGCGCCTTCGGGGGAGTTGCTGCAACCATTACTGCTTGGCTGTACCTGGGCAAACCCGACCTTTCAATGATTATCAACGGCATCCTCGCCGGCTTAGTCGGGGTAACAGCTAGCTGCGCTTGGATCAACGTGCCCAACTCTGCTATTATCGGCACTATCGCCGGTATCCTGGTAGTTTTCGCAGTAACTTTCTTCGACAACTTGAAAATTGACGACCCTGTAGGGGCAACTTCAGTTCACTTAGTCTGCGGCATCTGGGGAACTCTGGCGGTTGGGCTGTTTGCTGACGGGCCTGGAACGGGACTTTATACCGCAGGCCCCAAGGCCGGATTGCTTGTGGGCGGAGGTTTCGATCAACTCTTGCCGCAGTTGGTCGGCATTATCTCTGTAGGCGGGATGACCGTCCTGCTGAGTACGATTTTTTGGGCCGCACTCAAAGCTTTGCTGGGTATCCGCGTTTCTGCTTCAGAGGAGGCTGAAGGTTTGGATATCGGCGAACACGGAATGGAAGCTTACACCGGGTTTGTGAAGGAAACGAGCTTGGACAACAGAAGTGAGAGCAGCTACGGCGGTTATGCTGGGGGTTCTGGGGAGAGGACTACCAAACTGTAGAGCGTGCAAAGAGATCGCTCAATTCAGCTTTCGTGTCCTAGATTAGCTATTTATAAGCTAATTCACCTCTTTATTCAGAAAAACCACAATCTGAAATAGCCGCCAACTTATGGCTGTTTATCGTTGTGCTCGCGTTTCAACCTTCGATGCGAACGCGGGCATATTTTTATTGTTAGTTTACTTTTAATTGCGTACATATAGCAGTTTTCGATTGCATGAGATCGGCGCCGATAATTGTTAATTAGTAATGGGGAAATAGGAATTGAGAAGCTGTAATTGACTAGCGTTGCAAACTGGTGTATTGGTTAGAGTTTATCGGCAATTGCTTTAAGTTCTTCAACGATGCGCTTGTTCTTGGGATTCCTGCTGCCATAAATGCCGGCTGAGAACATCGTGATTATTTCTAGTAGATCTTTAGCTAAATCCTCCTCACAACTAGCATCTTCAGTTTGATTGATAATCACTACCTCTGTCCCAAAGTGTTCGCACAAGTTAAAAATTAGTTCAGAACCAAATCTCAGCATTCTGTCTTTGTGAGTTAACACCAACCTTTCTACTTGATTGTCTGCGATCGCCCGAATTAGACGTTGTAAACCCCGCATACTGTAATTTACCCCAGAACCCACATCATCAATGATTTGGAATTGCCAGCCGTGAGATGCACAAAACAATTCCAAAACTTGTTTTTGTCTGTCTAAATCATCTTTTTGGTCGTGACTGCTAACCCGAGCGTAAGCAACGGTTAAAGCGCCGTCGCGTTTTAAGCCGAGAAGATGAGCTAGGTCATACCGTCTGTGACCGTTAGCCGTGCGTTCCGGTATTAGCTTGCCTTCGGCTTCCCACCTGCGTAATGTGGAAGCGCTCACACCTTTAAGTTTGGCTGCTTCAGTTATAGTTAATTTTTTCATTTTTGGATTTTAGCATCACAAATGAGTAAGTTCGATCAGTTTTAGATATATTTTTGTGCACTGCTGCAGCTTTGACAAATCCGATGGCGGTGCCAGAAAGTTGGGTAGGCAGATTTTTTATGGTAAAGTAGTGCCAAAAAGCAAAGTTCTGCATCGCCGTCGCGCCCAACACAGCACAGTGCTTGATTTTTACAAGAATTGAGGCTTTAATTGAGCGGTAAAATTTGATGCAGCAATGAGTGCAAATTATTCGGTGTGATGGTTGCAAATAGCTTGAGTTTATGGAGAAGTTTGGAGGAGGTAGCAGAAGTAGAACTCATAAATCCCTCTTAGGGATGGAAGTTAGCCGATCGAAAACTGTTCCGGTTTGGGCTTTGCTATCTTTGGCGACGAACGGGGTACTGATGTTCACAGTGGCTCAACTACTGCTGCGGGGACACAACTGGGCAGAAAGCTTCCCGGCGAGTGTTGCGGTGACAGCAGAAGGTCCCCAGGAACAAATTGACCAACTGGCTACCTCTGCAAAGGCAGTGCTAGACGTGCCCGTTCCAGGACCGCGACATAAATGGACTTACCAGCAGTGGGTGACGCAGTTGGGTCGCGAAGCTGAGGCGGCCGCGGCGAATCGACCCTCAAGACTGAGTGTTTTGGCTGGGGATTCTCTGAGTATGTGGTTTCCGACGAAGCTGTTACCGGTCGATCGAATTTGGCTGAATCAAGGGATTTCGGGGGAAACTTCCGTGGGTTTGCTGAAGCGGTTGCAGTTGTTTGATCGAACTGTCCCGGATACGGTGTTTGTGATGATCGGGATTAATGATTTGTTGCGGGGGGCCAGCGACGAAGGGATTTTGGACAACCAGCGGCAGATTATTCGCGATTTGCGGTGGGCTCACCCCAAAGCACAAGTGGTTGTGCAGTCGATTTTGCCACACAGCGGGGAACAAGCTACTTGGGAAAATCGCGATCGGCTGTTGGCAATTCCTAACACTCGGATTCGGGAAATAAATCGGCGGCTGAAAGAAATTGCTAGTTCTGAAAATGTTTTGTATCTGGATTTGTACCCGCTGTTTGCGGATGCTGAGGGCAATTTGCCAACCGAACTCAGCACAGACGGCTTGCACCTTAACGATCAAGGTTATCTGGTTTGGCGATCGGCCCTGCAACTGTTCGATCAGATGCAGTTGAAAAATTAGTCATTAGTTATTAGTCGTTCATCAGTTAGAAAGATGGAGGATGAAGTCATATTATCCCCAACTCTCCCCCCCTCCTCCTCCCACTCTCGCCAACTCAAAATTCTCCCCCTATCCTCAACTCGCCCTCCCGGGATACTATGCTGTCACGGGCTATGTCAAGTAGCGACGGATAGATGAAGAAATATGATCCTTAGCTCTTTAGTATAGGGTGATACAGAATAACAGTTTGTACAAATGGTGCAATCCAGAAGCACAGACCGTTGGATTGATGGTTGACGAATTTAGATGAGTCCGGCTATACCAAGTCGGAGGGTTGAGGATTGGGGAATTATCTATTGAAGATTTGTTCCGCTAAAACAGGGACTTAAAACCAAATAACTATTGCATCTAAAATCCTCCCATCTAAAATCGGCTCGGTCTTCCCTGAAAATTGCTGAGTATGAAAAGGTACAACTAACGTGATCAAAAAAAGTTTAAAGATCGGCATCATCGCGCTGTGGCTGTTAAGCGTACCGCTGACGGACAATGCCTTAGCTCAAGATGCTGCTGGTGCAGCAGCAGTGGCGCCGAATCCGATCGACACCGGCGATACGGCTTGGATGTTGGTTTCCTCAGCACTGGTGCTGTTAATGACACCAGGACTGGCGTTTTTCTACGGGGGACTGGTACGATCGCGCAACGTCCTCAACACCATGATGATGAGCTTAGTCATGATGGGAGTGATCGGCGTCACCTGGACGCTGTGGGGCTACAGTTTAGCCTTTGACGTTTCCACTCCAGCGTCCGAAGGCTTTGGGAAAGGGATCGAAAGCTTCATCGGCGGCTTCGACTGGATGTTCTTGAACAACGTCACGGCGGACAAACCAGATCCGATCGGCTACGCACCGACAATACCCCACCAAGTCTTCATGGTGTACCAAATGATGTTCGCCATCATCACTCCAGCCTTGATTTCCGGGGCGATAGTCGAACGGGTAACATTTAAAACCTATTTCTGGTTCGTGCTGCTGTGGTCTACCTTCATCTACTCTCCTTTAGCCCACTGGGTTTGGGGTAGAGGCTGGCTGCAGGCGATCGGATCTCTGGACTTTGCCGGCGGCACAGTCGTACACATTAGTTCCGGTGTTTCTGCCGTTGTCGCAGCTTGGATGATCGGGCCCCGCAAAGACCATTTGAACAAGCCCCACACCCCTCACAACGTACCCTACGTCTTGCTGGGAATTGGGATGCTGTGGTTCGGCTGGTTTGGCTTCAACGGCGGTAGTGCTTTGGGATCTGGTTCTTTAGCAACAGTGGCTTTTGTCACCACCATGATTTCTGCAGCAGCCGGCGGTTTAACTTGGACAATTGTGGAATGGGTACTCAGAGGCAAACCGACAGCAGTGGGAATTGCTAGCGGTTTCCTCGCGGGATTGGTGGGCATCACACCTGCGGCTGGATTCGTGCTTCCAGTGGGGGCGCTTTTGATCGGATCGATCACTTCGGTTTGCTGCTTCTTTGCCGTTAGTTTCCGGGCTAAGCTGGGATTTGACGACTCTTTGGATACCTTCCCGATTCACGGCGTCGGCGGAACTATAGGCGCGATTCTCACTGGCGTGTTTGCGACTAAAGCGGTTAACGCAGCCGGAAATGACGGGCTGTTTGCCGGGAATCCGGGGCTAATCGGCACCCAGTTTGTAGGCGTTCTAGTTACTTACCTGTTTGCGGCTGTCGGCACTTTTGCGATCCTGAAAATTTTAGGGCAGTTTATGGAACTGCGAGTGCCGTTATCTGCTGAAGACCAAGGTTTGGATATCGGCCAGCATGGGGAAGAAGCTTACGGTGAGGATTTTGCCGGCGGTTTCAGTTCGTTTGAATCGAGTTCTCCTTTTGCGCCTAAGAAGATTTGAAGCTGATTTTCTGTGGGAGTTCGATCGTGCAGAGACTCAGCTATCTGGGTCTCTCGGCTTTTTTTAAGTTTTTTTTACGAACCGCGAAGGCGCGAAGAGCGCGAAGGAAAGTGTCTCATTCTTCTTTTTTCTTTCTTCGTGTCCTTCGCGTCTTCGCGGTTCATTCGTTCTTCCGTCTTTTGGCACTTTTTTTTTGATTTTTTTTAACGAACCGCGAAGGCGCGAAGAGCGCGAAGAAGGAAGAGGAAGAAGGGTTAAGATGAAAGAATTATGCGTTTGATGCCTTCTTTGAGGATCGGAACGTTGAAGTTGATCAGAAGGCCTAGAGCGCCAGTCCAGTAAAAGAGGTTGACAAAAAACATAAAGTATGGTATTAAGCGAAAAAAACCACTCTGTGCTGTAAAATGCGCCCACCAACCTGGACCCCCCCAATCGAGTTGTCTGCTG
>Ga0247770_1001899_pt1 | contig 13997 bp, 4 predicted proteins | sample UWRJL136409B6_FD_179943 | JGI IMG/M metagenome (GOLD analysis project Ga0247770, IMG submission 179943) | Plant litter microbial communities from Arlington Agricultural Research Station in Wisconsin, United States - UWRJ-L136-409B-6 | ecosystem: Environmental > Terrestrial > Plant litter >... | reverse complement strand
CTGATTCTCCCTGAGCTAGGGTGATCCCCTACGCTACCGCCGCACAGCCTCAGAGGCCCCTTGTCAGTCCCCCTAGCTAAAGTTTCCTCTTAGTGGAAAGCAGATGACGTGTAATCTCTAAGGATATGTCACAGGCTTTGCCTGTTCCTAGAGTAGAGTGGTCACGGGCTGCGGCACGTGACATCGCGTATGGGCCGTGCGCTGCTAGCGCGCTCCGCCCTGCAGCGTGGGGTCCTTAGCTCCCCGCGGTCCGCCCTCATCGAGGGTTTGGCCATCGCAATACAACAACGGTTGCCTAGTGCTTGCTCGAGCCGTGATAGGATAGCTCCCAGGTAACAATTCAATTACAACGTACACATATCCTAGGTGTACGTGTGACTCGTCCCGAAAGCCCTATTGTTAAAGCTAAGTAACTTATACCTTACTAAAAAATTCAAACCAAACTAAAAGGATCAAATTACACATCCTGTCTGGAATACGGGATTCTGTAACGTTACCGTTTTTACCAGCAGAATATAAGACCCAGTTCTCGGCCACGAGCCTATATTCTGTCCCCGCTACCATAAGCTATGTACCATTTCTGCTGTCAGAAATTTACCGCCCAGCGTCAGCGACCTAGTTCTCGGCCACGAGCGCAAATTTAGTCCCCTTTATGCGATTAATGCTTTAGTGTAGCCCAAATTTGGGATCGCGGTTGGAAACTGCTAAGAGGCAACAGTGCCCTAATGGCCCGAATCTTGGACCACGGTCCCGAATTTTGGCCCAGAATATACCAGTATATGCCCTGGGATGGTACACAGCACTCCAGCTGGGAATTTGGGATGGTTTATGATATCCTACCTCGAAATTTGGGATGGTACATGGTACACCAGCTCGAAATTTAGGATAGCACCGATGGGATGTCCCACAGTATACCAGTACATAGAATATACTAGTACATGTCCTGGGATAGTGCGTAGTATTGGAAAAAACGAGCGCATTTACCCTTCCTCTCCGGTCGCATAGGTTGTACCGGTCGCACTCGTCGGTCGGCCTTAGATTGATCGCGTCGGGGTTGCTTCAATCAGTCGGTTCAATCGATCGGTCAAATTGGATGGTCGCTGCCAGGGTAACGAAGCAATCGAGGTCAAAAAAAGCGATGTAATTGACAGCGTTGGTGTTGATGGTGATGATTGCGATGATTGCAATCTGTGGCATTGATTGAAATTCATTGACGTGTTCGGATTTCGTCAGTGAGCGCGGCGCGGCAAAGAGTGGCGGGTCGGCTCCCTGCGATCTGGCTGAACCCTTGACATATAAGCATTGCTTGTCTCCTAGCCGGGGAGAGAGAGCACGCTGGACCCCTGCGGTTAAAAAGACTCCTAAGTGTGCCAGGTTATCGGTTATCCAGAATCCTCCGCCGCACACCCCTGACCCGAGCAAACATCTTGACAGCATGGATATTGTCAGAAGGTGCGGTCTGTGCTTCTTTACCTTGGATAAATCCGTCACCTCGTGCGAAACTGTTGTCAATCGTGAGACACCGGCCGTGTGTCTTGTCCGGGAACTCTCCCGTCGAGTGAACTCTCTTTTACTTCGATACAACTGCAGGATTCCTCGACACAAGGGTGTGAGTCATGCCGATGCATCTTTGATCTTCTTTGCCTTGTTGCTCCCTAGGCGGAACACAGTTCGGGGCGCTTGTACTGGAGCACAAGGCCCGATACGCTGCATGTTCCTAGAGACGAGTGAGGGCGGTTTTTGAAGTGGAAGCCTAAATTGGAGGGTTGCCCGATCATGGTATCATTTGGGTTATTTTTCGGACAGCCGCCGCGACGCTGTAACTGTCGAGGAGTTCCCCGATTCACCCCTTCTCGGCACAAACGACAAGCCTAAGGACGACGAAGGAGGAGATGACGCCGAAGTTGATGTTACAGAGGAAGATGTCACCGCGCGCCATCCGACCCCAGACAACTTCAAACAGTCTGATTTCCAGAATATCATATATCGGGTAACCATTTCATAAGCTTGGTAAGCCGTCCTGTGCTAGCTAAGGTAGCCTTGTGGCACATTCGATGTTAACCTAGGTATATTAGGTCACCCTTTTGCTGTCTTCACGAATCAAACTAGCGGGAACACCTCATCTGACGAGGCAATCCACAAGATCAAAGTCTTGGGTACAAGAGTGCTCGTCGCCGTCCCATGGGCTTTGTCCGGCTGCTCGGCCAGTGGTTTTACCAACAAGGGTTATACACGTCCAAAGGCCATCCGCCGGGATTGGGCTCACTGTACGACTTTGGGAGACGAAAGGGGCAATCGCGCACTATGTTTGCCTCAGTCATTGCTGGGGGAAGAAGTAGAACTGGCCAAAGCGCAACACGCGGCTGGGTAATCTGGAATCCAATATAAACAGAATGCCCTAAGATACATTGCCGAAAACTTTTCAAGACGCTATCATGACAGAAGACCGTCTGGGATACGCATAATCTGGATTGACTCCCTGTGTATTATGCAGGACGACGAGCAGGATTGGTATACCGAATCATCCCAGATGGCAAGAATCTACGAGAATGCGGTGCTCACTCTCGCAGGACCGTCTCGCCTGATTCAAAAGGTGGTCTCTTCTCTCCTCCCCAATCATCGGCTACAGCCATCTAGATGCCGGACGACGGCTTCGGTCAGCCACTCGTTCTGCGCAACATCAAGTCTCACCCGGCAGAGTAGGACTCATTGAAAAATATATTTAGAGGCTGACGCACAGAGAAAGGGATCAGCTATAATGTCCGATCAGCACGGATCCACTAAGACCTACTGTAGCTTTGCTACAGTCGCAATTGATTCCTTTCAGCGCGTAGCAGAGTTAAATCGCAGCATGCTGAGTGTGACGCGACAAATTTTGCTAGGCTGTTCCTCCTTTACCGCTGGTCGAATGCATCATTTCGGTTATTGTCACGGCGTGGCGTGTGGGTCAACACCCCACCGCCTAGGACATGTTATCGATAACGCATCGCCCCACCATATTGGGAATTCCAGAGGACTAGCCTCTGGAATTCTTTCCTTTCCTTCTTCAACGTAGAATCGTAGCATTGGCAATAGAACCATTGCAGCCCCGCCTCAGTGCCTGTTGCCTAGCCGTGATACCGGGCACGACCTGGAACCGACACGTCGCACCTCCCCCACCCCAAACGCCCTTCATAAACGAAGTACACGACTGGGACTCCCGGTGGAAACAAGACCTGCAGAAGTACAAAGAATTGAAGGATTGCGAAGACCGGCATCTCCTGGCCTGGCGCAAGGCGAGGGTGCCTCACTGGAGGGACATGCGGACTCCAACCCCGCCGATCCCACGAGAAACGCTCGGCCGAGGGATTTACCGGGCCTTAACCACGAGCGATGACGGAACATGAGTAAGGATTTATGACCTACAGATACCAGAATGTACCTTTTCTTTTCCTCACTTCCCATGATGGAGGGGGGTTTTTCTTTTAAAGGCATTGAACGCGATGGGAGGAGGGGCCGGTATGGCGTACTGGGAGAAGGTGGTTTTCCTTGCACCGAACATCTGACCCCCCGCGGGTCACGTGCCATTCTAGCTTAGTCAGATAACCTTGCACGAAAATTTAATTCATTCTTCATTCCTCCATGCACGCAAGCCTTCGAGAGGAACTTCTCTCCTCACACAACAATTCTACGAATTCAGTCACATACTGCGCGCCATTGAGTCCAATTGTGCTGTGCCCGTCACAGCTCTCCAAAATCACCATCTCGCCTAGATCGCCAAGCCGTCAAAATATTCAAACTGGGCAGTCGTCAGTTGCAATGGAGTATTCCAGAAAGCCGTCAACCCTTCTACCGCTTCCCGGCGGTCTGCATGGTGAATTCTCGCTCCCTAGCACCGTCTTGGGATATCCGCCTGCAATGGAGGATTCGAAAAAGCCGTCATTCGTTCTACCAATCCCAAGCCGTCTGCATGGTAGAGGCGCGCTACCTAGCACCATCTCGGGATTTCAACCACTTGACCCTGGCCAAGTCCGACTCATCAATCTCCACAGCTCCATTCCCCCATCCAGCGTGGTTTCCTGCACTCTGGAAACCCACAGCTTGCATTGCGCCCCGCCATTTATCGCCCTATCCTACGTCTGGGGCAATACACAGAATGCAACGATCGAACTTAATTGGCAACATGTCCGAGTGAGCTCTAATCTGGAGGCGGCTCTGCGAACGCTCAGTCAACTTGAATCGCAAGGCGGGGAGTCGGGGCCTAGGACCAACATGTTTTGGGTCGACGCTCTATGCATCGATCAAAAGGACAACCAAGAAAAGTCGACACAAGTACAGCGAATGGCCGACATTTACGCAGCGGCCAACCATGTCATCGCATGGCTAGGTGAAGATACGTGGAGCACCCAGGCGGCCTTTCAAGCTCTGAGCAGAGGACTATCGCAGGGGTTGGATACGCCAAACATGCCGCCTATTGCTGGTCCAATAGCTGATGTGTACAAGGGCTTGCTAGACATTCAGTCGAGGGAGTACTGGCGGCGCGTCTGGATCTTGCAGGAGTTTGTTGTTGCTCGTGACGTCAGCATTATGTGTGGGCCTGGACTTATGTCTGTCGCAGAACTGGAGAGACTTGATCAGCTTTGCCGCCTGTCCTCGGAATCCACCAGCCCATACCTCGATCGACCCGTTGCACGAGTCCTAAAAACACGGCGACGCTTCCATGGTCTACAGCCCGATCGACTCAGCCTGACACTGGAACAACTTCTTATGCAGAACTCAACAGCCGAATCGTCAGATCCCCGCGACCGTATTTACGCGTTCCTGGGCCTCGCCGCCGACGCCACCGATCTGGGCATCTGGCCGCTCTATCACCGGCCGTGGGCCGAGGTATTCCAAGATGTAACGAGCACAATACTGGGTAGATGCTCGCTTCGTATCCTCTCGTGCTGTTCGTTATCTGACAAAACCGTAAGCGCGGGCTTCCGCCTGCCGTCATGGGTACCCAATTGGTCAGTCGAAATACCGGTACCACTCGTATATCCAGGAAAGGTCCAGTTCTCAGCTTCGGGATCTTTTAAAACACGTCCGGAATTCCGGGAGTCGCGGGGCTATTCCATCATGGTACTGCGTGGAGTCTGGGTTGGCGAGATTGAAGAAACAGGTCTACCATGGGCGAGACGAGAACATAATTCGACTAGCCATTATATAGCCTGGCTCGAGAACGCGGCCAAGCTCATGAGGCGAGGCCAGGGGGCGAGATTTGCTCGTTCCGGGGCAATCTGGCGAACGCCCATTGCCGATACCATTTTCGACGAGGACAATGACAAAAATCTCAACCCGCGCAGGTCTCACGAAGCAGATAAACCTCGAAAGCACTGGAAGTCCATGTTAGCTCCTTGGAAGGGCGAGTTGCCACTGGAGATTTCCAGTCGTTACAGGCAAGCAATGGATTTCCGGGCCCACAACAAAAGAATTTTCAGGATGAGAAATAAACACGTTGGGCTAGGCCCGGACACTTGCTGTCCGAGGGATTCCGTGTTTGTACTGTTTGGGGCAGAGGTGCCTTTTGTTTTGCGTCCTGACCGTGAGGAGCCCTCGCTTTGGAACATAGTTGGAGAAGCATATGTGCACGGGTTAATGGATGGGGAGCTAATGCACGGTTCATCAGCCGTTGTTGACATCTGTATTTGCTAGATCATGACAGTTCTAGTACTTAGGGCTGTAATAGAAACGCAAATCGTTAGTCGAGTACATCCGAGGTAGGGTTGACTGACAATGGGCCCAGCATGGATCCTTCGCCACTCTAAGTGGAAGTGGGCGGACAGTGTGACTCGAGTTTTTCATCTTGATTGGTCGGCCTGCCTCCCACCCACGGGAAGACACGGGTGCTTCTCCGCGGAGCAGGCTGTAGATTTAGCATTGCGTCTTCGGAGCTTTCCTTAACAGTGTTGGAGGGTTGCAAAACGATGATCCCATCACCGAACCATCTCACCTCAATACCGTGCTCGATTCTCATCTAGGTACAGACCCAATTGCTGCCAATCTTTTCATCCTCAGTGCCGCCCGTAATGGGCACGATAAGGGCATCTATACTATGGGTTTCTGGAAGTAACTTGTGCCTTGATCATTGTGCTCACTGCTTACGTGGAGTGACCACGATGATCACTCCGTGCTAGCTGTAGGTAGGTGCGAGATATCGAGGTAAAATCTAGGGCGAAACCTTTCGCTTCCTAAAGACGGGGACCAGAGTAGCCATTTTTATATATGAGACCAATTTTGGGCTCGCTCGGCTAGAGTTGAAGTGGTTGTGGATGCTGCGGCGCAGCCTTCCAGAAATGGTTCAGGGGGTGAGCAAGACTGAGCAAGACTGAGCCGGCCCTGAGTCGGGGTGAGCAACGTCACGTGGGCGCAGTACGAAAAAGGAAATTTTGTGTGCCCAGATTCGTCGCAGGAAACAACGTGTGTCATTCAATTGCTTGTGTGGTTCTGGCTTCCAGTCAGAACCTCCTTCTTTATAGACCATTCTGTAGGGTTCAGCTTTGTCACCACAGTGGCTGAGGCTCACTGGCGCTCTGGCTGTGCCAGGCATCCAGTCATCCGCTAACTAGATGCCTAGGGACCCCTTCATTTTGACAAGAACAACCTGGCAACAGAACCAAAACAATAACACCAAGCCTTCAGCAATTCCTTCTTTTCTTCCTAATTCTAAATCGCCATTATCAGAGTAATTAAACGGTACCAATTTTACCGCGTTTGAATCGCTTAATTTTATTAAGAATCACGACTTTCAGAATCGATCCAGTTCTAAAACACCCCGCTTACTTACACAGCTCACAAACTGAAGATGAACGCTAGGTAGCACCTTACCCCCTCTCCGAGTAGCCCAGCAGTGACCTCCTTTACCCAGTATGTTACTGGGCCCTTTAAGTATTGAAAGGGGAAGGCTCCAGTAACGCCTAAAAGCCGCTCTTAGGACCTTATGAAAGAAGGCCGACTTTAAAACGCCTTAACAGCAGTTAATAATAATAGGCTAAGCCTCTGGTAAGCTGTAAAGCTGTATAATGTTTATAAGAGTACTCTGATAAATAAGTATTATAGGAAACTACCGTTACAAGCTTTAAAATAACACTTACAGCAGTTAACTGTATAAGAGGAGGAGTTTATTATTAACGCTATTTACTAATTTAATACCTAGGGTTAGTTAATAACTGTTAAAGCTATTAACTAGTTAGTTATGTATTACGACCTGCACCTGACATAGGCCTTGAGAGGACTGGCGCGGGTTAAGACAGAACGTATGTGTGACGACCTTGCAGGCCGTCACTTAGGCCGGGGCGGTCCGACGAGTCCCCCATAGAAGGAACAGTGTGAAGAAACGGTGTACACCGTCCGGGCGCACTGGGCCAGGGGTGCAAAGACCTGAAGCCCCTACGACCAGTAAGAAAGCGCTTAGTGGCCCACAGGGACTGACAACACCAAGCACCTTTCAGTTAACTGCTTAGCCGTAACTACGTGGTGCACCACCAAGCATAACGGACTAAGCAAGGTATAAAGTACCTCTTAATTAGTTAATATAGATAACTATAGTTATGCCCACAACCACCGTAAGGGACTCTGGTTCCTTACACTAGTATTTAATTGTTCATTTATATCCTACTGTTCAGACTTACCTCTGCACATTATAGTGATAACGACTTACAGTGACATTAAACCCCCCTGTTTAAAAGTGCTAGCTTAATAAGCCATCTTTAAAACACCCCTTACCTGTTAGCGTCCTACTATACGTTCTGTCTTAACCCGTACCAGTCCTTTTAAGGCTTATGTTAGGTGTAAGTTATGATACGATACTAACGTTACAGTTCTAAACACTGTTTATTAAATTCCCAGATACCACCTCTCCCCTACTAATATATCAACCTCTAGAAAAGGTAAAAAGGTTAAGGAGGCCTAGGCTTAGCTTTAACTCCTTATAGTTAATAAGTTAACAGCATGCCTTAAAGAGTTAAACCTTAACTAGTAAGGACTGGTTAAGGAACTTAACGAAGCTTTCCCTAAAGATATTAAAAGCTATATTAATCTTATTAAGAAACTCTAAACTTAACTTAATATTATTAAGCTGGAAAATAATAACCTTAAAAGCTTATAAAAAAAGTAAATAAAGCTCCCCCCACTGTCACACTTTAAAGGAGACTTTACACAGCTAAAGTCCTAAATAGCCCAGCTCTAAAGCTATGTCACCTACTATAATAAATAGTTCTTTAAAGAAGAAGGAAAGGTTAGGTTTACTAAAGCCTTACTAAACGGAGTAGCCACTTATTAGTATAAACCCTATATAAAAATAATTAACGACCTCTCTGTAAATAAAGCGTGAAAGGAAGCCCCTGAGACTTAGGCCCTTTTTAATAACTTTAACGTTTTTATTAATTAACTTTAAACTAAGTTTAAAGAACTAAACGCCCCTAGGCAAGCTAAACAGCACCTTATAGCCTTAAAACAGACGTCCTTAATCCTTAAGTTCTCCACACGCTTTAAGCTAAAAGTAATAAAAACCAGGCTTGGCTAAAAGGCCCTAATAATTTTATTTTAAAGTGGTTTAAAAGAACACGTTATTAAAAACCTTTATTAAAAGGATTAATTAGACTGTTTTTAAAAGTTAGTTAAGATAGCTATTAAGGCTAATAACCAGTATTATAATCACCATTATTAAAAGAACTTTTAAAAGGAACAGACCCCCTATTAGTTAAGTAAACTAAAAAAGGGGAACTAGTTAACAGTAATAGGTTATCACCCTAGATTAATAAATATCAGTATAGTAAACTGTTAGAATTAACCTAATTGTGACAAACCTTAATAATAACAGTAGTAAAAGTAATCCAGGGACTTATTATAAGTCCAGTACTTTAATTATAATAAGAAAGGATATATAGTATAATAATACCCGTTATTAAAGTAAGTTAGTTAAAAACCTATCTTAAAGGGAGGAAAATATATTAAGTTTAACTTAAGAGACGTCCACGTCAGGATAATAAGTAACGAAAAAGATTACATTTAGATAAATAAATGTAATATAAAAGATAAAGAAGAAGAAAAGGAAGAACCTTAGGATATAGTGTACCCAGTCCTTAAAGGTGTCTTAGAAAAGTCAGCTATAAAGATGTAAGTTACTATAAACTAACTTTAAGGTGGAAACTTAAAACCGTTAAAGGTGTAAATTATAAAAGACTAACTTTAAGAAGAGATATTCTAACTAGCTGTTACAGGCCTTAAAAACCTCACCTTATAAGCCTAAGAATTAAAAAAGTCTAGAAAAGACCCTAATTTAAACCTTACTAAAATGGTAAAAAAAGTTAAAGAACTAGCCCTTTAGGCCACTTAAATAGTAAAGTAAGCCTTAAAAGGTAAAAGAGAATAAGTTAAAAGAGTTAAATTAGAGAAATAAAAGTTCTTCTTAACTATACCCCTTAAGACTTTTAAACACTTTAAACATATTAAGTAGGTTAACACCCTTACCTCCTTAAAGGAAGGACAGTTTAAATAATTACCCTGTATTAAAGCTAATATACTTCAAACTAATACCCTAAAAATCCCCTAAAAAGGTATAAAGTAAGTATATTAGTAAAGGATCTAGGAGTTAAAGGAGAAATATTAAAAGCTAATAAATAAAGTAAAAGACCTGTAAGTTAAAAGCCTTATTATTATAATTAAAGATAAAATAGTGGAGATTAGGTTATAACTTTATAATAAAGTCCACTTTATTAATTAACTTAAGTATTAACTTGTTAAAAAAGGCCACTTTATAAAAGAATAAGTTAAGTTATTATTACTTAAGTTTTAAAAAGAAGTTTAAAAGAAACAGCATATATAAAAATAAGTAGAAGAAAAGAAAAAATAAGACGCCACTCCTCCCATCCTATACTCTATAACTATAACACCTACAGTTAATATTAACCACCTTAACTATAAGGATATACTGTAAATTAACTATATATATAATAACTACACTTTTAACTAATATAATAGGTTTAAGGCTCTTTATAACCACTTCCCCAATATATAAAAACGGGATTACGTTATTATAAAGATAAAGTTAAAACCAGCCCACTATTAAGTCTCCTACTCCCTAATAAAAAAGTCCAGTAATAAATAAAAGGTTACTATAATTAACCAGGCTCCCACCATATACTGGCAAAAAGGGGTACTTAATAATTACCTAGTTACATTATACTTATTACATCTTAATGGAAAAACTAAAGAATAGTAAAAACGGGAAAATTACTAACAGATCTAAAAGTAAAAAGATATTATTATAATCCAGTTTTATAAAACGTACTATTAACTTATTAAAGACTTTAAGAATATTAAACCATTTAAAGTTAACTAAACATTAAGGTGTAAGAACCTAAGAAAGGTTAATCGCTAGGTTTATTAAAGCTGCCTGTTTTTCCAGAAGGAATTAAGAAAAGGTTACAGGCCCTTTAAAAGGGTTAGAAACTAGTAATTTACTAATTAGTAAAAACCCTAAGAAGAAAAAGAGGTATTTAAAGGTTAGGTTAAATAAGACCTTAAAGATAGATAATTATTATAACTTAAATAATAAAGAAGTATAAGTATTATTCCATTAATATTAACCTAATAGACGGAAAAGGGAGGCTATTTAAGGTAAAAGTAGTAATTAATAACAGAAGTGCCTTTAACCTAATACACCCCTCGCTAATTAACTGAAGGAAACTCCTTAACTAAAAGTATAAAAAGGCTATTCCCATTTAAAATAAAGAAAGAGGCTTATATTAATATAATAACAGTAAAGTTACCCATTATTTACCACTTTTAATTAAAGTAGACAGGGATAAATAATAAGTAAACTTTGACGTTATATTAATTACTAAGTATAATATAATCTTAAATCTACCTTAACTAGAAAAGTATAACCCTGTAATTAATTAAAGGAGTAGCCACCTTACCTTTAGTAAATCCCCCAGTTATAATCACCGTTTAAAGAAAGCTAAAAAGGTATTAAACCGCTTTAAAGATATATAAAACACTTAAAAACACATTAAACCTTTAAAATTAAGCACAGTTTAAGTTAGGTTTACTAAAACGGTTAAAAGATTAAAAGGTCTACCACATTACCTAAATAACAATTTAAAAGGTAAAAAGAAGTAAAAAGCTAACCTATAAATAAGTAGAGAAGTTAACTTATTTAAGGTACTTGTAAAGTATAGGAAGTTTATACTGTTCTGAAAAAAGATATTATAACTATTAAACTATAAACCATAAGATTATAAAATTAAGTTAAAACCAGAAGCGAAACTCTACAGCTTCCAGCCTTACCACTTAAACCCCTAACAGGCTAAGGCCTTAAAGGAGTATATCGATAAAAATCTAAAGAACGGATTTATTATAAAGTCCTAATCCCCAGTAGGGTACCTAATACTGTTCGTCTTAAGAAAGGGAGATAGTAAACTATATATAGTTATTAATTATTAAATGTTAAATAAGGATATAATTAAGAATCGCTACCTATTACCACTTATTACGGAAATATAAAAACAGATTATTAAGGTAAATTAGTTCTCCAGCCTTAATTTCCCTATAGGGTTTAACCACATTAGAGTAAAGGAGGAGGATAAGTATAAAACGGCCTTTTAGACTCGTAACAGGTATTATTAATACCATATCATACTAATAGGATTAACAAACGCCCCTATAACTTTTTAAAGCCTTATTAACAGTGTTCTCCACCCCTTCCTTAATAAGTTTATCTTTATATATTTAAACAACGTTTTAATCTATTCTAAAACTTTAGAAAAACACTGAAAACATATACGATAGGTTTTAATAGCTTTTAAAAAAGTGAAGCTGATAGTAAACCTGGAAAAAAGCTATTTCCACGTTTAAGAACTAAACTATTTAAAGTTTAAAGTAACCCTTAGAAAACTTAAAATGTAAATAGAGAAGATAAAGGCAGTTAGGGATTAACTTACTTTAAAAAACTAAAAAGAGTTATAAACCTTTATTAGCTTTATAAACTTTTATTAGTACTTTATTAAATACTTTATAAAAATCATAAAACCACTATATAAGCTTACAGGAGAGGGTAAACTGTTTAAATAAACTAATAAACAGTAAAAGGCATTTAAGGACCTTAAGCACACCTTTGTCATAACACTAATCCTAACCCTCCCTAATTTCTTAAAGCCTTTTTAAGTTAAAACAGACTCCTTAGAATTCGTAATTAGTAAAGAACTCAGCTAAGTCCAGGATGATAAAAAACACCACCTAGTTACCTTCTTATTAAAAGGAATCCACAGCCTAGCCCTGTAATACCTAATTTATAATAAAGAACTAATAACGATTATTTAATGCTTTACTAAGTAAACATTGTACTTAAGCGGTATGGAAAAACCAGTCCAGGTCTTCTTAAACCATAATAACCTTTAGTACTTCCTGACGAAGGAGCTTAACCCACAGTAAGCATGGTAAGTAAAGTTAATAGCCTTATTCCACTTTTATATTCACTATATTAAAGGAAAAGATAATAGGTAAGCTAATACTTTTAATTAGAGACAGGATTATAAGGATGCTAATCCGGCCCTGGTCCCTATCACCATATTTAATAAAGTAAAGAACAGCACCTTAAAATATACATTATAAATGTTAAATAACTAGACACTAGCACAGATTATTAACATTTATATAAACTTATAAATAAAGTATAACATTTATTAATAATAACAGGACTTTTAAGTAAAAAGATTAATAAAAGGCACCTGTAAATATAAGTGCCCTTTAGGAGACTTCTCAGGGTACGTGTAAGATTATAAAAAAGAATATTAAATACATTTTAACCACGATAAAACTGGTTATTAGTTAAAACAGCTACTAGAAGGCGTGGATAGTACACTTAAACTAAGAGTAAGGCTTTAATATTAATAGAAACCGTACATTTATAACCTAGATAAACGAAAGGAATACGTCTAACAGGTCTATAAGTCTTAACTTAGAGGATATATAGGCTAAGCCAAAACCCTTACACAGGCCTAATAAGCGTACACCTTTCCAGGAATAAAGAAGCTAGTTAAGGAAGTGGTTAATAACTGCGACATCTGCCATTAAAAGCAGAACTGACATTATAAACCCTATAAACTTCTTAAACCACTCCCTGTACCACAGGCATTATAAAGTTCCATCTTACTTAATTTTATCACTAAAATCCCAAAGTTTAAGGACCTTATTATAAGAGTTACTTATAATTAAGTCCTTATAGTAATTAACAGATTAATAAAATAGGCCTACTTTCTACTAACCTTAAAGGATATAACCGTAGAGTAACTCGCTTATATCTTTAAGAAAGAGGTAATTTTATAACACCTTTAATTAAATAATATTATTATAAATTAAGATAAGCTAATTATGTTAAAGTTCTAATAAGGACTAATATAGAGAATAAGTGTAAAAAGTAAGCTTTTAACAGCCTTCCACCCACAGACAGATAGCTAAATAAAGTAAGTTAACCAGATACTTATAACATATCTCTAGGCCTATATTAACTTCATATAAAACAATTAGCTTAAATTATTACTAACAGTATAAATAGCCTATAATATAACGCCAGTTAAATTAACAGGTATATCACCATTCTTCACTAACTACAGTAAAGAGCCTAAACTCCATTAAAGCCCACCTACTAACACCCCCTAAGCTACAGTCTGTATAAACTAGATATAAGAATTATCCTGTCCGGAGGACAATTTGTTGTAAGGGTGGTCCAAAAAAAAAAATTACTATGGGAAATTCAGTCAAAACTGATAAGGAAATTCAACTCGACCTAGGACTGGTCGGTTCATTATCAAAAGTGGGTCTGCTCGGGCCCCTTCGCTCGGGCCCCTACTCGGGGCCCCAAATCACGTGATATAATATGGTTTCAGATACGTCACGTGACCGGGAATCCAAATCTGAAGTCAGATTCAGGGTTAGGGTTATGGTTCAGGAGTTATTAGCGTTTGAAAAAATTAAAC
>Ga0247770_1001898_pt1 | contig 13997 bp, 13 predicted proteins | sample UWRJL136409B6_FD_179943 | JGI IMG/M metagenome (GOLD analysis project Ga0247770, IMG submission 179943) | Plant litter microbial communities from Arlington Agricultural Research Station in Wisconsin, United States - UWRJ-L136-409B-6 | ecosystem: Environmental > Terrestrial > Plant litter >... | reverse complement strand
TGAGGGGGATGGGGAGGGGGGGAGGGGAGACGCAGGAGCTGAGAGGGCAGGTTGTGTTTGAGGAGAATTGGGAGAAACTGTATCATCGGATGGTGAATGCGACGGTGGAGAGGAGGAGGAGGGGGGTGATTGTGCTGGAGATGACGTCTATGCTGTTTGCGGGGGCGTGAGAGGGTTGCTTTCAGGTGGTTTGGTTTTGGGTTTGGTTTTGATTTTGGGTTTGAAAGGGGGCGTGGAGTTGGGAGTATGGGAGGGTTTGCGGGTCACATTTAGCATCATCGGGTGTCTTGGATTTCATGAATTCTTACCTCATATACTTCAGTTCTCTGGAAATGATAGATTTGGCCAAGCGACTTGGCTTGGTAGTCTGACTTGCTAGTTTGTCCTGGCCTGGCATGCGTAATTACGCGTGTGTTGACAAACCTCCTGACTCCTTTGGAAAACTTCTCGACTCATCTATACTATATATATCATATCCATGATTCATCTTCGGCCGCTATCCTTTTCATGCTCACTGGTGGTGGCGTGAGACGAGGCGACGCCATGCGTATTCTCAAATAATCTTCAACGGCCAGAGGCCTTCCCCGCGGCTCCTCGAGCAAACACTTGAGGGGTGTAATGGAAAAGCTTACCCATGCCAGAGCGCATTCAAGAAACAGGACTATTCTCAAACGCTCTCGGATCTCCTCCCCTACTAGCACGGAAGGGCCACTCAATGTGCTAACAGTTGCCCCAGCATCCGCCAGATGCTGCACAGTCTTTATCCCATGTATTGCAATCGCGTAGTCTAGCGGAGCAAGCCCGGACGGGCCTACACGGTCGAGTTCGGCACCCGCAGAGGCGAGGCCACCGAGGATTTCGTGCAGTTCGGTATCCAAGCCCACAAAATTTGCAGGCCTCATGGACAGTAGCACTTCCAGGGGCGTGAGCCTCGCGGTACCTTCGGATGACAGGTTAGGGTCAGCGTTGGCCTCAAGGAGCCGCCTCATCCCGATAAACAACCGCCCCCTAGCAGCGTAATGAAGCGCAGTCCAACCATGGGCATCCCGTGCGTTTATTATGCGGCGGTCTATTTTCATTGCGGTATCGATAAGAACCCTGAGAGTTTCATGAACGCCATGAACGCCCTGCGTCGGTGACGTTTCCTGAAGTTGATTTGGCGGCTGGGCCTGATCCATTTGAGAATACATTGAAAATGCCACATGCAGGGCGCTTGATTCGTTTTCAAGTAAAAATCCTTCAGCACTCAGCCAAGACACTGTTGAGGTACAAATGTTAGTTATCTCGCAAATAAGAGCTCGGACTTTTTGACCTCCCGGGTACATATGAAATTTCACAGTCTTAGCATCATGAATATTGTCAAGATACAGCGTACCTGGTATGCGAGAAATTATATCGCCGCGTCGGGATTCTATAGCCCATCGAATGACTATGCGTAGTCTACGATCCCGGGGCAGGTCATTAACTTCCGTCTGAAGCGGCGATACACCACCCTGAGGGAGGAGGACGCCGGAGACTCCAAGAGGCATGATGGGTTGTAAGATTGCGGCCACTAGTTCATCCGACACGAAGGTTCCCGAACTCTTCCAAGTATAGGATTCCATAATCTCACGGCGCAACATTGCTTCTCTCGGGAGGATCGCCCTTCTGGCTAAACTCCTAGACAAGTCCTGGTCGGATTTTCGGCCGCTCAATCCATTTAGGATTAAGTCTTGTACGGACGATGCTCTACCGCTTGTTATGGCGGGCCGAAGCGGCCTCAGGTTCTCGAAGGCTTCGAGGTAAAGGCTTGGACGTGCGGCCACGGATCGGATGATTGAATCTGTGCCTTCCTTCCAGCCCATACGAATGGGTTCCAGCAGGCAAAAAGCCCTTTTCTCGGACCAAGGAAACTCGTTTGTGCAAATAGCTTCTAGCGCCCGTTCGAAGATCTGGGTCTCCTGGCTGGACTTTCGTGTCCGTGGGTCTCGGCATAGATTCCCGAGGATTCTCCATAAACGGTGGCCCCGTTCTTTTCTTGGAAGAGAAGTCAGGGAAGTCATAACAGCGTCGCCCCGAGCTCCCAAGTTGATCAGCGCTTGGAAAGCTTGCTGTTCCACTGAGCCTGCACAGAGAAGCAGCGCAATACTATCCTCTAGCCAAGGCCCTTTGATCCGAAACGTGCCGTTCTGAAGTCTTGACGACAGATGCCCGAGAAAGCTGTCAAGATGGTACTGACACAGTTGGTTCTGCACCACTTGTTGGAAAAGCGCACCATGTTCAAACTTTACGATGAAGTCGAACAGCACAGAAAGCTCCGGCTCGGACTCCCCCCAGGGCGGCTTGACCAGACCAGATTTCCCCTCAATGACGGCCCTCCACAACTCATACTCCCCAATTCCACCAGCCTGAAACAATCTTGTGTGGTGAAACCAATTTTCTTGAGCGTACGGCAGGAAGCTTCTGAAACTGACATCTTCTTTTGCCCCAGCTTGCTGGAGGACCTTGATGATGTCGAACTGATCGGCCTCAACCTTCCGACGTCTGTCATTTCTGATATGTCGAATAAGATGACCAAGGTTTGGGCTGGTGGAGATGACGGCCTCTTTAACCTTCTCGGCGACTCGATTCACGTCGACGTTATCTCCTTGAAGCGCAATACGGGTGTCAAATGCCGGATAATGCAAGTATGTGATACAGACGGAGCCCATGTAGCACTCCGCTTCGTATAGCCAACCCCGATCGATTTGGTTGGACGAATCCGGTGCGGCGGCCATGTGTGAAAAGACGCTGTGATGGATAAACCGGACCTGTCCGTCTTCCTCGTCAACTTCTATTAAGCTTCCTCCACAAGACGCAACCAGTTGCCGAGGAGAATCGTGAGGCAGCTTGGAATTATCCCATTGCTTTTTGCCAGGTGTCACACAGAGTGCAACTTTGAGTTGCTCGCCACTGAGTGGAACGGCGGCCACACCAACGAGCTCAAATATCCGTTTACCATATCTGGAGTCTGAGATTCGGGAGAGCGCCTGATCAAACGCCTCCGGGAGGCTCTTTGGCAAGTGGCTCAGGATCTTGAGGACGTGTTCATCTGTCGTGATAGCTGTTGATGTTGAAGGAAAAATGGCTTGGAGTTGGAGAGAAACCCACAGGTACATCCCTTGTGCACCCAGCGTGAGCTGATCGATTACCAAAGTCTCTGTTTTTGGGCACAGAGGCTTTTCCCGAGATATATTTAGCCGTTTTACTTCTGTGTTGATATAGTTGTACATTTCGACGTCTCGATCCGAATCGGTCATGGAGAGCCTGTGGTCGATCTTGAAGAATCGTTCGCCGGCGCTCGATGCGTGAGAGTCTGTCCTGGCAGAGAAGCAGACTGACAGATTTAGCCCTGTGACTTCTCGAAGGGTCTGCAAGGCACCCAAAACATCGTCAAGCTCCTCCGTCGGGCATTCATCTAGCCCATCAACCACAACCCAATAGTTATGATTTGCTGATGGCAATAACAGTGGAAGGAGTTGCAATATCGCCTGGATAGTCACCGGCCCAAGAGGCAGCCGAAGTTCCCGATCGAGAATATCCCACTCGCACTTCCCAAGGACTCCGAGGATGAGCTGTTGGGCGATACTGCCAACAATACTCCTCGCCGTGAGAGTCCGTTTGTCATCGCCTTTACAGAAAAAGAAGGCACACGTCCCCTTTTCAAGGGAAATATCAGCAACGGCGTTGGCAAGAGCCACTGTCTTTCCGCTTCCAAGACAGCCCGTAACCCGGAGTATTGAGCCTGACGCGTTGGATTTCCATTCTTTGAAGTGGGCCGTTCCAAGAATCCATGACGATGTACCCCTTTTCCGTTCTCGACGCCATATCGACTCAAAGCAGTCTTGGTCGGGGGACAAACGATCGAGCAGCCTCTGCTGCTTCTCCATACGCATGTGGTGCCTCGACTTGTTGGACACCAGCCGCGTCAGCGACCGTCCGAGCTTCGCGCCAGCAGCCTGGCCGTCGAGAGTCGACCTGGTTACAAGGGAGCTAAATTTCTTCTCGATGAGAAGCCCCCATTGATCGAGTTCTTGCTGTATTGGGAGAAACTCCACGTCGAATGATGAGAACAAAGACGCTGCCAACAGTAAAGCTGGCGATTTCTTGGAGAAAACTAGCGCCTTTTGACACAAACGAACAACCCGGATGAGGTACTCGCTAAGAAAGAGCTGCAACTCCGTTGACGCTGGGAAGTGCTGGACGAAGTCTTGACTGATATACCATGAGGTAGCCAGTTTCATTAACAGGGTCGATATCTGGTCAAAGAGGGTGTGGTATCCAATACTGGCCTAGAACGATCTCGTGTCAGTCATCGATTACACTAATGAAGATAAAGACAGGGTCGAACAGTGGACTCACCTCAAGCATCGCCCTTACCGACGCCCAAACACCAGACGCTATGAGATTCTGCGAGCCTCCGATCAAGACATCCCCAGAGGCGGCGAATTGCTGCAGCCTTCGGAGAAAACCGCCAACTCGCGTTCCGGCTGCGGGCTGCCATGAGGCGTGTCTCTTTGCCCCCTCGCGGTTCAGCTCCTCCGTCAGCTTGATTACATCGGTTGCGGACGGTGTGGCTGTTGCGAACCCGACTTGCAGCTCTCTGAATCTCTGCTTTGAGGGCCCGTCCAGCCCTTGCGCGAATTCCGATATCGCTTGTGCAAGCCGCAGGTCGGCCGGAAGGCTGTTGGAATGGCTCGAGAAGGCCGTGCTGAGTTGCATCGCGAATCATAGACGGTGACTTTCTGTCGTCTCCGAGTCAGGAACAGGAGCGGGCGGTAGTGAGTGAAGAGTGTCTGCACCGCTGCCTAGTTTGACGGCAATGTGCCAGACGGCGCCCCGACGAAGGCATCCCCTCATTCTGGGGCTGAAAACAGACGAGGTTCCTGGCCAGTCATGGCTGCACTGCCACTTTGCCTGCAACGCCACTGGGTCTGCGTGCCAAGCGTGAGAAGGTCGGAGCTCGAACGCGTGACTAGGATGTCGAGGGTCGACACCTGAAATGCCGCGCAGCCAGTGAAAATTCGTCAAAATTTGGATTATGTGAGAGCCCAAACCAAGTTGGGCAAGAGAGGCACAACATCAGCCATTGGGAAGGACAACCAGAGCCAGTACGCGCGCGCAAAAAAAGAGTTTCCGAATGAGTGTTTTCGCACAGATTGCCCCGCGGCAACGAACCACCTGTCCCCCCAATTTCCACGATATTCTAGCCACGTGACCAGCACAGCGTACCTTCCTCGTGAACTCAATTGTAGATAATCCACATTCCCAATTCCAGGCCGCTTTTCAGCTCGGGAGGAGAACCAGTCCCTTCGCTCCGGAAGATAGGCAGCTTCCAGCATCACTGAGGACCCGGACAACCTCCTCCCGACTGAGACTCCCAATCTATCCGCGCAACCTCCCCTTCCTAGAATAATTGACACGCACAGAAATTCATCTCCACGAGCCTCACCCCGTGGCATGCAATCAAGCTTCATTCCCCACAATCAAGCCCGATGCAACTCCCCAGGTTTCCAAGCCGGATCACCGACCACGAGAGAGGCACCCTTTTGCCGACCCAAATGACTTCCCAGATTCCACGCACTTTACCCGGTCCCGCGACGGCGCCGACACCTTATGACCGCCCAAATCGCGAACGGCACCCAAAAATGGGCGCGGTTCGGTGACCGGGACTGAATTGCAATGGTTCCTCTCTCTCCAACCCCACAACTGTTCATTACCCATTAGCCTATAGCTGCTGCGGTATCCGTCAGCTATTATATGTGTGTCCGATATCCAGGCACTGGCCGGGATCGATGAGTGTGATGGCGTAGCCAAAAGCCCGCAGATACAACTCCTCATTTTGCATCTCACCTCACCTTACCCAATCTACGATGTTTCGATCCGTCCTCGCGGCCCTGCTCCTCACGAGCAGCGGATTCGCCACGTCCCTCGGCAAGCGCGCCTGGACAGAATCCAAGTACTGCAACCCGACTTCGGGGCTGTGCTACCTGCAGGTCGTGCCTGGGGGTACGGCTCCGATCTTCAGAATTGCCATTCCGGACGGCGCGTCGGGGGCATTTGACATGGTGCTGGAGATGATCACGCCGATCTCGCTTGGGTGGGCGGGCTTCGCCTGGGGAGGGTCGATGACGGCCAATCCGCTGACCGTGGCGTGGCCGAACGGCCAGAAGGCAACCGTTTCCTCGCGGTGGTCGACGTGCGTGCCCCCAACCTGCTCCCCCTGAAGTATCTTCCCTTCCGTATCACAGAACACTAACCTCCCCCCAGAGGCCGACAACTCCCCCAAGCCTACTCCTCCGCAACGTTGAAAACCCTCCGCTCCTCCCGCAACGACACCCACTGGTCCGTCGAAGTAGCCTGTACAGGTTGCAGCAAATGGTCCGGCGGGCAGGTCAGCACCTCCGGACTGACCATGTTCGCGTGGGCCGTGAGCAGAAGCCAAGTGTCACAGCCCGCCAGTTCATCGAGTAGCTTCCAGATGCATAATAACGTGGGGACGTTTACGGAGCCGCTGACGTTTGCGAAGAATCCGGCGAGCGCATTCGCGTCGTATATTCGGACGGCTTCTGGGTAGGTGATTATGGAGGGAAAGGGGATGAGGGGATTTTGCATGTACATATGAGAGGGTAGGGTCATCGTCTTACTTGAGAAGACCAGGGAGGGTAGGGGATTTCCTGTGTAAGAGATTCTCAACCTTGGAAGGGAGGTGAAGAGTACAAAGTACCTAGTCTGTCTGCATTGCATATAAAGAAGAGACGTCGTCATAACAATGCATTTTCCGCTGATTACCCGAGTCCCTCCGTTTCTCACGTGCGTCTTTGTCCCAATGGACCCCAACCCTCGAAGTCTCGAAACCCCCCATCGAAACAACTATCCACCGCATCAGGGAATCCACCTCCCCACCGTGCCATGACTCTCAATCCTTGAAGGCTTCAGCCCACCCAGCTCATACCTACCAGCCCGTCAGCTCCATAGCCCCATAGCCCCATACTCCAGCTCTAAACCCCCGCTCCAATCCTCCACTCCCACCCACACAAACCCACCCACGGCGGCCGCACACGGCAATATCAAAGAAACCCCCCGCGTCCAATTCCATCAACCAAAGCACAAGCACTTTAGCTCAGGGGAAGAGCGCCGGGCTCATAACCCGGAGGTCGCTTGATCGAAACAAGCAAGTGCTACAACTTAATATTCTTTTTTGCCTATGTTTGTTTTCTTTTTGCTATTGCCATCGTTGCCAGCATGAGTTACTTAAAAACGAGGGGATAATGCAAGAGATACCTACCTACCTATGCAAAAAGAGAGACGAGAATAGATGAAAAGGAAAGGAAAGGAAGGACGCTTTTGAGAGGTGAAGGGGCATGCTGTCGTTAGCTCACATCGGACTGACACATCACGGCTGTACCCACGCTATGAGGCCTTGGTTACGCTGGGACAAGTTGAATGGATTGGAATGGCCCGTTAAAGATCAATGAAGCCACTCGATGGTGCAGGCCGGCCGCTCAAGAATGCAACACGGCCTACACCGGAAGTGTTGTCATAAGCCAAGGCTGAATCGATAGTTCTGACTACCTACAACCTCAAATGCCAAATGTACAATGCTCCGTGATGATGCCCTCTAAGGTAGTCTACCTAAGCTAGCCGCTTATAAATGTGGCATATTCCCTAGCCTTTAGTTGTAGTTCTCAAGCCACAAGTTAATTTTATACCAAACGCCACATACGCAAGCTGCCTGTACCCAGCAGCCGATAGCAGAATCCCCTACCTATGCCAATGCCCCTACAGCCGCCATCAGCCCTGCTCCTCCGCAGACAGCCAGGTATGCCTGCACCCGCTTCGAGCCTTGGAGGGTCTTGTAACTCTCCGCAGAGAGGAAGTCCTGAGCAAGGAGCTGGACGAGCCCGGCGAACAAGAGCAGCCCGCTTGAGATGGCGTTCATGAAACCAACCATCAGCAGACCAGTCTGGCTCAAGGGGTCATAGAACCGGTGCATAACCAACCCGATGGCCTGGCCGATTGGGGTGGTAGCTCCGAACGCAAGCACCATCAGCCACGGTTGGGGCGACGACCGGGAAAACTGGATAGCGGCAATGCGGGTACCCAACGCGAGACCTTCGAAGGACTGGTGGAGGGCGATAGCGATAAGAAAAACGGCAAACGTAGGGCCCGTCGCCACAGACAACGCCATGCCGATAAATATGCTGTGGAAGAGTATGCCGGCCTCGAGGAGCATGCATTGGATGAGGAGGCGTTTCCGCTCTTCTGCGTTGGGCTGTCTTGCGGGCCCTGAGTCGGACTTAAAGCCTGAGGACACGTGCGTCAGGGACTGTTGGTCGTTGTTGGGGCTTCCGCGGAGCTCCACATTAGAGATCACGAGATTATCGAGGGAGTCTCTCTCATCGTCGTACGGGCTCGTCCCGTCCGCCAGCGCCATCTTACCACTGGGCGGATGCGTTGGTGTGGCCCCAGGGAGGGGAGACGCGTTTGCGACCAGGCCCTCGGCAGATTCCATGTCCTCTAGCGGGATGTTACCCGCCATACGGTTGTATCCTCGTCGTGTGGTAGTCTCGTCGTCTCGAGTGCCCGCATTTCCCACGCCCTCGTCCCCCTCCTCGTCGTCCCATATGTGGTGCGAGTGCGAGTGGCTGGCGCCGCGCGTGGTCAGGTAGGACTCGACAGCAACGACGGCCAGGGCCGAAACCATCGCGATCAGGCCGGCGAGCGGTCTGTAGCCCTTATTGAAGAACCTCGGGAGGCACGGGTCGGTCAGGGAGGTGAAGGCTGTCGGAAGCAGGTGGACGAATGCGGTGGCCATCAGAACGCCGGTGCCAAAGTGCTGGCAGATGAAGATGATGGTTTTCTGGCGTCGACTGCCCTTTCCCACGCGGCGGGAGACGATGGGAATGGCGCATGCTGCATCGCGGGCATGTTAGCGTTTGATGGGAGCTGGGCCTCGAAAGAACGGAACTGAATCTTGGGCAAGCGGCACGGGCACGGGCATGGGCATGGGGCACGAAAGTCACTGGCAGTGCGACGTACCCAGGGTGCTCACTCCCAGAATCAGGAAGAGCGCAAAGACGTGCAGCCCGGTATTGTAGTGCCCAGTCTTACCGGAGCCGCACTCTGGCTGGGTGTCGCCATCGGCGCGTCTCAGGAGCTCGGCGCGGAGCAGTTCGGTTGGGATCTCGGTCCACGGCTGGTGGTCTGCGGGGAATGTCGTCAGCGGAACTTCCAAGGCACGACATGAGGCTGCTACTACTAACCACCCGCCCGATTAGTGAGCGTCTCCATTTTCTAACGGTTGCAAAAGCAGTCCTGGTCCGGTCATGGCGGCTAGGAGATGTTTTGCAATTGATGCTGTAGCGATGGTGGGATTAGCGAGTGATGATCTGGCTGTTTGTTGGATGCGCCGCGACTTGAGCAGCTGTTTGTGCAGGGATTGAACGGTGGGAATTGATTGCCCGTGCCTGCCGGCGCCAGTCCTTGGCATGTACCCACTTATTCCCGCAACAGGATGGAATGATGCATGGGAGCGGAGATTCCCGCTTGGCATGAGGGCTGCAGAACAATGGAAACACCCTGAATTACGGATCCGTAGCGCAAGATGCCATCTCACTGTAGGGCAGGCCGGGCTTTGATGTTGTATTGTCGCATTCTAACGACTCCTGCATTCTTCAATCGCCTTCCCAATGCAATCAAGGCCTACTGCGATGCGATAAGCGAGACCTTCCTGTTGTTGCATTCGCCCTGTGTGGGGTTTCTCCGCCTTTCGCACAGATCATAGCCGTGGCGTCAAATCTGCTCAAACCTCCGCAGTCCCTGGCGTCGTCAAGAATCCAACAATGCGTCCACAACAAAGCAAATGCCTCCAACGATACATGGAAGCATGCTACGGCTCTAAATGGCATCGATAACGAGCAAGTCACGGTGTCAGAACCACATCGGGCGTCGCTATTCGGTGTTCCGGCAGTCGCTCGCCACCAAGCGGAGGTGGAGCGGAGCCATCTAACTTGGCAATCATTTGCTTTTGAGCTGGAAAGCTTGGACCCCCTATGCTGCTTTAAGCGGAGACCATCGGGCCGTGCAACCGGGAGAACGTATTGCAGGTACGTCTAGGGATTTGCACCTTGGTAGACTAGAACGTGGCGAGGAAAGAAAGGTGACACTTTGCTTGGTACCGCGTCAAGTCAATTGTGGACACCTTTCTCTTTACACTATTACAAGTCTACTGATTCGGCCGCTGATGCTTGCGCCCCTGTGCCTCGATTGTACCCACCCACCCTAACAGTACAGGTTCTTTTCATCGGATAGAAATAAATCTACTGTCATACAATGTAAATCGTGTGATTCCCGGTTACGCTGTCGTACTCCCAACCGCGTATCTGCCCCTCCCCACCTTGCGGCTCCAGGATTTGCGTCCTGATCTCCTTTTGGTCGACAGAGAAAGCCCCAATGCGACAGAAGCGCGCTGAGCATGCGTCCACAAGCTCAAACATGATGCATATCAGTTTGGCTGGAATACAGTTCCCGTTCGGAGCCTGACGTTCGGGCGCCTCGACCCAGGGAATGTAGTAGAGCTCTTTTTTGTCCATATCTCGGATGTTGATGTGAAAATCCCAATGAGTTATAGATGATTCCATTTCGATTAGTCCCATTCGAGCTGTAGGCCTTAGTCTCCCGATGACTTTCAGTTCGACTGCTGGACCATCGAGTATGTCGAACACGTTATCGAGCATAACTTCGTCGGGTTGCCCTCCGGCGTCTTCAGCTCTCGGGGGCTCTGGGTGAAGGTGAGTCGCCGCGGTGCCTGATGCAGAGAATCTGCACGAGTTCCTTTCTTCCTTCGCCCAAGTCGTGTCGAAACGAAACTGTCCCATCAATGGATGCCCAAGAAAAGCTTGGCGTTGAAGGGGTGCGACTCAAATTTGCAGGATGATCTCGGTGGTCTGGCCCCCATGGACGATACCACGTCAAATCGCAAAGGATGGTCCGAATCCACATCCCTGCAACATACTGGTCCTCGAAAGCGGCACATAAGCAAGCAGCTAATCCAGCGATCGCAATCAGCTTGTCGGATGCTTTGGTGAGCTGAAATGTAGAATATTGTTCGACAATCGTCTTCCAGCCGCTGGAGGCAGCCGGCTTCATGCTTAGACTAGGATGACCATCATTGTCTCCCAAATGGCGAGTCTTTTGGAACCATTGTATGGCACGCGGTAAACCAGGGTAAGGTTCTAGCGGTAAACTTGGCATCCTGGCTGGAAACGACTCGCATGCGGTCTTCGTTCCACACTCCCAAAAGACCTCGGAACGGCAGAAGTGGATGACCCTCGGCGCAAGCAACCGTTCCTGAAAGACCCACCCTCTTTGGTTCAGCGGTGCTAGCGTCACCTTGTTATCCCAAATGCCTGCGCAAGGCGTTGCTGTATGTCTTTGCCGGAAGATGCTGCCATCAGTGCGGTCTCGCAAAATATTTAGCTCCACCCTCTCAGAGACAGCCAGATCCCGGGGAGAGAGCATGCCGCCAAGCTCGGACGGCCAGTCAGCTGCTATGTTGCACAGGGCGTTCGCGTATATGGTTCCCATTAGACGTGATTCCCGTTGCCAATCTCGCCCGTCATCACCCGACTGAATAATGCAAAGGCAGTCGATCCATATATATCGCACACCAAGACGCCTCGTTATGATGAATGCATCCCGGAATGTTCTTGGTAGAGCACTAATTGGCGTTCCTTTCTGCAAACGCTCAATGTTCTCTGCAAAGAGCTGGAGAATGTGAGCCGCCGGCCATCGATGACTGAGAGTGACGTATCTCTCTGTGCTAGGTACAACGCTGCCTTGCACTACTCTGAATTCGGGGCTGCTGTATGTAGAGGTTTTAAATGGTCCGACATCAACAAGTCGAGTTGGGTGGAAATTATCATGTCTGTTGTCGACCCGGCAATCCTTGTGGTTAAAAGTACACTCGCGCATCCAGGCAGATATCGTCTCCCAAGTGTCATCCCAGTTGATAGGATAAAAGGTTGGTGGTCGGAAGACAACATTTGTGAAGCCTACTAGACTTGAGCTTGAAGACTTGGACACTCAGTGATCGACCGGCTCACTTACTTGAGGAAGGGTATAAGGAGATAGTACAGATCGGATACTTCTCACTGACATTTAGAGCCATCAAGTAGGAACTGTGCCAGTACTCTGGATTTAGTATGATGCTGACGATAATCTTTGTGTCCTTTTCGAGATGCTCAACTCTTCGCGTCCTGGGGTTATTTCGAAACAGGCTGTAGACAGATATTTCGATTTTTGTGAGTGGCTCCTCTCTGTGTACACCAGCAGACTTGTTGTTGACAGAGACATCTTCAGGCAAGGCATGACGCAGCATAGCATCGTCGACGAGACTGCGTAAAAGCATCTGCTGTTCGGAGGACAACGATAGATATGCTCGTCGGCACAGATAGCATCGCTCATCGACGGCAACGAGAAAGTCGGGGATGAAAATGTGGTGGTCTGTGATTGTTCCGTGACTGAAAATTGTCCCGCTGAAGACCTTGGTGCAGCTGTGGCAGAAGTTGAAAGGCATTGTGATGGATATAGTCGGTATCTGTTTGCTATACCTGGGCCGGCAGATCTGTAGACCAGGAGGACAAAGCGTCCTGTTGCTCCTTAGCGTGCTGCCTCGTCGAAATGCAATGCGGGGTTGACGGAGGAAAGGTGGCCCGTGCGGAAACCTGGAAAAGGGCCCCACATTTACCGGTCAGAGCTCTGGAGAGCACTGAGAAGAGCTGTGGCGTCAAATCTGTTCAAACCTCCTCAGTCCATCGCTGGCAATCGTCAAGAATCCAACAACACCTCCACAACCAAAGCAAATGCCTACTACAACACATGGAAGCATTCTACGACTCGAAATGGCGTTCATATCGAAATAAATCACTGTGTCAAAAACACATCGTCGCTCCTCGATGTTTCGGCATGAGGCGGAACGGAGCATGTTTCGCGGCGTAACGCGACGCGCCAAGTTCCATCCTTCGCAGCTCCTGCAAGCGACATTGACGGCCTGGACAGCACGAATTCCATAAAAACAGACTTCACATTCACTCACCATCCCAATTGACTGGTATCATCTCTTCTGATCATTTTGCTCGATTACTTCTCAGCAAATTGCCCTACCATCCAACTTGGTAATCACATGCCTGCTCCAGATCGCTGCGTGTGGCTCCACCTCGAAGCTGGAAGCTTGGACCCCCTACGCTGCTTTCGGCGGTGCGGCCGTCGACCATGGGAAAGCGGAGGCCATCGGGGCGCCGTAGCTTCCGGTGCTGGTGTAGTCCTTGGTTGTCGCCGTTCCGAAGAAGATCTTTTGCACAAACGGCAGTACCGATGTGCTAGGGAATGTCAGCTTGATCTTCTCTTCTTTCTCCTTTCTGTTTTCTTTTTTTTTTTTCTCTCTTTTTCCTTTCTTTTTCTCAACACGGGGAGCACTCACTATCCGCTATTGTCGCAATGGCCTCCGCTGCGCACGCTCAACCCAAGCTTATCCCCAACGCCAAGCCAGTCGTACACGGCCTTGGCCGCAGGATACATCACGATGGACGTCCCCTTGCTGTCGACGAACTGGTCGCCGGTGCCCTGGTCCGCAATGAGCGCCCTTGGTGCAATCGCCGCAGCAATGGTGTGCGCATCAAACGGCAGACTCTCGTGGTGGTTGACAAACGTGCCCAGCTTGCTGTTGCTCCACCAGCCCGCGCCCGACTTGCTGTTCTCGAGCGTCTCGTCCTGCCCGCTCAGCCCGTGGTACCGATACGGCCCCAGCCCCTGCACGCCCGACGACATCGGCATCGTCACCGTGATGCGCGTGTCGAACAGCCCCGCCGCGAGCGCCGCCTTGCCCAGCCGCGAGCACCCCGTGACACCAACCCTCTTCGAGTCAATCTCCGGCACCGTCATGTTGAGCCCGTCCAGCGTGCGGTGAAATCCCCACG
>Ga0247770_1001897_pt1 | contig 14006 bp, 18 predicted proteins | sample UWRJL136409B6_FD_179943 | JGI IMG/M metagenome (GOLD analysis project Ga0247770, IMG submission 179943) | Plant litter microbial communities from Arlington Agricultural Research Station in Wisconsin, United States - UWRJ-L136-409B-6 | ecosystem: Environmental > Terrestrial > Plant litter >... | reverse complement strand
TTTCCATGACTTTTGCTGTCAAGAAGCATGCTGAGGGTGTTGGTGTGCACTGGCCTCCTACCCCCTGTCGGTACCAGGTTGGGGGCAAAACTTACCCATACCAAGTAGTAGTTTCAGTGGACGGTTGCACCTTCGACCAGATCGTCGAATTCATTGTCGACGCGCGCCGCAACGGTACTGAATTGATCCTCAGCCTGCGCTGCTCAGCCGACCTCGCGTTGGGCCTCGGCGCGCGCCTTGACGGAAAACTGACGGAGCTCGACCAGCCCCATATCCGCCGCTTTGAATACGACTACCATTCGAGCATCGCTTACATCGACATCACGATGGAGACGCAGCTGCATTACCTATGCCAGAAGGGTATTGAAGGCGGTATCGAGATCGGCCTTGGTCGATTTGTCGTCGCGATTCCGGACGCCGCCGTTCGCAACCACATTACTAAAACGATACTCAACTTCGGCACATCACAGATAGCGAAAGAGGGCAAAATCCTCAAGCAAGCTGACATTGCTCTGGGTGCTCTCCACAACAAGCTCCCTAGCTTCGTTTGCGAAATCTCGTACAGCGAGTCTCGTAGCCATGTGGAACGTAAGATAGTCCAGTACATCAAGGCTGCCGAGGGGGAGATCCGGGCTGCCGCTGCATTCAAGATTCAATATCCAGGTGCGAAATGGGTTACTGCCGATTTACGTGTCGCCGACCGCAGTAGCACAGGTGCCTAGATCCAGCACTTTGATACAATGTACGACGAGAAGCTCCCTCAGCAACCCGACGGACAACTTGCCTTTTACATCTCCGACTTTATCGGAGCTACTGGGCTACCCACCGATTTCTGTCGCCCTTCAGCCGCAGAGCTTGCTGCTGGCGTCGTACGGTCTGTTTCTCTCTAACCACTAGAAGAAAAAAAGCTGACAATGGAAGCAGGGTCCCTCAGGTCGTCCTAACCTATGAGCGACTTCGTAACATATTTCTGAAGGCGTGAAGCATATACCAAGGGACATACGATGAGGAGAGCGACTATAATGAGGAAGAAAACATCTTCACCATACTGAAGGAGGGATATCGGGAGCGTCTGCGCGCCGATAAAGCGGAGCAGCGCGCCGAGGAGTCAAAGCAGTAGGCCTAGGAGGCGAAGCAGCAGGCCGAGGAGGCGAAGCAGCGCGCCGAGGAGTCAAAGCAGCAGGCCGAGGAGGCAAAGCAGCGCCTTGCCTCGCTGGAGGCGCTGCTGCTATCACACCCCCACCTTCACAATGGCCGCTCCTAACTGCGAAGGAAGATGGAGGTTTCGCAACGAAGAAGAGGTCTTGCAAAGGGTGAGGCAAGTCTGGTAAGTAGAGCCATTATATAAATATAGCGCCAGACGTGCTGCCTGTCCAAACAGATATTCAGACTGCCCACGTCGGTGCAGGGGACGTTATTATCCGGGCTGATGTCAAGAGTTGGAAGAAACCTTCAAGTGCCTTTTTTTGGCGAGTCAAAATGTGCCATCTGTTGCAGGGAGCGAGCCTTGAGGGAAAATGCTTGGGTTGTCCAAGAGATTGGACACGACGTCAGCAGCATCGCTGAGTCCATCATTGAACATGCTGGAAGTGCGCGATGCGATGCGATGCGATCAATGGAATAAGTGTTGCGATGAATTGAACAAGTGCGATGAGTGCGATGCGTTGGAGCAAGAAGCGATGCGATGGAGCCGGGTCGGACCGGCCCGGAACCCGGGAGATGGTCGATCGGAGGGAGTCAATTGCTCAGAGTCAGGAGACGATAGAGACAAAGTCGGGGGATTGTTGAGGTAATTAGGAGACGACGATCGATCAGAATCCGGAGACAACTGCGCGTCGGGAGACGGTCGCGTGGAGGACGATGAGGTACAGTGGGGTGAAAAAAGTATCGACGTTTTAGAAATTACCCCACCTCCCCATTATAACCACCCTACTTCAAGCCTTCACAACACTGCAGTTTCAGATCGAAATTGGGTCCTTAGTGGGTTGCGGGGTGTGCTTGCGTGAGTCACATTGCCCGTGCGCCTTCGGAAACAGTCAGTTCTGCCTCCAGAAGCCTTCTGGGAGTCTGCAAGGAATTGTTCGCACAGAAGCAAAGTGAAGGAGTGAGCAGAGGGAGGGGAAAGACGGGCTACGGAAAATTCTTTGTGCCCCGCTTAACTCACAGCGGGTACGGTACCCCTGCCGATCACACTGCGCGGGCCGCGGTGTGGGTTGCTGACATAATTCTGCGGGGCCCCGCGCGGAAACTTAACTCCGCGTGGCCCCGATCTCGGATTTTGGGCTTTGTTAAGTGCTTGAGAACGTTCATAACCGCATCCATAGTCCTGCCCACGCATCTATTCACCCCGGAAAGCGCTATGCTTCAGCAGGCAGAAAGGATCATCAGCGACCGCTACCCGGCTGCAACGGCTGGAGTCTCACCAGAGGACCTTGCTCCAATGGTTTTCTGTCCTCGGTTTGGAGGGACACGACAGAATTCGAGGCTGGTGGCATATGTATCCTTGACGTCCAGAACAGCGGGGACCTGACGCGTTTTCTTGGCCATGTGTTAAGCTACAGGCTGATGACGGACGAACAGTTGGGAAGGAGCGACCTCATCAAGAGCGACGAAGACGGCAACTATATCATGACAAGGGACGCCGTCGTTGGTCCAGATTTTTCGAACGAGTTCTACATCCAAGCTAAACCCATTGCGCTTCACGGCGACCAGGTCAGCGCGGGGACCACCTGCTATTTGGCTCGAATGCCGCAGCTGGATCGATGGAACTACGTGGTCAAGTTCAAGTGGCGCCGGGCTAGCAATCGCCTCGAAGAAGAGATGCTGAAGGCTGCTGATGAGAAAAATATCTCGGGCTTGGTATCCTTGGTCTACCACAAGGTACATTCGGAGGAGCCGCGAGTGACCCCCGCGGAGGAGCTTGTCTTTCACGGGATAGCTGCCCGCGCTAGAGAGCACTCACCTCACCATGGCCGCTCTGCGCACTCCAGCTACAACCACGGTCGGCGGTCGGCCGCAGAGTCGTTGGACAGCCGTGGTGGGGGTTGTGTGCCACACGGGAACAGAGGCCCGAAGGGCGTTATCGACGTAGTTGAACATGCCGGGCGGCCAGTTGTTGCGGCCTTGAGCATGAGCCATGAGCGTGTCGAGTAGTTGTCGGCGACGATCTGGACTGATTAGGCTTCTAGTCAAAAAAACAACCAGTTATCAGTAGCTTGCCGAATGCTTTGTTTGATTTCAAGGGGTAGACAAGGGGATCCAGCTACGTACCAATGCTTGCTGATGAGTGACAAGGGCCCAAGAAAACGCGGGGGAGAAAGGGGTTGTTAGTTTTCAATGTGGTCTGCCTAGCGTCCCAGCTCAAGACAAAGACACGCAGAAAATCTTTGCATGTAAAATGTAGCCCACCAGAAGGCAATCAAGGATGTGGAGCTTGTCGTTGTCACGAGGCCGCTTCTTCTTATGTGTGGGGATTACGGTGCGCGGAGACAAAGCATACGGTGCCGTGCCTTGGTGGTTCAGCTTGCTTGCCAATGAATGAGAGAGGCCGTGAATGAAAGAGTCTGTGCTCCTCTTTTAAGCTGACATTGATCTGCTTGCTTCTTTTTGTGCGCCAACTCTTTCCCCGCCCACCAGCAAGCACCCATATATCCCAAGCCCATTTAGGTCGGGCCGGTGCTTTTTCCTTCCTCTTTTTGCACATGAGACCTGGCACTCTTTCAACATGGTGAGTCTTGCTCGTTGGCTCCCGTGTCTTTATCCCTAGTGCGCGTTGCGAGAATGCGGTGGCCGGAGCTGACAAGACATAGATTGTTCCCAATGATTCTCAGCTGCTGCCCCTGCGGCTAGATAAAATCGTGGCAATCCTCCACTCTCGCCTCGGATCCGACGTTGAGGTCCAAGACTACTACTTCCTCGTCGACCCTACCGATCACCATCTCATCACCCCCAACGGTTTTCCACAGCTTTCTTCTCTCCGGAAAGCTTTTCCTGGCAGCAACATCAGCGTCGTCAGTTTATATCACACTCTTCCTTGAGCTTTCTGGGATACATAACTAACTGCTTTGGGTTACGTAGCACTTTAACCCCATTACTGCTGAAATGTCCGTCTCCACCTTGAGCTGGGCGCTCCAAGTCGAGCTTCAGCACTTGCTCCTTGGCAAGATACGCGCCACTATCGCTACCCACCCTCAAATGGCGGATATCCTCCAAGTCTCGCCGGGTCTGTACTGGGAGGCTCTCGCGTCCGAGGTGCCCCACTGCATAATCGCCATTCATCGATCGGACCTGGATGTTGACACTCCTTTTCTCGTCATCCACTTCCGCACCTTGGTCGGAAAGCAAAACAAAAGGCGCATATCCAAGAGCGCTCCCGCCCACATCATGACACGCTACCCCGACCTCCAGACCATCGTCCGTCTTGATTTCGGCGGCCTGACCATGGGCAAGTTCGTGAACAGAGAACATCACGAACATCGTACACAGCGTATCGCCGACCTTTCCTCGGTTCTCACCTGGATCCGCGACGAACGCGGCAATCTCATCCGCACCTCCGACAGTCTTTCCAAGCCAGACGGCGAGCTCCACCTGCGTCTCCCCGGCGGCAATGAGTCCAGTAACGGTGGAACCAGCCGCAACGTCTCCGGCCAAGGTGTCGAGGTGGCTATTCGGTACAGCGAGATCTTGGACGTGGTCCGCATGGTGGGCGTACGTTGGCCTCTTGGTGGTGTCCCTCGAGACAACGATGCCTCTACCCCCCTGCAGTCCTCCATGGTCCCCTTTTCGTCCTTGCATCGCCATGGTTTCGCCTCTTATTCCAACCCGAACATCTCAGCCCACGTTGCTCGGCTGCTTGGTCTCGATAACAAGACCACCACAGTTACAACAACCGCCACCTCCGTCACAGCTGCTACTACGGGTCGTCAGGGTGCTGGTGTGGTTGGTCCCCGCCTTCCTGTGGCGAACCGGGCGATGGCTGTGGTCGCCCCGTGGAAGCGGATCTTGGCGCGGCTGCTTCGTAAACCGTAGATGGGGATAGGAGGAAGCTGAATATGCTTTTTCAGAGGAAGGCTCTCCAGGTTTTATCTGGCGGAATGGGGTATGCTTTTGGGAGGAAAAGTTGCATTTCGGACGGGAGGGGGAGAAGCCGTCTTTAAGACACTGTATCTGTTGGGGTACCCACAGTGGGTCCCTAGGGTTTGTGCTTGACCAGCCCAAAACCTCTCTGGTTCCGTAGCTCTTTCTTCCTTCTCTACGTACACATTATCAATTGATCACCTTCTTCCGTGCCTGTTTCCAAGAGTATCTCTAATAGAGGAGTGGTAACCACGAAGCCGGATAGTGAAAGTGCGTGGAAGCTGTAGCATACCGCGAGGAGTCTGCTCCGGGAACTAGGGTAAGTGTTTTCCCACTGTCGCCCGTCCTGCCGTCGGCACCCAAGATGAAGTGTAGAGCAGCTGTAGCTTAGGCCGCAACCCGTTTGGAGCTGGGGTAGGCGGTACGGACGATGTTGGCCCACTCCTCGCCAGTCTTCCCCAATCTGTCACGCAAGTCAAAGTTGATCCCAGGCTATGGTATATTTTCGCATTTCTGGAGACGTCTACTGACAAAAATCTTTCATATCACGCTCAGCAGACTCGAATTGGGATATTGAACAGACAGATTATGCCTTGACCTCTGGTAGCCCAAGAGAACTCGGTCTGATCTCACAGGCAATATGTCGCGGAGCTGGCTTGACAGTTCCAATGGGGATCACTTGGATGTCAGTTCAACACGTTAACTCGGAATTATTCGCTTCTTGGGACTCCAGCCTGTCAGACGACATGTAAGTCCATGGCATCATGTTATGGTCTCCATATGTCCCCTGATGCAATGAATTTCGAGTGGGCTTACTGTTACAGACCTATTTGAGAACAACCGCGAGTGGCGTAAGGCCTATCTCACAAGCTGTCGGGGGGCCCTCTACCGGTGCACCACATGCCTGGATGAACGGGATGATGGCGACCGGGGGCCGGGGGCGACAGATTGATGAGCTGCTGGCTGCTGAGCCATCACGACCTGGGGATGCCGTGGAGGGTGGCGTGGGTGCTGCCGAGGGAGCGTCGGAAGAGGCTGCTGGACCAGTGGTTGACCGTTCTTCGTGTAATGCCGGATTTGGCATTTCATTCGCGGCGTTCAAGAGCAACGCCGCGATGGACTGCAGGACTTCAGGAGACGAGAGCAGCTAATGCATCCTGCTCGTGGCAGGTGCCGTGCCCGAAGCCGGAGCATCCCAAAGTGTTGCCATGATCGCTAGCTCTGTGGCAAAGAGAACTGGGAAAGTGTGTATTGGAGGCAGTGGGGTGAAGCGTGGGCAGTGTGAACTGGTGATGGAGAGATTCTTGGTCAACAACAGTGGGGATGCCTTCATCTTATACCGTTGAGAGTGATTGAAGCGTACCTCGCAATCAGCCTCCTCGCAATCAGCCAATACAGGTTCCTCTAATATCTCGTCAAATTACACGACCCGCCATGAAAATAAAATTTCCAAAGATTCATAATGGCCAATGGTTGGGACAGAAACGAAAACGCCCTTGATTATGTGCGAGCTGTCCCTGTTTGGTATAGCAGGCCGGGCCAGGCCTTGAGATGGCCCCCATGCTTCTCATGGTGCTGCACAAGGACCTCGTCACCACGCTCGTGACGGCCAGCGTGTCGACGCTGCTCTTTGCCCTGGCCACGACGACCTGGACCAAAGAGGATCCGGCGACGCTGGTGGGCGCAACCGCGGCCTACGCGGCCGTCATAGTCGTCTTCGTTGGGTCCTCGTCGTAGAGTGGGCTACTGCGGAGAGCAAATATGACGGGATGCAAAGTCGAGAGAGGCAAAGGTCGGCTCCTGTCACGATGGACCTTGTGGAGCCGGGCATTCGAGCTGGGCAGAGAAGTAAACGAGGCGAGCTAGCAATCCACGAGACATCACGGCGTTCAGCGCTAAGACTTCGTGATCATGCGTCACGGGTCGAGGGAATGACGCTCTTAGTGCCTGAATGCACCAGAAAACAGAACGACTAGTTGTCAGAGGGTCCGGCGCAGTCCGTGCTGAACAGATTCCAACCCTCGCGGAAGCAGTCCTGGATACTCGGCGAATATGTCCACCGATCCCCAACGGACAGAGTTTTGTTCCGGCCGCCTTAATTGCATAGAGCTTCCCCCAATCTCGAGTCTTACCCTTCCAGTCCCGAAACACACCCCTTGTTACGAGGCGCTGCCCGGGCCTCCTGGGCCTCTTCCGGATAATCGCTCCCGTACGGCAATCTCACAACCAAACCGACTAGCTGCCTCCACCTCGTCAGTATCATAAGCGGAACCATTTTTTTCAGCACCACAAGCAACAGTACCACCGCAGAGTGCGACACCTCGTTTCCAGGCACCTCAAACATCCACGTTTTCGCTATATACCAGCAGTAACAGCACGTCTTCCAAGTCTAAGACGAGGCTTTCTGCCCCAGCCACACCGACCTTCCAAACCGCCAGATCTGTACGCTTCACTTCGCGAGGAGCAAGCCTCCCCCCTCGGAGGATATGAACTCTTCTGATCAGAATCTCATTCCCTATAAGCAGGAGTTGAAGTTTAATAGGGACTTATACACACCCTAATAGGTCCATGGTCATAGTAATAATTGTGAGGGTTAATGTGGGCTTTGTAATCCCAGACGGTAGCTAACCCTGAAGCAGTCTAGTTTGATCGACGGCACTGCCGTGGTGCCGTCAGCCACGTACAGCCACTTCGTGGCTGGCTGTAATCGGGCTAGTTCGGCGTACATATAGTAGTCGTCCCGAGGTCGGGTCTACGACCGTCGGGACATTGCAGATGATTTTTCCCTCGTATTGGCTGTTCCTTGGATCTACTCCTTGTGGATGCCTCAGGTTGGAAGTCGCCCCTTTTTGGGTCGTGATAAGTGGATATTTTACCTAATTCTACCCCTACGCTAGGCGGTGACCTTCCCGCTTTCCGCAACCGACACCAATAGCAGCCACGTGTACGGCATCCACCACGAGACCGCATGCGTTGCTTGCACCATCCTTGCCAACTGCCACTGGGATGGCTACCTGTTAACGGAGTGGAATGGCCCCCCGACTGACATCCCTGCCGACGGTTTACTAAGAGGGACTAAGTATTATTTCTGCCTTAGCTGTGACAATAAGGGTATGTGTGTGTATGTGTGCCTGACCTTGGGTCTTCGTTACTGACTTTTTACCACCTTGCCAGACCCTCTTCCTTACCCTGTTATCCCTTCGTTTGACGAATTTGTCTTCCCCAGCACGATCCCCCTGTCCTGGACAGCCGTGCCGATCAAGCGTTCCTCGGTGCTAACACTCGCAGCACGCGATCGGACGTGCCACCTCTCCAATTACAGCTAACCCCTCGAGATAGCCCACATTATCCCCCGGCTGCAGAGCGACTGGTGGCGTAAGAATAACATGTTTACGTGGACGCGGCAGCCTGGCTACGCAGGTAACGACTGCGTACATAATTCCCTGCTGCTCCGCAAAGATCTGCACCATCTCTGGGATGCCGATTAGTTTGTCCTGTTCTGAAAAAGGCCGTCTGGGTTGTCCACGTCCTTAGCCTGGATGTTGAGCTCCTGGATGGCCTGCATAACCTTTGCACACAGCCGCTGATGGGCATACGTCCCGAGTTCCTTCTTGCGCGTTTTGCCCAGGTCATTCTCGCCAAGAGCATCTTTGTCAAGCATGGGTATGCCCGTTGGGTCTTGGTCGCCAACGGCGAGACGAAGAAGGTTTCAGGAGCACAGTGCCTGCGGCTTTACGGCCGCTAAACCCGAACCCGTACCTAAAGCCCTTCGAAACGGCAGCGAGGATTAGATGCCGATAACGGCTTGGATAATGTCTTGGACGATGGCTTGGATGATGGCTTGGACAATGGCTTGGACGAAGACGACGATAACGATAACGATAACGATAACGATAGTAGAGAACGTGGCCGGCCGAGGAAGCGCCTTTGCTACCATGACTCGAATAACAGGGGTCGCTGGTAAACCGATGTCAAAACCATCACGTGCTAGAACTCTTTGTTCCTGCGGCGCTATTTATCAGGTTGTCTCCATTACCATGGGGGTACTTACTGTCACAGAATAGTTATATATTGTTAATCCAGTCGTACTGCCAGTTCCGTAAGCCTTACAAATAGGCTTTCTTTTGTAGTCACTTTAAGCAACTCGCTCTGGCTCCCACTTTCTCCTCACAAAAACACGAAAAAGGCAGCCTCTGACACAGAGTTAACCTGGCCATGAGGGGCGATGTGGACGTAGCGCAATGTCTGGTGGTTTGGCACGCCTGACGCAGTCCTAGATGGGAAGAAAAGCAGCCTCGAGCCACACGCCGTGAGGGGGTTGTTGACGTAGTCTTGGGATGGGACGAAAAGCGCCTGAACTCTTGAACTCGGCCCTGAACTCCTGAAATCGGCTCTGAGCTCTTGAGCTCAGACGCTGACGCTGCCCGTAGGAGCAGACCTTGCAATTTTACACGGCAAGAAAAGAGGCCTTGCACTCTGAGCTTGGCCTTGAACTCAGACCTGACGCTTCTCGCAAAGCAAACCTTATGATTCTTATATATATATATACATGTTGGCCCTAAGCCCTTGAACATGCATCTTACACAAACTCGACGAGAACAACAGAGGCAAGTTAGCGGTTATCCAAGCAAAAGGGGCTGAAGAGGGGCTTAACGCTAACCAGCCGAGGCATTCAGGGGCAAGATGTCTGCAAGACAAGCTGCGAGAGAGCGACAACGAGGAGCGGCTGTGAGCGAGCTGTCATCTAACTCACTGCAATGCCAAACTCCCCCGATGCCCTTGCAAGCGCAACAACTGTCTCCTGTTGTGATCTATGTTCCCTCGAAAGATGGAGGTCTGTTTGGTTTGCACCGCGTGTAATTTTTTAAAATTCGAAGCCGTTGCCGTAAGCCACATCCTCGAAAGCCACAAGGCTCCTCCGCACCAAAACAGTTCGCATCATGATGGTCAAATTTGGCCAAATCTCGACCCGCCTCCTCAAGTTCACGCCGGTTAAGGACCCGAGACGGAGCCGGGGCCGGAGCCAGAGCCCCAAGAAGCGCGTACGAGGCCCCGCTGGGAGCCAGAAACAGGGCGACGATTGGGACGACAATTGGGACGATAACCGCAGACGCAAGAGACAGCGGAGCTCCTCGGTGTCAAGTTCTTTGCCTCGGCCGAGCGAAGAGTGTCCAGTACAGCGGTGGAATGGCCATTTGGTTGCTGCGTAACCCATAGTCCGGTAAGGCCTAGCGTCCGGTAAGGCCTAGCGTCCGGGGGTGTCGGGTCACTCGGGAAGAGAGCATTTCAACCAGCTCCACTGTGTGACTTGCAGTAGGCTCGATCGAGGGGGGCCTTGACACCTGAACTTCCAAGGATTGGTTTCTAGGTACGCTTGGACGCTTTTCGGCGCCGACATGCAACATTTCGGTTCTGTATCGACTTCTTAGCTGCTTTGTCTGGGTTGGACTGGGGCAGGCTCTCTTAAGCTTGTAAATGACAACAGCTCGCTCGAACCATGCATTTGATCGCAAACGGGGAACACCATTGGTGTCTTCCGGCCCTTCCTTGACTGCTTTCCTTATTCCCCCATGCTATTGCAGTCCGAGCAGGACCGACGTCAAGAAGAAGATGACGGCAAAGGAGCGCCTGAGAGTCGGCAGGAAGCCCAGCAGGTAGCCCGTACTATACAGGAATACATGGAAAAAGGAAGCGCCCCATTCGCTACGATGGATCCAAGAAATCCGAGCCCAACTCGACGATCGACATGTCCAGGTCTGGTGCGACAACACATAGATCTGTGGAGTTGGGCTTTCAGGGGTGTTCAGGGGGTAAGGGTGTAACGCGTTGTTGATGAGGATATCGAGCTTGCCGCCGGTGATCTTGGCGACCTCTTCGTAGTACGCTTTGATGCTGTCGGCTTTGGTGACATCGAGAGCGACGTTGCTCATACCAAGTTCACCCATTTCAGCAAGGACGGAGGTTGTTGCGGGCGGTCGCGATAACATGGACGCCTGCTGGGCGGCGGCCCCGCATTGAGAGGCATGGCTGCGAGTCGGTTGCCGGCTGCGCTGCGATGTCGCTTGTCCGTATATGAACCCTCCTGAGCTCTGGAGGAGGCGGTGCCGGCCGAATACCAGGCCAACTGCCCATAATTCAGACAACGAGAGCGTCTTGCATTTCCTGGGATTTTGCATAAAAGGGGCCTTGCAGAAAGAGGGTATCTGACTGCATATCTGAAAACATGAGACGTGCTGCTGTGAGAAAAAAACATTTTCACCCATCATGCTCGGTGATAATCTGCTGCACGATAGCGGCAAGGCGGTGCGATAGCGTATCATACGGCTCAAATGCGAGCCGGCGGTGCAAGATGGCCATTCCGAGGGGCATGTCGACGTCGTGGCTGTTCGAGCTCGGCTAGGTCGACGTAACCGAGCTGCGCGAGCTGTCGACTCGAGGGCTGAGGAGAGGAGGACGACGGTGAGCGAGCCTACGGTTACGCCATCAAAACGAAAGCGAAAAACGCTCCGAGCAAATCGCCAATCGGGAAACGTCGTCAATGACGCGAGACCAAGTTCCGACGCCGCGATCCTCCAAAATGTCCGATTCCTTGCGGGTGGGCCTGCGGCTGTTGTGCTGCAATCTGTTAATCAAGTTGTTGACCAAGTTGCTGGCCAAGTCACTGACCAAGTTGCTGACCAAGCTGCTGACCAAGTGCTGCAATCTGTTGATGAAGTTGCTGGAAGCCTGTAGCTTGCTGCTGACCAAGTTGCTGAACTTGTTGCTCGACCGCTGTGAGCCGCTGCTCGACCGCCGTCAGCCACTGGTTGATGGTATTAAACTGCCCTGTGGCAAAGGCAACAAAGCCAGGGCCGGCAGCGACGATGAGGGCGTTGTTCATGGCAGCTGTAGCTGGAATGTGATCATGTGGAATGGTGGTGCTGGGGAGGTGAGTTGCGGGGGAGGAGTTAGGAAGTGTTGACGCGCTGTGGTGGCGTGTTATGCGGAAGGGCACGAGCTGTGGGGTTTGGTTCCTGGCTCCAGGCTCGCGCTACCATGTGACTGGGGCTAGGCAACTCTTGTGCGAATGCGTAAAAAAAAACTGGAACGGAAACGCGGAAACGTCAATGCCCCGCCATTCTAGAAACATGAAGAGTGGGGGGATTTGGGGTCACCGAGGCTCACCGAGGTCTCACGTCCACTTCAATTTGGGTCAAGACCGGGCCAATCAGCGCACGCCTGAGGCTTATGGAGTCCGGGCTAGAGATTTTGGAGTTTTACAGAAAAAACAAGGCAATCAACAACTAGAGCAGCAATTTGGCTTTTGTAACGCCGTGAATGCTCTGCACGCATTGCATGAATGCAGTGCGCAAAAGAGCTCACATGAGTGCATAAAGCCCCCACAGGAGTGAATGAATCATGTGACTCTTCTCACACCGCTGACTGAAGAGCCGACACCTCAACTCCGTCGATAGCCGACACCAACAACTTCCCTGGATTGCGGCATCCAATCAATCGTTCCTTCCTCCTGTAAGTACTCCTTCCCATCTGCAATCGCGTCCTCCTGCAATCGCTTCCCTATCCGCAATTCGTCCATCAAGATGGAGTCGCAGACTTATCCTGACAACAGAGCTGCAGAGAAGCTCAGCGCAGCAATCGTGCTTCTCGCACTTGACGCTGCCATCCAGGTGCGCAACCCCTCTGCTGGCCCCGCGCGCGCGCTCTATAGCTAATTGCAATTGTCGGCAACAGCACAACAGCCCCGAGACGATGGCCTCCATTAGAGTAGTTCCTGCTATCCTCTCCGAGGCAGCAAACCTCCTTGGCAAGATCTGGACTGCAGCTTCGCAGTCTTGGTATGCTAAAGCGGCGGTCTTTTTTTTCGCGGCCCGGCCGTTCCTGGTGTCAGCCGCGACTGTCTGGGGCCTCAAGAAGGCGGCCCGGAGCCTCGAGAATGCGGCAGAAATTCGAGCCCGGAGCCTCGAGAAGGCGGCAGAAATCCAGGGCCGGAGCCTCGAAAATGCAGCCCGCATCCTCGCCCAACGCTAGCAACACCATACCGTCGGTAATGTCGACCACCGTTGAGCGCCGCCGCCATGGAGCGATTCCGCGCCATCTCGGTTTTATAGGGAGTTGGAGGATATTAAGAGGACACGGTTTGGCAGCATGGTTTGGCAGCATGGTTTGGCAGCATGGTTTGGGTTTGGCAGCATAGTTTGGCAGCATGGTTTAGAGCCCAGGAGCATGGGGTTGGCGTATGGTTTGGTTGGGGCGAATAAATACCACGACATTTCCTCATTTGGCGGTGCGCTGTGCCTGCCCGGACGATAACCGAGGCTCACCAAATCCCTCTCCCTCCTCCTTCTTTTACCATCTCCAAGGAGGCACTTCAAAACGTACGTTGCCCACCCCCCTTTGACAGGTCGAACGGCGAGCCCATTTCGAGATTGCTGCTGTAAATGCACGCTTGTTTCAGGTCGACGGCGCCGCTGTTCTCCAGCGACCTGTCAACATCCACAATGGAGGCGACATTCCCAATTCCCCCCTCACGCACTCTGAGCTCTATACGATAGATGGTACGTCATTTATTCTTCTGGAGTGCCGTGCCTGTGCTGACTCTTATCAGACGGCACTGCGGATGCCATCTTACCCGCCCTCGGCATCCATCTCGCCCCAAACGCGCCCTTGGCCATCAAGCGCGAGAGCATTGCACGCAAGTGAATTCTGACGTAAAGGGGGGATATAGGAAGGAAATGAATAAGAGGACTACAACGACAGTAACAATAATGACAACGACAACAACGGCAAGGCTGCGTTTGGCATGCACCACGAGACAGCACGCCTGGCACAAAAGAGATCAGGATGTAGATAGGAGCGTGCTGAGCTCCCCTTGAGAGGGACCAAGTCCGTCAGTTGGGAGAGGCCAGTCCTGGGATAAAAGGTTCGGGTGG
>Ga0247770_1001896_pt1 | contig 14012 bp, 18 predicted proteins | sample UWRJL136409B6_FD_179943 | JGI IMG/M metagenome (GOLD analysis project Ga0247770, IMG submission 179943) | Plant litter microbial communities from Arlington Agricultural Research Station in Wisconsin, United States - UWRJ-L136-409B-6 | ecosystem: Environmental > Terrestrial > Plant litter >... | reverse complement strand
GGTGCCGCCGGTGGTTTATACAGAGGAGGGGAAGGTGGCAGCCGAGAGGCTGTGGCGGGAGACTTTGGCGGAGTTTGAGTTTGTGGATGTGGAGGGGATTCTGAGAGACATTCGGGGGTAGGGCCGGAGGGAGAGGGCGGATGGGTTCATGCTGGAAGATGGCTTAATTGAAGTTGGTATGATCGCGGTCAGCTTAGATATTGGCATTTGATAGGGCCGAGCCTATGTTCACACGTGGATGACTAGTCAGATTGGCCGCACCATGCGTGGAAGTGAGAGACTGTTTATCGTTCATTACGATGATTACCTGCCAGTTCGGTAAATATTTGGATCATTTAGAGTCTTCGGTTGTTGTATCGGAGCACCCAAACCCTCCCAATACTGGCCAGCCAAATAGGGCCCTTGTAACTCCGGAGTGTCTCCACAAATTCGAGCAAGTTCGCTTTCGAGGGATTCTTGGGACACTCTCTCCGGCAGTGTCTTCGGGCGGGCGTCATTGCTGATTTCGGCAGCCGGGCTTGACTCGGAGCTCCTGCTCTCTTTTAGCTGCAGGAAATTGATATCCGCAAGGCAGACTGAGAGCATTGCATTCCATCGCGCAGATTATTCAGCAGAGCGGCACGGCACGGACCGGGATTCGCGGTGAATACGGTGAATACGCGGTGCGTCCCGCATTTATTACACCAATCATGTTTGACGGACGCGACGATCCCCAGAGCGCCACACGTAGGATTCAGGCATTTGGCTACCGTGCTGTATTTTACTATTGTGCTCGTAGAGGGCTGAATGCCTTGCCATGCCGCTATTAAACGGGAGAAGATGTTTGGCTGAGAAGACAAGCTAGGAGGGCAAGGGACAACTTCTTAGTGCCAGCCTACCTTGGTAAGGTAGATGAGGTGGCTGAGCCGGACCACCGTACGGGTGACATCATAGCCTAGTTCTACTTCGCCATCATGAGTGGGGTCAATCCTACCGTGAGGGTAACGGCACGGGCTTGGCCGTAGTATCTCCCCACACGTGGGCCGCTGTAGCATCGATATGGCTTCGGCCCCACGGAAATACCAGTAAATGCGAGTCTTGTTGCGGGGAACGACAGAAGTCGGGTCATCATAACAAAAAGACGCCGCATACATGTATTAAAGACGGCAACTACAACTGCACTTTCCAATATCTCTAGACATCGTTTATGAGCAACAATTGTCGTCTTCTTTTGTGTTCTTTCAAGAATAAAAAAACTTCGTGCTCAACACGCCGGCATCATGAAACCCTTCTCGCCAAGCTCCCTGATCTGGATTGCGGTGGCATCACAACTAGGCGCGGCGCAGAACTGCCCAATCCTAGGTCCCGCCTATCCAGCCGTGACAAGCCTCGCTCCTTCCAGGGTCGCGGCAGCGAAGACTCAGTTTGAAAAGGCGCTGGAGTCAGTCAACCGCAGCTCGACTTCGTTCGCTGTCCAGGTCTATTCCGCCCACAATGACAACCTCATCTACAGCACGTACCATACGGCAACGGCCCAAGTCGGAGCGGCGGCTGTGGGCCCGGACACGTTCTGGCGCCTGTTCAGCATCTCCAAGGCCATCACCGTCTACGCTGTTCTTGCGAGGCTTGGCGACAAGTACTGGAACGAGCCGATTACAAACTACATTCCCGAGCTGGCCGATGCCCCTGTGCACGACCCCATTCGGGATGTGAACTGGGCCGAGATTACGCTAGGGTCTTTGGCTGGTCAGTCGAGTGGTCTTGCGAGAGATTGTAAGTCCAGACCCCGAAATACCGAAATACAACATATTTCTGCACATTGTTGCTGACCTCCAATGCAAGACTCTCTCCGAGATTTATCCACTGTCCAATCCCAGATCCCCGGCTTCCGAACCCTGAAGGACTCGGAGATTGTCAAGTGCGGTTCCTTTAGCCTGCCCACTTGCAACAGAACCGGCAAGTTTGCCCAATTTCCACCCTAACTACGAGCTCATCTAACAAAAGGATAGAGGCGATACGAATGATCATGAAGACGTACCCCTGGGCCCAGAGCTACAAGACCCCAAACTATTCTACCCTAGCCTTCCAGCTCCTCGCATACGCAGCCGAGAATATCACGGGCGAATCGTTCCCGGACATCATCGTCAACCAACTCATCAAACCCCTCAACCTCACCCGGACCTCAGTGCCAATCCCCCGGAACGAAACCAACGCTGTCAACTACCCCTCGACCGCTTGGCAACTTGACCTAGGCGATCTATCCCCGTAAGCACCACCACCTCCTCCCTCACCTTCCTGCCTCCCCTTAACCACCAAGTCACTCACCTACTAACCCGCCTCCCCCACCCCAGAGGAGCCGGCTACTCCGCCTCCGCCTCCGACCTCTCCGCCCTCGGCCGCTCCATCCTCCGCTCCACGCTGCTCCCCCCCCTCGTCACCCGCCGCTGGCTCGCACCCGGCATCCACAGCGGTTCCGTGCGCTTCTCCATGGGCCGGCCCTGGGAAATCCTGCGGCACGCCCTCCCTGCCACATCCACATCCACCACCACCCGCACCGTCGACGTCTACACCAAACAGGGCGGCGGCGGAACCTACAGCATCCTCATCGCCCTCTCGCCCGACCACGACGTCGGCGCGTCGATCATGGTCGTCGGCGACGAGACCCAAGCCTATTTCAACACCATCCGGAAAGCATTCCTCGATGTCTGGCTGGTTGCCTTCGAGGAAGAGGCGCGCGAGCAGGCACAGGCGACATACGCAGGGACGTATAAGTCCGGGGATAACTCGTCCATGGTGGTGGGGATTGTCCCTGGGGAGCCGGCGTTGTTTATCGAGAGTCTTGTGAGCAATGGGACGGATGTGCTGCAGTATGTGGTCAATACTGCTGGGTTGGGGGGGAAGAAGGGGACGTTTGGGCTGTGGCTTTATCCGATGGGGCTGGTGGATGAGAAGAAAGGGAGTGGGGGAAAAAAGAGGGTTGCGTTTAGGGGGTGGCCGGGGTTGGTGGGGGAGAAACCGGCGGAGGATTGTGGGTCTTGGGCGGAGAGTGATCGCCTGCGTTGGGGAGATTATCCGGGGGATTTGTATATTTTTGAGGCTGATCAGGGAGGGAAGGCGAGCAAGGTGGAGAATCCGGGGTTGGGGAGGGTGTTCGGGAGGGTTTGAAGTTTGGGTTTTGTTGGCTAGGAATTACTAGTCCATACTTTTTCTAGAAAGCACCCCGGACGGATATCTTGAAACAAATAGGTGGCTGTGCCGTGGGAAAGACTCCAAACATAGCCCCATTAAACACTTTCAGCGGCAGGAGTGGGTGCAGCAGTGAAGAGATTGGAAGCCCGGGTTAGCAAATGTCTCGCGAGTGGGGACACAGATGTGAAATCAACAAACCTCCTGGGGGCGCAGGTGGGAAGGGCCCTAAATTCAGGCTCATATGCACCGAAGCTATGGGCAGAATTAGATTACCAACGCTTCACAACCCGGATCCAGCCATCATAAGGATATCAGTATACCCTGTAATGTAGATAGTGGTCGGCCCCTCTGGTTTGGGAAGCGTAAGAACTGCGGATTCCATCAGCAACCCCGAATCTTTGTGTGTTTCTGGGTGAGACGGATATGTCAATTTACTCGGGATCAGGAAGGTGGAATATCTGGGGTTACTGGGTTCAGCCGCTGTGGGTTTGCTGGTCGGCTTGGGTTCCGGATTCCGGAGAGGAGAGCCAGGCCACTGGCGCTCTGCAACAATGACGCCCTCGTGATCCTCAAACCCGCCAGATGTCAGCGCGCAGTTCCGCAAAAGGGGGGAGCCTAACATAGGTAGGGATTGAAATACCGGACCAGCAATTGGCTTGGCCATGGCAGGTATACCCAAGGCTAAAGTTGCTAGCAGGCCCGTAATGACGAGCTGGGAAAAGACGAGAACTGCATTGTGACGTTTGAGCCACAAGTTTTCGGTGCGGGAACAAAGATAAGTCCAGGTCTTGCTCGACGAGTAGTAATATCTCGCGTCGTTGAAGCACCAACATGGCTAAAGCCAATCGCTCGGCAAGCGAACCGAAACGACGACGCCGGCACTGCGAGACGGCTCATGGCGCCGGTGCCAGTCGGGAAGGGCTACCATCCTCCCGGCCTCTGAACTTCAAATCCGAAAATGTCTTCCGGGCCAGTGGCTGTCTAGCTGATACTACCGGGCTTGTATCTCCTCCGCTAAATGTCTCAGTCGGCTTTGAGCACTGTGCGATTGGAGTATCGCTTGGCTACCAATTTTACTGATGAAAGGTATGCAGTTGTGTTAGTGAAGCTGGCACGGGCCCTAACAGTTTGTCATGCAAATCCACTGCTTGCGTGTTAGGGAAAGTGAGGCCCACTGAGATATTCAGGGGGCTGGGTGTGTTGACACACGTGAACGCTAGATGTTCCCGCTAATAAAACGATTTGCTGTCTCGACGCATTCACCGCCGAATTAAACCACAGGTGACACCAAACGGTAGATCATGGCCCCCGAACCGCAAAAGATCTGGTGGGCCCTGCCCGAATTGACTTACAAGCCAAACGACATACGGCTTGGCCAGATTGTCAAAAGCCATCAAGAGCCGTACGACCGTGTGGCGAAACCACTCCCTCTCCCGGAAGCCCTGACGCCGCGCAAATCGACCTCAAAGCATGCGATCCGCACGAGTGACGATGAGTTAGGAAAGATTGTCGCCGGCATATTCTCCCTCGTCGTCGACATCCTCAAAATGGAGGCCTCCAGGTCTAAATCTGCTCGGACTCGAGCCCACTACCTCAGTCAGCCAGGTGCCGTGCTGGAGACTCAATGCATTGGAATCGGGGATGATCTATCCTACTATTTCGACGACACGCTCAAAGTAGAGGAGGTGGCACAGGCGCTCGGGAGGAAGAGGCGGTTGCTTCGCGGATATCAGACGCTCCACATTGTAATTGGCATTCTCCAAAATTGCTCGGCTATCTGGAGAGGCGACTACCGACGGCTCCGACTCGGGCGTGGGGGGCGAACGCAGTGGTGAGAACTCAGACGCTGCGACTAATACCGAAATACCTGATGACTCGTTCGTAGTTGCATATCGTTTGAGTACTATCCTGGTCACTTTTCGTCGCGCGCCCGGAGTGGATGGCGAACAGGAGAGCGCCAACCTTACCGAACAAGAGTGGGAGGTGGATGGTATATTGATAGATCCGAACGACTTTGGGCTCGGGTTGCCGGCGATGTTCCGGAAACATGCGGCTGTGGACGACGAGGACAGACGGTCTTGTCTGGTCTTTCGGACTCAGAAGCCAGAGGCGGAGGTGACCCTCGAGAGCGCCGGTGATGGAGTCTTAGACCGCTTGCCCGTGCGCTTAATTGATGATAACCTGATTGCTGCTGGTGCAAACGGCTGGTGCTCTGTGGAGTTGGTTGAGGGGTTGGATGCGATTTTTCATGAGGCGGCAGAGAAGGGAGATAAGCACCTGCTCAAGCAAGAGTCAGGAGAAGCTGGTATAGGTGCTGGGAATGTTTCGTCCTTTGCGGAGGGGACACGAGATGATTGAGCAGGTGTCGCTGTATCCGCCCCAGTTGTCCGAAACTGAAATCCAGCCACGCGTGGTTGACATTTTACCGCGCTCTCTTCGAGTCCTGGAGTTCGGAATGGTGTATCGCCCTTTTAGAAGGGATATTGAGCGCCTGTTTTTTGAAGCACCGTGGAGGCTGTCGAACCTGGAGGCAATCACGGTCTCTATTATTGGGCATGACTCTTGCGACTTGTTCAAAAAAAGAAAATAGAGGTAGATATGAAGACAGGCGGTCATCCGCGAGGCCATGCGCGTGTAACCGCCGGTAGTAAATCTGTTTCCGCACGATGTTCCGCCGCAGGGAGACACGGTTCTCGTCGGCGGGGAGAGCTATTTCCTCCCGGGGGGCACGGAGATTAGTCTGTCAGTCGAGAGGATGAACCACAACGTGGAGGTGTTTAGGGAGGACGCGAAGAGTTTTCGGCCTGAGAGGTAGTTAGGGGAGAGGGATGAAACAAGGCTAGCGAGGATGACGAGGATGACGCATTTAATCTTTAGGCATAGAAGGTGGCAGTGTCTAGGGAAGGGGATTGCGCAGCTGGAGATTAGGAAGACGTTGTATGAGGTGATGAGGGGGTTTGATTTAGCGTTGGTGAATCCGACGAGGCCGTGGAGGACGAAGGCGCCGTTGGGGCTGTTTGTGATTGATGATATGTGGGTGCAGGTTACGGCAAGGTGAGAGGTGGGGGTGGTGGTGGTTTGAGTTCAGGGGGTTTCCACAGATCGGGCAGAGTTTGGTCAAATGGTCAACTGGTTTTTTTTTTTTGGAATAGGCATAGCAGCTATGTGGCGTTCGAATCCGGGCATCTGGAAAAAGAAAACAAAAAAAGAAAAAAGCTTAACATCTCTTTGAGCATGCTTAACTGTGCAGGAGGCCAAGCTGTGTGCCGCTTCACCAAACGGCCAGTACGGGTGTCCGAAGACACTCGGGAAACCTGCAAACTGGGTCATCACCCGACCCCAGGCAGAAGTAAGGTTTTTGCGAACTCGCTTGCCCGCAACATCATTCGAAAAACAGCATTTAGTTGGTGCAGGCTGTAGCGAACATCGCGGATGTGGAATAGGAGGCTTGGAGTCTGCAACAAACGGAATGGATACCTACCACCTGATTAAGGAACTGCAAAGCCCTTTGGATCAAATTGCATCCAGTGCAAGCAGCCAAACTGAAACCCTGCCTATTATCTTGTTATCACTGATGTGCGGTCTGCTGCCTGCATCAACCTAACTAGGTGGCCAAGGTTCCACGGATAGCAGCAGCTTGTGTGGAATAATATAGATATAGTCGCTGTTACTAAATGCTAGTATAAGTGGATTCACTTTTGCGGTGTTTTAGTGCAGCGGTTTTGTATCACAGCTTGCGTAACCGTCGGCCATGAAAAGGAGCCAACCACATTAGAGGCAAAGCCCGACGATGCAATGAGGCCCACTACAGCTGCAGAAACAATTAATACAGGCTGCCGCCCACATCGAAATTTCCTCGAATCTCCCCTCCGCATATTTCTGCCCCATCACCTTTCAATGCCAGAAACTTATCCCCACCAAATCTCAAATAAACACCCCACTCCAATGGCCCTCGCAGCCCAAATCCTCCACTGCCTCTGCATCCCCACCGACACTCCCTCCCCCCATCACCAACACCAAATCCACCTCCTTATCACCTCCAAACCCCCCCTCCAATCCCCCCCTCACAAATCCCTCCCCCCAACCGCCAAGCAACTCCAAACCACCACCGCCAACCTCATCGCCATCCTCCTACGCGCCGAGAAACCCGGCCCCAGCCTAACCCACTCCCTCAACAACACTGTCACAGCGACAGGCTGGTCCGAATGGCTCGCCGAGCACATCCTCAAGGCTCTCGAGGAGACACTCAAAGGCGGCCGCGAGACCTGGGGGCAGGTATTGTCTGAGGCGTATGACGCTGCGATTGGAGCTGCAGGAGGGACGCTTTCGGAGTTGGTAGGGTATGTGAGGGAGCATCCGGGGGAGGTTGCCGCGGCGGTGTTGGTGACGGTTTTGGCGGTGGGAGTGTTGGTGGCGGTGATGCCGTGGGTGTTGGAGCTGTTGGGGTTTGCGGTGGAGGGGCCAGTTGAGGGTGAGTTTTTCTGTGTGGGGTGGCTGAGGTGCCATGGTTGAAGAGGTGCTAATATGGTATGGGATAGGTTCGTTTGCGGCGTGGTTTCAGTCGACGTATGGGGGGTTGGTTCCGAAGGGGTCGCTGTTTTCGTATTTGCAGCGGTTGGGGATGACTTGGGGAGGGAAATGAGGGATGGGATGCGTCATAGAATCTTCAGCGGAATCCGGATTGGGAAAAGGAGGAAAACAGCAATGCTAGTTGCTTGGTCACAGGAAACCTTGCGTATCATAGGTATCTGTATTCGAAGCCCACGGTCAAGAGGAGACTACTCGATAGATGATTGTCTTTTCGATCCAGTGTGTTGGTTGTTACATATATCCTCCCTCCTTCCGACTCAGGTTCCCCCTTTCTCGAACTTCCTCTTGAACCTCTGGATGACCCCCTTCCCTTTTTACAGACGAACGCTCCTAGCTGCACGGTGCCGGAAAGTACTTTGCTATCGCCGCGTTGAGTGCCGGAGTATGACACCCAGGACACCGGCAGAGCTGTTTCGGGGCATCGGTCAGCATTTTCGTTTTGGAGTAGAGGTTGCGGTTGGGATGGAAATACCTTCGTGGCTCCGGGAAGGTTGCTCGCAGTCCCTTCATGTTGGACGCACTTGACGAGCGCATCAGCGGATATGGGTGGGTTATTGTCCATGACTATCTGAGCCAGACATTGGCTTCCGTTCATCACGTCGTGACAGGCAATCTCGTCCTTTGGACATTTGTCGACTTCGTGCTCTTGGGCGTTCGCCATTGCGAATAAGAGGCACAGCCTCTGTAATATGATTAGGATGCGCATTGGGCTGATGTCTTCGATCTTCAGGTTCTCCAACTTTCCAACTACCATGGAAGTCCCGAATGCAGGTCCTTCCCCTATATGTATCCCCGCTGCGTCTGCCGTGTAGTTCCGGGATCTGCTGCACGACCTCCCAGGGTAATATGATATTTGGCTGGACACTTGAGCCTTGGTAGTTTTTGACAGGTGCAGTCCGATAGTACAACATTTATCCCCGTGAGGGCCGTCCCCCAATTGCTCGCTCGTAATAATAAACCCGACAACCCTCAAAATACCCGCCCAATTTACACCGAGGCCCCAATATCTGCAGCCCCCTTTATCAACGGCCGCATTACGCATGCCGAGCTTGAATCATGAATGGCACTTGGGGTACGGAGCGGCTAATCTGCTTATTGTAAGGGCATTATCTGGGCGATGGAGCTTCTAGAACAGGTCTGGTATATGGGCCTCAATCATTCATTCCCTGTACTCCATCCAACTCCAACTCCTCAACCTCCCAGCTACTGGTAACCCACGGTCGCGTAACACGATGAAGTTGACGACACTCCTCGCACTGGCGCTCGCCGCGCCAAGCAGCGCGTTGGTTCGATTCCACTGCTCGCAGCTAGTAGTCGAAAGACTGGACCCCTTGGTCAACCCGGGCATGATCCCCTCAGCTCACGTCCATCAAATCGTCGGCGGTGTTCGTACCCCAGCCCACCACCAACACTCCAAACCAACTAACCCAGCCACAGAACGCATTCAACGCAACCATGGACCCCAAAGCCGACCTCCCTACTGAATCCACCTGCACCTCCTGCCAGTTCGAAGACGACTTCTCCAACTACTGGACTGCAGTCCTCTACTTCAAGGCCCGTAACGGCAGTTACATGCGCGTCCCCCAGCTCGGGAACAACCAGTTTGAGAAAGCCAACGGCGGCCTGACCATCTACTACATGCAAGACCCCATCTACGAATCTAAACAGACCTCCAAAGTCAAGGCCTTCCAGCCGGTATTCCCCCTCTCGCTTTTCTTCCCCCCTTCCTCCCTACGCTAACACCCCTCCCAGGGCTTCCGCATGTTCACCGGCTCCCTCACGGCGCGCACCCTCCCTGAAGCCGCCCACTTCCGCCAACTCACCTACGTCTGCATGGACACCTGGACTCAACGCGCCCCCGAAACCATCGCCTTCCCCACGCACAAATGCAAAGCCGGAATAATGACCTCGCTGCGCTTCCCAACCTGCTGGGACGGCAAGAACCTCGACAGCCCCGACCACGTGGCGCACATGAGCTACCCCGAGACAGGCACGTTTGAGAGCGGGGGACCGTGCCCGGCGAGTCATCCCGTGCGGACGGCGCAGGTCATGTATGAGGTTATTTGGGATACGAAGGTGTTTGCGGGGGAGGAGTGGCCGGTGGATGGGGGGAGTCCGTTTGTGTGGAGCTTTGGGGATGGGACTGGGTTTGGGAACCATGCGGATTATTTGTTTGGGTGGGTTGTTCTCTTTTTATTTTCGTTTTGAAGAGTGTGAGGTTTGGATTGGATAAAGCTGACATTTTCGGTGTAGATGGAAGGGTGATGCGCTGCAGAAGATTTTGGATACCAATTGCCATTTTGGCACGAATTGCAGCAAGGAGACGGGGCTGAAGCTGCAGTCGATCGATGCGATGAATCGGTGCACGCAGAAGCCGAAGGTGGAGGAGAGTATCAATGGCTGTGAGTTGCCGATTGCCTGGTGTTTCTTGTCAGTCTGGGGTTGCTAACATTTGTGGCCTGCTAGGGCTGGATGCTCTGCCTGGAGGGTATCATGCTGAGTATGCCCATGAGTCAACATAGATGTCGCATGGTGGCTTGTGAGATTGAGGTTGGCTAGGGATCGAATGTCGAAATTGAGCGATTCGCTGTTCGGAAGGAAGGCCTGCAGGGGCTGAGCGAAGTTCTTGGCGACGGTTGAAGAATCACTTCCGGAGGCGAGTTCTGCGCCGTCGAGGTGTTGATGTAGCGCGACACGCGCGACGCGCGCAAATATGCATAACCGAAGACAGTAGTGCCATCAGGGAACCGAGTGATTCGCGTGCATCAACCATGAAATCGTCAAACCAATGGAGCTGAGCAGACAAGGGAAGGAATGCGAGCGACCGGAGCGGGGTTGGCCCCGCGTTGATGAGGACGCTAATAACCAATCCACCGCGCCTTCCAGGCAGCTGTGCATTTCAGCTTGAACACAACAGAGAGCTGCACCCACACCGACATTTAAAACCAGCATCTCCCCCTGCAAAACAACACACCATCCCTCCGACACAGGCACGCAAGCGATGGCAGCACCACCAAAGAAGTTCCCCGGCTTCGGTCTCCCTGTCGACTATGGCAACGACAGTCCCGTCCGGCTCCCGACGGCGCTCGACGGAGGATGGTCCAGCGCCGGCGTCACCCTGCGTGAGAAACGCATGATGGATTTCATCGACAAAATCACAGACAAGCCTGGCTGGGACACTAAGATCTTTGACGACGAAATCGTGAAAAAATGGTTCTCCGAAGCTCACGAGCTGCCCGCCACGAGTGATGGCGACCTTTGGCATTACTCTCAGGAGATGTGGGATTTTGTGCGTTCGGGTCCCCCCAGCGCAGTCGTGGTTTGAGCGGTATAAACTAATACCCCTGTCAGTGCATTGCCGAGCTAAAGGACAAAAGCACCCGCTTCAAAGAAACAGGCCAGGTCAACATCTTCGATGCTGAGGTTACCATCGTCAAGTCGGACAGTGCCGTCTCAAACGAATTGCGGGAGGAGCTTCGCGCCGCTGTCAAGGCCCTCGAGGATGTCCCTGATCGCCAGAAGGACTGGCACCCAGGATCGGATGGAATGGTTCTCGACCTTGTCCACCCTTCGTTGTTCCCCGTCGTGTGGGGCCTCACGCGTGCCCTCGAGCAAGGCACAGTCCCGCTGGAAGACTGCGCCAAGTACATCGGGAAGGGCAAGACTGTCGATTCATACGAGGCTAACAGCGCAGAACCGCAGTGGGGCTCGTATCAGTGGCTGCCAGCAGAGGTTTCGTATCGCGAAGGAGTTGCGAAGATCACCAGTTACATCAACAACCTCCATCCAACCCAGCACAAGTCCCTCTATGGCGTGCTCGAGCGCATCACGGCCGCCACAATACCGCTGTGGGAGGAGTCGTTCAAGGGAGACCCCACCCATCGTCGCATCGTTGTTACGGGGACTGGGCAGGACGATTGGACGTACCCGGCCGGCCTCATGTACCAGGTCCCAAATGTCCCAGGTCCCCGCGGCCTCATAGACCCCACGACCCGCGAGCCAGAAGGCGGCTTCCTCGAGGATGAAGATGACGAGTGGCAATACGAGGACCACTTCGAGGATTGGAACAGGCAGCATCGCATCCTGGTCTACCCCGAGCCTCGCGAATACATCAAACAGGCCGAGCTGGCCGCGCAAGTCGACAAAGAAGCCGTCAAGCTTGAATCCTCCGAACACGGACTTCAAGTGATCTACAAGCTGGCCAACATCCACCTGACCCCAGAAAGCCCGGCATACTCCGGTGGGACGTGGCACGTCGAGGGAACGAATAACGAATCCATTGTGGCCTCGGCCATATACTACTACGACCAGGACAACATCACCGAGAGCCATCTTGCCTTCCGCCAAGCCATCGACCACGAGGAGCTCATGATGATTCCCGAACAGAACCAGCATGAATCCCTCGAAGCATACCTTGGTATTGAAAATGAGGGTCCGGCGGTGCAGACTCTGGGGCAGGTCTTGACCCGTGAGGGCCGCCTCCTGGCATTCCCTAACGTTCTTCAGCACCAAGTCCAGCCTTTCGAACTGCAAGACGCTACCCGGCCCGGCCACCGAAAGATCCTCGCCATGTTCCTTATCGATCCGCACCGACCGATCCTCTCCTCCGCGCATGTCCCCCCTCAGCGGCGCGATTGGTGGGCCGAGGAGGTGCGCAATGATGGCGGTCTGGATATCTTGCCTGCTGAGATATTTGACCTGACGGTTGGCTTGGTCGATGACTTCCCCTTGTCATGGGAGCAGGCTGTTGAGCATCGCGCGAAGCTGATGGAGGAGCGAAGCGTGTTTGTTGATCATCAGACTGAGACGATGTTCGAGGTAGGTTTTGCCTGTCATGACAGATTCGATTTTGCGAACAGTGTTCTAATTTGTGACTGTAGGAGACATTCAGCTTCTGCGAGCATTAGGACCTGTTGGGGTTGTTGAGTTGTCTTGAACTGAATGCGATAACTTACCCGGCCGACATCATCGAGGGAATGCTGTCCCTGTTGTGACCCCCTGTTATTTCAAGGCACCGTTCGTCGGAGTTGAATCCAGCTGCGACTTTGTAGAGCCGAAGTATCATCCATTTTCTCCCAGATCTATAGATGAGACTATCTGTCACACACTTGCCGAACACCCTGCAATGCAGTCCATCTTTTCGATATAACTGAATTAAATTACAGATCTCACAACTCTTCTCCCTCGCCGATTTATAGTGCCAATGACACTAACCCTGTCAAAGAATGGCGCAGCACTTATCACCAGAGCTGTCGTAGCCCCCAATGCCTGATTTAGACGCAGCGTTTCTATCACAGTCTCGTGTCTCGGCATCGCGGATCACCGGAACAGTGTGTTACCAATCGGCAAACATCATACCCTGGACCGCGATGCAACCGAACTTTGTGATTCGCTCAACGCGTTTCCTAGGCAACCAGGTTTGGGTTCAAGGCAGCAACTTTCTCGTGAACTTCTTCAAAAGGACTCGCCGTGTTTACCCATTTCAAGTTTTTGTCAAAACTGAGCAGTCGAATTTCAGTTAAGTTAAAAATTCGCCACGTCAGACCAAAACATGGATCAGTTCTACCTCCGCAACGCTGCATGGTATCACACTCTTGTCGACCGATTCGAGCCTGGCCCCTCTGCTGGGTCAATTGACCAGTCGGGAACAACCAGTCCAGACATGGTTGTGAGTGCTCGATTACGTCCATTCCTGAGAGAGGATATTACCGCTGGGTTCCCCAGTGCCGTATTTCCCCGACCCACTGAAAAAGGGGCAGTTGACATCCATGACCTCTACAACCACCCACGTGGACGCCCCGTTTTGAAGGTACTAGACAATGCCAGCCCGCTTAACTCCTAAATCTCTGCTAACACTGGACTAAAGTCATTCAAATACGCAGTAGACAAGCTGTTCACCCCCGAAGTGTCAACCGAAGAGATATACCAAGACACCGTTGCAAGACTCATCCCCTTCGCCCAGAACGGCGGCATCGGCACTGTCTTCGCCTACGGCCAAACCGGCTCCGGCAAGACCTTCACCATCAACACCCTTTCCCAACTCGTGATCGAATCACTCACCTCAAGCTCCTCGAACCATAATGACATCAACCCACCCCCACACCCCCTGATCCGCCTCACTATCATCGAACTCTCCGGAAACACCACCTTCGACCTCCTCACCAACCGCAACCCAATCTCCATCCTCGAAGACGCCCACGGCACAATCCACCTCTCCGGCGCAGCCGAACACCCCATCTCCAGCATCGCAAAAG